>Ga0129312_1000691_pt1 | contig 25653 bp, 24 predicted proteins | sample O827metagenome_FD_94434 | JGI IMG/M metagenome (GOLD analysis project Ga0129312, IMG submission 94434) | Orangutan group fecal microbial communities from Wisconsin, USA - O827 metagenome | ecosystem: Host-associated > Mammals > Digestive system > Large intestine > Fecal | place: USA: Wisconsin... | reverse complement strand
GTCCCGCTTATCTGCTACTTTTGAAAGGAAGAAGAAAGATTTGGAATTGATTTAGAAAATGAATATCACATATCTTATTGGAAATGGCTTTGACGTGAACATAGGGCTTAAAAGTCGCTATGCAGACTTTTATGAAACTTATGTCAATATACATCCAGATGACGAAGCTGACGTCATCAAGCGCTTTAAGGCAGGTATTGCAGGTATTAATGATTATATAAAGAAGGAGTCCCATAAAGATGATTTAAAAGCTATTGATTGGAGAGATTTGGAGGTCGCCTTGGGTCAGTTTACAGACCAAATGGAAGAGAAAGAAGCAGAGATTCTCTATCTTGATGTAAATGATAGACTCAAAGAATACCTCATAGACGAATTTAGAAATTTTGATGCAGAAGCATTCAGTAGCAATTTATTTTATAGTCAGTTAACCAATCCTGTAACTCGTCATTTCGATAGGGTGATAGCGAACGGAATAAAAAGTTTTTGCTCGGGCTCTCTTGGTAATGACTTATATAATATAATAAATTTCAATTACACAAGAACGATTGAGAAATTGTCAGGTTTTCAGGGAAAACTACTTCCGATAGGTCAAAGTTTTACAGGCCGGCAAGCATATCTTCAAGCTGTTTGTCATATTCATCAGACATTGGATGATGATGAAATTTTGGTTGGTGTGAATGATGTTACCCAAATCGCAAATGAGAAATTTCGTGAGAATAGGTTGCTGAGTAACATGTATATCAAGCCGAATACGAATAGATTACTTGGCACTGGTGTTAATATGGATTGTGAGTCGATAATTGCAAATACGGAATTATTTGTGATTTATGGAACATCTGTAGGCATTACCGATCAGGTTTGGTGGAGACTTGTTTGTGAGAGAGTTATTAACTCAAATGCAAGACTTATCTATTTTGTTCATAAAGCCCAAAAAAGAAAGCATCAGAATTTGTATAAAGATGTGATGAAGCAAGAAGAACTCTGCAAACTTTTGGAACATGCAGGTTTAGATACGAAACAGGTATTAGATAGCATTATTGAAAAATGCTACGTCAGTATTTCTGATGAGATGTTCAAAATGCCAGTGACATATAATGATCGAATAAAGCAGATGGTGACTTATAAAATTGGGACCACTGATGTAACAATGAAGGTAATCGATATGGGAATGAAGCATATTGCGGTATCAGTCGAGACAACAGCAGAAGAGGCTGGAGTTCCTTCTGAAAAGATATGGTTAAAAGAATTTTTTCCTAATTATACTTTAAACTCACAGCATTTACTTACTCAAAAGATAGGAGATATAGAAGTTCCTTTTGATCTTATTACCATACATAATGGTGAAAAAAGAAAGAATATTTATTTTGAAATATCATCATTTTTTGGCAAAACTTATAATAGATTACCGCAACAGCATATAAAAAACGATTTAAAGCAGAAAGCATTGAGTGAAGTCTTGAGAAAATAAATATGAAGGAAAATAAGGATTTAATGAGGATTCTGGCTTTAAAAGATTTCCTCCAAGATTTCTTGCGTAGCAACTAAAAAAATCCGTCTTAAATCCGTTTAAATTCCGATGACCCGATGATCCGATGACTCGATGAACAGATTTCTTGCGTAAGCAACATCTCAATAAAGATTTCCTCCAAAGATTTCTAGCGCAGCTACCCCAAAGATACCACGTAAGTGAACTTAATTAAACAAGTTGTGTAATTGACTTAAAATATATCACTATTCATAAACGTCTTAACGACAATTAATTTATTATCAAATGCGTGAATTTAAAGACATCAAAGTAGCCGTAGCAGGTACTGGCTATGTAGGACTTTCAATTGCAACACTGCTGTCTCAGCATCATCACGTAACAGCTGTTGACGTGATTCCTGAAAAGGTTGAGAAACTCAACAACAAGATTTCTCCAATTCAGGACGATTACATCGAGAAGTATCTTGCAGAGAAAGATCTTAACCTAACAGCAACCCTTGATGGTGTCACAGCTTACAAGGATGCTGACTATGTGGTCATTGCAGCTCCTACAAACTATGACCCACAGAAGAACTTTTTCGACACACACCATATCGAGGACGTAATTGACCTCGTGTTGAGCGTTAACCCAGATGCAGTCATGGTGATCAAGTCAACCATTCCTGTTGGATACTGTCGTTCACTCTATGTGAAGTATGCACTCAAGTTCCTCACTGATCCCGCCCTCAAAGGCAAGAAGTTCAATTTGCTGTTCTCTCCTGAATTCTTGCGTGAATCAAAAGCACTCTATGACAACTTGTACCCATCTCGCATCATTGTTGGATATCCTAAGATTCTTCCTGCAGACCGCAATAAGAAATGGGATGAGGAGAATGCGGCTATAACAGCCATCAGCAATCCTAATGCAGAGAAGAATGCTAAAACATTCGCAAAACTGCTTCTTGAAGGAGCAATTGGTGAATCAAAAGACCAACATGCTGATATAGAAGCTCTAACCCATAACGCATCAACAATAACTGACAAGGGCATCCCTTGTCTCCTTATGGGTATGACAGAGGCAGAGGCTGTTAAGCTCTTTGCTAATACTTACCTTGCATTGCGCGTATCTTATTTCAATGAACTGGATACTTATGCAGAGGTTAAGGGCTTGGATTCTCAGGCTATCATCTCTGGTGTAGGACTTGATCCACGTATCGGAACTCACTATAACAACCCTTCATTCGGTTATGGCGGCTATTGTTTGCCAAAGGACACCAAACAGTTGTTGGCAAACTATGCAGATGTTCCTCAGAACATGATGAGTGCTATTGTCGAGTCTAATCGTACACGTAAGGACTTCATTGCTGATGAGGTACTCCGCAAGGCTGGTTATTATACCGCTAATAGTGATTGGAACGAAGCTTCAGAGAAGGAGGTTACAGTTGGTGTCTTCCGCCTCACCATGAAGTCAAACTCCGACAATTTCCGTCAGAGTGCTATCCAGGGTATCATGAAGCGTGTAAAGGCTAAGGGTGCAAACATCATCATTTATGAGCCAACCCTCAAAGATGGTGAAACATTCTTCGGTTCTAAGATAGTTAATAACCTTGATGAATTTAAGAAACTCAGTGATGCTATCATTGCCAACCGATATGATACTGTATTGGATGACGTGAAGGACAAGGTTTATACCCGCGACATCTTCCAGCGTGACTAATAATTAAAGAAAAGCGATAAATAAATATGACCAATTTCCAATACCATATCTTCTCCCCATATCGTGTTTGCCCTTTGGGCGCACACGTTGACCATCAGCATGGGTTGGTTACAGGCTTTGCCATCAATAAGGGAGTGGATTTGTGGTTCTCGGCCAACGAAGATGCCCATGTGCATCTAGAATCAAAGACCTTTGAGGGTGTCGTTGACTTTGAGCTCAACACACGTACCCAGGTCAAAGAAGGCAATTGGGGCGATTATGCTAGAGGAGCCAAATATGCGCTCTCTAAGCGCTTTGAACTTCAACATGGCATCAATGGTGTCATTCAAGGCTCTCTCCCAGTGGGAGGTTTGAGTAGCTCAGCTGCTGTTCTCATTGCTTACGTGATGGCTTTTGCTAAGGCAAATAGCATTACCCTCAAGCCTTTTGAGGTGGTACTCATTGCCAGCGAAGCTGAACGAGAATATATTGGATTGAATAATGGTTTGTTAGATCAGGCGTGTATCGCCCTCGGACAGAAAGACGGGCTTCTCTTTTTGGATTGCGACAGCAATGACTATCGAGTGATTAAGAAGCATCCGGATATGCCTGAGTTCGAGATTGCAATTTTCTTTAGCGGTTTAACTCGTAATCTCGTCAACTCGGATTATAACTTGCGAGTATATGAGTGTAAAGTAGCAGCATGGAATATGCTTGCTTATGCTGATGCTCCATTGAAAGGATTCGACAAAACATTCTTGAGAGATATCCCCAAGGAGTCTTTCGAGAAGACGCGCGACATCATGCCTGCACGATTCGCTAGACGTGCAGAGCATTTCTATTCAGAATACCGTAGAGTTCGTCAAGGTGTTACAGCTTGGGAAACAGGAAATCTCCAACTCTTTGGCAAACTTAGCTTTGACTCTTGTGAAAGCAGCATCCACAACTATGAGTGCGGTTCTCCTGAATTAATAGCTATCTATAATATCATGCATAAGTTGCCTGGTGTTTATGGTGGTCGCTTCAGTGGTGCCGGTTTCAAGGGAGCTGTCATTGCTCTTGTTGATCCTACATATAAAGAAAGCATTGAGGCAGAGGTAACAAAACAATACCTCGCTCAATTCCCAGAATATGAAAAAACATTCAAAACATATTGGGTGAAACCAGATGATGGAGCACGATTCCTTAGTGTTTAGTGATTAATGGTCAGTGTTTAGTGATATGAGATCAGTAGTAGAGGAAAAGAGCATTGCATTTGCACATCGTATTATGGATTGCACAGATTACATTCTGAGCAAATATAAGAAATACAGTTTGTGTGATCAACTTTTCAGATGTGGCACAAGTATAGGTGCCAACATTGCTGAAGCGCAATATGCTCAAAGTCATGCAGATTTCATATCAAAAATGTCTATCAGCCAGAAAGAATGCAGTGAAACTAGTTATTGGCTTGAACTTGCATTTTATGGAAAGTATATTGATGAAAAGATGTACAATTCATTGATGGCTGATAATATAGAAATAATGAAGTTGCTTACAAGCATCATTATCACAAAGAAAAAGAACTTAAGTGAGACATGTATTAATCACTAATCACAAATCACTAATCACTCATAACTCATAACTAACAACTATAGAAGTGAAGAATATTGTAATTGCAGCTGGATATGCGACTCGTTTAGGAGAGTTGACCAAGAACTTCCCGAAACCCCTCTTGAAGATAGGGGAGAATACTATTCTCGGACGTATGTTGGATGATATAGATAAGATTGTTGATATTGATGAGCATATCATAGTGACCAATCATAAGTTCGCACAGATATTTGCCGACTGGGCATCTGAGCAAAACTATAGCAAACCTATTACAATCGTTGATGACGGAACGTCAACCAACGAAACAAGATTAGGAGCTGTATGTGATTTGTTGATGGCAATCAATGGTGAAGGCACCATCATCACTCACCACTCACCACTAATCACTCATCACTCACCACTCACCACTCACCACTCATCACTCATCACTCATCACTCACCACTAACCACTGACGACTTGCTCGTAGTCGCAGCCGACAATCTCTTATTCTTCTCATTCCAGGAGTTTGTTGACTTTGCCAAGTCAAAGAATACTAGTTGTATCATGTGTCATGAGCAACCATCGATTGAGAAGCTTCAGCGTACAGGTGTCATTGTAGTGGATGACAACATGCGTGTGCTCAATATGGAAGAAAAGCCACAGGAGCCCAAGTCTCATTGGGCAGTTCCACCTTTCTATATATATTTAAAGAAAGATCTTGACCTTGTACGTAACTCTGTTGCCAACGGATGTGGCAAAGATGCACCAGGCAATCTTGCTCACTATATGGTAGATAATACCGAAATGCATGCTTGGAAAATGTCAGCAGGTCGTTTCGATATAGGATCTCTCGATACTTACTATGAAGCCTGCGAGTTAGCGAAAGCAGGTAAAATATAATTTTAGCTTGTCGAGCGTCAGCAGGCTCGACCATAGGTCAAACTGTAGAATAATACGGTAAATAACAACTATTCATAGAAATCATAAATGGAAAAGATAAGTTTAGAAGGAAAGACAATATTGGTAACAGGAGCAGCTGGTTTTATTGGCTCAAACCTTGTGAAACGTCTCTTACATGATGTGAATAACATCAGAGTCATCGGTATAGATTCTATTACCGATTACTACGACGTAAATATTAAGTATGAACGCCTCAAAGAACTTGATGCCATAAATTCCACATTTCAAATTCCACATTTCACATTCGTGAAGGGCGATATTTCTGATAGAACTCTGATTGAAAAACTATTCGAGGATTATCACCCTCATGTTGTAGTCAATCTTGCTGCTCAGGCAGGTGTACGTTATTCTATTACCAATCCAGATGCTTACATCCAGAGCAACCTTATAGGTTTCTACAACATCCTTGAAGCATGCCGTCATCATGAAGTAGAGCACCTTGTGTATGCATCCTCTTCATCTGTATATGGCAGCAACAAGAAAGTTCCATACTCAACTGACGACAAGGTTGACAACCCTGTATCTCTTTATGCCGCCACCAAGAAGAGCAACGAGCTCATGGCTCATGCTTACTCTAAGCTCTACAATATCCCTTCGACAGGACTTCGTTTCTTTACAGTATATGGTCCTGCTGGTCGTCCAGATATGGCATACTTTGGTTTTACCAACAAACTTGTGAAGGGTGAGACTATCAAGATCTTCAATTATGGAAATTGCAAACGCGACTTTACATACGTTGATGACATCGTAGAAGGTGTTGTTCGTATCATGCAACACGCTCCTGAAAAACAAGATGGTGAGGACGGTCTTCCTATTCCTCCATACAAAGTGTATAACATTGGAAATAATTCTCCGGAAAATCTTCTCGATTTCGTAACCATCCTACAAGAAGAGCTCATTCGTGCAGGCGTCCTGCCAGCCGACTATGACTTTGAGGCACATAAGAAACTTGTACCCATGCAGCCTGGTGATGTGCCAGTAACTTACGCTGATACAACACCCTTGGAGCAAGACTTTGGCTTTAAGCCAAATACAAGTTTGAGAGAGGGATTGAGACGCTTTGCGGAATGGTACGCAAAGTATTATGGAACTTTCAACTAAATCTAATGTTAATGCTGAATACGGATTCGCCTGATAGTGCTGAATCAGCAGAATCAGACAAATCTCTCACCACATCAAAACTAGTAGTCTGTAAAGTCATTCAGTATGGCGCACCATTGCGATAATTATCAAGGCTAACGGGTATTAGTTATGGCGTTATTCAACGAATAAATGGTAAAATGAAAGTGGGTCAGTTGAACCGTCCCGCTGACCTTGTTTAAAGATTCTTCTAAAGATTTTCGTTAAGATTTCGAGCATCTCAGATGCGATCCAAGATAAACCCCTCCCAAAAGCGAGGAACTCGAGCGCATTCTCGTCTGGATTTTGGTTAAATATTATAGGGAAATTGATTATTTCTGGATAAAGACCATATTTTAGCAAAGATTTCCTCCAAGATTTCTTGCGCTCGCGCAACTAAAAAAATCGGTGTTTTCTGTGCGACATTTAAAAAGAAATGTGTATCTTTGTACGCTACAAGGGAAATGATGACCTGAGGGTCACTCAGAAAAACCGTTAAAAAAAGGATTTATATGATGCCAGTCAATAGCAATATGACACAATCACCGCAGCCGGTGATCGCCAACGACTCCATCAAATAGAAAGAGGAAATGACGCAGGATTGCTCTATCACTCTTCTTCTATCGCCGACGAAAACCACCGTTTTCCAAAGGGCAACCACGTTACTGGGACTGATACCACATCGGGTCCAGGAATAGAAGAACTATCCTGTTAAATCCACGGACCACACGGAGAGTACAACTGAATCTTTCAAGATGAATTTTTGCGTGACTTGAAAATGTTCAATTAGAATACCTGAAGAACAAGCAAAAAATAAATAAATCTTAAATTTTAGTTATGTAATTACCGAGGTAGGTGTTTACGAACACCTGGTTTTAAGGAATTTATACCAAATTTGACGCTTATTACATGAAAAGATTACTTGTAATACTTCTACCATTATCAGGATGTGTTTCACTAACATATGCACAGAGCAATACTGAAATAACAGACACATTGCATTTGACAGAAGTTGTAGTAACAGGAACTCGTAATTCGGTGGATGTACGACATCTCCCTATGACGATAACAGTTGTTGGACGTGATAAACTGTTAGAACAGCAACAACCATCTGTTTTACCGACGGTGATGCAAGAGGTGCCTGGCCTTTTTGTAACGAGCCGCTCAATGATGGGGTATGGTGTGTCTACTGGTGCTGCTGGTGGTATCAATATGAGAGGTATCACAGGCAGTGCGGGTCAATTGTTAGTGTTAATTGATGGCCATCCTCAGTATCAAGGTGTTTATGGTCATCCTATTTCGGATAGTTATCAGACTATGATGACTGAACGAGTTGAAGTGTTACGTGGCCCGGCTTCGGTGCTATATGGTAGCAATGCGATGGGAGGAGTGCTTAATATTGTTACGCGCTCAATGCATGAGGATGGCGTTAAGACTCGGTTGAATTTGGGGGCGGGCAGTTATGGAACAATCCAGACTGAAGCGTCAAATCAGATACGTAAAGGGAAGTTTTCATCTACTGTATTAGGACAATATAACCGAACGGACAATCATCGCCCCCATATGGGATTTGAGCAATATGGCGGATATTTGAAGTTGGGGTATGAATTAACCTCAAATTGGAAGGCTTACACAGATGTTAATATAACCCATTTTAATGCATCTAATCCGGGGAGTATAGACAAACCTCTATATGAAGCAGATCAATGGATAACGCGAGGTGCAGTATCTGCGGCTATAGAGAACCATTATGATAAAACGAGTGGCGCTTTGAGTGTATATTCGAATTTCGGATGGCATAAAATAGATGATGGTACTACAGACGTGACTAAACCTACCCAGCGGTATTTTCGTTCTAAAGACGCGCTTACTGGCGTATCGTGGTATCAGAGTGTACAATTATTTGATGGAAATCGTTTGACAGTAGGTTTTGATTATCAGCATATCTATGGTAAGGCGTATTACACTTCAAAAGAGACAGATGAGGTTTTAGATACTCCTAATAAACAGAGCGGAGAGAACCATCGCAATGAAATAGCGGGTTATGTGGATTTTATGCAAGATATTCTCTCGTGGTTGACAGTTGATGCCGGTTTACGAGTTGACCATCATTCTGTGACAGGTACAGAGTGGATACCTCAGATAGGTATAGTGACCCGACCTTTGAAAACTGGAGAAATAAAGGCAATGCTAAGTAAAGGCTTTCGAAATCCTACCATGCGAGAGCTGTATCTGTATCCACCCTCCAACGAAGACTTGGAGCCAGAACGTATTTGGAATTACGAAATCTCATGGCATCAGAGGCATGATAGGATATCTTATGGTGCGAACATCTTCTACGTAAAAGGTGATAATATGATTCAGACTGTGAGAATTGATGGAAAACCTCGAAATGTGAATACAGGAGAGGTTGAGAACTATGGATTAGAGATGGAGGCTAAATGGCGTATTAATGCTAATTGGAGTTTTGATACAAACCATTCATTGCTTCATATGAAACACCCTGTGATAGCAGCTCCAACCTATAAGGGCTATCTAAGTGCTCATTTCTATTATAAGAAATGTGGTGTCGTTGCTGGCTTGCAATATATCAATGGCTTGTATACTACCGTTGGCGAGAATGAAACAAAGGAGAATTTCTTTTTACTGAACGCTACGGTTAACTTTGCGTTATGCAATGACCTTAGATTATGGGTTCGTGGAGAGAATTTGTTAGCCAGGAAATATGAGATAAACCTTGGATATCCCATGCCGCGTGCAACATTTATGGCAGGAACAAGTATTTCTATTTGATACTTTGTAATTCATGGTTAATTTTGATGAAAATGCGTGGCGACATATAGATGCTTTGTTGCCCAATCAAGAGGAAGTGAAAAGTCTTGTGTTAGATGATTTCATTTGGTTTATGCAAAGACCCAAAAAGTATAAGGATGATGCTAGCAAAATTCATGACTATATACATCATCTTCATTTAAAACGAAATAAACCTCATGGATTAAATCAACGGGATAACGACATATTTGAAAAAGTAAATATATCAAGCATTGAGTCAGAACTAATGTCTGTTTTTTGTACTTTTATCAAAATATAAGGCCTTATTGTCACCAAAATTTAATGAAAAGATAAAGTAGAGTTATCAATTATAAGATTTACTAACGTATTTTTGCCTGAGTATCCAACCATATTCCAAAATGCAGATAAGGTGTTTATTTCAATGCTTGGCGTAGATGAGGGATTTATAGATAAAATACTTTCGCTTTGCATCCTTAATGTTTTTCTAATGATCTGTTGTATATAGTAGTGGAAAAAGACTTTGGCGCAAACTATGGGCAAATATATTGGGAAAAAGGCCGTGAGAATTATTATAATCAAACAGCAAAAATGGATGATGGATTCTTGGAGAAAAATGAAAGATTGAAAAAAAATACTAACGCCTATTTGTTGATATGATAGGATTGGTATTACAAAATGACGATACGGTACGAGTATTTACCGATGATAAAAAATATATTTCACAAGATATAGGGCATTTCACTCGTAGTGGAACTAAATATTTTACAAGAATAAAATTGATTGGTCTGCTTTTAACTGATAGAATTTAGACTATTATTCATGAAGAAAGTTATCACATATGGAACGTATGACCTTTTGCATCAAGGTCATATTAATCTTCTTCGTAGGGCAAAAGAGTTAGGAGATTATCTGATAGTTGGTGTTACAAGCGATAGCTTCGACCGTGGCCGGGGTAAGCTAAATGTGCGCAATAACGTATTGGAACGCGTTGAAGCGGTAAAGGCAACAGGCTATGCAGACGAGGTTATTATAGAAGATTACTTGGGCCAAAAGATTGACGACATCCAGAAATACGATGTTGATATCTTTGCCATAGGAAGTGATTGGGTCGGGAAGTTTGACTATCTCAATGAGTATTGCAAGGTCGTTTACTTACCCCGTACCGAAGGTATATCTTCAACTATGCTTCGGGCGGAAAGTCAAGACACTTACCATATAGGTGTTATAGGCAGTGGACGTATTGCCAACCGTTTTGTTCCAGAAACTAAAGTAGTGAACGGTGCTGATGTGGTGGTTGTACTGAACCCTGATGCGAAAGAAGCTGAAGATTTTGCGAAGGCTCATGATATAGAGGCATTTTCTGATTATGATGCCTTTATAGATAAGGTTGATGTGGTATATATTGCATCACCACATCTGACACACTATGAGTATATCAAAAGAAGTCTTTTGGCTGGAAAGCATGTTCTTTGCGAGATACCGTTTACGCTCTGTAAAGAAGAAGCACTTGAACTGTATAGACTTGCAGAAGAAAAGAACTTGGTCTTGATGGAGGCAAGCAAGACAGCTTACTGCCCTGCATTTGGACATATAGTAACTCTGATTAAGAGTGGTATTATTGGTGATGTTGTGGATGTGAAAGCGTCCTTGAGTAAGATGGTGGCTTTTCCGACACGTGAGCTGGACGTTACACAAGCAGGTGGAGCTATGACGGAACATGCACCATTAACACTTATGGCAATTATAAAGTTGCTTGGTCTGGACTGGAAAGACGTTAATTTCCATACCAAGATAGAAAATGGTGTTGACATTTATACGAAAGGCGTAATCAACTATCCACATGCCACTTCCTCCTTTACCTTGGGTATTGGTGTGAAAACAGAAGGTAACTTGGTAATTTCGGGTACAAAGGGCTATGTGTATGTACCGGCCCCTTGGTGGCTGACAGACTATTTTGAGGTACGTTATGAAGACCAGACAAAGAACAAGAAGTATTTTTATAGCTATGATGGCGAGGGTCTCAGATATGAGATCCAGGAGTTCTTGTCAATGATAGTGAACGAGCGTCGTAGTTGTTATAAGCTTCGCAGGCGTGAAAGTGTAGCTATAGCAGAGATAATAGAAAAATACCGTAATGGTGAAAATGTAACTGAGATATGATAAAAAGAATACTTGTAGTCGGAGGAGCCAACGGAATAGGCCTTAGTATTGCAACAGAACTTGCCAGACGTGAATATGTTGAGAAAGTGTATGTTGTAGATAAAGCGCCACTTTCAGAGGAATTTAATAATTCAAAGATTGAGACTTTTCAATTTGATTTGACCAGTGATAATTATTTATTCTTTGAACGTTTTACTGACATAAATGCATTGATGATAACGGCAGGTTTTGGTAAGTTGGCTCTTTTCAAAGATGTTCCTGAGAGTTATATCACAAGTTCATTCGAAGTAAATACTATTCCAGTTCTCCGATTAGTACATCGGTTCTATGATAAACTAGAGTCTCAAGAAGACTTCTATTGTGGCGTAATGGTGAGTATTGCCGGCTTTATGTCTTCCCCTTTCTTTGCTGTCTATGGTGCGACCAAAGCAGCTTTAAAGGTTTTTATTGAAAGTGTGAATGTTGAACTTGAGAAATCAAGTTCTGCAAATAGAATTTTGAATATTAGTCCTGGCTCAATTAAGGGAACTAGCTTTAATCAAGGAAAAACAGATTTATCTATAATTGAACCATTAGCTTTAGAAATTATCAGTCATATGGAACAAAAGGATGATTTGTTTATTCCAAACTATGATAATGTTTTTAAGGAAGTCTTAGAACGATACCATGCTGATTTTAGAGCAGAAGGCCGACATTGTTATGAATACAAGCTCGCAAGTGGTAGGATGTCCAAATAGGTAAAAATGTAATTTATGATAAGAACAAAATCTGATCTGAATTTTTACATACAGGAGGATGCAAAAAGAAATGGGTATAATAGAGGCTTATTGTACTATTGGCTGTCTTTATTGTATGGGAGAGAGAATGCTTTTGCTTTTAAATATCTTAAATTATTAAGGTATTGCGAGTATCACACTAACAATTCTGGTACAATCCACAAGATACTGTCTTTGTATTATCAAACAAGGGTTAATCGGTTAGGAATGCGTTTAAATCTTTCTATTCCAATTAACAAGTGTGGCTATGGTCTTCGTTTACTACACATATCAGGTGGGGGGGGGAATTTTGCTTAATGTAAACAAAGTAGGAAACTATTGCGGCTTCAATTCTGGTGTCTTAGTAGGCAATAATAATGCACTTGATGCAATTCCAACTATAGGAGACTATACTGCATTTGGACCAGGTGCCAAAGCATTTGGGAAAATAACGATAGGTAATCATGTCTTTGTTGCGCCCAATGCAGTTGTTACCAAAGATGTTGAAGATAATGTAATAGTAGGAGGCGTACCTGCACGAATAATAAAAAGAAAATAATAAATTAAATTTACCGATATGAACAACAATATTACAAGTATTACAAAAAAGACATTGTGGCAAATTATCTTAGTAGATATTCTTTTACTGTTAATAATCTACTTTGTACCGACCATATCTCATTTGACGAGTTTTCCTATCTACCTATTAGATCCGATGAGATTGGTCGTGCTTGGAAGTATAGTATTTGTTAACGATAAAAGAAATTCTTATATCTTAGCAGTCACGATACCAATATTCTCATTTTTTGTATCAGGTCATCCTATTCTATATAAAAATTTAATTATATCAATTGAGCTGTTAACTAATGTTTATTTGTATAATTATCTGATCGCAAAAAACAAACACGTATTTCTTTCAGCTTTAGGGTCAATAGTTATCAGCAAGTCGTTATATTACATACTGAAATCTGCTTTGATATATTTTAGTGTTTTAAATACATCTTTATTTGATACAAGTATTGCAATTCAGATTGTCGTAACGATATTGATATCAGTAATATTATCTTTAACACATAAGGAATTGTCATGATTTCGTCTACTTATTTTAAGACATTTTTCGAGACAGCAAATGATCGAACCATTGATAAACTAGCGGAAGTTTATCTGGATATGCAATGCCTATATGAAAGCATCAAGTCTATCATGTTGCCAGTATTGACTCCAGAAGACATCAAGGGTAAGTCTATACTTTTGAAGCCTAATTTTGTACTCCAAAACAGGAAACCAACAGATCCAATCTGTTTATTTACTCATCCTAATGTTATTTTCGCAACATTAAGTGTCTTATTGGAATGCAATCCCAAGCAAATCACAATAGGAGATGCTCCTGTTCAAAATTGCGACTGGAATCTAATGTTGGATCAATCTTTTTATGATGAGATTGACAACCTTTCGAGGAAGTTTCAAACATCAATAAAAGTTGTTGATTTCCGAAAGGTGATCTATAATTATGAGACTAATCAGTTTGGTAAATCCATAAGGACAGATAATGACTATTTTATTTTTGATGTTGGAAACAGAAGTTTCCTTGAACCCATAACTGCCGAAAAGAATCAATTTAGAGTAACCAATTATGATCCTGATCGTATGGCATTGTCACATTCGAAAGGTTTGCATAAGTATTGTGTTGCAAAAGAGGTTTTTGATGCAGACATAGTTATTACAATGCCAAAAACTAAGACCCATCGTATGTCTTGTATAACTAATTCATTAAAAATCCTAGTTGGGATTAATGGTGACAAAGATTATTTGCCACATCATCGTTTAGGGGCAAAGAGTCACGGAGGCGATTGCTATAAGGATAAGAGTGTATTGAGAACAATGGCAGAGTATATTCTCGACTATGCTAACAGAAGAAGGGGGGCATATATATATATACCGGCACGACATTTCGTATCATTATTATGGAAGTTAAGTAAACCAGGGAAAGATATGTCAATGAACGCAGGATGGTATGGTAATGATACTGTATGGCGAATGGTACTGGATCTTAATACAATTGCAATTTATGGTACTAAAGACGGGCAATTATCAAAAACCCCCCAGAGAATTCTTTATACTTTGTGTGATGCCATTATAGGCGGGCAGGGAGAAGGTCCACTTGAACCAACGCCATTAGCCTTAGGGATGCTTTCTTTTTCTAATGATCCTTATGTTATGGATGTCGCAATGGGTGATATATTTAATCTCGATATAGATAAAGTTCCTTTGTTGAAAGAGGCAAAAGCTTTGAATAAAGAGAAAGAACAGAAATATTATCTTAATGGTCTTGAAGTGAATTACAATCAAATCAAGAATCTTAAAACAAATGTAGTTTTGTCTGCAGGTTGGGAGAATTACAATAAATAGTTTTACTATGGCTTACCAAATGAATTTTTGTAAAAGAGTCGTAAATTTTATCGTTACAAGATTGGTGTGTGTTTTACCAGATAAGACATATATTAAAATAAAGTTTTGGCTAGAAACTGGATATAGATTGAATTTAAATCATCCAACATCCTTCAATGAAAAGTTGCAATGGCTAAAATTTTACGACCAGCACGATGAATATACAATGATGGTCGATAAGTATTTGGTTAAGGGTTATGTCGCATCGATAATTGGAGAAAAATACGTTATACCAACCATCAATGTTTATGATAGCATAAATGATATTAAATGGGAGGATTTGCCACAGCATTTCGTTTTAAAAACAACGGGAGATAGTGGAGGCGTTATAGTTTGTAAAGACAAAGCGAAACTGAATATAGAAGAGTCAAAAAAGAAATTATCGAAACTGGCAAACAGAAATTACTTTAAATATAATAAAGAGTATCCATATAAAAATGTAAAGTCTAGATATATTGCAGAAGAATATATTGTTGATGAGAGTGGATATGAATTAAAAGATTATAAATTTTTTTGTTTCAATGGTGAACCTAAATATGTCCAAATAGACTTTGATAGATATTCTAATCATAGGAGAAATATTTATGATATAAATTGGAATCTGCTAGATTTGCAAATAAAGTTTCCGAAAGGGCATGATCGGATATTTCCCAAACCAGATAATTATGAAGAGATGGTTGAAATCGCCCGTAAGCTTTCAAAAGGAATACCTCATGTACGAATTGATCTTTATAATGTAAGTGGTAAAATATATTTCGGTGAGATAACATTCTTCCATGGTTCTGGGATGGAAGTTTTTACACCACTTGAATGGGATTATACGTTTGGCAATTGTATTAATCTACCTGCAAAATAATGTGGTTATATCATAAAGTAGGATTTATTATATGAGTATATTTATAAACCTGAAACATTTTTTTCAAAGTAAGGCCACACTATTTAGTAATTTCTCCTATATGGCCTTTCTACAGGTTTTTATGATGGTTTCATCACTGATTACTTATCCGTATTTGATAAAAGTTTTTGGTCGTGAGTTGTATGGCGTTGTTTTGACGGCTCAGGTATTGGCAAGTTATGTAACTTTGGTTGTTGGTTTTGGGTCGGATAATGTATGTGCTAAATTTGTAGCTCAATATAGAACAGACGAAAGAAAATTGTCGGAAATTGTATCCTCTGTTTTAATATTACGGTTTTTAATTTGGGTTATAAGTTTCCTCGTTTATGGTGTTATAGTTTTTGTTGTTCCTACTTATCGAAACTATGTTGTTCTCTTCTTATTGACCTATGGCTTGTCATTGCAAAAACTTTTGTTACCACAGTTCTTCTTTCAAGGAATGGAAAAAATGAAGATACCATCACTTCTTAATGTAGGGTCTAATTTGCTTTTTCTATGCTTGATTTTTATAGTTGTAAGGGATAAAAATGATGTTTTGCTTGTACCGATCTTTTATTCATTGGGATATTTTTTTGGAGGTATAGCTTCGTTATTCATCATTTTTAAAAATATGAACATTCATTTTATACTCCCTAATGTGAAGATTATGACTTTCTATTTAAAAGAGTCAATGCCTGTATTTGCCACAGAAGTTATTAGTACAATTAAGGATAAATTAAATGTTCTCCTGTTAGGTAGCTTTGCAGGGATGGGGAATGTCGTAATATATGATCTTGCATCTAAGATATGCTCTTTACAAAACTTACCTTCTTCCTTGATAAGTTATGTGACATTACCGAGGACATCTGTGAATAAAGATTATAAGATGGTTGAAAAGATTATGTTATTTACTGTATCATTATGTTTGTTTTTATGTGTTGTCGTGAACTTGTTCTTGCCATATATAGTCAATTTCTTCTTGCATGAAGAGATAGATTTGTGGCCAATACGATTATACTCATTAGCGCCTATATTTCTGTCTATAAGCGTCATTATAGGTATAAATCATTTTATAGGTTTTGGCTATGTAAAGTATACCCTATATAGTATAATAATAACGACAATAGCATATTTTGTAGCTGTAGCATTTTTCTTTCTTACCGATAATTTTGATAATGTCTATTCTTTTGTCTTGATAGCACTCTTTTCCTATATTGTGGAGTCAATATACAAAATAGTTACTTATAGGAAGTTAAAGAGAGAGAGTCAGTCAATTATTGATATCTAATATTGTACATTCACCTTATGGATGAAATATTTAACATTGTTGTTATATGTGTATCCTCTATATTTCTGAGGAAAAGCATAAACAAATTACTCCATAATAAAGGAAATCTGTTGGATTATTGCTTTATGGCTTTCTATATGGTCCAGGTGGTACCTATAATAGTTCAGCTGTTTGCTGGGATACCAGATGTTCTGCATCATGTTAATGTTGCAAGTGCCATGAATGATTCCATTACAAATTATGTATATGGTATAATTGTTATGGTAGCATCTCTATTTATGAGTAAATTAAGCTATAAGTTAACCCCACAATTATTACCTCCTAGTAGCATTAAAAGCACTGCAGGTCTTTTTAATGCGATTTTGATGGTTGCAATGTTTGCACCTCTTTTCGCAGTAGCTTTCTCGCCAGATCCGTCAATATATTTAAAATTCAGCTATTTCTATACTCAAAGTTTTGACGATAATAGTTATTTGTATCTTTTCCATAGAACAGCAGTCACTTCATGTGTCTTATTATCAGTAGTTGCGTTGTTGTTTAAATATTTTAGGAAAAAAACTAATGATTCCACATGGATATATTATATCGCTATATTCTTAAGCACATGGATAGATGGTAAGCGAACAATTTTCCTTTTTATGTTAATAGGTATTTTGGCAGTCGACTTAATAAAGGGTAATTATTCCAATATAAAAATTCGAAAAAAACAAATATTTAAAACAGTTTTATTTGCCTCCCTTGTATTCTTTTATTTTTTTGCATATAATCAGAAAACGGGAAAAGGAGAAGATGCAGAATTTTATTTTCTGTACACTTTTTATTTTAGCAGAATGAGTATAGTGAAGACGGCTATTTATGACCAGCTGTATACTAATAGTATGCTGGAATATCCTTGCCAGACAATACTCTTTAATATTCTAATATGGATCCCCAGAGCGATATGGGCCTCGAAACCTGTCATGTATTGCATATATTTTACAAGTTATGCCGATGGTTCTACAAACCAGTTGGATTATAATCTTCAAGTAAGTGCTTGGTCTGAATTTATTTCAAATTTTGGTTTTATAGTCGGACCGCTTTTTGTGTGCTTATTCTTCTATTATATGGCCAAGATTTCAATTAGTACAAAGTCAAATATTACATATTTGTTGTGCACAGCATTTTGTGTACTTTATTCGGTCTACGGATTCGAGCATATTATAAGCTATATCTTTTATTTATGGTTAGCTTTAGTCGTCTATAGAAAATTGTTTGTTAAATCAAAAGATAAAAAACGAAATAGTTTGGCAAAATGAAGTTACTTTACATTTGTACTTATCAGTTTACAATAAAAGATGGCTCTCCCTATACTATTCCTGCGTATGGAGATGGTTTTTGGGACCAATTTACGGAGTCTTTTGAAAAGGTTGATGTTATAGCCGAACCTTTAAGGGATGCGGAGCATACTCTTATAGTTCCTATAACAAGGAAAGATATAAACGTGGCAATTATCCCGGCTAATGCTCGACCTTTCGATATCCGCAATGATGCAGATGTGAAAAGAAGACTTGAAACAGCCATAAAGAGATGTGAGTGCGTTATGATAAAGATTGCTTCGAGAAAGGCAAATATGGCAATTAAGCTGGCTAAGAAATATGGTAAGCCCTATATGATTGGCGTTACGGGTGATTTGTATCGTGACCTTATTACGAGTAAGAGTATTCTTAGAAGACTTTATGCTCCAATTATATATAGACAGTCGTTAAAAGCTATCAAAGACTGTAAATTTGGAACATATGTTACCCAAAAATATCTTCAAAGCATGTATCCAATAGAGGGTATAATGTGTGGATATACAGATACATTATTGCCATACGTTAAGGAGAATGTGCTTAAGTACCGGTTGGAATGGATAAAAAACATGCAGTGTCGTCAATATATAGATCTCGGTATTATTGGAACTTATCACGATAATAGAAAAGGATATGATACGGCAATTCAAGCTTTAGAAAAACTGAACAATCCTAAAATTCGTCTCAGGATTTTGGGCGTAGGCACAAGTGAAGATCAAAAATTCTGGATTGATTACGGTAAAGAACATGGGATAAAGAGTGTTATCTTCGATAAACCGGTTTCTGGAGTAGAGAATGTGTTTAAATGGATTGACTCAATAGATATTAGTATACTGCCAAGTAGAAGCGAAGGGCTACCTAGAAGTATAGTTGAATCCATCTCTAGAGCGTGCCCCTGTGTTATCTCAAATGTGTGTGGTATGCCAGAATTGGTAAATGAGAAATGGTTACATAATCCTGAAGATGTTGATAAATTGGCTGAGCTTCTTTCAAAAATGATTGAGGATAAAGAGAATATGCTAGAAGCAGCCAGAGAAAACTTTAATCGTGCATCGGATTATACACTTGATTCTGTAAGGAAGAAAAGGACTGCTTTTTATAATGCTTTTAAGGAATACGTAAATTCTTTTAAGAAATGAAGAAGATAGCAATTCTGAGTGGAACATTAGCAAGAGGCGGAGCCGAGAGGGTATCATTGTATCTTGCTGACAGATTAAGAGACTTCGGGGTAGAGACAGTTTTGGTTACAATGAATGTCGCACCTAACGAGTATTCTTTACCTATAGGTGTAAGAAGAGTGAATGTGACAGAAAAAAAAACCTATTCTGTTCTAGGGTTAAGAAGAGTTTTAAAAAAAGAGAAGCCTGATTTGTTTTTAATTATGGGTTCTTCTAATGCTACCTATGCTATACCTGCGAGTCTCGGTCTCCGTACCAAAATTATAGTGTCAGAACGGAATTCCCCAGCTAATTTTAAAGGACGGAAGGTTACGATGATGATCTCTCGACAACTTATGAAGTTGGCAGATGGATTTGTATTTCAGACAGAAGATGCTAAGTTGTTTTATTCAAAACTGCTGAAAGGTAGGGGCGTGGTTATTCCCAACCCTTTGTTTGTAGAAGGGATGCCTGAACCATATTTGGGAACAAGAGAACAGAGAATCGTTACTGCAGGAAGACTGGTTGATCAAAAAAATCAAAAGATGTTGATTGAAGCTTTTTCCATCATTGCTTCGGATTACCCCAATTATATACTTGATATATATGGCGAAGGCCCGAACCGGAGCTTATTGCAGAATCTTATATTATCAAAACAATTACAAGACCGAGTATTCTTAAAGGGTAATGTTCCTGATATTTTAGAGAGAATAAAAAAAGCATCTTGCTTTGTGATGAGTTCTGATTTTGAAGGGATGCCCAATGCCTTAATAGAAGCGATGGCCCTTGGTCTTCCATGTATTTCTACAGACTGCCCATGCGGAGGCCCGAAGGAGCTGATAAGTGATGGCCTTAATGGAATGTTAGTCAAAGTAGGCAATGTGGATAATTTGGCAGATTGCTTAAGACGGCTTCTTTCAAATGAGAAAATGGCCAATGAAATGGGTAGTAACGCGGTAAAGGTTAGAGAAAAACTTGATGCTGGTAAAGTAGTGAATGACTGGAATGATTATTTTATGAATTTTTAAAAGGAATAATATGAATTACAAAGAAGTTTATGGTATCGCATTACCAGAAAGCAAAAAAAAAGAAGAGCGCTGGAATCTATGGGTGTATCTTGTTGTTCGCCCTCTATCAGTTATGGTGACGGCCCCTCTTACAAATACAAAAGTGAAACCAACAACTATTACCAAATGGTCCATAGTTTCATTAATTGTTGGCTTCTTTATCATTTGTTTTGCTAGAAACACCGGGTGGACATTGGCGGGTTGGATGTTCTTTTTTATATGGGCTATACTTGATGGAGTTGATGGGAATCTTGCTAGGTGCACAAAACAATGCTCAGCTTTAGGTGATTTGTGGGATACTATGGGAGGATACCTCGCTATGGTTCTTATGTACTTCTCTCTTGGAATATATGCATTTTTTGATAGTAGTTTATTTGAAATTGAAAATAAGTATTTTCTTCTTATTTTAGGTGGAGCTACTGCCATTATGTCCATATTCCCGAGGTTAATTTTACATAAGAAGAAAAGCAGTAATGCAAATTCGGAAGCCGTTAAAGAATTATCAGACCAACAGAATTATTCTGTCACAAAAAACTTGGCAATTAATTTAATATCGCCATCGGGATTTATGCAAGTGTTGATACTATTTGGTATGCTATTTCATTTTAGTAATATTCTAATAGCATTCTATTTTGTGGTGAATCTTGGTATAATGCTTATTAGTTTGAGAAACTTGTTAAAATAATATAGTTATGTGTGGGATAGCAGGAATGATTAACTTAAAAAAGGGAAATGTAGAAGGGCAAAAGTTGGCTCTCAAAACGATGATCGATAGAATGGCTCAACGTGGACCTGACGGGGTTGGACTCTATATGGAAGACCACGTTGGATTAGCTCATCGTAGATTGTCAATTATTGATGTTAAAAGTGGGGCACAACCTATAACCATTGACGAAGGTTATATAACAATTGTTTATAATGGTGAGGTATATAACTTTCAAGAGATAAAAACTACTCTTGAACGAGAAGGTGCTATTTTCAAGACCAATAGTGATACAGAGGTAATTGCTGTTGCATATCAGTATTATGGTATAGAAAAGTGCTTGAGATTATTGCAGGGCATGTATGCTTTTGCAATCTATGATAAAAGAAAGGGAACAGTAACTATTGCTAGAGACGGGTATGGCGTAAAACCTCTTTATTATAGTATTGATAATGACACCCTCCTTTTCGCATCAGAACTGAAAGCATTTGCGCCATCTCTAAAGGAGTACAAAATATGTAAGAAAGCCCTGAATATGTTTCTGACTCTTTCTTATATTCCATCTCCTTATACGATTTATGAAGGCATACATAAATTGATGTCAGGACATTATATGGTAATTGAAGCTGATGGTGCTATCAATACCAAGCAATACTTTAGAGTAACCGATCCGATTAAAATCAGATATAATAATGATTATGAATCGTGTAAACAGGAGTTAAAAGATCTGGTATTTGCATCAGTAAAAAAAAGATTAGTATCAGATGTGCCTGTTGGGACTTTCCTTAGTGGTGGTATTGATAGTAGTGTGGTAACATGCGTCATGAGCAGACTGCAAAAAGAGCCAGTAAAGACTTTTTCTATTGGATATGAAGAGCAAGACTACGATGAAAGTGGTAGGGCGGAATTAGTAGCAAAGCATATAGGTGCAGAGCATCACAAATACATTTTACGTTATGATGATGTTTTAAAAGCACTTGATGACATAATCTTGTATTATGATGAACCATATGGCGACAGTTCTGCGATACCTTCATATTATGTCGCAAAGCAGGCAAGCCAAGAGGTAAAAGTGGTTTTGACGGGGGATTGTGCAGACGAACTGTTTGGAGGTTACGAAAAGTATCTTATTGATTACTATGTGAACAAGTACAAGAGAATCCCCGAATTCTTAAGATCGTTATTTGAGGGGTGCGTGAGTTTGATACCAGTAAACAAACACACCAACCATCTATTAAGAAAGATTGGAAAGGTCATTAGAAGCTCCAAATTGACTGGTTTTGATTTATATTATTCAATGCTGAGTATTGGATTTACCGACGAGTTACGAAAAGAATTGTTGAAGCCAGAACATTATGAGGATATAAAGAGTGACTATAGGGAAGAGTATAATGGCCTCGACAAAAACCTGACTTTTTTACAAAAAGAACAGTTAATGGATATGGGTAGGATGTTGGAGGGCCAGATGTTTCCTAAAGTAGATAGGGCATGCATGCATTGCTCTCTGGAGAATAGAGCTCCTTTTATTGATCGTGAAATCGTAAAATTCGCTTTAAATATTCCTGATGCATTTAAAATTAACGGTAAGGATAAGAAACGAATATTAAAAGAAACTTTCAAGGATATTTTGCCGGAACAAACAGTTGGCTTTTCGAAAAAGGGTTTTGATGTGCCCGTAGATTATTGGTTCCGAAATGAACTTAAAGATGAACTTAGCGAACTGTTAAGTAAAGATTTTATTGAGAGTCAGGGATTGTTTAATCATGCATATGTTAATGAATTATTAAAAGATCATCTGAGTAGAAAGAAAAACAATAAAGAACTCTTATGGAACCTATTTGTCTTCCAAAAATGGTATCGTAAGAATCAAGAATTATCGTAATAGATTGGCAGTATGAAAGAAAAACTAATAATAGCGCTTTTGACAAATAATGATGATGATGTATACTGTTTTCGCAAAGAGCTCATCGAAGCCTTGATACAAGAAGGTTATGAAATGCTCATTTCGTGCCCTGATGGCCCGAAGTTTGAGTTGATGAAGGATATACCATATATCTATGATAATCCTAATATTGACAGACGAGGTACCAATCCTGTGAAGGATTTTGGCTTGATGATGCATTATCGTAAACTCTTTAAGCGATATAGGCCGTCAGTTGTATTAACATATACAGCGAAACCAAATGTTTATGCTAGTATAGCAGCTCATCAGCTTGGTATTCCTGTTATTAATAATCTGACTGGGCTGGGAAGTGTAGTTAATGAGAGTGGAATAAAGAAACGTTTCATTATGTGGCTTTTTAAACAGGCTTATAAGAAATCTGCCTGTATGATGTTCCAGAACGAGACAAATATGAACTTGGCTATCGAACAAGGTATGGTTAAAGGTAAATATCGGTTAATACCAGGTTCCGGCGTAGACACAAATAGATACCCGTTGCAGCCTTATCCTGATGGTGGTGATGGAAAAAATGGTGCACCCGTGGTCTTTAATTATATAGGACGAATCCTTCATGACAAAGGAGTTGATGACTATATAGAAGCAGCAAAGCGCATTAGAGCGGAATATCCTCAGACTGAGTTCAATATGCTTGGCTTTATTGAACCAACGGAGATTCATTACGAGCAGGAATTAAAAGAACTGGGTGATCAAGGTGTTGTGATATATCGTGGAAGTCAGAAAGATGTTAAACCCTTTATAATAAGAGCCCATGCAACGATTCATCCTTCTACATATGGAGAGGGTATGAGTAATGTTCTGCAGGAGAGTGCCTCTTCTGGTCGTTTTCTGATAACAACGAATAACCCTGGTTGTCAAGAAACTGTAGAAGATGAAAAGACTGGCTATATTTACAAAGGAGGAGACGTTGATGCATTAGTTCAAACTATCGAGAGATTTTTGTCAATGAGTAATGAAGAAAGAAAAATGGCTGGTGAACTTGGTAGGAAGAGGATGGTGGAAAAATTTAGTCGCAAAATAGTGATAAAGGCCTATCAAGAAGAGATAACTCGTATCCTTGGTCAATGAACACATAGATTGTAAGCGTCCTATATCTGCGTCTTTGCTGAAATCTTAAGATGTGTTACTTTTCTGCTCGAAATTTTAAACATAGAAAAATGGAGAATACAACAGAATTTTTCAAGATGAATTCTGGCGTGACTCGACAATGTTCAATTAAAATATAAGAAGAGTGGCAATAAATAAAATTAATCTTAATTTTTAGTATGTAATTACAAGAACAGGTGTTTACGAATACCTAGTTTTAAGGGATTTATACCAAATTGGACGCTTGCTAAACAGACTGCTGACGATCGTGATGTGTTGAAACTACGTCCGGGTATCACTGGACCTGCTACTTTGAAATATCGTTTGGAGGACGAGATGATTTCTGAGTATGTTGCTGCGAAGAAGCGGAACGGTGATACTAGACCTATGCAGTAGATTGCCGTAGAATATAATGATATGGTTATATTCTGATATGGTCAGATTGAACTGCTGTTATTACCGTCATTATTCATTTGTCAAGGATATACAGATGATTCTCTGTACTGTGCTTGGTAAGAAGATGAAGTATGCAGAAGAGGTGATATAACGGATTAAGTAGTAGAATCGTTTTTTTTTTTGTATTATTATCATAAATAAATATGGCAAAAACCTATAACATTGCACTTTACAAAATTTCTATTTATCCATTGAGAAAGCGAGATAATAAACTTGTGCTGTCTGATTTCCTTAATGGAAAGGATTTGAAGAGTATATTGTATGATATGCTCAAATCTCTTTGCTACACTCCTCAAGAAACTTCTGAAGGCCAGCAAGATGAAGATAATGAAGCAGCAGAAACCGAAGAGGGTTCTGTGGATGAAACGAAGGTTGACAAAGCGGAAAATAAGTATTTCCGTATTATAAAGAAGAAGGGTAAAGATGTGCTTTATGAAAAAGGTAGAAGTCTTTCGGGGATAATCGAATCTGGCGAATTTGGTACAGAGGAGAATATTGTGAACATCAAATCTGGAAAGACGCGGAAAAAACAAGTAAATGATGCTTTGTTGATGCCCTTCTACTTTATGTTTCAGATACCAGAAAATTCGAGAGTTGCTTATTTGTTGGTAGAGAGAATAAGTAATATTGGTATATACAGTTTCACTACTGTCCACGAAAATCCGTTAACATTTGCTTAAATACCTTGTAGATAAAGAGGTTTTCATACAAAAAGGCACTCGGAGGTTTTGAAACTGCTATCTTTGCAAAAACTTACAATTCG
>Ga0129312_1000688_pt1 | contig 25717 bp, 9 predicted proteins | sample O827metagenome_FD_94434 | JGI IMG/M metagenome (GOLD analysis project Ga0129312, IMG submission 94434) | Orangutan group fecal microbial communities from Wisconsin, USA - O827 metagenome | ecosystem: Host-associated > Mammals > Digestive system > Large intestine > Fecal | place: USA: Wisconsin... | reverse complement strand
TTCAGTATATTTTCTGTTGTAAACCTTCCATGTAAGAGCCCACTGTGCCGGATCGTCCATATTGGACTCATCCACCTGATGGGTAACACTTCTGTGCGGAGCAGTCTTAATAACCTCCGGATTCTCGTGTGCTTCCTTAAATACATACTTTAAGGTTTCAATATATTCGTCGATATCCTTCTTTGAAGGAGTTTCTGTCGGCTCCAGCGTCATCGGCTCAGGCAGATAGAACGGATGGTGGGATGTCCAGTAATGCATACCGAAGTCCATCATTCTTCTCTGAATATCCAGTGTACCGATTCCTGTCGCCTTCTCTAAGTTCTCCAGAGAATAACGTGCCTGCTCCACTCTCTGGTTGCTGCCGTTCTCATAGTATGCGGTAACATCCGGAAGCTCCATCAGCTTCTTAAACAGATAGTTATTATTAAGAACCGCTGTCTTTGCAACCTGATATAAGCCGTTCGGCCCAAGGCTGCGGATCCAGCAGTATGCCTTTAATACAACCTCGGCAACGCCGTACCACTCTCTTACCTTTCCTACTGCACACGGGTTGCTGCAGCTCTCATAATCGAAGAAATATTTTTCTCCGTCGAAGCCTACCAGCGGAGCCGGAAGATACTTAACAAGATCCTTCTGAACACCTGTTGCGCCGCAGGCAGGGCCGCCGCAGCCGTGAGGTGTGGAGAATGTCTTATGAAGGTTGAAGAAGCAGATATCAAATCCGGCATCTCTTGCTCTTGTAACACCCAGAAGGCCGTTAGCATTGGCCTGATCATACGCGCAGAGACCTCCGATGGAGTGAACATAATCTACAAATTCCTTTACATGGCTGTTGTATACACCGGTATCCTCCGGGTTCGCAACGATATATCCGGCGGTCTTCGGGCCGCAAGCTGCCTTTAACTGCTCCAGATCCGGAACACCTGTCTCTGGATCCGGCTGTAAATAAATGATCTTAAAGCCTGCTACATGAGGAGCAGCCGCATCAGACGGATGAGAGTAGATCGTTGTGATGATCTCATCTCTGTCCTCACCTTTATCTTTAAAGTATGCGCGGATAACGGAAGCCATGGTCAGGATACCCTGAGAACCGCCGCTGGGCTGGAAGGTGAAATGATCCATTCCGGAGATCTCGCACATATATTTATCTGTTTCATGGAAGATCTTAAGAATACCCTGAACCGTATCCGGATCCTGCAGCGGATGGTACTCACGGATCAGGTTTGCAAGCTGATCGTTTACCTTCGGGCTGTACTTCATCGTACAGGTACCCTGTCCGATTTCGATGTTCACATCTGCTCCCAGCGTCTGCTGAGCCAGTCTGGAATAGTGACGGAGCACACGGCTCTGGGACATTTCCGGAAGATTTAATTTTGTGCTTCTTGCCATACCTGCAGGAATTGCTGCAGCTCCTTCTACTTCTTTGGCAATCTCTTTATCCGGTTCACCTACCAGGATACCGCGCTCGCCGGGAGTGCTTAATTCATAAATGATCGGCTCGTCCCATTTTGCCTGATGGAAACCGGTTCTAACCTTCGATGATCTATCTATTCTTTTCACGATATCATTCCTTTCTGCATTACAGCACTGCCTTAAGAGCTGCCGCTAAAGTATCAATGTCTTCTTTTGTGTGGATCTCGGTTACACAGTAAAGTGCGGACTGTCCAAGCTTCGGGAATTCGCGGGACAGGTCTTTACCACCGAAAACTCCTTCCTTAAGGAGTGCCTTATTGATCTCGGCAACCGTCTTTCCTGTTGCTGTGAAATCAACGACAAATTCCTTAAAGAATGCGGAACCCAGAGCATTTGCCTTCACGCCCGGAATTTCATTTAATTTCTTTACCGCATACTGAGCGTTAGCCATGATGATCTTTCCTACTTCTTCCATTCCCTTCGGTCCCATGGTTGCCAGATATACTCCGGCTGTAATGCCCCACAGTGCGGACTGTGTTCCTACATACTCCTTACCATGCTCTCTGTGATGTCCGAAAGAGGTTCTGTCATAAGCAACATCACCAAATCCATATTCGCCCGGCTCAGAGGTCGGTGCGATACCGAACAGTCTAGACGGGAATTCCATTACATACTTTTCTTCATCTCTTGTTGCCATAAAGCCGGACTGACCGCCGCCATAATACATGTGGATTCCAAGAGGCTGCAGATCTCCGCATACGATATCCGCACCGTAAGTCGGCGGTGTTGACAGAACGCCGAGAGAGATCGGATCTACGCCGACAAGGCTCAGGCCTCCTGCCTCATGGATCATGTCAGAGATCTTCTGTCCGTTCGGCTCAATAACGCCCAGATAACCCGGATTCTCAAAATATACGCCGATAGAATCTTCATTGATCTTGGATTTTAAATCCGAAAGATCAAGATGTCCCATGCAGTCACATTTAACTTCTACAAGGTTAAGACAGCATTCTGCATAGTTTTCGATCACCTTTTTCTTTTCCGGATCCATATATTCCGGTACGAGAAGTGTCTTGCGGCCTGTGATTCTCTGTGCCATGCGTGCAGTAGTGGCCGCAGCCTGTGCCCAGTCCATAGTCGGTACGTTTACAACGTCCATATCAACAAGCTCTGCAACCATACTTTCATATTCAAACAGGGACTGGAAACGGCCCTCATCGTTATAAGGCTCTCCGCCGTAGGCTGTTAAAAATTCGCCTTTTCCGTTAACCTCGTCGCAGATAGCCGGAACATAATGCTGCCAGCAGCCTGCGCCAAGGAAATTTAAATTTTTCTTGCAGTCGCTGTCTTTAGAAAGAACACGCTCTACATGTCTTCTTAATTCATATTCGGAGCCAAATGCCTCCGGAAGATTCATTTCATTTTTTAATTTTAAAAGCTCCGGGACGTTTTTATGGAGTTCTTCTAAGGAGCTCATCCCGATTTCCTTAAGCATTTCTTCCTGCACATCCGGCACTGAGTTCGGTATGTAAGGATGGCTTTCAAATCCCTTCATCTGTTTCTTTCCTCCTGTATTTTGATTATAAATTATTCAGAATCCATTTGACGGATACGCCATATCGGCGAAGCATTAAGCGATTCCGCCGCCGTCTACGACAAGAGCCGCACCTGTTACCCAGCTTGCAAGATCACTTGCAAGGAACAGAACTGCGTTTGCGATATCTTCCGGCATACCGATTCTTGCCAGAGGTCTGCTTGTTCCGCAATCCTTTAAGTAATCATCCATCTGTGCGTCACCGGCCTTAACAATGCCTGTCTGTCTTCCTTCATCACGCAGCATTGCTGTATCGGTATCTCCCGGGTTTACACTGTTTACACGGATATTCTGTGGGCCGTGGTCAATTGCCATTGCTCTTGTCACATTGACGATACCACCCTTAACCGCACAATAAGCAGCTGCCTGATCGCCGCCCTTTAAGCCCCAGCCGGAACCGGTGTTGATGATGCTGCCGCCGCCTGCTGCTGCCATTACCGGAATTACATGCTTGGAGAATAAGAATAATCCCTTAAGTCCTACATCGAGAACGAAATCCCATTCCTTCTCGCTCAGATCTGCGATCGTCTTTCTGACCGTAACGCCTGCATTGTTATGTAAAATATCGATTCTTCCGTAAGTATCAACGATTGCTTTTACTGTTTCCTCAACCATTGCCTCATTAGTTACATCGCAACGGTAGAATGTTACGTCACGTCCTGCATCACGGAGCTCTTTTGCCTTTTCCTCTCCCTTAGGGCTGACATCGACCATGGCAACCTTTGCGCCGTACGCACTTAACAGTTCAACTACGCCAAGACCGATTCCTGAGCTTCCTCCTGTAATAACCGCAACTTTTCCTGTTAAATTTAACGGATCCTTCTTAACTAACATAATTTTTTCCTCCTTGCGATAGTAATATACTGTTTTTAATGTTATCCGGCGTCTCTTTCACCGGTGTCAGATGGTTCTGACCTATTATTTGAGCAATTCCCATGCCAAATCGAAATGAATTTATATTTTTTATTCGTTTTTTTTAATAATATGCTTATATTACAAGAATTTTTCATTTTTCCGCCTGTCTTTTCCCACCGGTTTTTCACCTGTATTTCATCTGTAATTCAAAGTTAATTGTCATTTTTTGCTTTTATCCCATGTCATTTGGCACAGCTTTGTCAAATGGCAATGTTTTTTGCCACTGTTGCCATTTTCCATTGTCTTTCCAAATTGTCTATGCTATAATCACACCAATCTATGATGCCAATCCCACGATATGCGAATATTGGATAGGAGTGTGGGAGTGCGTAGCACGGAACAATCCGCAGGCATCAAAATCGAGGGCTTTTGCCCCCGATATCAATCTATTGTTTCAGTTTTTCCGCCGAAAGGGTTTAATTTATGAAAAATCTCGAAGAAATACGTCCATCCGTTGAACGCTTTGTCACCGCTGTAAGTAATTCTCTACGATTAGAGGTTGCTGTATTTGACAGCAATTGCCAGCTTTTTTTCTGCACTCCTGTCTATTTAAAGAAAAAGGGAAGAACCGTGCATACCCCCTCTTTGCGGGAAGTCATCGAAAACGGAAGCGTCCTTGTCAATACGCCGGGAGAGATGACCTCCTGTGTCGGCTGTCGCTTTAAGGAGCACTGTCCGTCAACGATCGAGATCCTCTGCTGTATCCGTGCCGATACCGATGTTGCCGGAGTCCTTGCCTTCACCTCCTTCACCAAAGAAGGACAACGACGCATATCCGAAAATACATCGGTTTATCTGAATGCGATCACAGAAATGGCAAACCTGTTCGGCGGCCAGATCCTTTCGATCTCAGGCGGACGCGGGCCTGCAAATCTCGATTCCAATCTTATTCCCATTATGGAGCTCTGCGAACAGCCTGTTCTTCTGACGGATGCTCACGGTGTTATCCTCCAGTATAACCAGCTGGCTGCAAACCTGCTTAAGATCTGTGATATCACCTCCTCCTCCCTGTGGCAGATCTTTCCCTCCGCCGTGGTGAAACGTATTATGGAAGGAAACGATCTGTTTGAAAAGAGCGTGACGATTGCGAACATGGCAACAAAGATCTCCACCCGCGCTATTCTTGTTGATGGACAAATCACCGGATTTTTTATCCGCATCTCCGACAACCTCAAGGAATTATCCAAAGAAAATCGATATTTTGAAGGCATTATAGGAACAAGCCCGGCAATCATGGAAGTCCAGCGGATGATACGCCGGATCGCAAACAGTCCTTCGCCTGTCCTTATCACGGGAGAAACCGGAACCGGAAAGGAGCTGATTGCGCGGGCGATCCATGAGCAGAGCCATCGAAATAAGTATCCCTTCGTAGCGATCAACTGCTCCAGTATTCCGGAAAGCCTGTTTGAAAGTGAGCTGTTCGGCTATGAGGAGGGCTCCTTCACCGGCGCGAAAAAAGGCGGTAAGCTTGGTAAGATCGAAATGGCCCAGGGCGGCACTTTGTTTTTGGACGAGGTCGGAGAAATGCCTTTGTTTGCCCAGCCCAAGCTTTTGAGGATCCTTCAGGAATATGAATTAGAGCGTGTCGGCTCCAACAAAAAGATCCATCTCGATATCCGAATCATCGCAGCCACCAACCGGGATCTGAATGATATGGTCGCTGAAAAGAAGTTTCGGAGCGACCTGTTTTACCGGATCAATGTGATCAATCTGAAGCTTCCTTCCCTCCGTACCCGCCGGGATGACATTATTCCTATTGCAGAAAACTATATCCGGAAGCTGAAGCTGAAAATGAATACTCCGCTTACCTCCATCTCACCGGAGGCCGCTGAGATCCTTTTGAACTTTGACTGGCCCGGAAATGTACGCCAGCTCCAGAATATAATTGAATATGCCGCTAATCTCTGTGAAACAGACACTCTCATGCCAAGTGACTTCCCTGAGGTTATGAGAACGTGTTCTGAGACTGCAGTTTATCCGTCCTCCGACGGAAAGCCTGCCGCATCCGGCAGCTCCGATAAGGAAGACCGGCTTCGTGAGCTTCTGGAAAAGTATGGTTACACGCTGGAGGGGAAGAAGCGGATCGCTGCTGAGTTAAATATCAGCCTGCGTACTCTGTACCGCCGGATCGGACATCTGCAGGAGCAGACGAAAAAATAACTCCGGTTTGCCACATTGTTGACTGATCTCTTTATGACATTGTCATCAATTGTCAAATACGTGTCAATAAATGACCCCTTCCGGAAAAGAATGGATTCCTTTCCTCTCCCGTCCTCCGACTATAGATTTTTCTTTTTTGTTCTTTTGCCTGCATTTACTTTTCCTATAAATGCGGGCATTTTGCACAGTTTGTTTTGTGTGATTTGTTAATCATTTTTCTCTTTAAATATTATTTATTTTGATATTCGGCACAAAAATTGCTATATTTCAGAATATCATATTTAACACCTGTTCCGCAGTCTATGGAAAACAGCCGGCATCATTTCCCGGATACGGGGCAGAACTAAAGGAGGAATTTGTATGGAAGTTAACTACGGTATATTAGCATTGATACCCCCGATCGTTGCGATCAGCTTATGTTTCGCGACTAAACAGGTACTTCTCTCCATGTTCGCCGGACTTTTCTCCGGTGCTCTGGTTATCTGTAACTGGAATCCGTTAAGCGCAGTTGCCTATTCTCTGGACACAATGGCAGTGAATATGGCTGACAATGTAATTTTACTCCTCTTTACACTCTTTATGGGTGTTGGTATTGCCTTTATCTGGAGACTTGGCGGCAGCTACGCCCTGGCAGAGGCTGCAAAGAGAAAATTCAAAAAAAGACGTTCTGTTTGTCTCGGAACATGGGGACTTGGTATGCTTTGCTCCGTAAATGACTGTCTGGTAGCAGCCGTTGACGGCAACGTATTCCGTGACATCTGTAAAGATTACCGTATTTCTTCTGAAAAATTTTCCTATGTGCTTGATGCAACAGCCGCTCCGGCTGCCGCATTCTTTATCTCTGACTGGATCGCATACCAGATCAGTATGATCGGACAGGGTCTTGATGCTGCCGGCATTACAGGCATTACACCTGTCAGCGCTTATATCAGCGCGCTTCCCTTCAACATGTATTCTATCTTCACCCTCATTTTCGTAGGTATGATGATGTATACAGGACGAGACTACGGCCCAATGTTAAAAGCAGAGGTTCGTGCTCTTACAACAGGACAGTTTAACGGCCCGAATGCAAAGCCGATGCTTGATGTAGGAAGTGAGCTTGGTGAAGCGAAAAAGACAAAACCGATGATCCGCTGCTTCGTTTTCCCGATCGTTGTTGCATTTGTTATCATTATCGGCGGCATCCTTTACACAGGTTCCGTAAATCCGGATAGAACAGGCTCCAGCCTTATGGCAATCCTTGATGCCAGTGATGCACAGCTTGCTCTTTACTGGGGTTCCTTCGGAATGGCCGTTACCGGTATCGTTCTTGCTCTCGTAACAAAGATCATGTCCTTTGAAGAAACGATGAACACTATCGTAGATGGTCTTAAGCTTATGGCTATGACAGGCGCTATCCTTGTTATGGCGTGGTCACTTGCTTCCATTACAAAGAGCTTAGGTCTTGGCGATTTCGTTGCAAAATATGTCGGCGGAAATATTCCGACCGGTTTCCTCCCGATCCTTGTTCTTGGCTGCTCCGCACTTATCGCATTTGCAACAGGTACATCCTGGGGAACCATGGCTATTATGACTCCTCTTGCTATCCAGTTAGGATACGCTGTAACCGGCGACATCTTATTCTCCACAGGTATGACAGGTGCTGTTCTTTCCGGCGCTATCTTCGGAGACCACTGTTCACCGGTATCTGATACGACCGTTATGGCTTCCATCTTTTCAGGTGCAGACCATATCGACCACGTTGGAACTCAGGTTCCTTATGCGATCACTGTTATCTCCGTAATCGCAGTATTATATCTGATCTTCGGTTTCACGGAGCTGAGCCCCTTCGTTCTCCTTCCGGTAGGTATTGTCATGCTGTACTTCCTGCAGATCCTTCTGCATAAATACTACATGAAGAAATACAATATCGATTCGAACTATACGAAATTTATGACAGCTAATCACAAAGAATAGAACCTCTCTACTATTTCTTTAGCAAAACAAGCGATATCCCTAATCAGGATGTCGCTTGTTTTAGTTTTGTTATTCTTTTGCCGGCTGTTTATTTTACTAACTCTTAATTTTGGTCAAGCGGATATTCGCAATCCGATTCGGTTAAATGCTTTCTATGTTCTACCATCTGTCATTGTGGTATAAATGTCTGGGGATTCCGTCTACCATGATCGGAGGCACATCCCCCTGTATCAATGGTCTGACATAATTCAGGAATTCCTCTGTTACATAATCACCGTTCTCACTGATCCATTCTCTCGGAACGACCTTCTCGACATTCGATACCTTATGGACATTTCTCAGACTTGTCGTACACTGATACGGATCATCGGATAATCTCTCTAAAATCACCATCTCTCCCGTATCTCCTTCATCTGCTGCCTTCACGGCCGCACCGCCGACCTGATATGCCTCGATAATGTCGATTCTGGAAACAAGATGGGAAGCTGCTCTCTGAAGTGTGGAAAGTTCGATTCCTCTTGACTTACAGCCGATTTCATTCGCGATCCGGCATGCCAGATAATTTGCTGTTCCGCTTAATTGTTTATGTCCGAAGGCATCTACAAAATCCACACCGTCTGTCAGCTCACATACATAACGTCCGTCTTCAAGGCGGATCCCCTCAGAGACCGCAACAACGACCGACTGTTTCTTCTGAAGCAGGGATTTTACCTTCTCAACAAATTTTTCCACATCGAAAGGAAGCTCCGGAAGATAGATCAGATCCGGGCCTTCACAATCTTCGCCCTTTGAAAGTGCCGTTGCACCTGTCAGCCATCCGGCATTTCGTCCCATGACCTCAATCACTGTAACAAGCCCTTTTCTGTATTCGAGCGCATTACTGTCACGGATGATCTCCTTTGTGGATGTACCGATGTACTTTGCCGCACTTCCATAGCCCGGTGTATGATCGGTAAGGGCAAGATCATTATCGATGGTTTTCGGAACACCGATAAATTTTGTGGAATGTCCCTTTACGATTGCATAATCAGAGAGCTTTTTGATCGTATCCATAGAGTCATTTCCGCCGATATAGATAAAACTTTCAATCTCCAGCTTTTCAAGAATTTCAAAAATTTTTTCAAATATTTCCGGATTTTCATGGATCTCCGGAAGCTTATAGCGGCAGGAGCCAAGGTAAGCCGCCGGTGTTCTCTTTAACAGCTCCTCATCCAGCTCATTACGGATATGATCGGAAAGATCAATGTACTTCTCCTCCATAAGCCCTTGGATACCATGAAGCATTCCATACACTTTTTTTGCTCCTCGGTCGATTGCCGTTCTGTAAACTCCGGCAAGACTGGAATTGATTGCAGCTGTCGGGCCGCCTGATTGTCCAACGATTACGTTTCCCTTCATAGTGAATCCCCCTGATGTATTATTATACGCGTTCCTCATCTCTGAACCATTTGTCTATGCGGGACAAAGCCTGAACCAGGATCTTCATCTCGTCTTCGCTCAAGTCCTGTGTTATCGCCTCTACCATACGGCGGTGGAACGCGGCATGATGCTCGTAAGCCTCCAGTCCTCGTTTTGAAAGAGATATATACACAACACGCCTGTCCTCAAGACCTCTCTCCCGGATCACATAGCCTTTTTTTACCAGACTGTTCATTGCAATTGTCAATGTACCTACCGTAACCGACAGCTCTCTGGCAATCGTGGACATGTTTTTGGGCGAGCCCACTCCGATCGCTTCAATTACATGCATGTCATTGCTTGTGATATCCTTAAATTCCGGTGTCACAAGAGACCGCTCCTCAATATTCATAATATCCCGAAACAAGCGCACCAGCACTTCATTAAAGATCTTATAGTTATCCACTGATAACAAGCCCTCTCTCATTTTATCTATCTGTATTATCTCTGTCAAAATGATATCGGGGTCAAAAGCCCCCGATTTTGATGCCTGCGGATTGTTCCGTGCTACGCACTCCCACAATCGTGGCATCGTCAAAATTATGATACCACATTAAAGCATAGTAACGCAAGAAAAGCCTTTGCAATTTCTGCCAGTTTTCAGGTCATGGCTCCTGCCAGCACAATGCTGGCCCCGATCCCGGCAGCCGTAGCCAGCAAAGCTCCCGGCAAAGTCCATCTTGTTTTTCGGATCCCTGCGGTCATAAAATACACGCTCATCGTATAAAACACGGTTTCCGTACATCCCATCATGATCGAAACCATATTCCCCACGATCGAATCCGGCCCATAATTTTTAAAGATATCCACGATCAGCCCGGTAGCTGCCGATCCGGACACGATCCGGACAAGTATGACCGGAAGTACCGCGGCCGGAATCTTAAGATACCCGGCCGGAACCTCCATCCATCCGGCAACTGCCTCTAAAAATCCGGATGCCTTTAATATCCCCACAGCAGTCATTAATCCGATCAGGGTCGGCATGATTTCCGAAACGATCTTCATTCCCTCTGCCGCGCCCTTTAAAAAATCATCAAACACCGGTCGTTTGGAAAGGAATCCGAATCCTACAATATAAAAGATGGTCAAAGGAACCATAAACTCAGATAAAAAGATCAAAATTTTCATATTTTTAATTTTTCCTTTTTTGAGATAATGTATTCCCCGGAGAAATCATTTATACTTACCTTTTTTTCCGGTGCGAAAAAAGAGAAGCAGTGCCGAAAGAAGAAACAGAAGAAAGAAAATGCTGACCGCTATTACCGTCCGGTATTCCCGGATCCATGATAAAACTCTTTCTGCCAAAGAAAATTTCTGTAAAGCTTCGGCATCGATCGGCGATCCTGCTGATGCCTCTGTTTCTTCCGAAACTGTTGTTTCTGTCTCCTCTGTATCCATATCTGCCCCTGCGATCTCCTCATAAAGTGCCACATACTGTTTGCCTTCAAGCCTTGGAGCTTCTACCTGACCTCCGTATTTTACAGACACGCTTCTGACGAGCTTTTTTCCCTTTGCCTCTCCGTCCCGGCATTTTTCTCCATCCTTTTCATAGCTCTCCCCACTCCATTCGATCTTGTTGATCTGATAACAGTCGGCCGAAAGCCCCAGATATTCTAAAAAGGCATCCTCGTACCGTATCATATCTGCCTCGGCCGGTATCTCTGTTTCTCCGATCCGAAAGTAATCGGCATCATAGCCGGTTACCGTTAGCGGAAAATGAAAGTCATCCGACCAGAAAACATCTTTTTCCGTGACCTTAAGCAAGGGGACCTCCCGTTCATATTCACTTTGGGCATACTCATCCTTTAGTGTGATCAAAGCAGTATCCGGCGGCTTCTGGCTGCCTTCCAATAAGTATGGGATGTCGGCTGACGCATACGTGATTTCTTTTTCTCTGACGGCGTCCTTTTCCTCCATCGACACCAGCCGGTATTGTTTTCCATCCTCCTCAATAACATCTGCGGGGATCAGATCTTTCCTTTCCCCGACAAATACAGGGCTTTCATAAATCTTTACATTTCGTCCATTCTCCAGAGGATCGGATATTTCCTCCGCACACACATTTATATTTTGGAAGCCTGCCATTACCAGAAAGGCGGTGAAAAGAAAGATATAAAACCTTCGCTTCGTTTTATCCCTTGTTTTACTTGTTGTCTTATCTGTTGTTCTATCTGTCGTTTTATCTGTTGTTTTACCTGTCTTTTTACCTTTTTTATCTGCAGCCTTCTGCCCTGAAAGCGTAGAGCTCACTGCGGCTGCTATGATAAAAGCCAGCATTCCGCCGATATATAAAAGTGGATTTCGGCTGTCTCCGGTTTTAGGCACATAAATACCGGTTTTACCTCTTATTTTACCCGGATTTCTCAGATCTGCATATCCCGCTCCTCCTGTGGAAGGGACATATTTTGCAGTAATAACTCCCGGACGTTTTTCCGGCTTCATTGGTTCTGTAGGAAGCTCCGGCTGGTTTCCCGGGCCCGGGCCATCCGGCGTTTCCACCGGGGGATGAGGATCCTTAGAATCTCCGGGGTAATCCGGTTTTTCCGGCTCTTTCGGCGGCTTTGGTCTATCCGGCACATCCGGCTTTGTTGGCGGTTCCGGTTCCTTCGGAGGCTCTGTTTCCTTTTTTCTGTCCTCCATCCGGATCAGATCTGTCCTGCCATCCTCTGAAACCGTGAATAGAATATCTTCCTCTTTCCAATATCCCTCCGGTGCCTGATCTTCCACAAGCCGATATTCTTCTCCCGGCTTTAAGATGCCGGAAAGAAGATACTCACCTTCACCGGAATTCCATAATGCAATTGTCTTTCCATTCCTGTCTTTAATCGAAAGCTTTGCGCCCGGAACCCATTTTCCGCTCTCCCGGTCTGTTTTTCTGATCCTCACCTCTGTTTTGCGATCCTTCATATCCAGATGATCGACAGCTTTTCTGTTTCCAATTCCAAGGTCTGTTCTTTCCACTGGGATCCTGCTCCCATCATCAAATACGAGCCGCTCCTCCAGTCTGTAGATTCCCTCCGTCCAAAGGGAACTTTCTATCCGCTTTCTTTCATTCTCCTGCCCGTCCCATAATGCGATGCTTCTTCCGTTTTTATCCGAAAGAAGATACTCTGTTTTCACCGGAGCTTTTACATTTATGCGACAGCCTCCGACTTTTCTGTATACACGAAAGCTTTCATTTTTTATTGCCTTTTCCGATCCGTCTGAAAAAGTAACCCACTGGCTGACCGTCAGGCTCTCACCCTCCGGGATCTGATCCGGAATCTCGATCACGCCATGCATCTCCCCGGCAGAAATGACCTGTTCCTTGTTTTTAAGAACAAATCGTCCGCCTGTGACGGAGCGGCATAAAACAGACAACGTTTTCAGCTTTCCGGTGCTTTCCTCCGTATCCATAATGATCTTTCCTGATTCTTTAGCGATCTCTATAACGTGGCTCCCGTCCTTCGATATTGTAAACAACGTGGCCGGAGATACCAGATAACCCTCCGGGGCTTCTTCCTCTATAAGAAAATAAGTTTCTCCGGCGGATAGCTTTCCGGTGCACGGATGAGGCTCTTTTTTGCTGCTCCAGCTCTCAAGGGCGATCCCATCCGGAATGTATGCTCCATCTTTATATATTGCTTTATAAATAGCCAGCTTTGCCCCCGGAACAAAATCTCCTGTTTCAAAATCACTTTTTGAAATATACAATCTTGTCCGGTCATTTTCGGCTGCTATCCTGTATACAAGCACATCGTTTTCCTCCGGGGTAAACACAACTCTCCATATTTTGTCTGACTGCTGATAGCCTGCCGGCGATCTCACCTCCCTGACCTCATACTCATACGGAACCGGATTATATGTATGATCTATATATGCCGTCGGAAGCAGGGGAGAGCTTGCAGCTCCCGTTTCATCTGTCCGCATCAGAAACGTATCCTCTGTCCTCTTGTTTCTGATCTCAAACCATGCGCCGGGAACGGGCTTTTCATACCACTCCGAATCCGTCTTTCTGATCTCTATTTTTCCTTCTGCCATTTGATTGACGGCAGTGATAACATCCGCAGTCTCCTCGTTCAGTATGATCTTTAATGGCTGCATCGTTATAAAATATTCCGGTGCTCTCGTTTCCACGAGATAATAGCTCCCATACTTTAACGGTGGGATTTCATGAAGACGCATATCTCCGATCCCGTATCCCTGCAGTATTTTTCCGTCTGCCAAGTCATCTGCATTGTAACAGCCTTCCTTTCCCGATATCCAGCGATCTTCCAAAAGCTCCTCTCTAAGATCCAGCTCCCCGTCTTCTCCGGCCCGATATAAAGACAGCTCCGCTCCTGCAAGCTGATTTCCGGCCTTATCCCTTTTATCGATATATCTTTGCTTTTTTATATTTTCCATGGAATACCTCTGAAGCTCACGGATCGGAAGCACATTTATGATCTGCGGTGCAGCCGCTTTATATCCATCCGGAGTTTTTGTTTCTACAAGAACGTATTTACCGGCCGGTATCTTATCGATCCTGTGGATCCCGTCTGCCGTATCATAGCTTTCTGCTGTCCCGCTGCCAAGAGCATATCTGTTTTTATGTATCTGATATTTAAATACATATCTGTCCTTCACCGATTCCTTCAAGGTGGCCCGGTTTTTCAATGATGATCCCTTTTTCTCCGATACCGTAACGGAAAATTCACGACCATCCTCCATCTCCCATACCTGATGTACGATCTCCCCGTTTCCATAAGAAAACGTTTCCACCCGCTTTGCACTGCCTCCTCCATACGGGTCTTTCCATGAAAAACGCAGGAAGCGATCCCTGTATTCCGTAAACATCTCCTCATACGCCCGGGTCATATCCGTCCCGTGATTTCCAAGCCTTCCTGCTATCCAGCTATCTACCGGATGCTCCGCTTCATACAAAGGTCTTCCATCCTGTATCTTTACTTCTCCGTTCGGATCCAGTACCGCCGGATATAATGTCAATTCTGCATTAAAGTTCCATGGCAGCGCTGTTTTTATCCCATTCTTATCTGCCTCATATTTGAATATTTCTAATTTTATATGGTCGTCCTTAAGTACAAAGCTCTGAAGCTCCTCTGTTTCCCTCACGACGATCTCCATAGAAGATGGCAGATAACCCGCCGGAGTGTCCAGCTCCTCTAAAATATAATCTCCCGCAGGGATCCCTTCTAAATACTTAGGGGTCTTTCCTGTTATCCACACGGCACGGACATCTTTCGGATGGTTATCCACAGGATCCTCTATTTGCCAACATGCAGGCTCCTGACTGCTTTTTACAAAATAATATCCTTTGGGATATTGCTTAAAATCTGACGTGTATACACGATGCGCTTTAAAAAGTGCCAGCTTAGCCCCCGTAAGAATCTGATCCTCCGGATCTGTTTTATGGATCTCGACCTTAATACGCTCGTCTGACAATGAAACTCTCTGAACCTTTGCATTTTCTTCTACGCAAACTGCCATAGGAAAAGCTCTGACATAGCCCTTCGGGGCTTCCATCTCCTCTAATATGTATTTCCCGGGTGTCACCCGGCGCAAAAGATCCGGTTTTCCCCATGTCTTTTCCGTCTCTGTAGGATCCTGCGGACTCTTTATTCCGCTTATCCATATATTCGGGATGATCCATGCCTCGCCTTTTCGATGTTGTAATTTTACCGCTGCCTGCCCGTTTCCGGTTCCCTGATACAGACGGTTTTTGTCATATTGATAATACGCCGCTCTGTTAAAATTCTCCAGAAGCTCCTCATACCGATATGTCAGATACTCTCCGTCTCTGTCGTAAACGGACTCTCCTGTTTTATAAAGCTCCCGGTCGGCCGGATAATAACGTACAAGGCCATTTTCATCTAAAACAGGGCTCATTCTTTTTTCCAGACTTCCTGTTTCTGATTCCCATGTTCCGGTAATATATGCCTCTGAAGAACCTGCATTTCTTTCCCCCGGACGACCTGTCAGGATCTTATCTCTCCGTATGACGGCTCCGTTTGTATCTCTTAAAACGGTAACCGGCCATACCGCTATCCTCCTTTCTTCACGCCCGCGTATTCCGGGTACGAACCGTTCTACGTATGCGAGGCCTGTATATCCATCCACCAGTGCATCCCGAACCCGTTCGGAATCCAGATGATAGATCACGGTTTCTTCATCCATTTTTGTAAATGCCCTTGTCCTCTCATCATAAACAAGCTCGGAAAAATCTCCCCCACTGATCTCAAAAACGGGAATCCCTCCTTTTAAAGCATATATGGATTCTGTATCTGATGTGATCCGGATCCTGCCGCCATCCTTTCCGAACCCGTACAGATGCCCATCTGCATTTTTCTCCAACACCTTAAGACCGCCCATATCATAAAACAGCACCGGAACATCTCCGACAGGCAGCTCCCTAAGATCCCACACACCGTCTTTTTCTGAAAATACCGACTGTTTTCCGGCATAATCCTCCTCCACCAGTATATCTACAACATTTCCGTTTCTGTCTCTTATGACCTTCAGTCCCTCAACGGCAAGATCTTGTTTATCACCGGAAGGGCAAAGCTCGATTGCCTGATAAAGGATCATCTTAGCACCGGAAACATACCTGTTTTTATCCTCTGCCGAATCCAGCTTGCGGATAAGATATCCATATCCCTGATAGACCCCATTTTCATATACCAGCTCGATGTGCTCTCCCGCCTGCCTTCGGTTTTCCAGATAACGAAGCGATCCCTCAATCTTCATTCCCCGGATCGTATCTTCCGTTTTCTTCTTTGAGATCTCCAGACTGACCGCATCATCATTGACAAAGATCCTCGCGGTTTCTTTATCCTCATACTTGTGCAAAACAGAAGCCTTTTTCTCTGTTTCTCCATCTGTATAATAGGTAACCTGATCGCTGTATACTTCGATGGGGATCGGTTTGCTCCTCACATATCCGTCCGGCGCCTTTAATTCTGCCAAAACATATACACCGGCACTGACAGGCTCCGGTGTCTCTAAATATCCCGCCACCTCCAGTACGTCTTTATCGGCTCCGTCAAAAACAGTTGACTGGGCAGAAAATTCACTGGTCTGACTTCCGCTTTCATCATGAAATATTACTTTGTCACTCTCTTTACAGACAGGTGTTCCGGCCGGAACCGTTCCGTAATAAGAATCTCCGGCACCGAGCCCATTTTCACGGGCAAAGGGAGTAATATGATAAGCCCCCATCGCCTCCAGAAACTTCCGGCTTCCTTCTATGCTCTGATCTGTCTTATACCGCACCACATCTCCGCTTCCGCCTTTATTTTCCTCTCTTTTGGCCCTATAGAGTGCAAATACACCGCTGTCATGAAGGATCGGCTCTCCGGTCTCCCGATCCAGCTTTTCGATCCGGAGACTGACCCGGTATTTTCTGTTTGTAAATACCGGATAGGCGAAGCCGTTTAATATACTGTCCTCCTCCTTCTCTGTCACACTCCAAGGAACCTTGATAGAGGGAAGCTTTTCTGATAGCTTTTCCGGGATCCCCTTCCCGTTTTCTTCATACACCGCAGGCAGTGAAATTTCTCTTGGCTTATCGCATCTGTAGTGTTTATTTTCAAGATCCATCCATTCTGCCCGCCACGGCTGCTGCTCAACGATCACATATTGTCCATAGGGTAAATAGGCTGAAATTCCGAATGCGTACTCCGCCTTTCCGCCTTTTTTATTTAGCTGACACGCAGAAAGCGTGGCCTTGTCCCTGTCGATCCCGCCGGATAGTTCATCATCCCATTCAATTTCATATATGGATCCGATATCATACTGAAAAAACGGAAGCAGGTATTCCTCTGCCTTTAAAATTGCCTGATATAACGCCTTATCATACGTCTCATCAGAATACCGTATATTTTCCTTATTCTCCGTCTTAACCTGATTCTTCAGATACCAGCTTACTGCAAATTGACGCACCGCATCTGATCTAAGTGCGTTTTGTCTGGCTGCCTCCGAACTGTTTATCTGATTTTCTGTTCCCGTATATCGGGCAAAAGCAAACGGTTTAAAAGAGGTATTCAAAACAACTCCTTTATTTTTCCATTTATCTGTATCGGCTGTCTGTATCGCATCAAAAAACTTTTCATAATTATACTTTTCACCAGCTCCCGGCTCTTTCGTTTCTTCTGTCTTTTCTAAAATCATGCGGTCTGTCTTCCGGGTATAGATTTTCTGCACTAATTCCGGATACTGTTCTCGATATTCCCGAATATTGATCTCATTTCCTTTTTTATCCGTCCATCTGATCTCGCCATTTTTGCTGCAATACAGGCGTTCCAGATTCGATTTCAGATATATCTTGAACCGAAAGTTTCCGATTGCTTCTTCCTCTTTAATATATTTTACTACCTTAACCTTCTGCTTGATGGGACGTTCCAGCACCTGCATGCGAATCTTACCGGTATCAGCATCCTCCTTGACCCGGTTTTGTCTGCGATAGACCAGCTCCTTTACTGCAATATAGCTGTCCGTTTTTTCCTTATCCGGTTTTAAAGACACGCTCATCGATACTCCTCGGATATGGGTAAGATATTCCCCATAACCGATCCTGTCTCCCACAGAATATCCGTATACGTTTCCCTTTTCCAGAGCTTCCACGTCTTTATCGGTAAGAAGCTTCTCTTTTTGGGGAAGCTTTGCCATAAAAGAAAGCATAAGTCTGTTGTCCCGATCGGAAAAATGAGCTCCGTTGCTGTCTGTTCCTTCTGTTTCTACGCGTACCCGATATACCCCACTTTTTTTATCATAAGAAACAGCCTCCAGCTTTACATCTGTTTCCACCAGCTCTGTTTCCGTTGTAACCTCCAGCTTGTCCGAGATCTTCCTAAGAGGAACCTTATACCCATTATCCGGATCTCCGTCCAGATAATCACGCACTGCCTCTCCTCTACGATGATATACCATCACTGAATGTAGAATGTCCTGAAGCTTTCCCGCCTTATCGATCAATACTGCCGGCGTTAAAACAGCATCTATATAATACCGTTTTTCTTTTCCGCTGCCGAAGCAATACTGTCTTTCGATCTGATACCGATGTGTTCCGGCAGCTCCATATTCCCGGTAGACTAGGCGAAGTGCTGTCGGATCCTCAAGAACTCCGTATATCTTATCGACCTCTGCTTTTCCGCCCGCCTCTTTTAATGTAAAAAGCCATTTACTGTTTCCGGCGGATATGCCTGAATATACGACGAATCGATATCCATCCTGCTCTTTTTTAACAGAATCCAGTCCGCCAAAGCTCCATTGCGGATTTTTGCCATACCATCCGATCAGCTCTGCCAGTATATCCTCTGTCGTGATCCCTTCTTTTGTCTCCCGGATCCGTATCTCCTGAACAGCAGCTCCGTAATATGTTTTTACTGCCGTTTCCCCTGCTTTTGTCGTCATCCCATATCGATCAGGCTGACCTTTCTTTACTCCTCTGCTGTATACCGGTTCTTTCTCCGTGGAAAAGCAGCCATCAGCCGTGATTGGGGTTCCGTACCCATTTTCTCTCAGTATCCTTTCTGTTTCCGCCTTCAGGTAGAAGAAGATCCTGTCCTCCTTATCTTTAATATCATGTTCACTCATTTTCTCGTGCAGGATCGGATCGTCTTCATCAATATCAATATCTGTGAGCTTCATCGCTGCCTGCTGCGGGATCTGGTACGCCCTTACCATCTGCGGCTCCAACTGTGTTTGAGGTGTCTGTCCGGAAACAGAGCCGTCTGCAGCATATTCCGGCTTGTATTTTATATAGTCAGTGTCTGTTTCGGCAGTGACCCATACCTGCCTTCCCTCTGCATCCTTTACCGGTGTTTCGATAGTTCCTGTCACCCGAAGGGCTGTTACCTCCTTTTCTCCCGAATCTACGCGATAAAATTCCGTGTTTTCCGGAAATCCGGAAAGAACAAGCGTGTAGCCTCCGGTTCCGTTTGAGGATACAGTAAACGGTATCTGGTCATATCCGGTTCCGCCACCGTCCTCTCCCTCCATGGAGGCCGCCATCTCCTTTAGTGATACGATCGCAGTCCCGGATCCCGCCGAAAAAATATCCGGAAGCTCTGTTCCTGCCCTGCTGTTACTCCAACGGGAGGATAGACCATTTACAGACAGCTCATATCCTTCACTCCTTGACAGCTCTTTTACATAATATTTTCCAAGAAGCAGTGGTCTGCTGATCCAATAATTTCCATATTTCAGATCATTTTCCGAATAACAGTTTTTCGGCCCTTTCCAGCTTATATCCTTTCTTTTCATTATTTTCCCGGTTTCCATATCAAAGGTCATTCCCGGCATTTCTGTATAACTCAGAAACGCAGCATTTCCATCCTCATCCGTTACTGCCACCGATGTCAGATCGTGCCTTCGATAAACGATCCCCGTGTTTGTCATTGTCCCATTACTACGGATATCCGTGTCAGGATGGATGATATCTTCCGCAGCAAACAGTCCGTATACCGCTCCCTTTAAGGTCCCGTCTCCCTCCGTATCTCCGGCAGAGGAATACTGATCGGATTCCTTTCGGTACAGATCCAGATCCCGTTTATTGATATAAAGCTCTCCCTCTGTCCTGTGATCCCGTATCTCCCAGAAATCCTTTCCTCCGTCTGCCGCATCATAATGCGAATAAAGCTCTCGGTTTTCGGATGGAAGATGACGGATCCCGTCCTCTGTGGCCGATCCAAGATAAGCCTCAAAGTCGGCCCCGGTATCAGAATCCCACTCCGTATCAGAATCCCACTCTCCATCAGCTTCTTCGTTCAAAAGCCTGCTTTCAGCCACATCCATGGCTTCTTCCCCGCTCTCCGGCCTCCAAATGCCTCCTTTGGTCAAGGCGGCCTTTAATATCCGCCATATTTTAGACAAAAACGTGGAGCCTTCTGCCAAGGATGACGATTCCGGCTTTTTCGCATTTGATCGGGTCGCAGAGAGCACCGGCCTTCTCGTATCCGAGAACGCAGCAGCAGCCTCCGGCTTTTTCGCGTTCGATCGGGTCGCGGAGAGCATCGGCCTTCTCGTATCCGAGGACGCAGCAGCAGCCTCCGGCTTTTTCACGTTCGACCGGGTCGCAGAGAGCATCGGCCTTCTCGTATCCAAGGACACAGCAGCATCCGGCTTTTTCGCATTTGACCGGGTCGCAGAGAGCATCGGCCTTCTCGTATCCGAGGATGCAGCAGCCATCGGTTTTTTCGTACTCGAGTAAGCCGTATTGACATCCCGGACAGAGCCCTTGGCCAAAACCGCGTCTGCCCCGGCTTCGGAGGATGTCGTCGTTACCAGCTCGATCGGAACATCCTCAGGATGGATATCATGGAGAATATATCCTGTCCGCGCTTTGATCTCTTTCCATGTGTAAGTAAATTTTAAATGAATAAACGCATCCCGAGTCGCTTCACAGTCTACACGGCAGCCGGACGCCACAAAAGCAGCAGAAGAATCTGTATTTCCTCCGCCGGTCGTTCCAGGCTTTCCTGTTTCCAGTACCTGACAGACCTCCTCATACGCATTTTCATCTGCCAGCCAGTGAAAATGTGCTTTCGTATCCGCACAATCTGCACACGCATCTACCAGCTCCAGCCATCTCTTTGCCGCCGCCCGGTTTTTATCCTCGATCTGCTCGTCTGCCTCCGGATCCGGATCTGAGGTGTCGGAAGACTCTGCCCATTTTGGAATCCCATGACCATCGCAATATGTTTTGTCGTAGGTGTATTTTCTTTCATCCCTATGGCTTAGTTCTCCCCTTTCATCGGTTGTCCCCTCGGCAAATATCTGAAAGCCCTCCCATGGGACAAAGCTCAGATTTTCCTCCAGCAGCCTGCCTTCCGTTTCCTTTTTTACAAGGCTGTCCGCATCTTCAAATCGCTCATACAGATAAAACTGGCTTCCGCGCAGGGGCATTCCGGTCTCATCATCCAGCTTCTTGAGCTTTACATTATAAGTAAGGATCATATCAAATTCCAGATGATCTTTATCTGTTTCAATGCTCTCCGCTCTTACCTCCGTCTGATCCTTCGTTATAAACTGAACCTCTGCCTTACATACCGCTGTTTTTTTATTTCCGAGTATATCCTCTGCCTGCAGAAGGATCTCTGCCGTCTTCTGTCCGGAGCCTTTTCTGCGTGCATAGGGATCGGTCTGGCAGCGTGCATCATCCGCCTCCATGATATCCCGGATCCATCTGCTGTCTTTTTTCGCATAGACGCTGACATTTCGGTAATCCTTGCTGCTATCCTCTTTACCAAAGCCTTCCCCCTCAAGCTTCAGGATACTATTATCACTCACAGACCATGAAATATCTTTTTTATCAAAATATTCCGGCCCAAAGGAAGCGCTCAGAGTAATGGGGCCTGAAACAGATATCGATTCCTTCGGAGCCTTTCTGTCTCCGGACAGCGTTCTTGTAACGGTAAACCGGATATCACTTTTATCCAAACAGACTTCGTCTGCCGAAACTCTTGTCCTGTCTTTTATCTGAAAGGTGACTGCGATCCTGCAATTTGCAGTCAAACTCTTTCCCTCAAAGCTCGCCGCAGGTCTGGTCTCTGCGGTCAATACCGCAACGCCTCCGCCTACTCCGTTTCCATAGACTGTATCCGATATCGGATATCTGTAATTCTTTTCTATCTGCTCCTTCTCTGCCTTTCTGAGAATATCCTGAAAAAAATCGGATTGCAGATTCAGCTCCAACGATGCACTCTTATCTGTGTAGCCCTCCGCATCTTCATCGTCATTATGCTTAAGTAAGAGCAGTCCTTTGTCATCCACGCTCCAGCGCACCCTGCTGTCGGCTACATCATTGTTTTTATCCACAACTGCCTTTACCTTCACCTCCTGTACCTGTGTATCCGTTTCCAATTTTCCGTTGATATATCTGGCAATCAATTTTCCCGATGCATTTTTTACTTCTGTCACCACGGAAGGATTTTTTCTGTCTCCGGAACGCTCCTGTACTACCCGAAAACAGAGCTCCTCCGGAGCAACGCAGACATTTGCTGCAACCTTTTTATAGACAGCGGCTATCTCTGTGTCACAATCCGGCATCACAAAGCTGTAGGAGCCTCCTGTCTGATATGCCATGCTCCGTTTCCTTCCGCTTTTATCTGTATAAGTCGGCGTTCCCTCCATCTGGTATTTCGCCTCCTCTGTATTTTTTGGTGCCGTCACTACGGTCACCAGATCTCCGGCTGCCACCGCGCCTCTATGGGACTTGTCCATCTCCTTACTGTAGGCGGACTCCCCTCTGGCCGTCAGTATTGCCACATCATAATACTGCTCCACATTTGCCGCTGTATCGATCTGCAGCACCGAAACCAGATGTCCGGTCACCGGACGGCCGCTGGGCCCGGGGGCGAAATGATCCGGAAAGAACTGATCCGACCTTACGGAAGCCTCCGTATCCGTCAGATGTAAGATCCCATCCTCCAGCTCCTCATAAAAATATTTTTGTTCCTCCTTTTGTTCCCCGTCTCCCTGAATCAATGTAAAATGATTATCTCCCGCATGCCAGAAGCCGATATGGGCTCCGTAAGGGAACAGATTATCCTCACGGATACCGGAGCCGCAGATTCCTGCGCGTATCTTCTCCTCCTTATCGGCAAACAGATATGCCAGATCTGCCTGCGCCTCTGCTCCATATCGAAAATGAAATCCTGTATCGTGGGTGCCGATAAATGTACCTTCTCTGGCGTCATATCCCAGACCGGAGTTTGCGATCCTCCCTTCAAATCTTGCAACCTTCATTTTTCCGGATGCGTATTTTCCGGTCACACCGCCTATCGCCTGTGAGCCTGCACCTCCTATGGTTCCGGAAACTCTGACATTAAATATATCCGTTCCGTTTTGAAAGCCTGTGATCCCGCCCACATATCCGCCTCCGCAGATCCGTGCGTTCCGGCTGTCTCCTGTATTTACCGTGCAGTCTGCGATCAGAGATTCCGACGCCTTTCCTGTGATCCCTCCGACATAGATCTCCTTCGCTTCTCCTGCATCCATTGCGATATGATCTGCAACGCAATTTTCCACCACGGTATTTTCCGAGATCTCACCAAGAAGCCCACCTGTATTTCCCATTATTTTCAGTGCTCCCATCGTCCGAACGCCTCGAATCACACTATGCTCGGCACTTCCTGCAAGGATCCCGGCATTTTCTCCTGCTGTGATCACATAACCCGGTTTGATCGTAAGATCTTTAATTTCAGAATTTTTGATCGCGCCAAACAGCCCCACATAATTCCAATCCGGATGATACAGACGGAAATTTGATATTGTTTTCCCGTTTCCGTCAAAATGTCCCTCAAATCCGGAGAGCTTCTGATTTCCGATCTCCGAAGTATTTCGATAAAACCCGATGGGGATCCACGATCTTCCTCCAAGATCGATATCCTTCGTCAGCTTAAAATACGCTCCCCTATAGTCCCCCGGATACGTCCCCTCATTTTCACCGATCTTCATGCCCATGGACGCCAGCTCGGAAAGGCCCATAAGCTGTGCCTTCGTCGCTATCTGGTATGGCTTTTCTTTGGAACCGTCTCCGTATCTCCCGCTCAGGAAGCTGATATCCCCGATCCAGCCGCTCCAGATATCATCCGTTAATGCGGATACAGCCGGTAGCCGCTTCGCATCTGACAGCGTTGCCCGGCAAATATCAACGGCTGCGTTTTCCGCATAGCTTTTCTGCGGCATCCCCCATAAGAGCGCACCGGACAGCCCCAGCGCGGTCATACATACTGCTGCTCTTTTTCCTGATCGTCCTGCTTTTAACATTTTCTTTTCTCCTTTTCCATTTTATGATATCGGGGGCAAAAGCCCCCGATTTTGAAGCCGTCATTCCTGCACAAGGCAGTACGCCGGCCGGATCCCAATTGTTGGATCATCTGTCTTTACCGGTGTGATACATTTCTTTTCCAGATACACCGCATACACCTGCTCCCCGTATCGGAAATTTCCGTTTTCATCCGGCTCAAACACCGGAGTCCGCAGCCAGAATCCCCTGTTATATGGAGATTCTTTATGATCCCTGACATTCCATATCGCGCTTTTTCGATTTCCGTTGTCCCCATAGTTTAAAATTTCCTCCAGCGACGGAAGAAACAAGCGATCGGATATAGTCTGGAGCGGCAGCTCTTTTTTCAAAAGCTCCGTTTCCGCATTTTCTCCGTATCTGCCTTCTGCTGTTTTCCCGAGAAATGCCGCATTTACTCCGGTATCTACGACAGCAATTTTAATTGGAGCCTCCGCTTCATCTGCAGCACTCCCGGCATACTGATCCAAGAGCCATGCTCTTACGTCGGATGTCCTGTAATTATTTGTTTCCCCGAACGTAACTATCGTTGTTTCAAGCTCATTGCTGTCCACATCCGAACGGATTATATCCTCGCATAAAAACAGGGCACAGATCTGATCCTCTGAACGTGGATTCCTGTAATCATCATCCACGCACCGAAAACGGTAATCCTTTTTCCCGATCCTTCTTATCTGGATATCTCCTTCTCTCCAAGAACCGATGGTAACTCCGTTTTCATCCTCTTGTATGCTTTGTCTATTGCTTCTTTCAAAGCCGATCCTGTTTTTTATATATCTCCTGCCGTTTTCCCTCCTTTCCGACATTTTTGTGTTCGATATGTTGATCGTCTCCGGAAACAGCCTTGCGATCACCAGCGTTTCCGGTTCATAATCCTCGCCCGTAACATAAAATTCGTGCCGCTCTGAATCAGAAACGGAGGATACCAGCTCCAGCAGGAGCCTTTGACATTCCTCTTTGCCCGAAACGATATACTGCGTATCCTCAATTTTTGTGGCGGGGCCGGCGCCAAGGGCACATACTATCGGCTGCGCTTCTGCGAGTATCACAAAAGAGCCGGCTGCCGCCAGCATTTTCCAAATTCTGTTTTTTTTCATGGAACCTCCCGAATGAATCCTTTCGGAACTTTGATTAAGATATGATTTAAAGATATCGGGGGCAGAAGCCTCCGATTTTGATGCCTGCGGATTGTATAGAATATAACATAGTCTGACTTTCAAAGCCATATCGGATCTGTCAAAAACAGGGGCTGAAAATCATGAAAACTAATGAAAAAAAATCCTATGGAGCTCATAAATTTTTACATACTCCATAGGATTTAACCGAATCAAGTAAGTCCCCTGCTTCAATTGCGAAAAGCAATAAGCAGTGGGTGGGGACTTGCTTGTATCAGGAGGAGTGCAAGCTCCTTCTGATAAACTGCGGAGCAGTTATTCGGT
>Ga0129312_1000687_pt1 | contig 25718 bp, 21 predicted proteins | sample O827metagenome_FD_94434 | JGI IMG/M metagenome (GOLD analysis project Ga0129312, IMG submission 94434) | Orangutan group fecal microbial communities from Wisconsin, USA - O827 metagenome | ecosystem: Host-associated > Mammals > Digestive system > Large intestine > Fecal | place: USA: Wisconsin... | reverse complement strand
TAAATTCTTGTTTAGAATTTGTGAAAGGGGGTATTCTATGTGTATAGATTGGAATGTCTTGTGCTCTATAATTACTGCTATTGCAGCTGTAGTTGCATTAGTATTGTCAGTTAAGCAATCCTGGATTAGCAATAAGCAGCAGCTATTTGAACGGCGATTAAAAGCATATATGTGGGCAAATGGAGTTATTTCTCTTTGCAAAGATAATTATGGGTGGATTTCAGCAAAAAGAGAAGAAAGACCTCAGTTGGAGAATGATTTGGCTTTTATGCGGCTCACAAATAATTCTTATATGGAGGAACAGGCAAGAGCAATCGAACATCCATTAGAACAACCATTTCACAAGGAGTTTTTACGAAAGCGGGAAGAACTCAGAAAGTTGGCAATGGAGTTTGAATTGATTTTTAAAGGTGATGTAGCTTTAAAATATAGTGAGTTTCTGAGAGCATATGAAAATGCTCTAGATAAGATGTATCAATACCAAATTATTATTAATAAGATGAAGGAAGCAAATGAAGAAAAACCTGTGACTAAAGAGGAAGCAGGGAAAATGTTTTCCGAAGAAAAATATAGAGATGATCTTTATAATGTATTGGATAATCTTAGGAAGGCGTACGATGCAGCAGCACAGGATAAAATAGAAAAGCAGTTAAAAAAGCAGCTGTCCTTGATATAGAGGAGGGTGGATATGCCAAGTTTATTTACAGAAGATACATACGAACAGGCGATTATAGAGTTGTTTGAGAACATGGGTTATGATCATCTCTATGCACCGGATATGGAGAGAGATTACAGTAGTCCACTGCTGGATGCTGTTCTGAGGGACAGTTTGGTGCATATTAACCGTGATCTGCCAGTAGAAGCTATTGATGAGGCAATGACCAAACTGAAAAACTTTGATACTGGAAGCCTCCTGCAGAAGAATATCCTATTTATGGATTATTTGCAGAATGGTATTACGGTTAAATTTTTCGTGAGAGGTGAAGAACGGTCATCGATTGTTCGGTTGATTGATTACACAAAAGTGCAAAATAATGCTTTCTATGTGGTGAATCAGTTTACTTTTATTGAAAATGGCAATAATCGGCGTCCGGATATTATTCTGTTTATTAATGGCATGCCCTTAGTATTGATGGAGCTTAAAAGTCCGGCGAAGGATGAAGTAGGTGTTGAGAATGCCTATCATCAGATTCGTAATTATATGCAGGATATTCCGTCTATGTTTTACTATAATGCTATTTGTGTCATTAGCGATTTGTCCACGAATAAAGCAGGAACGATTACATCCGGCTTAGACCGATTTATGGAATGGAAAAGCAAGGATGGACAAACTGTAGATGAGGCTTTTGCACAATTTGATACGTTCTATGAAGGCATGTTTCAGAAAGAACGATTGCTTGATATTTTAAAGAATTTCATTCTTTTTTCGGGCACAGGCGCCGGAAGGTTCAAAGTGCTGGCAGGGTATCATCAGTATTTTGCAGTGCGTAAAGCCATTGAAAAGGCAAAAATAGCAACGAGAACAGACGGTAAAGGCGGCGTATTCTGGCATACACAGGGGTCCGGAAAGTCGTTGTCAATGGTATTTTATGCTCATTTATTGCAGGAAGCTTTGGAAAGCCCAACGGTTGTTGTTATGACAGATCGCATAGATTTGGATGACCAGCTTTATGCGCAGTTTTCACAATGTGCGGATTTCTTACGCCAGACACCGATACAGGCTGAAAGCAAAGACCATTTGAAATCACTGCTTGACGGAAGAACGGCAAACGGCATTATTTTCACAACCATGTTTAAGTTTGAGCGCGGAGAAAAGCCATTATCTGAACGAAGAAATATTGTTGTCATGGCTGATGAAGCGCATCGTGGTCAGTATGGTTTTGATGAGCGTGTGATTATATCGGAAAATGAAAAAGGTGAAAAAGAGGCCCGTACGGTCATTGGTAATGCCAGAGTGATTCATGATGCATTGCCGAATGCGACTTTTATTGGATTTACAGGGACACCAATTTCGGATAAAGACAGGAATACCAGAGAAGTTTTCGGTGATTATATTGATGTCTATGATATGACACAGGCTGTTGAAGATGGGGCAACACGGCCGGTTTATTATGAGAGTCGTGTGGTGCATCTGAAGTTGGATCAGAATACGTTGGCATTAATTGATTCTACATATGATATCTTGGAACAGCAGTCGGATTCACAGACAATTGAGAAGAGTAAAAAGATGTTGGGGCAGATGGAGAGTGTGCTTGGTGCGGATTCTACCATTGCATCATTGTGTGACGATATTGTTGTTCATTATGAAAAGTACAGAGCAAATCTTTTGACAGGTAAGGCAATGATTGTTGCTTATTCCCGTGCTATTGCCATGAAAATTTATCGACGAATTCTTGAGATTCGGCCGGAATGGCAGGAAAAAATCGGTGTTGTTATGACCGGCGGCAACAACGATCCGGAGGATTGGAAGAAAATTATCGGTACAAAAGCCCATAAAGAAGAGTTGGCCAGAAAGTTTAAGGATAATAATGATCCGATGAAAATTGCGATCGTTGTGGATATGTGGCTGACAGGTTTTGATGTTCCGTCTCTTGCGACAATGTATGTGTACAAGCCGATGCATGGATACAATCTGATGCAGGCAATTGCCCGTGTGAATCGCGTTTTCAAAGATAAGGAAGGCGGCCTGATTGTTGATTATGTAGGCATAGCTTCTGCTTTGAAAGCGGCAATGAAAGAATATACAAAACGAGATCAGTCTAAGTATGGTGATATGAATATCGCCAAAATGGCATATCCGAAATTCCAAGAAAAACTTCAGGTTTGCAAAGATTTATTGCATGGATTTGATTTTAGTGGGTTTATAGGTGGCTCTCCTCTTACGATGGCAAAACTGATCACAGGCGGCGTGAATTTTGTTTTGGATGCAAAAGTACCAAATAGAAAAGATTTGTTTCTTAAGGAAGCGATGCTCTTGAAGCAGGCAAATTCTCTGTGTTCCAGTATGACAACGGAACAGGAAAGACACGAGGCAGCATATATGGAGGCAGTGCGCTCAACTGTCATTAAGATTACTTATGGCGGTACAGGCGGAAAAAGTCTATCACTGAAAGAAATCAATGCGCAGATTAATGAACTTTTGAAGGCAGCCATTCAAAGTGAAGGTGTTATTAGCTTATTTGACAGCAGCAAGACGGGCGGAGAAAGTTTCAGTTTATTTGACCCGGCTGTTTTAGATGAAATTTCCAGATTGAAAGAGAAAAATATTGCGGTTGAGATATTGAAAAAATTAATGGCTGAGCAGGTATCTCTTTATAAGAGAACCAATGTTGTCCAATCACAGAAATTCTCTGAGAAAATTGCCCGTTTAATGAATTCGTATTATAACGGCCTTATTACGAATGAAGAAGTCATTAAAGAGCTTTTGAAAACTGCGGAAGAAATTTCAAATCTTTATAAAAACGGACAAAAACTGGGCTTATCTCAAGAGGAGTTGGCTTTCTATGATGCGCTGACAAAACCGGAGCATATTAAAGATTTCTATCAGAATGAAGAGTTAATTGAAATGACAAAAGAATTGACGGAGATGCTGCGCAAGAATCGTACCATTGACTGGCAGAAGAAAGAAACAGCAAGGGCATCTATGAGGAAGATGGTTAAACGGTTACTTAAGAGGCATAAGTATCCGCCGGAAGATTATGATTTTGCCATTAATACAGTCCTCAGGCAGTGTGAGCTTTGGACGGATCATGTAGAAATGCCGCACCAAGAATCAAAAATTATTACCTATCCTTTTGGTCAGGAGCAGGAACTGAGTATGGTAGCGGAAGAGAGAGCACCTTATGGACCTAAAGCACCAAAATGATGAAAATGAAATGATAAGTACCCCAAGGAAGTGAAACGATGCAGTTAGGATGGATTGATTTTTCAAAGGAAGACAGGCAGAAAGCCCTGGATGTCATCAACCTTCTCAGTGAGCAGGGGGCGGTGGATGAGCTGGGTATCGGCATTGTCCGGGACGCTTTTGCCAATTATTTTTTTCCGGGAACATCTACTGTCCAGACAAGAGCCAAGTACTTCCTGATTGTACCCTACGTGCTGCGGGAAGCGGTTGACGGCCGATATGGCAGGGATGTGAATCGCATTCTCAGAGAAATTGATTTGGCAGAGAAGGATTGTGGGATTCGGCTGCTGCAGGCGAATCCAAAGGCGGAAGGGGTGATTGGCACCCGGGTTTTGCCGAAAGGCTGGGTGGCAAGAAGACCTTCGGATATTTACTGGAATGGGATTCGTACCTACGGCATTTTTTGCGATTATGGGCTGTCTATTCCGGAGTATGTTTCGCTGGCAGTGAATTTGCGGGAGCAGAAGTCAGCAGTGAGGCTGGGCAATCGCAATGATGATGCCGAAGAAAATGAACGGGACGATGCAGATGCCGGAGATATCGGCAATATCCGATTCTGGGATTTGCCGATTTATCCCAAAGACTGGAAGGACAAGCTGACCGTTGAATTGACCAATGAAGAGGCGATTTATCTGGACAGGAAGATTCAAAAGGCCACTCAGGGGACGCTTCTGGCCTATGTGCTGCAAAATCACATTGATTTAAATGCCTATGATGGTTTTGATGCACTGACGGCTGATTTGTCGAAAGCAGTGGATGATCAACTGGCCTATATGATGAGGCTGGCTTGTGATTTCAGTGATTTGGTGTATCTGGCAAGGGTCAGATACAATGTGATGCTTTCGGAAGGGGAGAATGATACGGCTGTCGATGCCTGGGAACGACTGAGTTTGGAACTGAGCCGAAGAGCCAAGGTAGATCTGCCGGCAGTGTTTCATGAGCTGAAACTGAAGAATTCGCTGACTTTTAATTTTCTCGACAATATTCAGAAAGCGTTTATGGAGAATGACATTGACACAGCAGATGAACTGATCAGAAGAAGGGAAAGAAATCTGAAGGGTGTTAGCAGGGCGAAACTCAGTCGCACCAAAGAGTTTGACCATTCTAAATGGGTGGGCGGAGGCAAGCTGGACTACCGATTTTCGAATGCCAGAAGAATTGTGAATGATATTTATGCCGGGAAGGAGAGGGCAGATGTTTAGACCGGATGTAAATCGTGACAGAACCGATTACAGCAGTATGCTGATGCCGCCCGATGGCTACAAACTGGATAAGGCAGTGGGAACCACTTATTCCCTGGATCTGGAAGCGCTGACCGCAATCGCTGTCTGCCTTGGACTTTCCGAAGAAACCGACAGTAAATTGATGAAAAATCCCATCAGTATGCTGAATGCACTGCAGAAAGTATCAGATAAGGTTGTGTTGTTCTGCGAAGCCGGACAGATCAAAGTGCCTTCTAAACCCTCAGCTTTATCTATTTTGCTGGAGAAGATGGTGGTTGAGGTGGCATTGCCGAAGGATAAGAAGTCCGGAAGATATCCGGCCTTCCATCCGAAGACATGGGTGTTAGCCTATGTGAACAATAGCGGAGACAGGCAGTATCGTTTTGCTGTTATGAGCAGAAATCTGACGTTTGACAGAAGCTGGGATATCAGTTTTGCCATGGACAGCAGTGCACAGATCAGTCAGAAAGAGAAGACAAAGCCTATTTGCGATTTTCTGAAGTATCTGGCAGAAAATGTACACAATACCAGCAGCCATGCAGGCGCAAGAAGAAATCTGATCCGCGGTTTGCGAAGAGAACTTGAAGATGTGTCGTTTTCCCTTGACAGCAAAGTGTTCGGTGAAGATTTTGAGGTGCTTCCCCTTGGCATCGGCCAAAATGCGTATCCAATGACAAAAGATAAGCTCTTTTGTACAGAGTGGGGGAATGCCAATGCAACTTTTAATGAGCTTGTCATCATGACCCCATTTTTGTCCGAGAGCGTGATGGCTGATTTTAATCTGGCGGGGAGAGCACTGTCAAAATGTAAACGCACCCTTATCACGAGACGGTCAGAACTTGCGAAATTGAAAGCCTCCGATGTGAACCATTTTGCGGTTTATGTGCTGAAGGATGAGATTGTAGACGGGGAAGAGGCGATTTCTGATGAGATGGCAGATAAAAAGAAGCAGGATATTCATGCCAAACTGTATCTCAGGAGAAAATATGCGGATGTGGATGTATATCTGGGTTCCATGAACGCTTCCTATGCGGCTGTCAACCAGAATGTTGAGATGATGCTGCGGCTTGGAACCAAGAATATGTATCTGAATGGGGAGAAATTCTTAGAAGATATTTTCTGCGGACCGGCGGATGGTGTGAAGAATCCTTTTGAGCGGGTGACTGTCAGTGATGCAGTCAGGGAGACGGAAAGTGATCACAGCAATCTGTTGGAGCAGAAGATGAAGGCATTGTGCCGTATCAAGCGGCAGGCAGTGATAACCGAAGACGAAGGAAATGTCGGAAAATATCGAATAACCATTGTATTTGCCGGAGCAGAAAATGATGACAGCATCCGTATTTCGCCGTTGAATTCGAAACAGGCGCAGTCCCTAAAAGAACGGATTGAATTTACGGATATGGATTTACTGCAGTTGTCGGAGTTTTATGAAGTGACAATGCAATTGGATGAGGAAGAACTTCGCAGGGTTATCATGATTCCAACCAGCGGTTTCCCAGAAGAAAGAGAAAACGCAGTTGTGAACAGTGTGGTCAAAGACAGGACTTCTTTTATAGAATACATCGCCTTTGTTTTAGGGGATGATTATATAACTTCTCTGATTGAAGGAAAACAGATGGGAGAATCCGGATTTTTTGCACATGCCGGTGATGCCATGCCGGCGTTGTATGAGAAAATGCTGAAGGCCGCGGCGCAGGAACCGGAGAAGATCAGAGATATCGGGTATGTGCTGAAAATGGTGACGGATAAAGCCATCATACCCGACGAATTTCGACAGTTATATAGGACATTTTGCAGCGCACTGAAAATCAAAGGATAAAGCGTTCGCAGAAGTGAGCCGCAGGGACTTATTTCGCAGTACACTGAAAATCAAAAGATAAAGAGCCGAGGTGAGTGGATGTCGCAATTAAATATCGATGAAGTGGAGAAAAGCACACTGGCAGGACTCAAGGATTTTCAGCGGGCAACTGTGGACAGAGTGGAGACGCTTTTTGAGCAAGGTCAGAATCGTGTGCTTGTGGCAGATGAAGTCGGTATGGGGAAAACACTGATCGCAAGAGGTGTCATTGCCAAAACGGCGAGGCTCCGGATGGAGGAAAAAGCCGATTTATTCAAAGTGGTTTATATTTGCTCCAATCAGAATATTGCCAATCAGAACATCAGAAAGCTGGATGTGACAGGCAAAAATGCAATAGGATCTGTGTCGGATACCCGATTATCCATGCAGCACTTGAAGATAACGGAACAGGTGCATATATCGGCCATAAAAGAAAATTACATTCAGTTGATTCCGTTGACACCGGAGACGTCATTTCGTATGACTGCCGGAGGCGGCAGTGTCCAGGAAAGAGCATTGATGTATGCCATTTTGAAAAGAATGCCGGACTTTAAGAGATATGCGGCAGCTCTTGAGAAATGGATGGTGATGGATGCTGTAAAAGCATGGGACGGATGGGCCAGGCGAAGTTTCGAAAATCGTGTTGTAAGATGCGAGAAAATGTCCAATGGGGAATATCCGAAAAATGTTATACAGAAAATATTGAGTTATCCGGAATATGAAGATATAAAGAATATGCTGCTCAATCACTTGAAGGAGCGAAGATATAACCGAAAGCGGACCTATTCTGATTATTATGTGATGAACCGGCTTCGTGTGATGTTTGCAAGGGTCAGCGTATCCATGCTGGAGCCGGATCTGGTGATCATGGATGAGTTTCAGCGTTTCAAGTTTCTGCTGTCGTCTAAAGACAGTAAAACGAAGAACGAAAAGCGAGACAGTGAATTGGACATATTGGTGCAGAGTTTTCTGGGGCGACAGGATACAAGGGTGCTGCTTTTGTCCGCAACGCCTTACAAGTTGTATTCCACCCTTGAGGAGATTGATGAAAACCGGCAGGATGAGCATTTTGAAGAATTTTTCAGGGTGATGAATTTCCTTTTTGACGATGCCGATCAGGCGTCCTGCTTTAAAGAAATATGGAAAAATTATTCCCTGGCCTTAAGTGAGCTGAAGGTTGGAAACAGTGCGATTATCTGGATGAAAGAACAGGCTGAGAATGCCATGTATCAGGGCGTGTGCCGAACAGAACGTATTTCTGTGATGGATTCCGGGGATTACACCGATGACAGCAGTGTGAAACACCATTTGAAGGTCAATGAAAATGATATCAATGCTTACATACAGATGACACAATTACTGGCAAAAACAGATCTGAAATATACTTTGCCGGTGGATTATGTGAAAAGCTGTCCGTTTCTGATGTCATTTATGAAAAAATATAAAATTAAAAGGGATATTGAAAGGGAATACCGCAAACATCCGGAAACATTCGGCAATGAAAGCAAACAAAATCTTTTATGGCTGAATCGAAACAGAATCAGCCAATATGAGGAGCTGCCGAAGGCGAATGCCAGACTGGAGGCATTGAAAGAAAAAGCTTTCAGCAATGGGGCGGAAAAATATTTGTGGGTACCGCCGTCTATGCCGTATTATGAAATGCAGGGTGTTTATAAGGAGAGTGCAGGTTTTTCGAAGATTCTTGTGTTTTCTGCCTGGGAGATGGTGCCGAGGATGATCGGTGCATTGGTTTCCTATGAAGCGGAAAGGCTGACTATTGGCAGGCTGGTGCATCAGATCGGGAATCAGGATAAGAAAAATGCCGGTTATTTTGTTGAAGGTTCAAGGCGATATCCAACGGCGAGACTTCGATTTAATGTGTCGAATGGTGAAGTGAGAGAGATGAACCTGTTTGCCTTGTTGTATCCATCCAAGACACTGGCAGATATGTATTCACCGATTCAATCGCTGAATCGACATGAATCTTTGGCGGTGATTGAGCAATCCATACGGCTGAAAGTGGAGGAAAAGCTGGATGCCATCGAAGAAGCGTATGGCTATAGGGAGAATAACAGGGAGGATGTCAGATGGTATTATCTGGCACCGATGCTGATGGACGGTGTGGATGATGCAAAACAGTGGATGTATGATATTGTCCAGGAAATGAATGCGGATGAAGCGGATACCACAACTGAAAATGAAGGCACGAAAGATAAGAGAAATAAGGGATTTATGGCACATATTGACAGGCTGAAGCATTATCTGGATGCGCCTGAAGCGATTCATCTCGGCCGAAGACCGGATGATCTGGAAGAAACGCTTGTCAATATGACGCTGGGGTCACCGGCGATTTGTATATACCGTTCCAATGGAAGAAGTACGGCCAGAGCCACCGCCCTTGCAAAAGTCTTTGTCAATAATTTTAATCTGCCGGAGTCAACGGCCATTATTGACCTGGCTTATGGCAGATGCCGGGATGATAGTTCACACTGGCAGAATGTTCTCCGATACTGCAAAGACGGCTGTTTTCAGGCAATGATGGATGAATATATCCATATGTTGAAAGAAACAGCAGGTTTTCAAGCGGGTGGTAATCCGTATCAGACGGTGCATGCCATGATGATGGATTCCCTTAAAATCCATACAGCGACGTATGTTGCGGACACGTATCCGGATTTTAAGAAGCGGATCAACGGAGAGAATCAGCGAGCAATCGGTGAGGGTAAGGCTGATAAGTATGAGATTGATAAGTATGAGCTTAATAAGAATGGGCTGGATAAAGTTGGGCCGAATAAGAAAAATGAGGGCTGCAGGATTAGATCCAGTTATGCCGTCGGCTTTACAAAAGATATCGGAGACAATTCGAAAGTGGTCATGCGGAAAGAGAATATCCGAAATGCATTTAATTCCCCGATGCGGCCTTTTGTGCTGGCCACAACATCGATTGGTCAGGAAGGACTGGATTTTCACCATTACTGCCGCGTGGTGATGCATTGGAATCTTCCGGGCAATCCAATAGACCTGGAGCAGCGGGAAGGAAGAATTAACAGATTCAAATGCCTGGCAATCCGGCAGAACGTTGCAGAGCAATATGGAAAAAGCAGCAGCATGGTATTTAAACGGGATATCTGGGCAGAAATGTTTGATGCTGCGAAGGCAGAAAGACAGGCGGGACAGTCGGAACTGGTACCTTTCTGGTGTTTCGGCAAGAATCAGAGCGTCAAGATCGAACGCCTTGTGCCGATGTATCCTATGGGCAGGGATGAAGTGAATTATGAAAGGCTGATTAAAATATTGTCACTCTATCGTCTGACATTGGGTCAGGCAAGGCAGGAGGAACTGCTGGAATATCTGTTCAGGGAATTCGAGGATACAGGAGAATTGAAAAAGCTGTTTATTGATTTGAGTCCGTTCTCGAAGGAAAGAGAAGGTTGACTTTCAATAAAATTATAAAGCAGATTGAGGAATATAACGGCGAGAATTGGCTGGATGAACGTGCAGAATAATTAGATTTAGATAAGGAAGTAACTATTATGTGCGGCAGATATTATATTGATTTTGGTTTGACAGATGAAATTGAAGAATTAGTACATAGTAATTGCAGAAAGCATTTGCAGGAAATACACCAATTGCCCGGCGACATTTTACCAACAAATACGGCACCCATCATAGAGAAAACAGAACATGGCTTGCAGATGTCCATCTGTAAATGGGGATTTCCCCTGCAAAAGGGAAAGAATCTGGTTATCAATGCAAGAGCGGAAACAGTTCTGGACAAGCCGTCTTTCAGTAACGGCATTTGGTATCATCGGATTGTGATCCCGGCCAGTGGATTCTATGAATGGAATCGTTTAAGAGAAAAGAATACATTTACCAGATCAGATGCGCCGGTATTATATTTAGCCGGTTTTTGTGACTGGTTTGAGAATGAGCGGAGATTTGTAATTTTGACCACTGCAGCGAATGAATCAATGATCAATGTTCATGATCGAATGCCTTTGATCTTGGAGCAGGAACAGCTGGACGATTGGTTTGATAATAAGAAGATGCAGGCCATTCTGCGTCAAAAACCGGTGATGTTGAAGAGACAGGCGGAATATGAGCAGTTGAGTTTATTTTCGTAAAAGGTCAATTTAGAAGAAAAGAGGCAAAAAGTAATGCAGATATTTGTTGATGCCGATGCGTGCCCGGTGGTGGCTATCGTTGAGAAAATTGCAAAAGTGCATGCAGTTCCGGTAACATTGCTGTGTGATACGAACCACATATTATCATCTGGTTACAGCAAAGTGATTGTTGTTGGAGCCGGAGCGGATGCGGTGGATTATAAGCTGATCAGTATCTGCCGGAAGGGAGACATTGTTGTATCTCAGGATTATGGTGTGGCAGCAATGGCATTGGGGAAAGGAGCGTATGCGATTCATCAATCCGGTAAATGGTACACCAATGATAATATTGATCAGATGTTGATGGAACGTCACTTGAACAAAAAAGCCAGAAGAGGCACGCACAAGAATCATATCAAGGGGCCAAGAAAGAGAACAGCAGAAGATGATGAGCGGTTTGCACAGTCCTTTGAGAAAATGGTTTTGATGGCACAGGAAAGAATGGAAATTGAGCAATAGGATGCGGGAATGGGTGAAAGCCAGTAGAGCATTTGCCGTCTTATTCGTGACAATCCTTCTATAACACAGAAAATGCTCCATGATCAAACGGGTATTTCATTAGGAACACTAAAAAGAATTTTACCTGACTTGCGGCAAAGGGGTGTTCTTGTTAGAGTAGGCGGCAAGCGTTTTGGCAAATGGGTGATTAACGGAGGAGATAACTGATCAATGAAACCAACAATCAGAAAGGCATCTGTTTCTGATCTGGATGCAATTTGTGCATTGTATGAGGCATTGTGCGATTACCTGGAGGCACATACGAATTACCCGGGGTGGAAGAAAGGAATTTATCCTGCCCGGGAGGATGCCGAAAAGGGGCTGCGGGGAAGTGCTTTGTATGTGGCTGAGATGGATGGAAGAATTGCGGGAACTTTTATGCTTCGGCATGAGCCAGAGGAAGGATACCGGGCTGGTCATTGGCTGACGCCGGATGATTATGCGCATATTTATGTGATCTATACGCTGGCGGTTCATCCGGATTTCCTTCGCCGGGGAATTGCGGACGAGATATTCAGGTTTATTGAATGCCTGGCAGGGAAAGAAGGCTGCATCAGCATCAGGCTGGATGTAGTCAAAGACAATGTGCCGGCAGAGCGGCTTTATCAGAAATTCGGTTATCAGTGTACAGGGACTGTCAGCCTTGGGTATGAGGACTTTGGACTGCCATGGTTTCATCTGTATGAGAAGGTTTTGGGGAAGACAGACCTGGAATAGAATCAGAATAGTCAGGGCGATCTGGATAAAATCGAGTATTTATGCATATATATTGCATAAATCACGCATATATTAATTAAAATATGTATAATTTTACAAAATTGATGAATAACACTTGCATAATTCAAAAAAGAAGTGTATACTTATACACAGTTTCGATTTTGAGCCATTGATTGCTAATGGAATGACTTAGATAATCAGATAAGATCAGATAAGTTAAAATAAGAAGTTATACTAGAAAGATAAAGAGGTATCGTTATGGATTTAAAAGGTCGTCATTTGTTAAAGTTACTTGATTTTACATCGGAAGAAATTTTATATTTAGTTGATCATGCAGATGAATTGAAGGCAAAGAAGAAGCAGGGGATTCCGACTTTGAATCACCCTGGCAAGAATATTGCTCTGATTTTTGAGAAGAACAGTACAAGAACAAGATGTTCTTTTGAAGTGGCTGCCAATGATCTTGGTATGCATACCACTTTCCTTGATCCATCTGCTTCACAGATTGGCAAGAAGGAGAGCATCGCAGATACAGCCCGTGTACTTGGCCGTATTTATGATGGTATTGAGTATCGTGGTTTTGATCAGTCTATTGTGGATGATCTGGCAAAGTATGCCGGTGTACCGGTCTGGAACGGTCTGACGAATCAGTTCCATCCGACACAGGTACTGGCAGATATCATGACCATTCGTGAGAAGTTCGGATATCTCAAAGGCATCAAGATGACATATATGGGTGATGCCCGTTACAACATGGGCAATTCACTGATGGTTGTCTGCGCGAAGATGGGTATGCATTTTACAGCATGTACATGCAAGGAATACTTCCCGGATGCAGCAATTGTTGCTCAGTGTGAAGCCATTGCCAAAGAGACAGGCGGCAGCATTACACTGACAGAGGATGTGGAAGCAGGCACAAAGGGTGCAGATGTTATTTACACAGATGTCTGGGTATCCATGGGTGAACCGGATGAAGTCTGGGCAAAACGTATCAAAGAGTTATCCCCATATCAGGTGAACAAAAAGGTGATGGAGAATGCAGGAGAGAAAGCCATCTTCATGCATTGCCTGCCGGCTTTCCATGATTTGAAGACAACCATCGGCAAAGAGATTGGTGAGAAGTTTGGTATCAGCGAGATGGAAGTAACAGATGAAGTATTTGAATCTGCACAGTCTGTTGTTTTTGATGAGGCTGAGAACCGTATGCACACGATCAAGGCTGTTATGGATGTGACATTATAAGATGGAATGGCATAAACTGACTGAGAGAACAGGATATGTATCCATCGGCAATGCCTTTGTTCCGGGATATTTTTTGACAGAAGATGAGCTGGTCCTGATCGATTCAGGACCAATGAAATCAACACGTTTAATGGAGATGTTGGATGAGCGGCACTGGAGGGTCAGGGCCGTCATTCATACCCATGTGCACATTGATCACGTGGCCAACAATGCATTACTGTCGGAAAAGTTCCCGGATATTGTTTTTTATACATCACAGGAAGAAGCTGATGCCATTGTATCTCCTGAGAACATGATACGGGATATGGGGTTTGATACCGTAGAGCATGCAAAGCAGACACAGGCCGTTTTTTATCCGGAGAGTATACATATCATAGGTGTTGATATGAGACATCCGGAGATACAAATCGATGATGCGGTATTTAAGTTGATTGCATTGCCGGGACATTCTGTCGGACATGTAGGCGTGGTGACACCGGATGGTATCTGCTGTCTCGGTGATGCGGTTGTGTCGGAAGATGTTTTGGGTGTTTCAAAGCTGCCTTATATGGCTTATGTGAAGGAAGCTCTTGATTCTATGGAGAAAGTGGCAGAACTGCCGTATGAGACTTATGTGATTGCCCACCAGTCTGTTGAGAAGAAGGCAGCGATTGGCAAAATTGTCAGAGACAATATTGCCAAGGAGCATCAGCTGTCACAGATTGCCTATGAGATGCTGACAAGGCCTATGACAAAAGAAGAAGTTTTGACAAAGTATATGAAGACGCTGCATATTAATCAGCGTGCGGGTATTGAAATGGTTATCATTGCCCACAATGCCTGGACACGTTATATTGATTTGATTGCCAAGGAAAGAATTGAATGCAGAGAAGGTTTATTATACAGGAAAGACGGAGCTGACAGAAAGCAATTATAAGAGAGTATATGAAAAGAGATCATCAGACAAAACGATACAATAATAAAAGGATGATCATAAGGCTAATCATATAGAAATGATTGGACTAAGACTACTGGAAAGATAAAGGACACGCTGTCCGAAACGATGAAGATTCGATACAGCGCGTCCTTTTGCGTTCTATGTGTAATGATTATTTTGTATATTTTTCTTCACAGTACATACATCTGTAAGTTGCTGTTTCTGCGTCTGTCAGAAGGAAAACATTCGGCAGTTCCTGTTCGATGGATGTAATGCATCTTGGGTTCTTGCAGCGAATAACATCTGTCAGCTTCTTTGGCAGGTGCAGTGTTTTCTTCTCGGAAATCTTGCCGTTTGTGATGATGTTGACGGTAATCTTGTGATTCAGAAAACCGATGACATCCAGATCGATGCTGTCGAGGCTGCCGGCAATCTTGATGATATCCTTTTTGCCCATCTTCTTGCTGCTGGCATTCTTGATAATCGCTACCTGAGTGTCTAATTTGCCAAGGTTCAGATATTTGTAGATTTCCATGCTCATACCGGCAGGAATATGGTCTAAAACGATACCGTTGTCTAATCCACTGATATTTAACATATAATTATACCTCCACTTTGATTTCAAGTAATGTCAGGATGAGTGCCATACGGATGTACATACCGTACTGAGCCTGTTTGAAATAAGCTGCTCTTGGATCGTCATCAACTTCAACAGAAATCTCGTTGACACGAGGCAGTGGATGAAGAACCAGCATATCCTCTTTGGCAAGGGCCATCTTTTCTTTATTAAGGATATAGCAGTCTTTCATACGGATATAATCATCTTCGTTGAAGAAACGTTCACGCTGAACACGTGTCATATAAAGAATATCCAGTTCGCTGATGGCATCATCAAGGCTCTGAACTTCTGTGTATGGAATATTCTTCTGTTTCAGCATCTCGATAATGTATTCCGGTACACGCAGTTCAGGTGGAGAAATGAGGAGGAAACGAATGCCTTCATAACGGGACAAGGCCTCGATTAAGGAGTGAACAGTACGGCCAAACTTCAGGTCACCGCAAAGGCCGATTGTCAGATTGTTAAGACGTCCTTTCAATGAACGGATTGTCAGAAGGTCTGTCATTGTCTGTGTCGGATGCTGATGACCGCCATCACCGGCATTGATAACAGGAATCTTGGCTTTCATGGATGCAACCATTGGAGCACCTTCCTTTGGATGACGCATAGCACAAATATCTGCGTAGCAGCCGATCATACGGATTGTATCAGAAACACTTTCACCTTTTGCAGCAGAGCTGGAAGCAGCAGAAGAAAATCCGAGAACATGACCGCCCAGGTGATACATAGCACCTTCAAAGCTCAGACGAGTACGAGTACTTGGCTCATAGAAACATGTGGCAAGTGTCTTTCCCTCGCAGGCATGGGCGTATTTGGCAGGATTGTGTTCGATATCTGCGGCTAAGTCCATTAACTTGTCCAGCTCTTCAACAGAAAAGTCCATTGGGTTTAATAAATGACGTGGCATAAAGTCCCTCCTCAGTTATATGTTAAAATAGTTTAAAATTTGAGATGTGCAGGATACGTCTGCGCATCCTGATGTGGGATGAATTGCAGTATAAATGCAAACCCATCTGCCCATCATACCTATTATACCTGTTTATGACAGGAAGTCAAATTAAATCTACATAAATTTGTTAATTTTTTGATAGGATGTACTGCAAATTGACAAGCTCTGACCGAAAGTGTTATGATACAAAAAAATTCACCTTTCTTTCTATATGAAATGAAAGATCAGGTGTATGAATTGATTTTGGAGGAACGAACAGTGAAGAAGATAAAGAATGCGATTGTTGCCCAGTCCGGAGGCCCTACAACAGCCATTAATGCCAGCCTTGCCGGTGTGATCAGAGGATGTCTTGAGAGCGATGAGATTGATGTGCTCTATGGTGCCCAAAATGGCGTGGAAGGTTTGATGGATGAGCGTCTTGTGAACTTAACCGAAATTTTTGAAAATAATGAAGAAGATCTGCAGGTGCTGAAGGTGACACCGTCTATGTATCTCGGCTCATGCCGCAGAAAGCTGAAGGATATTAACCAGGATTCCAGTGAGTATGATAATATTATGGAGATTTTCCGTAAATACAACATTCATTACTTCTTTTACATCGGCGGCAATGATTCTATGGATACTGTCGGCAAGATGAGCATGTATGTGCAGAAGCATCAGATGGATGTCAAAGTGATTGGTATCCCGAAAACCATTGACAATGATCTGGTGGTGACGGATCATACACCGGGCTTCGGATCAGCGGCCCGTTATGTGGCAGCTTCTATTCTTGAAATGGCCCATGATACGTACATTTATAATACAAGAAGTGTCCTCATAGCAGAGATTATGGGAAGAGATGCCGGATGGCTGACTGCTTCCAGTGTGCTGGCAAGAAACAGCTATAGTCAGGCCCCTCACCTGATCTATTTGCCGGAGCATCCTTTTTCAAAGGAACAATTTATAGAAGATATCAAAGAACAGTTTAAGCAGAGAGAGCATATCGTCATCGCGGTTTCCGAGGGACTCAGGGATGCAGATGGGCACTATATCAGTGCAGAGACTTCCGCTGTGGATGCTTTTGGACATGCGACACTAAGCGGTACAGGCAAGTGCCTTGAAGGACTGGTAGCGGAGACATTCGGATGCAAAGTCCGTTCAGTGGAAATCAATGTACTGCAGCGGTGCGCTGCGCATATGGCGTCGGCGACGGATATTGAAGAGAGTTGGCAGCTGGGATTAAAAGGTGTCGCTCTGGCACTGGAAGGCAAAAGTGGTGAGATGTCCATTGTCCGAAGAATTTCTGATGAGCCATATCAGGTTGTCTATGAAGGCGCAGATGTGCAGCAGATTGCCAATGCTGAGAAGAAGATTCCGGCAGAATGGATCAATGAAGCTGGCAATGATGTGACAGAAGAGATGGTTCGCTACCTGAGACCACTGATACACGGCAAGGTCGATGTGCCGGAGAAAGACAGTATGCCGTATTATCTGTTTTTAGGAGAGGCTCTTTAAAGTCATAATAGGGCAGATATAGGGATAGATCAGGAGAATTCAGGGGGTATTTATATGTCATCAAAGGAAAGTTATACAAGTGTGATCAACAGAAAAGCAGCAGAAAAGCAGCAGCTGATGAAAGCGGCAATGGGACGGGAGAAAGCGGATCTTGTGTTAAAGAATGCTGTCTACGTCAACGTTTTTACCAATGAGCTCTCACAGGGAGACATTGCGGTCAAAAACGGCATCATTGCCGGTATCGGCAGTTATGAAGGCAAAACAGAAATTAACATGGAAGGGAAAGTTGTGGCACCGGGACTGATCGATGCTCATATTCATCTTGAAAGCAGCCTTGTGGCACCTTCCGAGTTTGTCAAAGCAGTCTTGCCCCATGGAACAACAACGGTTATTACGGATCCCCATGAGATTGCCAATGTTCTCGGAACAGATGGGATTGATTATATGATTCAGGCAACAGAGGGACTGCCGGTTGAAGTCCGTTTTATGCTGCCTTCATGTGTGCCGGCGACACCGCTGGATGAATCCGGCGCACGTCTGGATTATCATGCCATTGATCCTTTTTATGATTATGATAGAGTTCAGGGGCTGGCAGAGATGATGAATTACACCGGTGTGATCCAGGGAGATGTGGAAGTGCACCAAAAAATCACAGCGGCACACAAATATCACTGCAGGATAGACGGGCATGCACCGGGACTTTCAGGAAAATCCCTAAATGCATATGTGGCAGCCGGGGTTTACTCAGACCATGAGTGTTCTTCTATGGAAGAGGCCCTGGAGAAGCTTGGAAGAGGCCAGTATATCATGATTCGTGAGGGTACAGCGGCCAGAAATCTGGAAGCCCTTGCGGGGCTTCTTGTTCCGCAGTATTATGAGCACTGCATGTTCTGTACCGATGACAAGCACCCGAATGATCTGTTGTATACAGGTCATATGGATGCGATTATCCGTCAGGCGGTTCAGAAATATCATGTTGATCCGATTATCGCCATCAAGGCGGCCACTCATCATCCGGCCAGATATTTCCATTTGGCCAGCCGGGGAGCCATTGTACCGGGGTATCAGGCGGATTTTGCAGTGTTTGATAATCTTGAGAATCTTCATGTGGAGATGACAGTGATCAAAGGCAAAGTATGGTACCATGACCGGAAATTGGAGGCAGTGCCTGTTCCTACGGTTGATGAATGGCTTTCAGACAAAGTTCATCATACTTTTAATTTGGACAGATTAAAAACAGAAAGTTTTGAAGATCATCGTCCGAGAGGTGTCATTGGAATGGTGCCGGGTGAAATTGTGACAACGGATGCAGGCTATGCATCTGAAGTTAATGTTAAGGAAGATATTCTGAAAATAGCAGTTATTGAACGCCATCGTCACACCGGGCATATCGGTATCGGTTATCTGAAGGGGTATGGATTGAAGGAAGGAGCGGTTGCGACATCGATTTCCCATGATTCCCATAATATTATCGTGGTAGGAAGCAATGATGCGGATATGGCGGCGGCTGCCAATAGAATTATAGATAATAAGGGCGGCATCGCTGTTGTAAAAAATGGTCAGACAGTGGGAGAGGTCATCCTGGAGATTGCAGGCCTGATGAGCGAGAATACGCTGAAGGAAGTGAATGATGCCCTTGAGGATGCCAAAAAACAGGCAGCACTGCTGGGAGTGTCTGAAGGCATTGATCCATTTATGACATTGTCCTTTATGTCATTGCCGGTTATACCGGAGCTTCGTCTGACAACCAGAGGCATTATTGATGTTGTTAAGCAGCAGTATGTTTAAAATAGTCTGTCCGACTGGGAGAAAATATATTTCGGGATTTTTCACTTTAAAGCATTAATGGGGTTGATTTTTGAACTTTAAAGTACTATAATGTATGCATGAAGTCTGTATAAAATTGATCGGAAAAATTCAATTATACAGGCAATATGCACAATTTCAGGAGGTATATCATTATGAAAAAGATGAAGAAAGTGCTGGCAGTAGCATTATCTTTAGTTATGGCAGGAAGTCTGGCTGCATGCGGCAGCTCATCCTCAGAGACAAAGGCAGCTGAGACAACAGGCGCATCCGAGACAACAGCAGAGTCCACCGCTGAGAGCGGTTCTGAAGCAGCCAGCGAAGTTTCAACAGACGGTAAGGTTTACAACATCGGTATCTGCCAGTTGATTCAGCATGATGCACTGGATGCAGCAACAAAGGGCTTTGAAGATGCACTGAAAGAAACATTTGGTGACAATGTGAAGTTTGATGAGCAGAATGCTCAGGGTGATTCTGCAACATGTGCAACAATCATCAACAGTTTTGTTTCCAACAACGATGATCTGATCCTTGCCAATGCAACAGCCGCTCTTCAGGCTGCAGCAGCAGGAACAAATACAATCCCTATTCTTGGTACAGCCGTTACAGATTACGGTGTAGCACTTGATATTGATAACTTCGACGGTACAGTCGGCGGCAATATTTCAGGTACAGCAGACCTTGCACCATTAGATGGTCAGGCTGATATGCTCCATGAATTATTCCCTGATGCCAAGAAGGTTGGTCTGTTATATTGCTCAGCAGAAGCAAACTCCCAGTTCCAGGTAGATACAATCAAAGAATATCTTGAGAAACTTGGTTATACATGTGAATATTATGCATTCTCAGATTCTAATGACCTTTCATCTGTATGTACATCTGCTGCCAATGACAGTGATGTAATCTACGTACCGACAGACAACACAGTTGCCAACAATACAGAAATCGTCAACAATATCTGTACACCTGCAGGCGTTCCTGTTGTAGCAGGCGAAGAAGGTATCTGCAAGGGCTGTGGTGTTGCAACACTTTCTATCAGCTATTATGATCTTGGCGTAGCAACAGGTAAGATGGCTGTTAAGGTTCTTCAGGGTGAAGATATCTCAACAATGCCTGTTGAATATGCACCAACATTCACAAAAGAATATGTTGCAAGCCGCTGCGAAGCATATGGTATTACAGTACCTGATGATTATGTAGCACTTGAAGAATAATCACACATAAGTACATAACAAGAAGATAAATAGGGGGCTGCGCACAGTAATAGAAGCTTTCGGGCGATATATTCTGCGGCGGCCCCATCTTGTGTGTTATGCATAGAGAATTATTCTGTATAAATTCAGCATGAAATCAACAAATTGATGAACAGCAAGGAGGAGTAAGCCATGAATATGATGGCATTAATCGGCGCACTTCCGGGTGCAGCTGCCCAGGGATTGATCTGGGGAATTATGGCAATCGGTGTTTATATTACATTCAGAACACTGGATATTGCCGATCTGACTGTGGATGGTACCATGTGTACAGGCGGTGCTGTCTGCATTATGATGATGATGAGCGGACACAATGTATGGGTTGCGATGCTGGCGGCTTTTGCGGCAGGTATGCTGGCGGGTCTGGCAACAGGTTTTTTCCATACATTTATGGGAATTCCGGCGATCCTTTCCGGTATTCTGACACAGCTTGCCCTTTGGTCAGTGAACCTGAAGGTCATGGGCAAGTCCAATCAGGCGCTGAATGTGGACAAGTACAATCTGCTTGTTTCGCTGCGTTATATCAAAGGTGTTCCGATTTTTAAGAATACCATCGTGATTGTAGCGATTATGATTGTTGTATTGATTGCCATTCTTTACTGGTTCTTCGGTACAGAACTTGGCTGCTCTATTCGTGCAACAGGCTGCAACGGCAACATGGCACGTGCACAGGGTATCAATACGAACTTCAACAAAGTACTTGGCCTTATGATCTCCAATGGCCTTGTAGCCCTTTCAAGTGCCCTTCTGGCTCAGTATCAGGGCTTTGCTGATATCAATATGGGACGAGGTGCCATCGTTATCGGTCTGGCAGCGGTTATCATTGGCGAAGCAATTTTCGGCCGTATTTTCAGAAATTTTGCGCTGACACTGTTAAGCGTCGGTTTTGGTGCAGTCATTTATTACCTTGTACTTCAGGTGGTTATCTGGCTCGGTGTTGATACAGATCTTCTGAAGATGTTCTCCGCAATTGTTGTTGCAATCTTCCTTGCAATTCCATATTGGAAGAGCAGATATTTTGCAAAACCAGTAAGAAGAGGAGGCAATGCAGATGCTTGAGATTAAGAATATTTATAAGACATTTAATGCCGGAACAGTGAATGAGAAGAGAGCCCTCAACGGACTTTCTCTGACACTGGAGGATGGCGATTTTGTAACCGTTATCGGCGGCAATGGTGCCGGCAAATCCACAATGCTCAATGCCATTGCAGGTGTATGGCCAGTGGATGAAGGCCAGATCATTATTGATGGCATTGATGTCACAAAGCTTTCTGAACATAAGAGAGCAAAGTATCTTGGAAGAGTTTTCCAGGATCCGATGACCGGTACAGCGGCTACCATGGGAATCGAAGAGAATCTGGCATTGGCACAGCGCCGCGGACAGGCCAGAACATTGAAAATCGGCATCACCAAGAAAGAGCGTGAAGAATACAAAGAACTGCTGAAGATTCTCGGCCTTGGCCTTGAAAACCGTCTGACATCCAAAGTCGGTCTGTTATCCGGCGGTCAGAGACAGGCACTGACACTTCTCATGGCTACATTGAAGAAACCGAAGCTTTTGCTTCTGGATGAGCATACAGCTGCCCTTGACCCGAAGACAGCGGCCAAGGTCCTTGCCACCACAGACATGATCGTCAACAGAGACCATCTGACCACCATCATGATCACCCATAACATGAAAGACGCCATTGCCCACGGCAACCGTCTCATCATGCTCATGGACGGTAAAATCATCCTGGACATCAAAGGCGAAGAGAAAAAGAAACTCACCGTCGAAGACCTGCTCCACCAGTTTGAAAAAGCCAGCGGCGAAGAATTCGCCAACGACAAAGTCCTGCTCAGCTAAGCTGTGTGGCTGAAAAGTAAATCCCGAAATCGCCGCAATGGCTGTATCTTCCATGGTCTGCGTTAACATTGACATAGACACATAAATATAGCCAACACACAGACAAAATATAAAAGAAATACCTCCGGAAACAGTGGGCGCTGAGCCCGTTTCCGGAGGTATTTCTTTTATATTTTGTCGTCCGATCCGATTATCAATTAATCAACAACAGCAATTGCACCGATTTCAACCAGAGCGTCTTTTGGAAGTCTTGCTACTTCTACGGCTGCTCTTGCAGGGCATTTCTCTGTGAAGAATTCTGCATATACAGCGTTCATATCAGCGAACATGTTCATATCTTTCATGAAAACGTCTACACGTACAACGTGATCAAGGTCTGTGCCTGCTTCAGCAAGGATGTTCTTGATGTTTGTCAGAGACTGACGTGTCTGTTCCTGGATTGTATCACCTGCGAAAGCACCTGTAGCTGGATCAACTGGGAGCTGACCGGATACGTAGATGGCGCCGCCTGCTTTGATAGCCTGTGAATATGGTCCGATAGCTGCTGGTGCATTAGATGTGTGAATTACTTCTTTCATAATAAAAAGCCTCCTTGAAATCTTATTAAAATAATAGATCATGTAATTGTTCGAGGTGCAGTAAAAATGACTGCAGTATATTTGACAAAATGGCTTTGAACAATTACTAAAATTTATATATTCATCATACCATAAAACGGATAAAAAGCAAGACAATATCTAAAAAATATTTAGCGAGACTAAAAGATTTTTGATACTATCTTGCTTTTGCATATTACATTTTCAATTCAGGATCAGTCAGAATGATGTCAGCATCAAACTGATGAAATTAAATTGATTTAGCCTTTATAGATATCTCCGAAATAGCTGTCAAAATCAGCACCGACATATTCGCTCATGTCCTTCATTTCAGCCAGTGTCTTGACATCGACATCGATACCGTTCTTCATACGGTCGGCAGTTGCAAAGATTTCTTTTTCACCATGGGTGTAGATGCGGTCTTTGCCGTCAGCCTTCGGGGATTCACGAAGTTCTGTCAGGAAAGTGGACAGGTGCTGTTTGATGGCTTCAGGATCACCGAAAGCAGCAGGGTTGATGGCGATAAAGCCATGGCATGTGCCGCCTTTGCCGTTCTGGATATTATAGTTGGATGTCAGACCCATTGAGAGAATGGAGCTGAAGATTTCACAGATCATGGCGTAGCCGTAGCCCTTGTGGCTGCCTGTCAGTTCTTCAGAACCGCCCAGAGGCATGATACCGCCGCCGGCTTTCTTGTCGATATTGGACAGAACTTCGGCAGCATCGGTGCATGGATGGCCTTTGGCATCCAGACCCCAGCAGTCAGGAATTGGCTTCTCAGCTTTCTTGTACATCTCGAACTTACCGCGGGTTACAACGCTTGTGGAAGCATCGAAGAAGAACGGATAAGGTTCTGCAGGCATAGAGATAGCGATTGGGTTTGTACCAAGCATGGCTTTCTTTCCAAATGTAGGAACAACGATGGCTTCAGAGTTGGTGAATGCCATACCGATGAGACCTTGATCGCATGCCATCTTGGCATAATAGCCGGCGATACCGAAGTGGTTGGAATCTCTGACAGTGACAACAGCCATACCGATTTCCTTGGCTTTCTTAATAGCCAGTTCCATAGCAAAATGACCGATGAGCTGTCCCATACCGTCGTGTCCGTCAATAACTGCGGAAACAGGTGTTTCAAAAACAACTTCAGGTTTGGCGTGTACTTTGATCATGCCGCTGGCGATACCTTTGTGGTAGCGGGTCAGTCTCTGTGCACCGTGAGATTCAATGCCGTAAACATCTGAAAGTAATAAAACATCGGAAATAATACGGCTCTCATCCTTTGTGAAACCGAATTTCTGGAAAACATCCATACAGAATGCATCCATCACATCATACTGAATTTTAACATGTGCCATGTCTGGACCTCCTAAATTATCGTTATCATTGTAAAACGTTAGTTATAGAAAGTGTAACATAATTTGGTTTATTTCTCAATGGGCTGGAAAGTATGAAATTCAGTACTTTAAAAACGTTATTCGAGAGAGCCGCCTTTTTCAAGGAACTGACCTGTAAAACGTTCTTTGTGGTGGGCTTCGGTATAAGAACCGTTTTTCATGCCGGCAAGTTCATTCTGTTCCATGGTCAGGTTTTTATGGACGGCATTGAGCAGACCGGCCGCATCACGGCGTGGAATGACAACGATACCGTCTGCGTCACCTACAAGGATATCGCCGGGCATCACAACCTGTCCGCCGCAGACAACAGGCACATTGACTTCTCCGGGGCCCTCACGGTAAGGACCAAGAGGTGTTGCAGAGATAGCAAAAACCGGCAGAGAACTGTGCTGGATATCATCCAGATCGCGGACAGCCCCGTTGACAACATAACCGCCAAGTTTGCGTTTTTCGGCGTAGGCCAGCATCATGCCGCCCACAAGGGCACGGTCTGTATAACCGGCACCATCGATGACGATGATATCTCCGGGTTTGGCATAGTCCAGCGCCATCTGTGCGACGAGATTATCCCCGGAGGGAACTTTGACAGTGAACGCAGTGCCCACCAGTGTTTTGTGGTTAAAAGCGCGGATGCCGCCGAACATACAGTTCATACGCTTGACGCAGTCGCCGATGTTGGCACTTGGAATGCCCCGGTAAGCTTCGATCAATGACGGGTCCGGTCTTTCAAAATCTAAAAATGCTCTAAATCCAATTGACATAATATGACTCCTTTTTTTGTTGTAATCAATTTGCGGTTAAACTGATTATAGTCGTCAGAAACATCAAAAGTAAAATTCATCCTCTTTATGTTGACATAAAAGAACGTTATGACAGCATTCTTTTTTACAATTTTAAAGTTGCAATAGCACCAATTATAATAATCTTATCAGAAAAACGTATTTGTTTGTAAGGAGGAACAGGATAATGGGTGATTCTTTAACAAAGAAAATTATCAAGTCACATTATGTATCAGGAAGCATGGTTCCTGGAGAAGAAGTATTTATTAAAGTGGATCAGACACTGACCCATGATATTAACGCGGTGATGACTTATCTGGCATTTGAGGCCATTGGGCTTGACAGAATCCGGACAGAATGGTGCTAGAATATAAATAGTACAAAATAAACATGACCATTTTCGATAAATACTATATGATAGTCATAAGACAAGGAGGAGAATGGATATGTCAAAAGGTACTAAATATTCACAACAGTTT
>Ga0129312_1000686_pt1 | contig 25817 bp, 23 predicted proteins | sample O827metagenome_FD_94434 | JGI IMG/M metagenome (GOLD analysis project Ga0129312, IMG submission 94434) | Orangutan group fecal microbial communities from Wisconsin, USA - O827 metagenome | ecosystem: Host-associated > Mammals > Digestive system > Large intestine > Fecal | place: USA: Wisconsin... | reverse complement strand
GGCGGCCTCCATCTGCCCCTTATCCACCGCCAGAATACCGGCGCGGAAGATCTCCGCCACATAGGCCGAGCTGTTCAGCGCCAGCGCCACCACGCCGGGGATGAACCGGCTGATGTCCACGAAGCCGAACAGCGTCAGCCGGGGCAGGGAGATGGCGTAGAACAGGCCGTAGTAGATGATGGACAGCTGCACCAGCATGGGGGTGGAGCGGAACACAGCGATATACGCCCCGGACAGCCACCGGACGGGCTTGACCTTGCTCAGGCGCATCAGCGCCAGCAGCAGGGCGGGGATCACCGCCAGCAGCACGGACACCACCGCCAGCAGCAGCGTGTACTCGATGCCGCGGACGAAGGCTGTGCCGTACTTGGGCAGGAAGGAAAAATTAAAGAAATCGGAGGGGCGCATATCCGTGAACAGGCTGCTCCACCACATACGCGGTCAGTCCTTTCTGTACAGGTTTTTCATGCCGGGAGACGCGCGAAAGTGCAAAGTCGCGGACGGCTTTGCACTATGCGCATAGGAAGGGAGTGAGGGGGTCAATCAGCGGTAACATTCACGGCCACATCAGCCAGCTTGCCGGCATCCGCGATGAACGTCTCCAGCATATTCGCCTCGTTCATCTTGGCGATAGCGGCGTTGATGGCGGGCAGCAGGCCCTTGGGGTCGCCCTTGGCCACGGCAACGCAGTAGGGGGTTGCTTCGCCCAGCTCGGCAGAGGCGTCAGCGATGACCAGATCGGGGTTGGAGGCGGCATACTCCTTGGCCACGCCGCCGTCCACCAGAATGGCGTCCACCTTGTCATACACCAGCTCGTTCACCAGATCCAGCACGGACTGCAGCGCCACGGGGGTCACACCCTCCATCTCGTTGACCATGTCCAGCTTGGTGGTGGCGGTCTGAGCGCCCACGGACTTGCCGTTGAAGTCAGCCAGCGTCTTATACTGGTCGGCCTTGTCTGCCTTCACCAGAATGGCGGGGGGCACGTCGGTGTAGTAGGGATCGGAGAAGTCGGCGTTCTCCAGACGGTCGGGGGTGGCCTCCATGGCGGCCAGCACGATGTCGAAGTCGCCCTTATCAAGAGAGGTCAGCAGGTAATCAAAGCCCATGTTCTCGACCGCGAGGCTCAGCCCCATCTCGTCGGCGATGTACTTGGCCACGGAGACGTCGATGCCGCCGTAGACCATCTCACCGCTGTCGTCGGGGTACATGAACTCAAAGGGGGCGTAGTCGGCGCTGGTGCCCAGCACCAGCTCGGTCTTTGCAGTGTCGTTATCGGTCTTGCCGTCGTTCGCCTTCTCGCCGCAGGCCGCCAGGCTCAGCGCCATGACCAGTGCCAACAGCATTGCGATCATTTTCTTCATGATAGATACTTCCTTTCGTATTCTTATGGTTCTATACCGGGTATCCGGTGGATAGACGGTGTGTGGGAGGTGTTCCCTCCTGATGGTGGCTATCATACGCCGAGAGTGCATAAATGTCAAGCGTAAAATGTATAAATTTTCACTACAAAAACGGACTTTGTGCACGTTGCTGTAAAACAGACGGAAGATAATACTGTAAAGCGGGCGTAATAACGAAAGACCGCGATGCATAACTGAATAAATATACAAATATACGGTATGAATACAAAAAGACAGGCCGGCTCGAGGCCGGTCTGCCTTTAGAGAGGGGGGATGAAGAAGACGATTTGGATGTACCGCAGATGCGTCAGCCGTTGATGATACGGCCGGCGAACAGGTATGTACGGGCGTAGTAGCTCTCGTACAGGGAGCTGATGATGACGCCGCGGCTGCTGCTGGCATGGATGAACTGTCCGCCGCCCAGATAGATGCCCACATGGCCGATGCCGGAGCCGCTGGTGTTGAAGAACACCAGATCGCCGGGTGCCCGCTCCGCCGTGGTGACGTGGGTGGACAGGGCGTACTGGTCGCTGGCGCCGTGGGGCAGGGAGATGTCGAACTTGGCGAACACCTTCATGGTGAAGCCGGAGCAGTCGATGCCGCTGTAGCTGGTGCCGCCGTAGCGGTAGGGGGTGCCAAGGTAGGTATAGCTGTGGGCGATGATGTCCTCCGCCAGCGTGCTGGTGGCGTAAGTGCCCTCGTAGTCGGCGTAGTGTACCGGCTCGCAGTACTCCGCCATAACATAGCCGGTGGAGGTGCCGTAGGAGACCTTGTACCAGTCGCCCTCCACATCCAGCAGATGGGCGGCCTTACCGGCCCAGATGGTACGCAGAGCGGCAGAATCCTGAGACGGCTCCTTCCGCAGCGTCACATAGTTTTCACAGGTGGTCAGAATGCCGTCGTACTCGTCGAGGAAGTTCTGCTTTTGCAGCGCCTCCGTCTCGCGGATCAGCGCCTGTGCGGCCAGCTCCGTCAGAGACAGGGCATCCCCGCCGTCCAGAAGGCCGGATTCCTGTGCCAGACGCAGCCCGTCGCCGGCCTGCAGTGCGGTGGTGCTGCCGGAGACCACGCCATTGGCGGCCAGCTTCTCCACAGCGGTGGTATATTCTTGGGGGGTAACGGTGTCGACTGTCGCTTTCGTCTCCGCGCCGGAGGCCACAACGCCGCCGGACAGCATCATGACGGCGGACATGCCGAACGCTGCCAGTTGTTTCAAATACATGGGTATTACCTGCCGATCATGTCTAGATTCCAAGGGGGATCGAACCCCACGCGCTTTATCATACCACAGGTCTTTCAAAAAAGCTACACAAAAATTACAAATTGGCAACAAAATTTTCAGAACGGTAATAAATTAAGAAAATGTTGCATGAACTGCACAGTACGATATATAATGTGAGCAAAAAATGCGGAGGTGCGGCGTATGGAACCCTTACAGTATGAGGCGCGGGGCTATTTGAAAGAGCCGTTCCGGCTGTTTCATCTGGCGGACGGACAGCGGGAACGCATTGAATACCACTATCATACGTTTCACAAGATCATCATTCTGCTGGCGGGCAAGGCGGGCTACGCCATCGAGGGCGAGCGGTACGACCTGACGCCGGGGGACTTCGTGCTGGTGGGCCGGGGCAGCATCCACCGGCCGGAGGTGGAAGAGGACGCCTTCTATGAGCGGATGATCCTGTACATCTCCCCTGCGTATCTGGCGTCGCTGGGGACGGAGGACTGCGATCTGGAGGCCTGCTTCCGGCAGGCGCAGACGGACTTCCGCTACGTGTACCGCGACGAGGGGGGCAGCAGGGTGCGTCCGCTGTTCGAGCTGCTGGCCCGTACCGCCCGTGAGGGCGGCTACGGCGCGGCGCTGTTGGAGCGGGCGCAGTTTCTGGAGCTGATGGTGGAGGTGAACCGGGTCTGCCGCGGCGGCCATCAGGTACAGGCGGCGGCAGGCGACCGGAAGGTGGTGGCGCTGCTGCAATACCTGAACCTGCATCTGACGGAGGAGTTATCGATCGACCAGCTGGCGGAGCGGTTCTACATCAGCAAGTACCACATGATGCGCCGGTTCCGGCAGGAGACGGGGTATTCCATCCACGGCTACCTGACGGAGAAGCGGCTGCTGCTGGCGCAGCGCCTGCTGGCGCAGGGCGCGTCTCCCTCCGCGGCGGGAGAGCAGGCGGGGTATCAGGACTACTCCACATTTTCCCGCGCCTACAAGAAGCAGTTCGGGCATGGGCCGTCGGCGGATGTGGGTCGACAGCACGATTTGCCATAAAATTGGCAAGAATTGCGATTTACATTGATAAAAATGCTAATATAATGGAGACCAGTTAGTTCCTGTCAGAACATTTTAGGAGGAGAGCTATGAAGAAATTCCTGAAGAACTACTGGTTTATCCTGTGTATGCTCACCGGCATCGTGGCCGGCTGTCTGGTGGGCGCATTCGCCCCGGCCTTTGGCGGCAAGATCAAATTCCTGGGCACGCTGTTCATCAATATGATGTTCTGCGTGGTGGTGCCTATGGTATTCTGCTCCATTGCCTCCGCCATCGCCAACATGAAGAGCGTGAAGCGGGCGGGTAAGATCATGGGCGTGACCGTCGTTACGTTCCTGACCACCGCCGCCATCGCCGGTGTGCTGATGTATATCGTCTGCCGCATCTTCCCGCTGGTGGACGGACACTACACCATCGTGGAAGGGGAGATCGGCGATACGCTGGGCTTCGGCGACATGATCGTGAACTTCTTTACCAAGCCGGACTTCACGGAGCTGCTGAGCCGCCGCGCCATTTTGCCGCTGATCGTGGCGGCGGTGCTGTTCGGCTTCGGCGTCCAGATGAACGGCGGCCCGGAGACAAAGACGGCGCGGCTGCTGGAGGATATCACGGGCTGCATCATGAAGACCGTGAAGCTCATCACCTACTACGCGCCCATCGGCTTTTTCGGGTTCTTCGCCGATCTGGTGGCCACCTACGGCCCGGAGCTGGTGAAGGATTACAGCCGCACCCTCATTATCTACTATATCATGAGCTTTGCCTATATGTTCGTGTTCTTCCCCCTCTACGCCCGGTTCGGCGGCGGCAAGGGCGGCGCCAAGATCATGTTCTCCAAGCTGTTCCGTCCGGCGGCGGTGTCCTTCGGCACCTGCTCGTCTGTGGCCACCATCCCCACCAATATGGAGGTGGCGGAGGAGACGGGCATCAGCAAGGACGTGACGGACATCGTGCTGCCCATGGGCGCCACCATGCACATGGATGGCTCGTCCATGTCCGCCATCATCAAGGTGGCGTTCCTGTTCGGCGTGTTCGGACTGGATTTCTCCACGGATAAGGCGATCCTTGCCATCGTGGTGGCGGTGTTCTCCTCCGTGGCCATGAGCGGCATCCCCGGCGGCGGCGGTACCGGCGAGCTGGTGGTCTGCACCATTTTCTTCCCTGACCAGCTGGCCATCGCCTATCCCGTGGCACTGGCCATCGGCAACCTGATAGACCCGCCTGCCACCATGGTCAACGCCGCCGGCGACTATGTGGTGTCCTTTATCGTCTCCCGCTATGTGGACGGCAAGGACTGGCTGCAAAAGAAGCTGCACGGCGGGGCGGCGGACTGAGCTTCGCGACGCCTCGATACCGGCGGAGCGCCCCTGTGGGCGCTCCGCCCTTACTTTTGCCTGAAAAAATAATTGGAAACGGTGGTTTACTTTCACAGACTAAAATGATACAATATCAGATAATGCCGGTATCCGGCAGAGGTCCGGAACAACCATGGAAAAGAGGAGAACGCAATATGGTAAGAGCGGCCAAGTCCAAGATCGCCAAGAAGGAAAAGAGCGACCGTCTGTATCAGGCCATCCTGACGCTGGAGACGGAGGAGGAGTGCTACAACTTCTTTCAGGATCTGTGTACCATTTCGGAGCTGCGCAGTATGGAGCAGCGCTACGAGGTGGCCACGTTGCTGAACGACGGCATGATCTACAACGACATTCTGGAGAAGACCGGCGCGTCCAGCGCCACCATCAGCCGCGTCAACCGCTCGCTGATCTACGGCAACGGCGGGTATGAGAGCGTGCTGGAGAAAATGAAGGAGAAAGAGGGCAAATGAGCTGCTACGAGGCACTGGCATCCTCCTACGACGCACTGACGGAGGATGTGGGTTACGAAAAGCGGGCGGACTTTCTGGAGAAGCTGTTCCGCCGCAGCCGCATCCCGGTGCGGGTGGTGCTGGATCTGGCCTGCGGCACCGGCACCATGACGTGGCTGCTGACGGGCCGGGGCTATGAGCTCATCGGCGTGGACGGCTCCGAGGAGATGCTGGCGGCAGCCATGAGCAAGGCCGGGTCGGTACAGGGCGTACCGCCCATCTTTTTGCACCAGTCCATGCCCAAGCTGGATCTGTACGGCACCGTGGACGCGGCGGTCTGCTGTCTGGACAGCCTGAACTATCTCACCGACCCCGCCGATGTGCGCCGCACCTTCCGGCGGCTGCATTTGTTCATCGCCCCCGGCGGCGTGCTGGTGTTCGACGTGAACACCGTGGCCAAGCTGGCGGCACTGGACGGGCAGGTGTTTCTGGACGAGACGGAGGATACCTACTGCGTGTGGCGCACCGAGTACAGCCGCGGCCTGTGTACCTACTACATGGATATCTTCCAGCGCCGCGGTGACGGCGCGTGGGACCGGCGGGAGGAGCTGCACCGGGAGCGCGCCTATACCGTGGAGGAGCTGACGGCGTGGCTCGCCGAGGCGGGCTTCGGCGATATACGGGTCTACGGCGACGCCAAGCTGCGCCGTCCCGGCGAAAATGAACAGCGGGTGTATATCTCCTGCATACGAAACTGAGCAAAAGAGGTTGACATAACGTGGAAGATAGGATCGTAAGGGCCATCTCCAGTGATGGCATGGTGCAGGCGGCTGCCATTTACAGCCGGGATCTGACCGAGCGGGCGCGGCAGATACACAAGACGCTGCCGGTGGCCACGGCGGCGCTGGGCCGCGCACTGGCAGGCACGTCCATGATGGGCAACGCCCTGAAGGGACAGGGAGCCAGCCTGACGCTGCAGATCAAGGGCGGCGGGCCGCTGGGCACGGTGCTGGCTGTCAGCGACAATGAGGGCAACGTCCGGGGCTATGTGACGAACCCGCAGGTGGAGCTGCCCCTCCGGGCGGACGGCAAGCTGGACGTAGGCGGTGCCGTAGGCCATGAGGGTACGCTGACCGTCATCAAGGATCTGCACATGAAGGAGCCCTATGTGGGGACCATCGACCTGCTGGGCGGCGAGGTGGCGGAGGATATCGCCGGGTATTTCGTAGAGTCGGAGCAGATCCCCACGGCCTGCGGTCTGGGCGTGCTGGTGGATCGCGACCAGAGCGTGAAGTCCGCCGGCGGCTACATCATCCAGCTGATGCCCGGCGCTACGGAGGATACCATCGTCAAGGTGGAGGGCGGCATCATGGCGGCGGGGCCGGTTTCGGCGCTGCTGGAGCAGGATCCGGATCCGGAGCATCTGCTGCGGGCGGTGATGAGCGACTTCGACCTGAAGATCCTGGAGACCCAGCCTGTGTCCTATAAGTGCTATTGCAGCCGGGAGCGGGTGGAGCGTGCGCTGATCTCGCTGGGCCGGAAGGAGCTGGAGGAGATGCTCCGCGAGCAGGGCGGCTGCCAGCTGAGCTGCCAGTTCTGCGACACGGTGTACGACTTCTCCAAGGAGGACCTGGAGGGGCTTCTGGCGTCTCTGTAAGAAAAATTGCGAATTTTGAAAATTAGTTATTGACATATCTGGATGGGTTTAGTATAATAACCTACGTCGCTTGAGAAAACGACAGGTACGGGAGCATAGCTCAGCTGGTTAGAGCACCTGCCTTACAAGCAGGGGGTCACTGGTTCGAGTCCAGTTGTTCCCACCATCCAAATGGCCAAGTAGTTCAGTTGGTTAGAACGCCAGCCTGTCACGCTGGAGGTCGAGGGTTCGAGCCCCTTCTTGGTCGCCATATGCCTCTGTAGCTCAGTTGGTAGAGCAGCGGACTGAAAATCCGCGTGTCGTTGGTTCGACTCCGACCGGAGGCACCAAGGTGCCGCAATAGCGGTGCCGTTTGCGGGCGTAGCTCATCTGGTAGAGCGCGACCTTGCCAAGGTCGAGGTAGCGAGTTCGAGCCTCGTCGCCCGCTCCAAAAAGAACACCCCATCCGACAGGATGGGGTGTTCTTTTTGGAAATGTGCCGCAGCGCCGGAGAACTCGCTGCCTCGACCTGCGCGAAGCGCGTCAAATCAAGAGGTGAGGCAGGGTTCCTGCGAATGGCGATAGCCATTCGTGGGATGCCGGGAAGCGAGTTCGAGCCTCGTCGCCCGCTCCAAAACACCACCCTATCGGGTGGTGTTTTTTCGTGTGCGCCTCGGCGCTCACCGTCGTGTCAGCCGGCTGACGGCGGCTGACGCAGCCGACAGCCGGGACACTTCCTCGAAAGCGCCTCGCTTCATCCGCCGCAGGCGGCGCTTCGGCGCTTTCCTCGTCGCCCGCTCCAAAAAGAACACCCCATCCGACAGGATGGGGTATTCTTTTTGGAAATGTGCCGCAGTACCGGAGAACTCGCTGCCTCGACCTGCGCGAAGCGCGTCAAATCAAGAGGTGAGGCAGGGTTCCTGCGAATGGCGACAGCCATTCGTGGGATGCCGGGAAGCGAGTTCGAGCCTCGTCGCCCGCTCCAAAAAAGAAAGACACCCAACAGGGTGTCTTTCTTTTTTGGGAAATGAGTCCGGGGAGGCTCGAAACGAACTCCAGCTTCGCGCGCCCCGGAGGGGCGTTGAAGCTGGGAGCAACAGTCCGGGGGACTGTTGCGTTCGTGAGAGGAGAGCCGAGCCAAGAAACAGGCGTGGCATCGAAGAATATGTGAAAGAGAAGATTTACATCGATGGCTGCACGCACTTCCTTCCTTGCGGTGGGCGGGAGTGCGAACAACAAAACCTGTGGGCGATCACAAAAAGAACACCCCATCCGACAGGATGGGGTGTTCTTTTTGGAAATGTGCCGCAGCGCCGGTGTATATGCGCGATGCGCCGGTTGTCAAACCGCCGATGGCGTGGTAAACTGATAAAAGTAGGGAGGGATGCGCCGTGATCTATACGCAGCGCTATGACTCGCCGCTGGGCGGCCTGCTGCTGGCGGCGGATGAGAGCGGCCTGACCGGTCTCTGGTTCGACGGTGGGAGGTACTTTGCCGAGGGACTTCCGGCAGTGCAGCTCCGGCAGGAAACACCGATTTTGGCGGAGACCAGGCGCTGGCTGGATAGCTACTTTACCGGCAGAGAGCCGGACTTCCTGCCGCCGCTGCATCCCGTCGGTTCCCCGTTTCAACAGGCGGTGTGGGCGCTGCTTTTGCAGATCCCCTACGGGCAGACCGTGACCTACGGACAGCTGGCAGCGCGTCTGGCGGCGGAGCGGGGGCTTGCCCGGATGTCCGCACAGGCTGTGGGCGGCGCGGTGGGACGCAATCGAATATCCATCATTATACCCTGCCACCGTGTGATCGGGGCAGACGGCAGCCTGACCGGATACGCCGGCGGGCTGGATCGAAAGGCAAAGCTGCTGGCGTGGGAGCATAGCAAGTAAAAAGAGGACACGGCGCTGCCCATGTATCGGGGACAGCGCCGTGTTTTGCTTTGCTTGTCGAGAGCGGTCTGCGGTGCCCGCAGATGCCGTTTTCACATTGCGTTACGCGTCGTACAGGCCCAGGATCACGATACCGGCCACCACCAGTGCGATCATGGCGTAGTGCTTCCAGCTCAGCTTCTCCTTGAGGAACAGGCGGCTCCACAGGACGGAGGCCACGCAGTAGGCGGAGATGATGGGGGCGGCCAGCGCCACATGGGCCGTGTCTGCCAGCGCGTAGATGTAGGCGAACTGACCGGCTGTTTCGCAGATGGCGCCCACGTACTTGGGACCCTCCCGCTTGGGGACGAGCTTGCTCTTTTTGATGAGCACCACATAGATGAAGCACACGATAGCGGCCAGCAGGAACGTCAGCTCATAGGCGCAGTTGGCGCTGTCCTCGTTCAGCGTCTCCAGCACGCGGCTGTCGGCAAAGGTGCCCAGCGCGTCCAGCAGACAGTAGACCACCGGCAGCGCCAGCGCCAGCACGGACTTGGCGTAGCGATGGTTGCTGGCCTCCTGACGGGCAGCCCGCAGGTCGTCGTCCTCCCGGGCTTCCACGATACCAAGGCCGATGACGCCCACGCAGACCAGCGCCGTGGCGACCAGCTGGGCGGGTACCAGATCACCCAGACCGCCGGTGGCCAGCGCCAGTACCGCCACCAGCGCGCCGGAGGAGTTGCAGATGGGGGAGGAGATGGACAGCTCGATGTACCGCAGGCCGATGTAGCCGATGGTCATGGAGCTGATGTACAGCAGGGACACCGGCAGATAAGTGAGGATGATGCTGCCGTTGATCTCTGTGCCGTTGATGAAAATTTCGTAGGCCGCGTGGAGGCCCATCACAAGGCCCACGGCCATGACCATCTTGAGATGGCTGTACTTATCGTCCGCATCCTGACAGCCGATCTTGCTGAACAGGTCGGAGCCGCTCCAGCAGATCAGAGCGATGAGGGAAAACCAAAACCACATAATATTCTCCTTTTTAGTTTACATAAGATTTATATTTCGGGAGAATACAGCGGGTGGCGGACGCCGTCGAAAAGGGTGGTTAGGGAGGAGCATAGATACCTCTGCAAGTTTACATAATTAGAGTGAGATGAGGCCGGCCTCCAGCATTTTCTGAAGGCTCATCAGGATGCCCAGCTTGGCGTGGTACCATGTCAGGCCGCCCTGAAAATACACGGCGTAGGGCGGGCGGATGGGGCCGTCTGCGGAAAGCTCGATGGAGCTGCCCTGCACGAAGGCGCCGGCAGCCATGATGACCTCACTGTCGTAGCCGGGCATGGCCCACGGCTCCGGCGTCACATAGCTGTCCACCGGCGCGGCGGCCTGAATGCCCTTACAGAAGGCCACCATACCCTCTCGGCTGCCCAGCTCCACGGCCTGAATGATGTCGTGGCGGGTCTCGTCGGCGGCGGGCACCACGCGGAAGCCCAGCTTTTCATAGCAGGCGGCGGCGAACACCGCGCCCTTGACGGCGGCTGCGGTGACGGTGGGGGACAGGAAGAAGCCCTGATACAGCTGGGTCAGCAGACCCAGATTGGCGCCGACCTCCCGGCCCAGACCGGGGGCGGACAGGCGGCGGGCGCAGCGGTCGATGAGATCGGCCCGGCCGCAGACATAGCCGCCGGTGGGGGCCAGACCGCCGCCGGGGTTCTTGATGAGGCTGCCCACGATCATGTCCGCGCCTACGTTGGACGGCTCCCGCAGCTCGGTGAACTCGCCGTAGCAGTTGTCCACCATGCAGATCACGTCCGGCTTGCACTGCTTGCAGAAGGCGATCAGCGCACCGATCTGCTCCACGGAGAAGCTGGGACGGGTGGCGTAGCCCTTGGAGCGCTGGATGGTGACCAGCCTGGTCTTCTCGTTGATGGCGGCACGGATACCGTCGTAGTCAAAGACACCGCCGGGCAGCAGATCCACCTGCCGGTAGGAGACGCCGTACTCCTTGAGGGAGCCGGCGGAGGGGCGGATGCCGATGACCTCCTCCAGCGTGTCGTAGGGGCCGCCCACAGGGCTGAGCAGCTCGTCGCCGGGCAGCAGGTTGGCGCCCAGCGCCAGCGCCAGCGCGTGGGTGCCGCAGGTGATCTGGGGACGCACCAGCGCCGCCTCGGTGCCGAAGCAGTCGGCGTAGACCCGTTCCAGATTGTCACGGCCCTCGTCGTCGTAGCCGTAGCCGGAGGAGAGATTGAAGTGGTTGGCGGCCAGCCGGTTCTTCTGCATGGCGGCGATGACCTTCATCTGGTTGGCCTCGGAAATGGCGTCGATCTGGGAGAAGCGCTCCGTCAGACCGGCGAGAACCTTCTCGCCGAAGGTGAGCACGGCGTCGCTGACGCCGAGAGCTTTGTACTGTTCGTTCATACGGTGTACCTCATTGGGGGAATTTGACGCCGTTCAGGCGCATGATGAGCCGGATGGGATAGTCCCGATCCAGATAGTTCCGGGCGTACCAGTCATAGGTGGCCACCGGGGCGTGGACAAGCTCCGGTGCCTCGCAGCGCAGGGCTTCGAAGGTCTTCTGGTCGCCGCTGAGCAGGGCGGCCACCACGTCCAGCCGTCCCTCCTCCGCCAGACGCAGCAGGGCGTGATCCATCATGGCGGCGCAGGCCTGCTCCTCCTCACCGGCGTACAGCTCCCGGCGGCCCAGCCAGTAGAGGAATTCTTCCGGATCCAGATCCAGCTTGGTGGTGATCTGGCTGAGCTTGAAGAACTCCTTGCGGTCCATGCGCTTGAGCACGTCGATGAGGTACTGCACCAGACCGTCGTCCATGGCGATGCAGTCCAGAAACACCTCGAAGGCGTGCTTGTTGGCATCGGGATCGGGAGTTGCGGGCCGCTCCGGCGCGGCTTCCGGCGCATCCGGATCCCGCAGAAAGAACTCAAGACCGTTGGGGTCGATATGCTCACTGAACAGCTCCTCCGGCAGCACCGTGCCGTCCTGCGCGGCGCAGGCACGGACAAAGGCCGCCATGCCCATGGCCTGCAGCTGCTGGCCCAGCGCCTGTATGCGGGCGCTCTCATCGCCGCTGTCCGGCAGGGTGATGCCCTCCGGGGCGGGGCGTTTGCCCTCCCAGAGCTCGGTCATGTATTGTGCATAGTAGTCAAAAAGGGTCATAGTATCCCTCGCTTTCCAACGTGATATCTTACCATACAAAGGTTGCCAATGCAAGAAATATCGGGTATGATGGGGCGGGAAAAGTCCATATTGCAGCGGGAGGAGACAACAATGGTTGACATAAAGCTATACGCCGCGCCCATGGAGGGGCTGACCGGCTATATCTGGCGCCGCGCCCAGCGGGAGATGTTCGGCGGCGTGGACAAATATTTCACGCCGTTTCTCTCCCCCAACGGCAACCTGACCTTCCAGCGCAAGGAGCTGGACGAGGTGACGCAGGGGGAGCGGGACACCGTACCGCAGCTGCTGACCAACCGGGGCGACTACTTTGTGTGGGCAGCCCGGGAGCTGTACGCCATGGGATACAGGGAGGTCAATTTCAATCTGGGCTGTCCCTCCGGTACCGTCACCGCCAAGCATAAGGGGGCGGGGCTGCTGGCCTATCCGGAGGAGCTGGAGCGGTGTCTGGACGAGATCTTCGGGGCGCTGCCGGAGATGCGGGTGTCCATCAAGACCCGCATCGGAAAGAGCGATCCGGCGGAGTGGCCGCGGCTGCTGGACATCTACGCCCGGTACCCCGTCGCGGAGCTGATCGTCCACCCGCGGCTGCAGAAGGAGTTCTACCGGGGCGCGGTACACCGGGACGCCTTTGATGCGGCGCTGGCAAGCCGACGGGAGGTGCCGGTGTACAACGGCGACCTGTTCACGGCGGCGGATGTGGAGGCATTCTGCCGCCAATATCCGCAGGTAGACGCGGTGATGGTGGGCCGGGGCTTGATAGCCGACCCGGCGCTGGGCAGGCGGCTGCGGGGCGGCGCCCCGGCCTCCCGGCAGGAGCTGACGGCGTTCCACGACCGGCTGCTGGCGGACTACCGGCAGCGGCTGTCCGGCGACACGCCGGTGCTGCACCGGATGCGGGAGCTGTGGAACTATCTCAGCGGCAGCTTCGAGGGGACGGAGCGGGAGCTGAAGGCCATCCGCAAGGCAAAGACCGTGGCGGAGTACCTCCCGGCGGCGCAGCGGCTGCTGCGGGACTGCCCGCTGCGGGAAAACGCGGTCATTGAGACGTGATCGAGGCATAAGAGAGGGGACGTCCGCGGAGGACGTCCCCTTTTACGCGATGAGGCGGTGTGTTACGCCTTTTTATCCAGAATATACACGGTCACATTGCGCCGGCCCCAGCTGCGGCAGTCCCCATAGGTGGGGAACCACAGGTCGACGATATTGCCCTTGACGGCGCCGCCGCAGTCCAGTGCGGTACCCATACCGTAGACACGGCTGCCGTTGGTGGTCTGGATGAACATCTTGGTGTAGTAGGGAATGACTTTGGGATCCACGGCGATGGTGCCGATGCCCACCTTGGCGCCGACGGCGGTAGTCCACGCCGCGCCCTTTTCACCGCCGCTGTAATAGGCAGTGGAGCTGCAGGTCAGGGTTTTGGAGTAGGTCATGGTGTCGCCAGACTTGAAGTAGAGGATGCCGCCTTCGCCGCTGCTATTGGGTACCACCTTTTCGATGGTGTCATCCCGCTCCACCTCATAGACCCGTGTGCCGTAGCGTACCAGCTCGGCGTGGGAGGTGTCGTGGCTGGCGCCCACATAGCGGGTGGAGACCACCTCGCCCCGCACCACCGTGTCCTCATACGTCTCCACGATCTGGCCGGAAACGCCCTTGCGGACGATCTCCTCCGTGCCCTTGTCCATCAGGGGATCGGGGGTGCGCTTGATCTCGTAATCCGTTTCCACGGTCACAAAGTGCTGGTAGGTCAGGGTGCCGCTGATGCGGATGGACAGCTGGTCGCCGGTGAGATTCAGCTCCACCATCTCGTCATCGCCGAGGCTGATGCCGCAGCGCTCCAGAAAGACAGGCAAGCGCTCACCGGCGGAGACGGCGGTGGTGACCTGCCCGGCGTGGTCGACGGTGACGGTGTACCCGGGCTGCAAAATATACTGCATGGCCTTGTCGCCGCCCAGACTGCGGCGCAGGGACAGATAGTCCCGGTCCAGCTCCTCGGTGTTCTGCGACACCACCTGCGGGCCGTCCTGCTCCACAAGGATGCAGATGGCGTCCAGCGTGGGGGCGGCAGGCGTCAGGGATACGCCCACGAAGATGGCGGCCGTCAGGGCGACCATACCGGTGAAGCGCACCAGCCAGTTGTTCCGCAGCGCCGCGGTGAAGCCCGCCAGCGCCGGGGCATGGAAAAGGGCGTGCCAGTTCCGGGCAAAGCGGGAGCGGAGAAAGTCCTGATACATCTGTTTTTGGTCGGTGACCACAGCGTCCCATGTCCAGGCCAGCCAGTAACCCACGGCGCGGACGCCGCGGCGCACAAGGCGCACAAGACCATCAGGGGCGTCGTGGATGGCTTGGCACACGGAAACGGGGTCCAGCTTGGGGCGGCGGCGCACGGGGACCGGACGCCCGCCCACGGTTTCGATTCGTTCCATAGTACCTCGCAGTATAGCCGCCCGGCCCCATCCGTAAACAGGGCAGCGGCAAGAATTGAAATTATTTGTAACTTTTGTTACCAATCAGAAATACTCGTGGAGTATAGCACCATCCTGCCTTTTTGTCAAGTTTTGCCGGTATTTTTGGCAATTTTACCCGCTTTTTTCGTTGCAACACCACCTTTTGCATGGTATTATAGGGAAAAAGGGGGGTGTTTCCGTGGAGGAATTGTGGAAAGTACTGGGCGTGACAAAGGGCGTGACGGCGGTGATAGGCAGCGGCGGCAAGACCAGCCTGCTGTATGAGCTGGCGGAGGAGCTGCGCCCCTACGGCACAGTGCTGCTGGCCACCACCACCCACATCATGCGCCCGCCCCAGTATCCCTTCGCCCAGACGCCGGAGGAGCTGGCGGCGGCGCTGGCAGCGGGCGGCGTGGCCTGTGCGGGCAGCCTGACGCCGGAGGGGAAGCTGACGGCGCCGGCGTTTGACGGCTGGCAGCAGGCGGCGGATTTCGTGTTGGTGGAGGCGGACGGCTCCAAGCGGCTGCCCGCCAAGGCCCATGAGACGTGGGAGCCGGTGCTGCCGCCGGAGCGGACGCGCACCATCTGCGTGCTGGGCGCCACCGCCTTCGGACAGCCCATCCGGCAGGCGGCGCACCGCCCGGCCATCTACGCCAGGCTGGCGGGCGCGCCGTGGTCGGCGGTCATCACGCCGGAAATGGCGGCGCGGGTCATCTGCGCCGAGGGATTGTGCGACGTGATTTATGTCAACCAAGTGGACGATCCGGAGGTGTCGCCCGTCTGGGCAGAGGCGTTCGTGCGGGCGTCCTCTGTGCCGGTGGTGGCAGGATCGTTGCAGGCGCGGCGGTGGAGAAAGCTCTCCTGACTGCATAAAAATAACAGGTGTGCCGCGGCACACCTGTTATTTTTATGTAAACTTATTTCGCTGCGTCCAGCAGGGCGTCGGACAGGCGGGCATACTCCTCCAGCCCCAGCCGCTCGCCCCGGACGGTGGGCTCCAGCCCGCAGGCGGTGACGATGTCCGTCAGGGTGTCCTTGGGCAGCTCCCAGCCGGTTTGCAGGCTGTTGACCAGCGTCTTGCGCCGCAGGGCGAAGCCTGCCCGGACGGTACGCCAGAAGGCGGCCTCCGACCGCACCTGCACCGGCGGTGCGGTGCGGGTCTTGCAGCGGATAACGGCGGATGTGACCTTGGGCGCCGGGAGGAAGCAGGTGTTTGGTACGGTGAACAGCAGCTCCGGCTGGGTGTAGTACTGCATCAGCAGGGTGAACGCGCCGTAGTCGGCGGTGCCGGGGGCGGCGCAGATGCGCTGTGCCACCTCCTTCTGGATCAGCACCGTCAGGCTGTCGAAGCAGTGGGACTCCACGCAGGCGGTGAGAAAGGGCGTGGTGATGTTGTAGGGCAGATTGGCGCACAGCACGGGGCGCAGGCCGGACAGATGCTCCTGCACCAGCGCGGGCAGGGACAGCTGCATCACGTCGCCCTCCACCAGTGTAAAGTTGGGGTGCTCGGCCATCGTCTCCGCCAGCACGGGGTACAGGCGGCGGTCCAGCTCCACAGATACCACCCTGCCCGCCCGGCGGGCCAGCTGTGTGGTGAGGGAGCCGATGCCGGGGCCTACCTCCACCACGCCGGTATCGGCGTCCGCGCCGCTGGCGGCAGCGATATCCTCCGCCACCCAGCCCTCAATGAGAAAATTCTGTCCCAGAGACTTGGCGAAGCGGAAGCCGTGCCGTGCCAGCAGAGCCTGTATGTCGTTGCGGTCGCAGAGATCCATAGCGGTACTCCTTTGAGAATGTGTTGCCGTTATTGTACCATATTCCCCGCCGGTGTGCTATACTGTTTTTCAGAAAGAAAGGAGGTGCGCCCGTGCGCATACTGACCCATACCGTGGCCGCCGCCGAGGACGGGCAGACCGCCAAGCAGCTGCTCCGCGGCCTGTGGCACATCTCCGGCAGCCTGCTCAGCCGTCTGAAATTCCGGGACGCCATCACCGCCAACGGTGTGCCTGTGCCGGTGAACCATATCCTCCGCACCGGGGATGTGCTGGGGGCGGATGTGTCCGACCTGCCCGGCCAGCATCCCCACATCCTGCCGGTGGACTACCCCCTCACCATCCTCTACGAGGACGAGGATCTCCTGCTGCTGGACAAGCCCGCCGGTATCGCCATCCACCCCGCCGCACTGACGGAGGAGACGGTCACCGTCGCCGGGGCCGTGGCGCACTACCTGCAAAGCGGCAGCTTCCACGCCGTGAACCGGCTGGATCGGGGTACCACCGGCGTTATGGCGGTGGCCAAGACCGGCTTCGTCCACGCCCGGTGCATGACCTTGCTTCACACCGACGCGTTTCAGCGGGACTACCGCGCCGTGTGCGACGGCGTGCCGCCCCATCCGGCAGGCGACATCGACCTGCCCATCGGCCGGGAGGGGGACTCGCTGCTCAAGCGCTGCCCCGACCCCACCGGGCAGGCCGCCCACACCCACTATGAGGTGCTGGATACCGCCAACGGCCGCACCCTGCTGCGGCTGACGCCCACCACCGGCCGCACCCACCAGCTGCGGGTACACATGGCGGCCATCGGCTGCCCCCTCACCGGCGACTGGCTCTACGGCACGGAGGACCGGGCGCTTATCGCCCGTCCCGCCCTTCACAGCTATCACCTGCGCCTGCTCCACCCCGTCACAGGAGCCGTCATCGACGTCACCGCCCCGCTGCCGGAGGATATGGCGCGCCTGCTGAAGAAGAGGCAGAGATGAGCTTCCGCGAATATCGCCATGCCGGGGGATTTTTCATTGTGAAGCGCCGTGGGTTGTGGTACAATACAGATAAGATTTCACGAAAGTGAGGGTGATACAATGGCATCGAAGGTCTATTTTGCCGACCTGCGGGCAAACCAACATGAGAATTTGCAGCAGAAGCTGACCCGTCTGATGAAAACAGCGGGTATGGGGGACATCGATTTCAACGAGAAGTATGTGGCCATCAAAATGCATTTCGGAGAGCCGGGCAATCTGGCGTTCCTGCGGCCCAACTGGGCCAAGACGGTGGCGGACTTCGTGAAGGAGCGGGGCGGCAAGCCCTTCCTGACGGACTGCAATACCCTGTATGTGGGCGGGCGGAAGAATGCGCTGGATCATCTGGACAGCGCCATGCTCAACGGCTTCAATCCCATGACCACCGGCTGCCAGATCCTCATCGCCGACGGTCTGAAGGGCAACGACGAGGTGGAGGTGCCGGTGGCGGGCGGCGAGTATGTGCAGGCTGCCAAGATCGGCCGCGCCGTCATGGATGCCGACGTGTTCATCTCCCTGACCCACTTCAAGGGCCACGAGACAGCGGGCTTCGGCGGCTGCCTGAAGAATATCGGCATGGGCTGCGGCAGCCGCGCCGGTAAGATGGAGCAGCACAACGCCGGTAAGCCCCATGTGAGGCAAAAGCTGTGCGTGGGCTGCGGCCAGTGCCGGAAGATCTGCGCCCACGGCGCGCCGGTCATCACTGACGGCAAGGCTGTCATCGACCACGACAAATGTGTGGGCTGCGGCCGCTGCATCGCCGTCTGTCCCAGGAACGCGGTGCAGATCAACTGGGACGAGACCACCAGCAACCTGAACCGAAAGATCGCCGAGTACACCAAGGCGGTGGTGGACGGACGCCCCTGCTTCCACATTTCGCTGGTCATCGACGTGTCCCCCAACTGCGACTGCCATTCGGAGAACGATATGCCCATCGTACCCAACGTGGGTATGTTTGCCTCCTTTGACCCGGTGGCGCTGGACATGGCCTGCGTGGACGCGGTCAACGCCCAGACGCCCCTGCGCGGCTCCGCCGCCGACGGGGAGGCGGGTCATGTCCACGAGCATGACCACTTCCAGCGCATCCATCCGGATACGGACTGGCATAGCTGTCTGGAGCACGGCGAAAAGATCGGCATCGGTACGCGGGAGTACGAACTGATTAAGATCTGAGCATTTGCATAAAAGGATGCCTCCGGCTCTGCCGGAGGCATCCTTTTTGCGTCCTGTCAGTCCTCGTGGGGCTTTACGTCCTGATAGAGCATATTCCACACCACCTGATAGGCGTGGAGGGTGTCCGCACCGTGGCAGACCATCCGCACGTCCATGTCCGGGTGTTCCCGGAGGAAGTCCATAATGGCCTTCAGCGCCACATGGGCGGCCTGTAACACCGGGTAGCCGTAGACACCGGTGGAGATGGAGGGAAAGTCCACACTGCGGCAGCCGTGGGATACGGCCAGCGTCAGCGCACTGCGGTAGCAGGAGGCCAGCAGCGCCGCCTCGCCGTGACCGCCGCCCCGCCAGATGGGGCCGACGGTGTGGATGACATACCGGCAGGGCAGGTCATAGGCAGCGGTCAGCCTGGCCTGTCCCGTCTCACAGCCGTGGAGGGTGCGGCACTCCGCCAGAAGTCCCGGCCCGGCGGCGCGGTGGATAGCGCCGTCCACGCCGCTGCCGCCCAGTAGGGAGGTGTTGGCGGCGTTGACAATGGCATCGGCGTGGGACTGGGTGATATCACCCTGCACAATGGAAAGCATGAAACTCACCTCACGAAAAAGTACGGAAAACAGACAATACAAAGGGAATGCTCAGAACACGGACAAAAATATTTACAGATTTGCCCGTTTATGTTATTATAATACGGTTAGAACAGGTATGCAACAGCGGGAAAGGAAAGCCAGTGAGAAAATATGTACCGGCCTATGAGGGCAACCTGCGCAAGCACGCGCTGTCGGTGCCCCGCTGCATCAGCGAGTGCAGCGGCATCCGGGTGTTCGGACGCCGCATCAAGTCTCTGGTGTTCAGCACGGACGTGGCCATTATCAAGAATATCAACGCCGACGCCATCATCGCGGTGTACCCCTTCACGCCCCAGCCTGCCATCACACAGGCCATCATCGGCGTGTCGGACGTGCCGGTGTTCTGCGGTGTGGGCGGCGGTCTGACCACCGGCATCCGCTCCGCCAGCATGGCCGCCTATGTGGAGCATCAGGGCGCCTACGGCGTGGTGTGCAACAGTAAGATCGGACTGGAGACGATCCGCGATATCAAGAGCGCCGTGGAGATCCCGGTGGTGTACACGGTCATCTCGGAGAAGATGGATATCCAACCCTATCTGGACGCGGGGGTGGACATCCTCAACGTGTCCGGCGCGGCACGGACGCCGGAGATCGTGGCGGCGCTGCGGACACGGTATCCGGATATGGCCATCATCGCCACCGGCGGCCCCACGGATGAGAGCATCCTGGCCACCATTGGGGCGGGCGCCAACGCCATCACCTATACGCCGCCCAGCAGCGCGTCGCTGTTTGCCAAGACCATGGCGGACAATCGCAGCGAGCTGGAATAGGAGCTAAAAAGGAACGGGACTTCTTTGGAAGTCCCGTTCCTTTTTGTTGTAGGGAGTATTTTGTCACAGGGCGAGATAGGCGCGGCATTTGGCGTCTGCCTCGTGAGCCAGACGCTCCTCGTCCACGGTGACGAGGCGGCCTCCCTCCACGGTGACGCGGCCCTGCACCACCGTATAGTCCACCGGGCCGCGGACACCCACGGTACCCAGCACCGAGCCGGCGTCGCAGCCGCAGCCCACCAGCTCCAGCCGGCGGCTGTCGATCATAAAGAGGTCGGCGCACCTGCCCTCGCTGAGCTGGCCGATATCGTCCCGCCCCAGCAGACGGGCGCTGCCCCGTGTGGCCATCTTCAGCACATCGTAGCCGGTGGGCGCCTGACGGCTGGAGGTCAGGCGGTGCAGCAGGTAGGCCACCCGCAGCTCCTCCAGCAGGCTGGAGCCGTCGTTGGAGGCGGAGCCGTCCACCGCCAGACCCACCGGCACACCCAGCGCCAGCATCTCCGGAATACGCGCCACACCGCTGGCCAGCTTCATGTTGCTGATGGGGCAGTGGGCCACGCCGGTGCCGGTCTGCGCCAGCAGACGCAGCTCCTCGTCGTTGAAGTGGATGCCGTGGGCAAACCACACATCACTGCCGATCCAGCCCAAGCGCTCCATGTATGCCAGCGGGCGGACGCCCTCCCTCGCCAGCATGAAGTCCTCCTCGTCCTTCGTCTCACACAGGTGGGTGTGGAGGCGCACGCCGTACTGACGGGCCAGAATGGCGCTTTGCCGCAGCAGCTCCGCCGACACGGAGAAGGGGGAGCAGGGCGCCAGCGCCACGCGGTGCATGGCGCCGTAGGACGCATCGTGATAGGCTTCGATGGCGTGGACGCTGTCGCGCAGGATCTCGTCCACCGTCTGTACCACGCTGTCCGGCGGCAGACCGCCGTCCTTCTTGCTCAGATCCATGCTGCCCCGGCTGGCGTACATTCGGATACCCAACTCATCGGCGGCGGCAAATTGCGCCCCCAGCAGGTCGCCGCTGCCGGCGGGAAAGACATAGTGGTGGTCGAAGCAGGTGGTACAGCCGTGCTTCATCAGCTCGCCCATGCCGGTGAGGCTGGACAGGCGGATGACGTCGGCGTCCAGATTTTTCCAGATCTCATACAGGGTGCGCAGCCAGTCGAACAGCTCCATGTTCTGCACCTGCGGCAGGTTGCGGGAGAACACCTGATACAGATGATGGTGGGTGTTGACAAGGCCGGGATAGCAGAACATATGGCTGCCGTCGATGACGCGGTCGGCGGGAACATCCAGATCATGGCCGATGGTCTTGATGAAGCCGTCCTCGCAGTAGAGGTCGGCGTTTTGCAGGATGCGGTCGCTGTCGTCACAGGTGACGAGCTGGGCGATGTGCCGGATCAGCAGGGTGGACATGGCGATTCCTCCTTGGCGATAGTGATGGGTAGGAAAAAAGAGCAGGCCGCAAGCGGCCCACTCTTTTTTTGATACAGTCAGCGTTCCTCGCGGAAGTAGGAGAGACCGAGGGACGCAGGGGGCTGATCCTCCCGCTTCTTACGCAGGGACACGATGATCAGCACCACCAGTGTAATGGCGTAGGGCAGCATCTTGTACAGCTCCTTCACCGCCATCTGGGTGCCGGTGGGCAGGTAGATGTTCAGGATGTACAGGCCGCCGAACAGGATGGAGGCCCAGATGCTGGCGCTGGGACGCCAGATGGTGAAGATGACCAGCGCGATGGCCAGCCAGCCGCGGTCACCGAAGGCGTTGTTGGACCAGACGCCGTTGGCGTAGTCCATGACATAGTACAGACCGCCCAGACCCGCGATCATGGAGCCGATGCAGGTTGCGAGGTACTTGTACTTGGTGACGTTGATACCGGCGGCATCGGCGGTGGAGGCACTCTCGCCCACGGCGCGCAGGTGCAGACCGGCGCGGGTGCGGTTCAGGAAGAAGGAGGCGCCGATGGCGATGAGGATAGCCAGATACGCCAGAAAGCCGTAGGACAGGAACAGCTGACCGAACCAGCCGGTGCTGTCTGCACCGGGCAGGGTGGTCTTGAAGAACAGGCTGGTTTTGGACAGGGCAATGGAGGGTACCTCGCTGTTGGTCAGCTTGATGAGGGAGCCGCCGAAGAAGTTGCCCACGCCCACGCCGAAGGTGGTCATGGCCAGACCGGTGACGTTCTGGTTGGCCCGGAGAGTGACGGTGAGGAAGCAGTACAGCAGACCCATCAGCAGAGAGCCCAGCAGCGAGCAGAGGATGGGGATCATAATGGCCAGGAGGCCGTTGAGCTGTCCGCCGGCGGACTGCTCATAGAAGAACGAGCCGATGACGCCGCTGATGCCGCCCACATACATGATGCCGGGGATACCGAGGTTCAGGTTGCCGGACTTCTCCGTCAGGATCTCGCCGGTGCTGCCGAACAGCAGGGGGATACCCTGCATGACGGCGCGGGGGAAGAAGGATACAAAGTTGAAGTCCATCCGTCACGCCTCCTTTCTGCTGCTCTTGCGCAGGGTGACCTTATAGGTGATGAAGAACTCGGTAGCGATAATGAAGAACAGGATGATACCGGTAAGGATGTCGGCGAAGGAGTGGTTCAGGCTCAGGGTACTGGCCACCTCACTGGCGCCGCGGTCCATGGTCACCAGCAGCAGCGAGGAGGCGATCATGATGAAGGGATTGAACTTGGACATCCAGGACACCATGACGGCGGTAAAGCCGCGGCTGTTCACGATGGTGGTGGTCAGGGTATGGTCGATACCGGCGGTCATGATGAAGCCCATCATGGCGCACAGCGCGCCGGAGAGCACCATGGTGCGGATGATGACCCGATCCACCTTGATGCCGGCGTAGCTGGCGGTGCGCTGGCTTTCGCCGACCACGGCGATCTCGTAACCGTGCTTGCTGTATTGCAGGTACACATACATCAGCACCGTCATGATGCCCACGATGAGGATGGGCAGCAGGTAGGAGTTGCCGACCTCCGGCAGCCAGCCGGCGCGGGTGTCCTGATTGATGATGCCGATCTTACCGGCGCCCTTAGGCACCTCCCACACGATGATGAAGTAGGAGGCCAGCTGCATGGCGATGTAGTTCATCATCAGGGTGAACAGCGTCTCGTTGGTGTTCCACTTTGCCTTGAAGAAGGCGGGCAGGAAGCCCCAGACGGCGCCGGCCAGCAGCGCGGCTGCCAGAGAAATCACGATCAGCAGCGCATGGGGGACCTTGCCGCCCAGCAGGATCATGCAGGTGGTGGTGGCGAGGCAGCCGATGAGGGTCTGACCCTCGGCGCCGATGTTCCAGAAGCGCATCTTGAAGGCGGGGGTCACCGCCAGAGAGATACCCAGCAGCACCGCCACATTGCGGAAGGTCACGCCGATGCGGCGGGGAGAGCCGAAGGCGCCCTTGAGGATGGTGCGGTAGACGGCGATGGGATCCTGTCCCGTCAGCAGCGTGGTGATAAGGCCGCAGAAGACCAGCGCCAGCACCAAGATACCGCCGCGGATCAGCAGCGCCTTGGGCAGGGGCAGCGTATCCCGCTTGGAGATATGGAAAAGAGAACCTTTTTTATTCATCTGCCTTGCCTCCTCCCGCACGGGTCATCAGTGCGCCCACTTCCATCTTATTGGTGGTGCGTCCGTCCACAACGCCGGACACCTGACCGCCGCAGAGCACCACGATGCGGTCGCACAGCTCCAGCAGCACGTCCAGATCCTCGCCGACGTAGACCACGGCGACGCCCTTCATCTTCTGCTCTGTCAGCAGGTTGTAAATCGTATACGAGGTATTGATATCCAGACCGCGGACGGCGTAGGCCGTCATCAGCACGGAGGGCTCCTGTGCGATCTCGCGGCCCACCAGCACCTTCTGCACGTTGCCGCCGGACATACGGCGGACGGGGAAGCTGGTGCTGGGGGTGACCACCTCCAGCTCCTGCCAGATGCGCTGTGCCAGCGCCTCGGGATTCTTGCGGTCCAGGAAGATGCTGTGGCCCTTCCGCCAGGAGCGGAGCATCATGTTGCCGGTCATGCCCATGGAGCCCACCAGACCCATGCCCAGACGATCCTCCGGCACGAAGCTCATGGCGATACCGGCCTTGCGGATGTCCATGGGATCCTTGCCCACCAGCTCCTGCGGCGCGGCGCCGTCGGGGGCGTAGTAGGTGACGGAGCCGGAGGCGATGGGGTACAGGCCCGCGATGGACTCCAGCAGCTCACGCTGTCCGGAGCCGGCCACGCCGGCCACGCCCAGCACCTCGCCGGCCTTGATCTCAAAGCTCACGTTGTCCAGCCGCTTGACGCCCAGCTCATCGAATACGGTGAGCCCCTCCAGCTTCAGGCGGGTGGTCACACTCTTAGGCTCGGGGCGATCGATATTCAGGCTGACGCTGCGGCCCACCATCATGTCCGTCAGGGACTGCTGGTCGGCGTCCTTGGTCAGCACGTCGCCGATGTACTCACCCTTACGCAGCACCGCCACGCGGTCGGAGACCTCCAGCACCTCATGGAGCTTGTGGGTGATGATAATGAGGGATTTGCCGTCGGCCTTCATGTTGCGCATGACGGTGAACAGCTTGTCCGTCTCCTGCGGCGTCAGCACGGCGGTGGGCTCATCCAGAATCAGGATATCCGCGCCGCGGTACAGCACCTTGACGATCTCCACCGTCTGCTTCTGGGAGACGGACATATCGTAGATCTTCATATCGGGGTCGATGTCGAAGCCGTACTTGTCGCAGATGTCCTGCACCTTTTTGCGGGCATTGGCAAGATCCAGCTTGCCCTCCAGACCCAGAATGATGTTCTCCGTGGCGGTGAACAAATCTACCAGCTTGAAGTGCTGATGGATCATACCGATGCCGAGGGCAAAGGCGTCCTTGGGAGACGCGATGGTCACCGGCTGGTCGTGGATGTAGATCTGCCCCTCGTCGGGGAAGTAGATGCCGGAGAGCATATTCATCAGGGTCGTCTTGCCGCTGCCGTTTTCGCCCAGCAGGGACAGGATCTCACCTTCGTGCAGCTCCATGTTGATCGCGTTGTTGGCGACAACTTTTCCGAACCGCTTGGTGATGTTCTCCATTTTGATCGCGCATTTGTTTTCCAAGGCTGTCATCCTTTCTTTCGGCGCAGAAGGCTGCAACACCCCGCAACACGCCGGGACTGTGTTCCATGTGGCTTATTCTACCATATCCGCCGGGGGTTGTAAATCATAATTAACAAAAAAATTGTTAGGTACACACAAAGAATGTAAGGTTACACGAGAAAGGATTGTTCCATTTGTGTAAATTGTCGAAACTGGGCGTGGGGGATAGAGAAAGAACGAGGTGGGCTGCCGGGCAGCCCACCTCGTTACATGTGTTATATGTCGTTTTCGGGGCAGATCAATGCTTAGCCGAAGTTGACGTTCAGCAGGTTGATGCCGTCGATCTGCAGATCGAAGTAGGGAGCGGAACGGAACTCGGACTCGGAGAAGTAACCGTCATGCACGACCTCGGTGTCGGGGGTGTTATCGCTGTCGGCGTTGACGTCGGCCATGTAGGAGGTCAGAGCCTCGCCCTTCACGGTGAAGTTAGCGCAGTCGAACACATGGATCTCGCCCTTCTCCAGCTTCTCGGTGGCGGCGGCAATCGCCTCGGCAGTGCCGGCGGCAGCCACGTTGGTGTTCAGATCGGTCAGAACCACGGAGTTGGTGGCCAGAGTGCCGACCCAGTCAGCGGGGATCTCGGTACCGTCCATGACGGCCTTGATGCACATCTCATAGTAGGGAGCCCAGTTGATGCGGGAGGAGATGATGTAGGTGTTGGGGCAGGCACTCACGGTGGAGCCGTT
>Ga0129312_1000685_pt1 | contig 25937 bp, 20 predicted proteins | sample O827metagenome_FD_94434 | JGI IMG/M metagenome (GOLD analysis project Ga0129312, IMG submission 94434) | Orangutan group fecal microbial communities from Wisconsin, USA - O827 metagenome | ecosystem: Host-associated > Mammals > Digestive system > Large intestine > Fecal | place: USA: Wisconsin... | reverse complement strand
GTACCTTCACAGTTACGATGCAAAATCCATTCCAAATCGGCTTCGCCGATGGGATTTTGCATTACTGAATCATTTTCTTACGGTCTCAGCAGTAAATGCTTCGACCTGTACTGAATAGTTACACCAAATATTACTTTTAAATAATCACCTATTAAACAGATCCGCATGCGTTCCTGTATCAATCAGTGTTAATGATTTCAGACTCTTCTTAAACTTACCAGTAAGTATTAATTCATATGTCATGAATCCAGATCCTCCATGGCTTCTGAGAAGCTGCTATACCTCTTCGTGTCAGGATCTTTACTAATTCTTTTTGCCTCTTCCATTGCCTCCAGAACCTCAGATTTATACTGCGGAACTACCACATCAAAAGGAAGTCCTCCACGCATAACACACTGTCTGAGAAATACATTCATTGCTCCAGACATGTCCATTCCTAATTGTGCAAAAAGCTCTGTAGCCTGTTTTTTTAAATCTTCATCAATTCTTACCTGCGTAGGTACTGTAGCCATATAAACACCTCCCATACTAACATCTGACTATAGTATACACTCATCTCTTAATTCATATTATATGAATCAGTCCCATTTTTGTCAACGATTTGCTTTACATTGTAATGCAATTGTGTCATATTGGTTCACCTTGCAAAAAGTCATTACATTTAACCGCATTTATTCATAACCCAATTTTAAAAAACATAAAATAAACCAATTCTTAATTTTAATTTCGAGGTTTTCCATGAAAAACTTGATTTTTTTCCACTCCCTTCCAAATAAAATGCTTCCAAGGCTTCTTTCCGTATTTTGCCTGCTTGTCCTTTTGTTCATGACTGCCTGCGCAGGCAAGAACCAGAAAGATTCCCTTGCACGGATCAAAAATCTGGAATTCACCGTTTTGTCCGAAGATGCCATTCCGGAAGAGATGCAGAAGGTCATTCAGGAAAAACATCCCAACCCCTTCAAGATCACCTATTCTGACAACGGCTTCCTCTACATTGGAATCGGTTACGGCGAACAGCCTACCGGTGGCTTCGGTATCACCGTAAATGACCTCTATCTCACAGAAAATGCCATTTACTTTGACACTACACTCCTTGGTCCCTCCCCCGACAATGAAACTCCGGTCAATGACACCGCTTCCTATCCATATCTTGTAATTAAGACTGAGTATATTGACGAACCGGTCGTATTCAAATAACGTACAAAAAGGTAACTGTTCAGCCATGACCATTCATAAGCTGCCCTTAGTGAGCAAGCTCCCACGGTCATCTTATACAATCATTTCTGCACGGCTGAATAGTTACTCACATTTTTTTACAGTTCAGCCATGACCATTCATAAGCTGCCGGATTGTACAGATTGGCTGAACAAATATACGTGTTTTCCGGCAGCTTATTTCATGTCGGGCGTCCGCCCTATAGAAATGATGGTATGAGCTGCCCTTAGTGAGCAAGCTCCCACGGTCATCTTATACAATCATTTCTGCACGGCTGAACTGTTACACAAAAAGACCATGGCGCAAGCAGTGTATCTGCACCTGCTCACGCCACGGTCTTCTGTTGCAATTTTCTTTTATCAAATGTTTCAAACTTTTAGGGAGATTTACAATTTATTCTTTCCAATATTACCAATCTTTAATCACTGTTACGGATTTTTACTGGGCATTCATCTGTTTTCCAAGCGTAACCTGTACATCCTTGGACTGATATCCGGTCGGACTTCCCTGCATAATGGTCAGAGTCACAACATCACCGGCCTGGTAATAGTTCATCTCTTCCTTTAATTCTTCCATGGTTTCTACGGTTTCACCATTGATTGCGGTAATAATATCACCACGGACAAGTCCTGCTGCCGCAGCTCCTGAATTATCGGTTACAGAAGAAACGTAAACCCCCATCGGGATTCCATAGACCTCGGAATACTGCGCTTCGACATTCACACCGGTAATACCGAGAACACCCTTATTGGCTTCATCCACCTTCAATCTTGTTTCCTTCTGCATCAGTTCTTCAATAATCGGTTTTGCATCGGAAATCGGAATTGCATAGCCCATACCTTCTACGGTGCTTCCACCTATCTTGTTGGAATTAATACCGATCACTTCACCTTTGGTATTCAGTAATGCACCACCGGAATTACCGGGGTTAATTGCTGCATCGGTCTGGATAAAGGTATTAATCTGGGAATCCCCGGTCTGACCCTCCTGTGAAGTAACAGCGATTGGACGATTCAAAGCACTGACAACACCGGTTGTTACGGACTGACCATAGCCTAACGCATTACCAATGGCGATAACAGGTTCACCTACTGTCAGATCATCCGAGCTTCCTAACGATGCAATTGAAATCTGGTTCAGGGTATCCTCCTTGATATCAGAGAGCTGGACTGCCAGTACTGCCAGATCCTTATCCGCATCGGTACCCTTAATCTGTGCCTGTACCTGTTCCTCGTCGTCAAACTGTACCGACAGGGTATCCGCAGATTCTACTACATGATAGTTTGTAACAATTAACAGCTCGCTGTCATTTTCACCAACAATGATGCCGGAGCCGGAGCTTACTGCTTCACTGCTGTATTCCTGTCCGAAGAATGTTCCACGCTGTACATAGGTATTGCTCACCGATACAACGGACGGCATCACTGCTTTTACCACCTGTGTAACATCCGTAACAACTGCCTCTGTCTGCGTCTGTGGTGCCAGATTATCCAATGTCTGTTTAATGCTGCCGGAGGATGCCTCTGCCGTATCGGAGCTGCTGTCCGGAAGCAGCACATCCTCTGCTGCATCTCCTGATCCGGAAGCCTCTGCTACGGTACTGTCACTGTCCTGTGTGGGATTTCCCACTATTGCGGAAAAAGCACTTTTGGCACGGGTAAATCCATCATGTACTGTATCCACTGCCAAAAAACCGATCCCTGCAAAGACACCAAATACCAGTCCACAGCACAGACCTGCTAAAACTTTTTTACCAAATCCACCGGATTGTTTTTTCTGTTTTACGGGTTTTGCCTGCTGATGATTCATCTGCGACTGCTGAAAATTGGTTGAAGAGGTCTGGTAATAATTGGTTCCCTGCGTTCCCGAAGAGGAATTCTGGTTCTGATTTACCTGCCCCTGATTCATCTGGTTCTGGTTTGTATAATAATCATTCGTATATCTGTTCTCATCCATGATAACTGCCTCCTTTATAAACCTTTCCTTAAAACCTTTCCTTTCTTCTATGATTCACAGTATAGGAAACAAATGTGTTAAAATTGTGTCTTAAATATGATCCTTTTGTGTAATCTAAAAATTCCGCATCCTCTTTCCTCGAAGATGCGGAATCAGGCTTCCTTACTCTACAGTTACCGATTTAGCAAGGTTACGGGGCTTATCAACATCAAGTCCCTTACCAATGGATACATAATAGGCAAACATCTGGAATGGAATAATCGCCAGTGAATTGGTGAAGTACCTGTTCGTCTGCGGAATATAAAGTACGTAATCGGCAGTATCCTCTATATCATCATGTCCGGTCGTTGTAAGTGCTAACACAAATGCGCCTCTGGACTTCACTTCACGGATGTTGCTGATAGTCTTTTTATACAGATCCTCCTGAGTCAGGGAGGCCATAACCAGTGTTCCATCCTCAATTAAGGAAATCGGACCATGCTTTAATTCACCTGCTGCGTAGGCCTCAGAATGCATATAGGTAATTTCCTTAAGCTTTAAAGAGCCCTCCATGGATAATGTATAATCCAGTCCTCTTCCTATAAAGAAAACGCTCTTTGCGGCCACATAACGGTTGGCGAACCGCTGAATCCTGGTCTTATTGCCAAGAAGCAGTTCAATCTGCTCCGGCAGACGGCGGAGATCAAAGACAAGCTGCTGATACTCCTCTTCCGAAATTGTACCCTTAACTCTGGCAAACTTCATTGCCAGCAGATAAAGCGCAATCAGCTGTGCAGAATACGCTTTTGTGGACGCAACCGCAATTTCCGGTCCTGCCCAGGTATACATGACGCTGTCTGCTTCTCTTGCGATGGAGGACCCAACCACATTTACAATACCCAGTACCTTGGCTCCACGTGCCTTGGAATCGCGGAGTGCCTGCAGGGTATCGGCAGTTTCTCCGGACTGGCTGATGACAATCACCAGCGCTCCCTCTTCGATGATCGGATTCCGGTAACGAAATTCGGATGCCATATCCACCTCTACAGAAATCCGTGCCATGGATTCAATAACATATTTTGCTGTCATACCGGCATGATATGCGGTACCACATGCCACAATATGAATACGGGAAAGCTTCCTGATTTCTTCATCGGTCATACGGAGCTCTTCAATCTCCACATTGCCATCCTTCATATGCTTTTCAAAGGTCTCACGGACTGCTCTGGGCTGATCGTAGATCTCCTTTAACATGAAATGCTCATATCCGCCCTTTGCAACCGCTTCTGCATCCCAGTCCACATGAGAAGGTGTCTTCTGGATCTCTTCTTCGTCTACGGTATAGAAATGAATCTCATTTTCCTTTAATGCAACGACTTCCTGATTATCAATATAATAAACTTCCCTGGTATACTTCAAAATTGCGGGCACATCCGATGCAATAAAGCTTCCCTCACTGCTTGTTCCTACAATCAAAGGACAGTCCTTACGTACTGCAAAAATTTCCTCCGGATGATCTGCAAACAGAATGCCGAGAGCATAGGAACCTTCCACACGGTGAAGCACCTTCGTAATTGCCTCTAACGGATTCCCTTTATAATAGTAATCAATCAGCTGCACCAGAACTTCGGTATCGGTATCGGATACAAATTTGTAGCCACGATTTATAAGCCGCTGCTTTAACTGCTGATAGTTCTCAATAATTCCATTATGTACGACAGCAATCGTCCCATCCTGATTATCGTGCGGATGTGCATTAATATCCGTTGGCTTTCCATGCGTTGCCCATCTGGTGTGTCCGATTCCGACACAGCCCGGCATCGTCTCTCCGCCTCTTGTCATATTCTCAAGCACCTGCAGTCTGCCTGCTGCTTTCTGAATATTAATCTTCTCTCCATCAAAAACTGCCATACCGGTTGAATCATAACCACGGTACTCAAGCTTTGCAAGTCCCTCTAAAATAATCGGGGCAGCCTGATGTTTCCCAATATAACCAACAATTCCACACATATCTGATCCTCCAAAATCAACTTAAATATACTTATATCATTTTTCAGCCTTGCTGGCAACCCTCTTCCCGGTCAGCATTCACAGCATCAGTTCCAATAGCTGTAGTTCATGCTGCACCGCTTTACGAACCATACAGGGAATTTCTGATAACGTTTTCCAAGAAAATATCCGATGTATTTACATCCACTCTGCCAGATCAGCTTCACGATCAGCCATGGCTTATGAAGCTTCAAAAGATACCGGCAGGTCTGTAAAACCAGTTTTCTGCCTTCGGCTTCTGCCCGGATCCCGCTAAATTCCTCCGGAAACTGTGCATGCGATACGCCCAGATCGAAATTCCGGTGAAGCTGTTCTATTCCACTGTAATTGTGTGAATGAATCACCTCTGCCTTTGCCGTATAGGAAATCGCATATCCGGCATCAATCAGATGCCTTGCATAGATCATGTCCTCATTAAAAATCGTATGATCCGGAAATCCTCCCAAAGCGTCAAAATAACTTCTCCGGTAGGCTGCACACACATTGGAGGCAAAAAAGGTCTTAATACCAAGCTCCGGCAGATCCTTTGCAGTTTTAATCCTTGCCGTCTCCGGATAATTAAAGCTTCGCGTGTACCTCTCAATGATTCCGCAGTCCGGATCCGGAAGCTGTCTTGCATAGGAAATCCCTATACTTTCCGATGCAAAAGGCTTTAACAGCTCCTCCATCATCGTATTTCCTGCCGGGATTGCGTCATCGGTCATACAGATAAAGAACGGTGCATCACTTAACGCTACTCCATAATTCCGTGTTGCCCCATGGTTAAACTCTGCCTTACTAATATGGTACAGCCTAAGCCGCGGGCTCTGTGCCAGAAACGCTTCCTCCGGGCTGAATTTCACGAATTCCTCCCGTTCTGTATTAATCAGAATAATCCTCCGGGGAAGCAGGGTCTGTGACAGCAGCGCATCGATCAGCTTATTCAGTTTTTCCCCCGGCCGGTACACTGGAATGATCACATCGTATTTAAGCATCGTTTCCGTTCTCCCTACTCAAAAATGATCCACTGGATCATTTTCTTATATGCATGGCAACTCATATAAACGAAAAGGGTCTTTCACAAAGACCCTTTTCTATCTGTCTGTTTCTGCTTTCTTTGTTTTACCAATTATCAGCTCTGCATATACAAAACAGTCTATATTTATTTCACATAACCATTTGTATCTGCCGCAATCTTCGCACTATATTCCTTAACTGCTGAAGAAGGTTCATAATCCTTCTCATCAAACAGGAATTCATGCAGCCAGGTAACATTGGATTCCAGACTCCTTGGAACCACGCAGCTTCCCTTCTTACCGATACTACCTGTGGTCAGCATATCGGAATTCGGGAACCCTCCTTCATCCACGATATTATACTTACTGATATTTCCAAGAAGTGATACGATCTCAGAAATATCCAGAGACGTATATACCTTATCAAATACAGAGTTTGCAATCTTCTCAAGCTGTGCAGGAGATGCCTTCTTTGCTTCATCTGCAACCGCCTTTAATACACGACGCTGTCTTGCAGTACGCTCAAAGTCGTTGCCAACATAACGGATACGGCAGTAAGCAGTTGCCTGCAGACCGTTTAACTTCTGGTATCCGGCCTGTGTCACCGGCGTATAGCTTCCCTCTGCTGCGGTATAGGTCTTACCATCCTTCGTTGTACCGACAATACTGATCTGGTAGTTATTCAGATGGGAAATTTCTTCTTCCTTAACATCAATATAAACACCGCCCAATGCATCAATTGTCTCTGTCAGACCGCTGAATCCGACGGTTACGAAATCGGTAATGTTCATATCCAGGTTCATGTTCAGCATATTGATCGCCTGCATCGGTCCACCCTTTGCATAAGCAGCATTACATTTATTGTAGGTATCATTGCTTAAGTTCAGGTAGGTATCACGATATACGCTGACCAGCTTACAATCGCCGGTATCCAGATTAATGGAGGCAATCATAATGGTATCGCTCCGGGTATTCTTGGTCAGTGCTCCCTCTGTGGAGTCTACACCGAATAACGCAATGTTACGATACCCCTGCAGCACCGAGCCTTCCTGCTCCTGCAGCTTTTCAACCTCCGGATTGATGACAATGTCTTCCTCCGGCAGATCTACCTTACCAACCTTTTCCGTCTTTAAAACAGTCCATAATACCATAACCATGAGTAACAGAACCAGGATTTCTACGATGAACAAAATAATTTTTGAAGTTTTCTTCTTTTTCTTTTTATTATTCCTGCTATTAGAGGATTTCTTCGAAGGAGTGCTCTTTCTTCCCCTGGAAGCGCGGCTGTCTTCATAATAATCGTCTTCGTAATAGTCATCCTCATAGTAATCGTCTCTACGGGATGATGTTCTCTTCTGCGAAGAGCTGCGTGCAGCCTGACTGTGCTGTGCCGGTCTCTTCTGTGCAGGTCTTCCCTGTGAAGGTCTGCCTTGTGATGATCTTCCCTGTGAAGGTCTTTGATTATTTGTGGTCATACCTTTTCTCCCTTTCAAATACCATATGTGGGTTTCTTCTTTCGTTCTCCCCATAATCTAGCATTTTACCATATTAATGTTCCCACTTCAACCAGATTCATACAAACTTGCAGTTATCGCGCCTTTAATAGGCATTCTTATTCACAAAGCCTTTGAAAATCGTCATAAACAAAATCTTGATATCGAGGGCAAGACTCCAGTTTTCAATATAAAACAGATCATACTCGATACGCTTGCGGATTGATGTATCGCCACGATATCCATTGACCTGTGCCCAGCCGGTCAGTCCCGGCCGCACCTGATGCTTAATCATGTATCTCGGAATTTCTTCCTTATATTTATCTACCCATTGTGGCCGCTCCGGCCGCGGTCCAACCAGCGACATTTCTCCCATCAGAATGTTAAAAAGCTGTGGCAGTTCATCAAGACTGGTCTTACGCATAAATTTACCAACCTTCGTGACACGCGGATCATTCTTGACCGTCCATGCATTTTCCTCTGCCGACTGCTTCTGCACTTCCATCGTCCGGAATTTGTACATCTTAAATACTTTATTATGAAGTCCCACACGCTCCTGCTTAAAGATCACCGGTCCTTCACCGGTTGCTTTTACCAAAATCGCGCAGACCAGCATCACCGGAGAAGCGATAACAATACCAAAGCAGGCGCCCAGAATATCCATGGTTCTCTTTAATATACTATTCACCGCATTCGTTAATGGTACATAACGGATATTGATCACCGGAAGTCCCATCAGATCCTCTGTATAAGGATGGCTTGGCACCAGGGAATTGTAATCCGGAATAAACTTCGTATGCACACCGGACTTCTCACACAGATCCACGATGGACTCCAGCTGCTCATAATCCTTCAGTGCAAGTGTAATCGCGATTTCATCCAGCTTGTTCTCCGGAAGAATATACCTGATATTCTCTATTCTTCCCACAACCTTAACTCCCTTATACACGGTTCCGCTTGGCATGGTATCATCGAGAATCCCCCTGATTACATAGCCCCACTGCGGATTTGCAATAATTCTGGTAATATATTCCTCCGCTGCACTGGAATAACCAACCAACAGAATGTACTTCAGGTTATAACCCTTTCTGCGGAAGAAGTACAAAATGTTCCGGATCATTGTCCGGCAGAGTGTCATCAGAATAATATTGATAATATAAAAGGCTCCCAGCACGAATCGGGAAATATCCAGCTGATTGATGATATACAGCAGTGTCATAAACAGGATCAATCCTACTGTATTGGCCTTCACAATTGCAAAAAGCTCGTATTTACGCCTGGTTGCACGCTTTGGTGCATATAAATTAAAGAAATAATACAGAACCAGATAAAGCGGAACCAGAATATACAGCGCACGGAAATACGTGTACATATCCAGTACACCGACGTTGGGATCCGTCTCCGCAAAGCCGGTAGCAAACTTCAGATACCATGCCATGAGATAAGAGATTGCCGTCACAACCGCATCAATCAACACATGGATTCGATTCAATAATTTCTGATTGTCCTTAATCATTGCACAACCCTTTCTACCACCACAGACGGCGGAACATATTCGCCCATAACTGCAGCTGTATTACCACATAATTTCCAAAATGTTTCATGGAAAATTTCACCTTATGTTCTCTTCCTTTCCCGGAAAAAACAAGACGGAAGCCCTTTCCAAGACCCTTCATATAATCTGCACCCAGTCCCTTTTTCAGGAAAAACAAAATCTTCACAAGATACCCCAAAAGCAGGAACGGCAGATTTAATAACACCTGTAATACCGGCATATTTTTATAAATCAGATAAATACTGTTCCGGGAGGATAAATCTACCTTGAATTTATTATGTCTTGAACCGGAAGAACCGCTTCCTGCATGAAGAACGGAGGAAGCCGGTGCATAATAGTTCCGGTAACCATAGATATTCGCACGGTACCCCACATCAATATCCTCCAGATAGGCAAAATGATTTTCATCAAAATCACCGATTTTTTCAAAAACAGCCTTCCGGTAAAGAGCTGCCCCGGCACAGGCGGAAAACACAGAGGTTTCCTTTGAAAATGCTTCGGTCTTCCGGTCCTTCCCGCGTGCAAACGCCCATCCTAATGCACAATAAAAATCTCCGGCACTGTCAATCAGCTCCGGATTCTTCATCTGCAACATTTTCGCAGCTACAGAAAACGCTTTCGGATGACGTTCCATTGCAGCTTCCAGTTCTTCGATTGTCTCTTTTAAAACAACGGTATCGTTATTTAACAGAAAAACATATTCTGTCCCGGCCTCACGGATTCCGATATTTACCGCTGCACTGAATCCCCGGTTTTCAGGTAGCGCGATCAGCTTTACCATCGGGAACTTTTCTTTCACCATGGCAGCACTTTCATCGACAGAACCGTTATCTACAACAATTATTGCAGGAACCTCACTTCCCTCTAAAAGAGAGGTAAGGCAGTCCTGCAGATAGTTCCGTCCATTGTAATTGGGAATTACCACTGTCGTTTTCATGCTTCTGTCCTATCTTCCATCCACCCGCTGCACCATTTCCGGATCCCAGACGATTCGTTTTCCTCTTCTGCGCAGTTCCTCACAGAATTTGAAGCTTAACTCTTCATAATCAGCATCCTTCTTAAGGACATCCTGATATAAGAAATATCCCGTATGGGGCTGCACCACATAGGGCAGTCCGGTAAGCTCTTCCCAAACTGCCTGTGCCTCCCCTGAACAGATCATACAGCGCACATCCACAGCATAAGCCTCCTGCTGACAGGATGCCCGGTGCATATAACCACTATATTCTTTATGGAGTCCCAGATATAAGGGCTCCCTGTTTTCATTATAAATACCGCCTACTACACGGTTATGCCGGTCAATCAGCTTTCCTCCGACCACAGCTGTATCCGGCCGGTTACTTAACAGATCCGGCTGATAATTTACACGAAAAAATCCCAGATGACATGTATGAACCACGTCGGCCTGATACTCCCGAGCCTTCAAAAAATCCTCTACTGCACGCCTGCCGGCTTCGTAAGCATAGCGCTTACTTTCCGGATTCTCTGACGTAGAGCCTTCATAACATCTCCAGTGATACAGTACCTTGGGGATATGAGCAATCGGCAGCTTAGCCTTTCCGGCTGCGTGCCGATCCTCTCCCATCATCCGGTCTACCGCCCGCAGAATGATGTCATGATCCTGTGCGCCATCCACGCTGCTCCGGAATCCCAATTCCTGCATGAGTTCTCTCTGCATCACAAGCAGATGACAGATATAATTGTTCGATAATATTAAATCCAGATTAAACTCCGGTTTCCTGTTAACCTCATAAAACGAAGTTCCATTGCTGTTACATTTATCCTCATCGGAATATAACATGCGTAATTCCAGATTATCCTTCCGATACGCCTCAATCACAGATGCGCATTCAAACAAGGCATCCTCCGTCAGTAAATCATCATGGTCAAGTAATGCGACATATTCTCCTGTCGCTGTCTTCAATGCTTCATTCGTGTTTCCGGATATTCCCAGATTTTCTTTCAGCCTGTGATACCGGATACGGGAATCGGTATATTCCTTCACAACCTCCGATACCCGGTCCGTTTTACTGGCATCTGCAAGAATCAGTTCCCAGCTTCCGCAGGTCTGTGCAAGTACCGAATTGATCAGTGCCCGGAGGAACTCTTCCCTGGTTTCAAAAGCCGGAACCAGAATACTGAATCCGGTTGAAAACCCAGAGGCCCTGCCGGCCTGTTCCTTTAAAACAGAATCCGGCAAGGGATCATAATGATAGTCATCCTTTCTTTCGGAAGAAGCTCGTTCCACCGCTGCATAATAAGCCTTGCGAAACCCGTTCTTCTTCAGATAATATATGGTTTTCTTCAAATTACTCAGCTTTAATAATTTTGCCATAATTGCGACTTACAGAACGGCCTTGAGATCCTCTGTCAGCTTATTCAGCTTTTCTTCTGCATCCTGAAGGCTGGTTCCCTTTACTCCCATATAGAACTTGATCTTCGGTTCTGTTCCGGAAGGACGCGCACAGCACCAGGAATCATTCGTAAGATCAAAGTAAAGTACGTTGGACTTCGGAAGTCCGGTAGGTCTGGTTGCTCCGGTAGCAAGGTCTGTGATCACATCCCTGTCGTAGTCACGAAGCTCTTTTACCTGTAATTCTCCGAAGTTCTTCGGAGGGTTGTTTCTTAATTTATCCATCATCTCTGCAATCTGCTTAGAGCCGTCGATACCCTTTAAGGTGATGGCATACTGTGTTTCCTTATAATATCCGTATTCTTCATAGAGCTTCAGCATTTGATCCCATACGGTAATTCCATGCTTCTTGCACCATGCAGCCACTTCGCACAGACACATTACGGCAACAACGGCATCCTTATCTCTTGCATGAGTACCTGCAAGACAGCCATAGCTTTCTTCCAGACCGAATACATAATTGTTAGAGTTGCTCTGTTCAAAGAACTTAATCTGCTCACCGATATACTTGAAACCGGTCAGCACTTCCACGAAACGTACCCCGTAAGCCTCTGCAATGGCACGTGCCATATTGGTGGTAACAATGGTCGTAACCAGTGCCGGATTAGCAGGCATGGTCTTCGTTGCGGTACGCTCTCTTAAAATATATTCTGCAATCAGCATTCCGGACATATTTCCGGTAAACGGTACATATTCGCCGGTCTTTGTATCCAGTGCATAAATACCAAGACGGTCTGCATCCGGGTCGGTTGCCAGTACGATATCTGCATTCTTTTCCTTCGCAAGCTTTAATGCAAGGGTAAATGCCTTCGGATCTTCAGGGTTCGGATATTCCAGTGTGGTAAAGTCAGGATCCGGAAGCTCCTGCTCCGGTACAACATACACATGTTTAAATCCAAGCTCGGAAAGAATACGGCGGACCGGTACGTTTCCTGTTCCATGGAACGGAGAATATACGATACGGATATCATCTGCAACTTCCTTAATAATATCCGGGTGAATAATCTGCTTCTTTAACTCTGCCATGTAAGCATCGTCAATTTCCTTACCGATTACAACATAAAGTCCCTGATCCATTGCATCCTTCTTGTCCATGGTCTTTACAGAATGATAATCGGTTACGGCCTTTACTTCTGCAATAATTTCTTTATCTTTAGGAGCGGTTACCTGTGCACCATCTTCCCAGTAAGCCTTGTATCCGTTATATTCCGGAGGATTGTGGCTTGCGGTAATGACAATACCGGAAATACAATGTAAGGTACGGAGTGCAAAGGAAAGTTCGGGAGTCGGACGGAGTGCATCAAACACATAAGCCCTGATTCCGTTTGCAGCAAGACAGAGTGCTGCTTCATCTGCAAATTCCGGTGACATTCTTCTGGAGTCGTATGCGATTGCAACTCCTCTATTCCTGCCACCCTGCTTGATAATGTAGTTTGCAAGTCCCTGTGTTGCCTTACGAACGGTATAAATGTTCATACGGTTTGTTCCTGCTCCGATCACACCGCGAAGTCCGCCGGTACCAAATTCCAGATCTTTATAGAAACGGTCTTCGATTTCCTTCTCATCTCCTGAAATCGCCTGCAATTCTGCCTTTGTCTTCTCGTCAAAATAAGAATCCTTTAACCAGAAATCATATTGCTCTTTATAGCTCATAACTGCTCCTCCTGTTTACAATATTGGATCATCCTCCTGCCATTTAAACCGGCATTCAGACTATCAGAAATATTTTACCACACTATCCCTGTATTTTCAAAGCAAAGTCGCTCCGATCCAGAGAAAAATTCGGATTATAGTACGGATCTCCCTTTGCAAGAACCTCCTTCCACTTCGTCCTGAAGTGTTCGGACTCCTTATTATAGCGCTCTGCCTTTTCTCCCTGATCATCCAGTCCTCTGGAAACCGACTCAAAATGATACAGCTCCGCAAATGGCGTAAAGACATTTAAGTAGCCCTTTTCCCGAAGCTTCAGACAGAAATCCACATCATTTAGGGAAATGGCAAAGTCCTCGGAAAGGCCTCCCACTTCGTCGTAGAGGCTCTTTTTTACCAAAAGGCAGGCTCCCGTCACCGCAGATACATTCTGTGCATAACAAAGTCTTCCCATATAGCCGAGATTATCCCGGTGCTGGCCGTAATGGCTGTGTCCCGCCGTCCGGTGTGCCCCAAGTCCAAGCACCACGCCTGCATGCTGGATCGTTTTATCCGCATAATAGAGCTTCGCTCCCACAGCTGCCACATCCTGACGCTGCGCATACATCAGAAGCTCCTCCATCCAGTTCACCGTAATCACCTGCGTATCATTATTCAATAACAGGATATATTCTCCGGTTGCAAAGGAAACACCATAATTGTTCACCCTGGAATAATTGAACGTCTCTCCCTCCTTGGGGGCATAGGTGACTACACGTATTTTGCGGTCGTTTTCCGTCGCTCCATTTTCATATGCGGCCTGCAATTCCTTATAATAAGCAAAAATTTCCGGTGTCGTGCTGTTGTTTTCCACCACAATGATTTCATAATTTTCATAGGTAGACTTTTCAAGAATGGAATCAATGCACCGCTTCAGATCCGACTGATGATCCTTATTGGCAATCACGATACTGATCTTCGGTGTCCCGATAATCTCATACCGGATCTTGAAAATCGTCTCAAATGCCCTTGTGGATGTGATCTGAAAATGCTTAAAGCCGTGGCGTCGCAGATGATCTGCCACCGCTCCCTTCGCCGCATCCACAACATAAGGCTTGGCATCCACGCCGGATGCCACACTGCCCGGATGACACCGCCAGTAATAAAGAAGCTTCGGTACATGCACCACGCACCTTGCACGATCCGTCAGCCGCAGAATCATATCGTGGTCCTGACTGCCGTCAAACTGCGGGCGGAACAGCTCCGTACCATCTAAGAGTTCTCTCGCAAACACACTGAAATGACAGATATAATTATTGGCACGCAGATTATCAATCGCATAGTCAGGCTTAAAATGCATCGTGAGCATTTTATTGATGTCCCCGCTCTTAAACGTAGTTTCATCGCAGTATATGTAATCTGCATTCTGCTCATTAATGACCTTCACATATTCATATAAAGCACTCGGATGCAGAATATCGTCATGATCAAACAGTCCGATGTATTCTCCCGTTGCCAGCTTCAGACACTCGTTAGTGTTTCCCGCAATTCCTTCGTTTTTCAAAAGCCTGTGATACACGATACGCCCATCTGCTTTGGCTTCATATTCCTTAACAACCGTGGCAACATAAGCATGCGCATCGTCCGAGCCGTCTGCCAGACACAATTCCCAGTTCGAATAGGTCTGATTCATCACAGAATCGATCATTTCCCGTAAGAATTCCTCAGGCGTATTAAATAACGGCACCAGAATACTGATCTTCACTCTGCGCGCAAAATCTGTATTCTGCTCTGCCTCCCTCCGTGCTTCATCCGGAAAGCTCTCCGTTCCAAACTGCTCCATGGCATGCTTTTCGTGTTGCTTATATTTGATCTTGGCAGCAACGCCCTTAATCGAGCCGCAATTCTTTACTCTTGTCACCTGACGGATGCACCAGTGCATACACCTTCTGGCAGGTGCCGAGGCCTTCCAGACAGGATTGCTCTTAATCCGGTTCAGTTTAAAGTTCAGATCATCCACCTTCGCTTCCAGATCCGCCACACGTCCGGCAAGGTCTGCATTCCGCAGATGCTCTTCTTCATATGCCTTTTGATAGTCCATTTCTTCCTGGCTCATAGTTCCGGTCCTTTCTCCACTCCACTTTCTGTCAAATAATTTCATATATCACTTATAAAACTTCAATCGTCCAGCTGCTCCAGTTAACAAGTTTTACCCTGGAACAGGCATCCTTCGCCAGCATTCCGAACTGATACCTTCCGGGTGGGACAGCACCCGGCTTTAGCTTGGCTGCATATCCGGTCAGATCCACATTCACCTGATCCTTCAGATTGGCTTTAATATCCTCCCGGTATTTCTTCTCTATCGATATGCTATAAATAACAGGTTGGGACATTTTCTCATTATTTCTGACAGAATTTTCCTGCGCCTGTTGGTTTCCATCAGTTATCCTGCGAAGCAGAAGCTCCTTTTTATAACACGCGTTATCCGATCCAATAACAAAGGAATAGCCCTGAAAATAATACCCCTGATCTTCGCTGTCAATGCTGTTATCATTACGGCTATCTTTTTTCTCTTCCCCATAATCCTCTTTATCTGAATTCCCGGCCTTTCTTTTCTCCGGGGAGACGCCGTATTTCCATTTATAAATATCCATGGCGCATTCCATACCAATTACCAGACATTCATCCTCTCTGGCAGCCAGTACCTCCTGCGTGCACTTCTTCACCTTCGCCCATGGCATTGATAGATCTACCTGGTAGCGGAATGCCGGTGTATACTCGGTTTCCAGCATATCAGTCGTCAGATACGGGTGATAAAACGGATCCCTGCCATATAAATTCTGATGCTTCTCATACAGATAGTCCTTCTCCCGAAGAAGCCGCAGCTGCTTTTCCTCGGATTCCCCATCCTTCCCTCTGCTTAAGGATTCATGATGGAACAGGAAAAGATCATTCCTTACCACATTATAATATCCCTCTTCATAAATTTTATAGCACAGATCCACATCATTAAATGCAACGGCAAGTGTTTCGTCAAACCCTCCTGCCTTTTCAAAAATCGTCTTCTTCACAAGCAGGCACGCCCCAGTTACTCCCAGCATATCATGCACGCCACGGTTCTGTCCAAAATAATGATCCTCCTTATCATGTGCAAACTGCAGCTTATGAGCCGGTCCCACCCGGAGATTCGTAATTCCGGCATGCTGGATGATGTCGGTATCCGGGTATAAGAGCTTCGCCCCTACTGCTCCCACATAGGGCAGGACTGCCTTTTCCATCAAAAGGACAAGCCAGTTTTCCCCGACAATTTCCATGTCATCATTTAAGAATAACAGGTAATCTCCCTGTGCTTCCTTCGCTCCCCGGTTGCACATATATGAAAAATTAAAAGGGATTTTCCCGTATAAATATCGGACGTTATTTATATTTTCATTTCTATTCTGCTCAGGATCTTCCATTTGATTTTGATCCCGGTATCGCTCCTGATTTTGCTTCTTTTCTAAAGCAATCCCCAGTTCCTGCAGCTTCTGCACAATTCGTTTTTTGTTTTCTTCAGAGCTTCCGTTATCCACAATAATAAATTCTGTTTTAACTTTTGTCCCCAATCCTGACGTTTTATCCACAAAGGAATCGAGGCACCGGAACAAAACATCCGGATGATCCTTGGACGGAATGATAACAGAGACCATAGGAAGCTGTATATCTGCTGTTATATCTGCTGTCTTACCCACTGTTTTATCTGCTATCACATTTTCATCTGATCCATCCCCGACATTCTCCCTGCCACCAGCTCTCATCCGTTCCTGTACTTTTTCTGATAAATGCAGGTTTTTCCAATGTTCATAGCTGGAAGCTTTTGTATGCATCAGCACCTGTGGAATATGAACCACAACATGATCTGCAGTTTTCCATCCGGCAAATGCACCGTTGTCCCATAAGTAATCTGTAAGCAGCTCATACATGATCCGATCCCGGTTCATTCGCCTGCGCCCTATCCGTTCACGCCGGATCTGTTCACACTCTTCCTGCTCGTGATCCTTTCCTTCCCGATCTTCCTGCTTTGCCTGCTGCAATTCACTTTCCAATTGATCATCAACAAATAAATCTGCTTCCGCTTCTTTCTCAAAAACGCCATGTTTCTGTAGAAAATCTGCTATTTTTGCGGTCGGCACTGCAACAAACGCTCCAAAATAAAAGCAGGAAAGGAAGGTATCCGGAGACCAGTCCGGCTTAAACCATGGATTCTGACGTTTTCCATTCCTTATAACATCTTCGTCGCCATATACAAGCGCCGGTATCCTGTCAGACTTTATGCAATCTATATGAATATGAACATGATCATGGTCATTTTCACTGTTTTGATGGTTATTGCATAAAGACTTTGTATCGCCGTGACCACGTAGTTTCGAAAATGTCTCTGCAATCATCGGAACAGTCAGTTCACTGTACTCTCCATCCTGAAACTTCAGCAGTAGAATGTCTTCCTCCAATGCTCCATCCTTAATCCGGTTTTGCAGCTTCAGAAACTGTCCGGCATTCATGGACAATAATGTCATGACAGGAGATTTTGTCGAATCCGGATGCTTTTTGCAGAACACCCGATATGAAATGCACTTCAAAGAAGGATCTGAATTTTTTCCTGCATTTTCCATTTCAGATCCGCCATCCGGCTGTGTTTTCGTTTCATTTGTCAGACATTTAAGAAAACTTTCTTCTGTATAGTCTGACACCGAGAAAGTCTTCTCTGATTTTTCTGCCACATATTCTGAAACCAAAAGAGGGGTCTCCTGACCCCTGATCCAGGAATCGTAGTCCCGCAGCTGGGACGCCAGTTCCTTCCGATATTCTTTTCTTTGTCTTTCCTGTAAAACCCTCTTTATAGTTTGTTTCATCATGGTCTGTCTATTCTCCCCTGCCGGTTCCTGCAACAGATTTACCTATTATCCGGAATGGAATCGTTAGTTAAAAGAGCTTCCTGATCATTGAAATCATTTCTTCCGCAGCCTCTGCTGACACCGGTGAAACCTCCATCTTAAGCTCCACCTGATTTTCTTCCTCGGCACGCATTCCAGCCATTACAAGTGCTTCCACATGCAGCACCAGATTGGGATCTGCCGTTGCAAAAAGGTAGGTTCCGGGCTTTACCTGCTTCCCGTTTGTCTCTATAAACTTCTTTTCAAATGCCACCGGCATCCCATTCCATAACAACTGCTGCAGCTTTACGACGCAGGGCTTATCTGCCGGATCCACACGGAAATTCCGTACGTCTCCCTCTACGGTAAGCATCGTTTCGATCTGACGCTCTTTTACATAGACATCCGGAACATACCTGGAATCACTCTCACAAAATCCCTGTCCCCGGTCATAATATAACTGGATACGCTCATCCAGGATTTCCTGCAGATGCTCTTCCATCAGCTTCTTCGGATCAACTGCATAGGTACCGATTGCCGCCCGGATTTCTCCCATGGACTTCCGCTTACCGGTCACCTTTTTCTGAAATATTGCTTCCTTATGGCGATATTCCTCTGCCTCGTCTTCACTCACATTTAACTGCTGCATAATATAATCCAGATTTAATTCATTCCGTTTTTCATCCTCTAAAATATAACAATAGATTGCCCGGAATGCAATTTCTTTATCCTCAACTGCTTCCCTCGTTGTCCACTCATAATCAATAACGGTCCAGTTCTCTCCATCCACTAAGATATTGGCAAAGATCAGATCATAATCCGCAATATTTCCCGTATATCCTTCCTTACGATAAGAAACCAGTTCCCAGTATTTGTTAAAAAGCCTCTGAAATCCGTCCAGATCCTTTTCTGAAAGGCACTGATCCATCAGGGTTTCCAGTGTCGTTCCCTGTTCAAACGGGAACTCCGCATAGCCCTCCTGTTCGTGATACATACAGGGATTGATATGCAGTCCACTCCCTTCATAGCGCTCGCATAAGGCCTGATATGCCGCTTCCATCTCCCGGATATGGGCTCTCGCCTCTTCGGTCATCGGAACCTTCCGGACTACTTTCCCGGCATGAGTTTCCACAATATCCGTACGAAGCTCATACCTTCCGTCACGATCATTGGAATACTTGGAGTAAATGGTCTGTGGCGGCTCTCCAATCACTACCATATAAGAATTTGAGAACAGATCAAAATAATCATCCTCAATCGTACTGTCAAATACATACTTTTCACGGAACAATACCATGCGGTCACGGTCAAAATTACGCATGTTATCCGTCAGCTCTCCCTCATAGGGAAGCCTCCGATCTGAATAAATCGTTGTCGGAAATTTGTAATCCGGGTACGGATAGTAGAAATGGTAGTTCGTTTCCCCGCAGCACTCGAAGATCTTTTCGAGTCCTCTTCTGGTGAAAGTTCTGGCACTTCCTCCCTCCGGATATCCCTCGAGTCCTGAGAAATAAGTTCCCACATGATCTTCCTTGCAGCCGGCCCAGTACTTTAATCCAAACTTGTTCTCAATTGCAATAGCAAGAAGTCCCGTTGACTTCTTATGCTTCTGCATGATTTGAAAGAAATCCTCATAAGGTGTTTTCGTATGGATATAGGAATTTCCATACTCAAACACTCCGATCAGGCAGACCAGATCGTAGTCACAATCAAGCGAAGGTTCTATATCATTAAAGTTTCCGACATAAATCTCTATATTATCCCGGTCCTGATTCCGGTAAGCATTGATCATGCTCCGCTTCGCAGACAGATCCACACAGGTTACCTTCCCTGCCTTTTCCGATAATTTATCCGTGATTGCTCCACATCCGGATCCGATTTCAAGCACCTTCATATCCTTTGTAATCGGCAGCCAGTCTACAATATTCCCCCGAAGAGCGGACAAATGGTAAAGAACCGGCCAGCTGTTCTTTTCCTCAATGATCTTCGGATACTCAATCCTTGCTGCATTCTTCGTGATCTCCAGAATTTCGTCCTCGATCGCACCATCACTATAGATGTCCTCTCCCGGATAAAACTTATAATTTAATTTCACATTTCCAATCTGCTTTGGTAAAGTTTCTGCAAATTCCATGAATTGCCCTCTCAACATCTGACCGGGAAATCAAACCTCCCACCTTCCGTCCGTTTTCCTGATCCTTTCCTGCCTGTACTATCTGTATCATAATTTCAAAGCTCCGTATATCAGCGGACTGTTATCTCGGAGTTCATGTCATAATATCCTACGGTATCCTTGTCCGAAATCACCGTAATATTCAACACATCATATAATCTGTGATAAACCACGAAATTTTCCTTTTCATACCCGGTAACTCCCAGCGAAAGAAGATATTCGCCGCCCTGCAGATCAATTTTCTGGGTAAAGGTAATATGCTTCACTTCGCCCTTCTTTACCGGCTGCAGGAAAGCCTTTTCCACCATGGTATTGGTTCCTGTAATTTCCACACCCTTAATATTCTTAATGGTAAAGGCAAAAATCGGAGCCTCAATATCCTGCAGGAAACGTACCGACATATGAACGGAACATTTCTGCCCCTTGATAATGGCACCGGTCCGTCTTCCCTGACCATCTTCCACATCATATTCTTCAATCACGGCCTGCCTGGTGCCATATTCCAGTAAATCCGGGTTCTGCACATTCGCATTCTGTGTGGAATCCTTTGCTTTTCCTGTTTCCGAACCATAATTTTCTGTGCGGCCTGCCTTACGTGCCGCTGTAGTGATGCTTTCATCATGGAGCAGATTCTGATCATCACTGTCCGGAAGCGGATACTGGCCAACAAGTACCTGCTTATAGGCATCAATCATTTCCTTCGGGGTTCCTTCCCCTAGCTTCACACCCTGATTCAGCAGGACCACCCTGTCACAATACTTGCTGATACTGCTCAAATCATGGCTGACAAAAACAATAGTTTTCCCAAGCTTCTTAAATTCTTCAAATTTATGATAGCATTTGGCCTGGAAGAACACATCTCCTACGGACAATGCCTCGTCTACAATCAGGATTTCCGGCTCTATATTAATGGCAACCGCAAAAGCCAGACGAACGAACATACCGCTCGAATAGGTCTTCACCGGCTGGTTTACATACTCTCCGATATCTGCAAATTCCAGAATATCCGGTAGCTTTTCATCAATTTCCTTTTTGGAAAACCCGATCATGGTTCCATTCAGATATACATTTTCAATACCGTTGTATTCCATATTGAATCCGGCACCCAGTTCAAGCAGTGCCGAAATCCGTCCATTGACCTCCACATTTCCCTTCGTTGCATTCAAAACACCTGTTATGATTTTAAGAATTGTGGATTTTCCGGAGCCGTTGGTCCCAATAATACCAACCGTCTCTCCCTGATAAATGGTCATGTCTACACCCTTTAAGGCATAGTGCTCCCGATACTTCTTCTTGCCGGATAAGCCAAGAGCTTCCTTCAGACGGTCTGAAGGTTTATCATACAATTTATATACTTTTTCAACACCAGTTGCCTGAATGGCAATTTTTCTTTCTTCCATGATCTGAACGATCCTTTCTCACTGCTCTCTTCCTTTTACCGGCATTTCATCCATTCTGCAGTTTCCCTGTCTTCCTGTCGTTATCCATTCTGTGTTTCCGTACACGCCTTCACGGTTTTGCTCCCACTACAGCACATCTGCAAAGTGCACCTTCAGACGCTTGAAGATCAGGGAACCCACGCAGAACAACGTCACCGTAAAAATCCAGAAATAGGTGGAGGAATAAAAATGCTCAAAGAACCAGCTTTCCTCATAAATGGCGCTTCGATACCCGTTTACAATATAAGTCAGCGGATTCAGCTTAAACAATACCCGGAGCTTCGGATAATTTTCGAGCATACCGATATTCCAGAGGATCGGGGTAGCCCACATTCCTACCTGAAGTCCGATATTAATAATCTGCGCCAGATCACGGAAAAACACCACAATCGCACAGGTACAATAGCTCATGGCCAGCATCAGCATAAACAGGCAGAAGCTGTAATAAAAAATCTGCAGGGTATACAGATTGGGCATATATCCATACATCATTGCAATAATCAGTAATACTCCTACAAAGAATGCATGAATAAAGGTTGCCGCCACCAGCTTAATGATGGGCAGAATACTGATCTTAAATACAACCTTTTTCACCAGATAACTGTATTCCAGCAGTGCATTTGTTCCATTCGTGATTCCTTCCGAAAAATAAAACCAGGGTACAAGTCCCGCTGTCAGAAACAGTACATACGGTACCTCTACCCCACTCGCCACCATCTGGCTTCTCGTATCAAACACCACATCAAATACAATCCAGTACATGACAACCGTCACGACCGGCTGCACCAGCGCCCATAAAAATCCAAGATAGGATCCCGCATAACGCTTTTTAAAATCATTCTTCGCAAGCTTCCAGATCAGCTCCCTGTTCTGAAAAAGCTCCTTCGGAATAATAAAAATACGGTCATAATAAACACCAAAAATAATGCATGCCAGCAAAAGCAGCGCGCATGCACATATTTTCTTAAGATCCTCGGTCGGCTTATCTGCCAGAGGATTATTGTGTAGGATCACCATGGCTGCGGTTGCCGCACATACCATATAAAAAAGTGCGATTCCCACAGGCTTGGAGATCCGCCGTTTATTTTTCTTTGTTTCCTGTCTTACTTCCTGCATAGAATCATCCGTTCGCTTTCATTTACCTACCCGGTAATTATTGATTGCGGGACGCTGTGTATTCTTTGATTCCGCCCCATTTGGTATCCTTATCTGACATAATCAGATCTTCTTTTGATGCAACCGGCCAGTCAATTCCGATATCCGGATCGTCGAATTTCAATCCTCCCTCGTCGTTTGGATGATAAAAGTCCGTACATTTATAGACAAATTCCGCGTAGTCGGATAATACCACAAAACCATGTGCAAAATTCTTCGGAATAAAGAACTGCTTCTTATTTTCAGCAGAAAGCGTCACCCCAAACCATTTTCCATAGGTCCGTGAACCCGGACGCAGATCCACAGCCACGTCAAACACTTCTCCTTCTACCACGCGAACCAGCTTGTCCTGCGGATAGTTTATCTGGAAATGAAGGCCACGCAGTACATTTTTTACCGATGCGGACTGATTATCCTGTACAAAGACCTGATCAATTCCGGCTTCTTTAAAATCATTATAATTATATGTCTCCATGAAATAGCCCCTGGCATCACCAAAAACGGTCGGTGTAATCACCTTTAAGCCTTCAATTTCACAGGTTTCTACGGTTATCTTACCCATTGCTTTGTCTCTCTTTCTTTCTCTGAATAGTTACTGTCATCGTTCTGAAGCATTACCCGCTTACAGTCCTTCAGCAACCTCTTTCATATACTTTCCATAATTGGTTTTCATAAGAGGTTCTGCCAGCTTCAAAAGCTGCTCCTTCGAAATAAAGCCTCTCTTGTATGCGATCTCTTCAATACAGGAAATATAAAGTCCCTGACGCTTCTGGAATGCTGCCACAAAATCTGCCGCATCCAGTAAAGAATCGTGGTTTCCGGTATCCAACCATGCAAATCCGCGTCCTAAGGTTTCTACATGCAGTGTTCCGCGACGAAGATATTCGTTGTTAATGCTTGTAATTTCAATCTCACCTCTTGCAGAGGGCTTCACATTCTTTGCAATTTCCACAACATCATTATCATAAAAGTAAAGTCCGGGAACCGCATAATTGCTCTTCGGATTCTGCGGCTTTTCTTCAATGGAGAGTGCCTTACCGGTCTCATCGAATTCTACCACGCCATACTCTCTCGGATCACGCACATAATATCCGAAAATGGTTGCTCCGCTTTCTCTGGAAGCCACCTCACGGAGCACCTTTGAAAAGCTCTGTCCATAGAAAATATTATCGCCAAGCACCAACGCCACATTGTCCTTCCCAATAAAATCTGCGCCAATAATAAAAGCATCAGCAAGACCTCTGGGCTGCTCCTGAACGGCATAGGAAAACTTCATTCCAAGCTGGCTTCCATCCCCCAACAGTTCCTCAAATACAGGAAGATCCCTGGGGGTTGAAATAATCAGGATCTCCCGGATCCCTGCCAGCATCAGCGTGGACAGGGGATAATAAATCATCGGCTTATCATAAACCGGCATAATCTGCTTACTGATTGCCTTCGTCAGCGGATACAGACGGGTTCCGGAGCCGCCTGCCAGAATAATTCCCTTCATATGAATTTCCTCACTTTTCCTCATTTTCACATTTATGGCATTCCAAACAGATATCCACACATAAGCTGCAGCTATCCGTTACCTGTGCATTATTTTCCGGCGTACATATCCTCATAATACTTCTGATAGTCACCGCTTGTTACATTCTTCATCCAGTCTTCATGCTCAAAGAACCACTTAATCGTAAGTCTGATTCCATCCTTGAACATGGTTTCCGGCTCCCAGCCGATCTCTGCCTTGATCTTATCCGGAGCAATTGCATAACGACGGTCATGTCCCTTACGATCCTCCACATAAGTAATCAGATCCTTGCTTACCAGCTTCTTGCGGGGATCGGAATCCGGCAACATTTCCTGCAGGGTTTCGATAATAATATTGATAATTTCAATGTTCTGCTTCTCATTGTGTCCGCCTACATTGTAGGTTTCAAATAAACGTCCCTTTTCCTGAACCATATCAATGGCCTTCGCATGATCCTCAACATATAACCAGTCACGCACATTCTTACCATCTCCATAAACCGGAAGCTTTTTACCCTGTAATGCATTGTTAATAATCAATGGGATCAGCTTTTCCGGGAACTGGTAAGGTCCATAATTGTTGGAGCAGTTCGTAATATTGGCAGGGAACTTATAGGTATCCATATAAGCTTTTACCAGCATATCCGAACTTGCCTTACTTGCCGAATACGGGCTGTGCGGTGCATACGGTGTAGTCTCATAGAAATATCCGCCATCCTCTTCTAAGGATCCGTATACTTCATCGGTCGATACATGGAGGAACTTCTTTCCTTCCTTGAAGCTGCCATCCGGAAGCTCCCATGTAGCCTTCGCGCAGTTCAGCATTACGGCTGTACCAAGTACATTCGTCTGGACAAACACTTCGGGATGTTTAATGCTGCGGTCTACATGACTCTCTGCCGCAAAATGTACCACACGATCAATGTCATTTGCTGCAAAGATCCCGGAAATCGCTTCCTTGTCACAGATATCTGCCTTCACAAAGGTGTAATTCTCTCTGTTCTCAATGTCCTTTAAATTTTCAAGATTTCCTGCGTAGGTCAACGCATCCACATTGATGATCCGGATTTCATTATCGTATTTCTTAAACATATAATGAATGTAATTTGAACCAATGAAGCCTGCGCCTCCTGTTACTAAATATGTTCTCATGGGGCTTGTCCTTTCTTTTCTTAACATTATATTTATCTATGCATGTACATAAGATGAAATTTTACAATCCTACGCCCATTCGTAAGTCACTGATTTTCTTCGAAAATCGTTCCTTACTCATGTTCGTGCGGTCCTCAAAGACATGTGCTGCTTTGTGCAAGCACAGCAGCGCATGGCCTTGAGGACCTAGTATAACGGTTTCTAAATAACTATACCATTCACGTAGAATATTTTTCTGAGAGTGCAGGATAAAAAACGTAGGCGTAGCGGGCTACGCTGAGGATTTTTATCCTGTGCTATCGGGAAAAT
>Ga0129312_1000681_pt1 | contig 26048 bp, 24 predicted proteins | sample O827metagenome_FD_94434 | JGI IMG/M metagenome (GOLD analysis project Ga0129312, IMG submission 94434) | Orangutan group fecal microbial communities from Wisconsin, USA - O827 metagenome | ecosystem: Host-associated > Mammals > Digestive system > Large intestine > Fecal | place: USA: Wisconsin... | reverse complement strand
GAGCTGCGGCATTCTCTGCGTCGTTTCCTGTTATGATGACGCCGTATCTGACGAGAACAGGTGCAAGTCAGGCGACGCTGGTGCGATTAGGCAGCCAGAGCTACTTCGTTAGAATTAGCGTTTGTATTTAGGTTTGCTGTTTGACGGACGGCTCCGGATAGCTTCTTCACCTTCAAGATCCCTGTCGAAACCTTTACTAACCCGTGGAAGATTACAGATATATTATACACCATTTTGTTGGTTGCGTAGCATTTTTGTATTGTATGACAAAATAGTATATTTTCGCATATTCGCTGACTTCAAGGTGAATTAATGGGAGTGGCAAGATTTTAAGGCCCATGACAATTTGGACTTTACGTTCGTTTTGTATCGCAGTATTTTATTCCATGCATCGAACATGCGTTCGCTTTGTTCGTCGTGGTGGATTCAAAAATGATTTGCGGCGCACGAAATACGAAGTATGGGAGAGGATAAAATATGGTATAATATACATATATAGAACTGTACGCTTATCAGGAGGGAAAAGCCGATGGCAATTAATAAGTATCAACTGTTCGTAATGCTGCATGACGGAGCGGATGTAATTCAGGCGGAAGATGAAACAGATGTTGAAATGCTTCGTAATATGTTAAGCAATACGGAATTATCGTTTGCTGAACGGGATCTCACATCAACGTTTCCGAAATACTACATGTTTTCGGATGACGGATTTATCGAGGCAAGTGGGGAGGATGTAAGAGAAGATCTCGTATCTTGCGGGAACGCTTTCCTTCCTGTTCTTTCCTTCTCGGCAAGGATGGAGGATTTTTTAAGTGGAGAGGACGATTTAGACCATGACAGAACATAAGAGATCACTCATCAGGCTTGGCGCATCCACGCTTGTAGCATCTGCTATCGCCGGCATTGGAGGAACAGCATTTGCTGTTCCTTCTTATGCTGCCACGAAGATGTTTACTCTATCAGTGCCGGAAACCTGTTATAACGCAGAGTTCGATATCGAGTGTCCGAACGATGCGGAACATAAATATTCCTATACTCTTCAGTCGCCTGATGGAGCGATGTATACCGTTTCCTGGGATGAAAACAATAAACTGAAGCAGTTTGTAGAAACTGCCCAGGAAGGGAATTGGACGGTTATGGTTTCCGATAACATGGACACTACAGATGCGGCAGAGTCCATCGGAAATGTGAAGGTTTCCGTGAAGAAGAATGTAGAGCGCTCTTCTGAAACAACCGATGCATCCACAGCGATTGCGAAAGAAATATCCGGACTTCGAATCTATTTTAAAGACAGTGCCATTGTTGTTTCCTGGGAAGATGAGGCAGTTGGAAATGTTAATGTTCAGGTCATTAATGCGAAGACTCTTGAAAAGTATTTTAATGACACTGTAGCAGACAAATCTGTAGAGGTTCCTGTTCCGGACGGAGTTACCGACTTTACAGTCACCGTGGTTCCTTCTACAGATTCCTCGATTCCTGGAGCCACACAGTCATATACCTATCGGACACCGGATTGGTTTATCAATAACACGACAGATTCTGTGACATTTCCGGAATATTCCAATACAAACCAGGTTGAGCTTCCTTTTCATGTAGAAACAGGCGATTCCTATGCACTGGAGTATTACATCAACGATCAACGTGTTGGCGGAGAAGATATGATGCCTGCCGGCAAGTACGATTTAAAGATTCCGATTTCCGAAGGAACCAATGATATTAAAATTTATCTGGTAGACGGAAAAGGAAATATGAAATCGTGGTCAGACCGCGTAGTGCTTGACACAAAGGCTCCGTCCTTATCTGTAGATGGATTGCAGGAAGATGCATCTACTTATGATGGTACAATTACCATTACCGGGCAGGCAGAAGATTATGATCAGGTTCTGTTAAATAATGAGCCAGTTGAAGTTGCTTTTGATGGAACATTTGAAGTGGAAGTTGCTCTTGCGGATGGAGCAAACAAGATTCAGATCGCTGCAGTTGATGTTGCAGGAAACCGAACGGAAAAGACTGCAACAATTACGAAGCTTGTACAGGAAAAGAAGAGCTTGGATTCTTCCAAACTTTTCACTTTGCTTTTTGGCGTAGTTGCATGCATTGCCACTTTTGTTATACTGAAAAAGAAAAAGAAGACGAAAGCATCACTGGTTTTTGAAAACAGCGATGAAGAACAGGCAGAAGAGTACATGCAGCCAAACACAGTAAAGTCACAGATGGATGACTCGGAATCCATCATTAAAACCGATAAGAAGCACTTAAAAAAGAAGCAGTCTAATCCAAAAACGGCTGCTATGATACGGGATCTGATTACTGTTGTGATCATCCCTATTGCCATTGTGTATTTCCTTGTGAGAGTTTTATTCTTAACCAGCGTTGTTCAGAGCGGGTCCATGGAACCTACGATCATGACAAAGGATATTGCAGTTGGAAATGCAGTTGCATATAAAGTAAGAGAGCCGCAGCGTGGCGACATTGTTTATGTCAAAAATGCATCAACAGAAGAGAAGCTGTACGTCAAGCGTATTATCGGCATGCCTGGTGAAACGGTTTCATTCAAAGATGGATATGTTTATATCAACGGGCAGAAACTTGATGAGCCATATATCTCAGAAGATGTAGAAACAAACTGCGATAAAACTTTTGAGGTGCCGGAAGGATGTTATCTTGTTCTCGGCGATAACAGAGAAAACAGTCGTGATAGCAGATATTGGGACAATCCTTATGTGAAGGAGTCGGAGATAAAAGGAAAGATCATTATGAACTTTCCGTCTCTATTTTAATACCGCTTGCGAAAAAGCCTTGGCAGAAATGCTGAGGCTTTTTGTGTATTCAGAATATGGCTTTGGGGCTACAAAAAAACACCGAGGCTTTCTCCCCGGTGTTTTCTGTCAAACACAGATTTCTTTTACAGCAAGATGCCGCCGAATGCAGATTCCTCTTTCCGCAGACCGCATTACAATATCCGCAGATAAGCAATCCTTTGCAATTGCGACACGAATGGATCGTCCTGCCTGAACACGTAAGAAACTTTTTGCGTAATCTTCCAGTTTCCGCGCTGCTTCCTGCTTGCAGTCGAACGTTCCAATAATTTTCGACTTGCTTGGTTCCCGCATGCGTCCAGGCTCTTCGATTTCGTTGGTGCAAACTACCTGATACTGAATGGTTGTTGTCCTTTTCAGTTCCTGATGGTCTCGCTCATAATCGAACGGATCGATTTCCGTGCATTCGATCACTTCTGTCTGAGCCGAATACAGCTCCTTATCGAAAAGGACATATCCAAGCGACTGCAGGACAGTTTCGACTTCGAACGGATCAACACCATTATCTGCCAGGACCTTTTCTGCGCTCCTAATCATTGATCTCGTGATTTTTTCCATGTTTTCTCCCTTCACTGCTTCTTTTTATGCTGGGCTGCCGGGCGAACAATGCGTCACTGCTCTGCTCAATAACCCTATGGCTGCATAGCCACAAGCAAGCTCGTGACTTTAGTCATGGGTCATTGACCTCTCCTGTTATCAGCCATGCATACGGAAGCTCTTCTATCCACTTGCACAAAAGGTTCCACTCATCAAGCTTAGGGTTCTTTCTCTGATGGTAGATATTCGCCAGAGTCTCGTAATTTAGCATCAGGTTTCTGGCCTGGTTATAGCTGCTTGGAAGAAGCTGAATCATCTGCCACCAGATGTCCTTTTTACAGGAAATCGCCGGTTTAAGATTATTCTTATCTTCCTCAGACAAACCATCATATTCAAGATAAAGCTTCCGGTAATCATTCAGAAGCGCAATGGTTCTTTCCAGCAGCTTTCTTGATTCGAATGTCAGATGCTCATGGCTGAAATCGTCCAGCGTGAATTCCTTCGCCGTGATCTTGCGCATCGTAGAGCATGAATTAGAAACCGTGCCTATCTTGTACGTATCGGCTTCCTTCCACCAGTAAAGCGGGGCGGTAATTCTTACGTACACAGGCATCATCCGCATAAACTTACGATGTTCGGTTCCGGCGCTCGCAAGCCGTCTCATCAGGTCTTCGTCATTTGGCCCAAGCGTAAACCCATCCGGATCATCCGCAGCTGCCGTTCCGATGTCACCGGGAACTGTCACATAGTCGCCGTCAATGACCGCCCTGCTATCTCCACGATTCCAGGAATTGAGGGGATTTCTCATGCCCCGAATTACAAATATCATTTCCTCCGGACTTGGAGTTACTACATCTTCAAAACAAATCATAATAATCTCCTTTTAAAAAACTTTGATTTTCTGCTCCGGAATGCAATATGGAGATTTCTCCATGTGTTCCGTGCTGATTGTAATTTTCCGAGAGAAAGTATCCAAATTAGGATTGGCGAACACATACACGTTGGCAGTCTTTCCGCCTTCCTGGTTTTCTGCAACAAGCAGCTCGTATGCGTCATGATCCCCTTCCGCCTGATACATAATGCGGATTCCAGGATGTTTCGGGTCCCCCGTGCTTACGGCGATTAAATGCCCGCCATTTGAGCGAACATCAACCATATTTCTCGGCACGGCATTGCCAATTTCTTTTCTTACCGACATATCCGCAATGCTCTCCGCGATATACTGCGCGTCCGAATAGATAGAGATGCGTTTTCCTTTCCAGGAGTGGTTTGTGTCATTGATGCCATTCAGTACCTTGACGCATTCCATCTGTTTCCCGAATGCATTCTGGAGATCCCGTAAATTGGCGGTGTAATCATCCAGGAACACATCTCCATAATCCACAAGATCCCGCAGGCTCTTTGCTTTATACGTTCCATACGGGATAAATACCTGCCTGTCTTCGGTAAACCACGGGCAGTGCTGCCGGATCCAGAACTTCTTATCCGGAATTGAATGCTTATAGGGCAACACCGCAGACGCAATCCAAACCTCGAACCCTGCTTTTGATAGCAGTTTTGATGCCTTGAGCATCGATTCAATCGGCTTCCTGGTTCTCATATATCCTGGGGCGGTTACGATATCCATGTGCGTATTCGCTTCCCAGACATTCAGAACTCCGTCCATATCGAAAAAAATTCTTGGTGCTCTTTTATTTGGCATAATGTTTCTCCTTTGGTTATGATAACTTGTAAACATTTGATATGATGCAGATACAAAACTGTCAGATTTTCTCGACAGGAAGTAAGGAGCTCACACAATGATTACAAATGACAATTTGGCTGTTCTTTGCTCCAACGGATTTGAGGTACTGGCGCAGACAAGCCGCATGGTATGGGTACGTTCCCAAAAATCCGGTGAAGAGTTCGTGATTACGGACTACTTACTTTGGAGACATTCCGAAACGCGCCCATACCCTTGGCATGTTTATCACCGGCATACTGAGAGTGAACTGTGCCACTACCATGCCAATGAACGGTCTTTTGCAGACGTTGTCCGCCACATGATCGCCCATGATAGAAAAGCAGTATGGCGTCAGGAGGTGCTTGCCTTTTCACAAAGGTCAACACCGTAAACGACATTTAGGCTGCTTCCGTTATCCCAGTGCACCAGTAAATCGCCAAGGTCATCTACTCCGTAAACGGTTCCATGTGTGCCAACAGGCGGTGCCTGTGGATCATTCATTTGCACCAATGAAACTCGCGTTCCAATCGGATACGCTTTTCTGATTGCTTCTACAACTGCTCGTGGCGTAATGTGCATACGCTTCTCCTTTCTGTTTTAAGCAAAGAAAGACTCCAGGAGCTGACGCTCCCAGAACCAGGTGATGCCTATTAATTGAGCTTCGGCTCCTGAAAATAGGCAAAGAGTATTGTGCGCTGTCCCTGCTCTTTCTCGAAGCGATCGAGCGCCGCCTGTTCAAGTACGTCAAGGTTGATTTTGTGGGTTCTTTCCGCTTCGCGCCGATCTTCCTTGATTAAGAGAGACATAGCCGCTTTATGTGAAACGGTATGTTTCTTTAACACAGGCTTCGGGAACTTGGCATCCTTTCCTCCTTTTACAAATGCTAATGCTTTTCTTTTCTCCATAGCTTTCTCCTTTCTACTGGTCACATCACATTGATGCGCCGGCCTTGTTGGGCCAAAAATTTGTTTGACCATTTTTGAATGAAGGCATAAAAAAAATACCCCTAAGTCTGTTCGACATAGGGGTATAGCGCCCGTAAATTCTTTAAATGGTCTAGTTACTAATGATACTTATAGTATACTATTCTTTTTACTGTTTACCAATACATTCGAGTTATCGGACGGTAAGAAAAGAACGGATATCCGTCCCAAAGACCGCCGAAGCAGCTGCAACCGTGTTCGGACTTTCTGCCGTCATGTACCAGTTATATGCAAGCTTGGGCGAACCATTCATATTCAGAAGTCCATAGTCCAATCCCTGTGCGATCTCACTTGCATCTGCAAGCTGCCTGTTGATAATGATGCCATCAATGTGTTGATTGGCATTTGCCTGTGCAATGGCATAAACAATATCTGCTGCCTGTAACTGCTCATTCGATCCCACTGCAGCGCTGGATGTAAAGCCAATCTCAGAAAGCTCAATTGATCTGACCTGTCCAGCAGGATTAAGAAAAGCTGGCTGGCACATAAAATCAGTCAGTACATCGATGTTGGTTATGGTGAGATATCTGGTAGACTGAGCGTGCGTTACCTGCGGCTTGGCAATCAGTGTGTTAGGCTCATACAGCGGGAAATTATACGGATGATTTGCAAGCGACCAGTCGATATTTCCTTCAGAAACAATCTGTGCATTGAACTGAGTCAGAAACTCACGCGATCCATAGTGCAAAGCAGCATTATCAGACTGCCATTCCTGATCAGTAGATGCATAAATCCGTGCATTTGCATTCTGTGCCTTGATGCCATTATAGAAAATACGAAGTTCATCGGCATATGCCTTGGCAAACCCCGACAGCTGAACAGTTGGATTGATGTAGTTCCACTCGTTGCGAGCATTTACTTCATTTCCAATGATCCAGTTATCCACTGTGCCGTGTCCAGTTCCGGAATAGCGTTCTCCAAGGAAGGATGCGACTGCTTCAAGCTGTTCAAGAGCAGACTGATCTACCGTATTGAACATGTAGTAGTTTGCCGCAACGCCTCTGGAAAGAGGATGAATCAGTGCACCGCTGTTTGCACCGCACAGAACAATCAGATTAACCTGAATCCCAGCTGCATTCATAGCAGGAACGATTACATCATACTGCCCAACAATTCCGGAGTTAAAGGAATAGGTTTTTCCGTTATATGTATAGGAGATCCCGCCTCCGGATACCATATCTCCAATGGGGAGATTGTAAGTAATCTTTTTAACGCCCATAGCTTTGAGCGTTTTGGTATCACGAATCATCTGTGCTGCCGGAAGAAGTCCCTTTTTCCCGCTATCATTGCGCGGCTGTGTATGGGTTGCTGTAGCTTCCGGATTGGTGATGTACATATCGTTAGAAAGGTCCGTTAAAACTCCGCCTTTTACGCCAACAACGGTAAACTTCTTATAAAGCATGGAGTTTGCCGTATTCTTTGCAAGCGGAACTGTAAATACTGCCTGGTTTCCTGCTGCCGAAACCGCAACTTCCTTTCCCTGCGTTCCAGCCATTGCAGGGTCCTGTGCATACAGATGATAAACGCCATCATCCGTTGCTGTGTTCCCTGTGGCTGTAATAACAACATTGCCTCCGTTAATAAGAACAGAGGAAATCTTGACCGCAGAAGATGAAGAACCACTTTTTTGCGGTGTTGCATAAGAAAACTGAGTCAAAGTAAGAATGACCGCAAGAATTATGGCACTGAAAATAGAAGTGATAGATTTTCGCATATGCATTTTCCTTTTCTAAGAGAATAGTGAATGAGTTGTTTCTGCCCGCTCCTAAAAAAGAACAGACAGAAACGAACTTGTGAATGATTCGAAATGTCATGCGGCAAAGCCGTGGAAGAGAAGACCAGAACCTTTCCCGTAGGTAAATCCGGATTCATACTGGATCGACAAAACTGCTCCTGGCTGCAATCCAAGAAACGCACTTTGGCGAATGGGTTCCATACGGTTGATTGCATCTTTGGAAATGAACAAAAGACTTTCAACTCCGTTCAGATTCACTTTAGCAAGATACATATTGCCATATGGCTCCAGTTCATGCGTAAGGCGAAAGCGTCCTCGAAGAACTTGCTTTGCCGTTACCTCCTGCACAGGCTGTATTTCCTGCACCTGCTCCTGCGGTTTCTGCATTGTTTCCATCGTGTCCTGCTGCTTTGGTGTTTCCGGATCAACCGGCATAGTCGGTTCCTCCAACTCTTCTTTTGAAACGCGGAAGTGCTTTCTCCTTTCCGCTTCCCCGTTCCAGAACAGCGTATAAAGTACACGGTTATATCCGATAAGCGGAATGTTCCCGGAAAGCAGATTATAAAGTCTTGCCATGCAGCGAAGTTTGGAATAGCCATTCATCAGATTCTTTTCATAAGCAATCTGTGCAGAATCGCCTTTTACGCCAGATGGAATCGCGGGTGCCACCACTTTTACCATGGCATTCTGCGGCTTTTCTCCGGTCACGCGACCAGAAATGACAATTCCGGCTTTTCCTGCGCCGATACTAAGATGCCTGCTGGCATTTTCACCCGTTGTATACTGGAATGCAGTCGGGTAATCGCCAGTGTCATGAACCAGCTTTCTAAGAAAAGCACCCGATAAAATATCGTCGCATAGATTCTGAAAAATCCATGTGTCCACATAAATATCAAATGCATCTTTGCCGCTTGTGTTCTTTTTGACAAAAGAAAACTTTACTTTGTCAATTTGAAAGATAGGATAAACACGAACAAAATACCCGTTTAGCGTGTAATCCTGTTCAATGCATCCGTTTTTGAGCATATCAGATACGGTCATAAAACCTCCCTTTGCTTTCGCTCTGTAAGTATATTATACCATATACGTTATTGATATACAATGCATTTTTGTGGTGTTACATAAAAGGCAGAGCACACCAGTATGTGTATCTCTGCCTTTTGCAACAATCTTTTGAAAGTTTAGCCAAGAAGTGTCTGCCGTTCGGAATACTCACGGAGTCTCTGTGTAAGCATTGTGATACGACTGGACGATGCTTCTGTTTTCACTGCTGTAATAACAGCTTCGTCCTCACAGACAAGAAAACACTGTTTCTTTGCCCGTGTAATGGCAGTATATAGAAGATTCCTTTGCAACATGGGCTCATTTTCTTTCAGAAGAATCGTGATGACGGATTTATACTCCGACCCTTGCGATTTATGAATTGACATACAGTAGGCAAGTGTCAGCTGTCCTGTCAGCAGATCCTCTGCAGAATACGTCACAATCGTATCCGTAAATTCAACTGTGATAGAGCTTGCCGTAACGTGTGTGACCTTCCCTACATCACCATTTGCGCATTCCTCACGGTTTACCAGCTGCATCACCGGATCATTGATCCGAAATGCTGTTTTCCCGACGATCAAACCTGGCGAATCCGGGTTGACCAGTTTCTGAATTACTTTATTCAGATAATCCGATGAGGTCTGAAATTTCTCATTGCGATACGGTGTCAATACAACAATCTGCTCACAGCCGCCAAGACGCTTGTATTCTTTCATATATAAATACTCGATCTCTTTCAGTGCGGGCCAACTCTTACTTGGGTGGACAATCTTGAAATCCGGGGTAGAAGAGAGTGGAAATATTTCTTTCCCGTTTGCATCTTTCTCGACAATTCCGTTCCGGATGATTTTCATATTCTTGAAAATTCCGGAATCGCCGCTTTGACGAAAAGTCTTGACGAGTTTAGCAACGGGTACCACGCCACTTGCAATAAGATCTCGCAAAATTGCGCCAATGCCAACAGATGGAAGCTGATCCGTATCTCCAAGCATGATGAGTTTTGTTCCGGAAGGAATGCTTCTCATTAATGCTCTTGCCGTAGGTAAATCAAGCATCGAGACTTCATCTACGATAAGCACTTGATTTTCAACCATGCAGGGATTTGGATCATCAGGATTCAGATGCAGCTTTTTATGCAGCGTAATCGCAGGAGATCCTGTGGACTCGCTGATTCTGCTTGCAGCTTTTCCTGTAGGTGCCGTATAGGACACATCGGTATAGCCAAAATCGTTCATGCATAGCGTAGCTACGCGAAGAACACTGGTTTTCCCGGTTCCGGGGCCACCTGTAATGATACAGAACTGGTTATTGATCGCTGTATATACAGCATTTCTCTGTTCATCACACAGGGTAAAACCGACTTCTTTCTGATGCTTGTCGATTGCCTGATCTACAAGGTCCGGATCCATCGCCCGAGGTCTTGCTGCATTGATTCGTGCGACATTCATTGCAATTTCGCACTCCGCAATATAGATCTCCTTTGTTGTAAAAAGATCTTCGTGGAGCGGATTCTTCGGCAAGTCCTTGTCCATAAAAAAGATCTCTCCGGAATTAATGAGATCGTCCATCCCGGCAAGGTCCACTTTTGCTTTCTGCAACTGCCGTAGTGTCACCCAGGTAGAACCTGTTGTTTCCAACACACTGCATAGTGCTTCTTTCGTCATTTTTTACCTCCATTTTAAAACAGCAGTGTAACCAAATGGTCACACTGCTTTCGCTTCTTACGACGGCAGGATCACTCCTTCTTTAACCGTCACCTTCCATTTATACTCCGGATCATCGCTTACCTCGCATGCACTCCTTGGAATGTTGAAATCGCGATAGTAATGCGTGTCGTGAGATTTGTCATACTTTTTCAGATCTTCGGCTTTGATCTTGATCTGCCCAAGCTCCTCTACGACTTCCGGGGCAGCCTTCTTCAGACGCTGTACGTCAATGCCTCCCGCTTTTCTGGAAATATCCAGAGCAACGCCAATCATCGTATGATAATCAGCATCATAGTAGGATGCATAAGAAGAAAGCTGTTCACCTGTCTCCGGATCTACAAAGCACGGCAGAAGATGATTACATGCTTCTGCACGCTTTGCTGTCAGTTCTGCCTTCTTCTTTTCCAGCTTTTTCATTTCCGCATCAATATCCTGCAGTTCTTCTGCAATCGATGCATAGTATCCGGAAAGCTGTACGTTGGGAAGCTTTTCATCAGGTGCTCCATAAAGTCTTGCATAAAACTTGGCAAGTAGCTCCTGATTCTGATTCTCTGTTGACGGCGGCACTTTGAATTGCACACAGTTCCAGAAATCAGACTCAGCATCCATGATCGTTTTCTCAATTTCAAGATCGCGATCAATACGAATGACTGCCATGGATTCATCGTCCACCTTCTGTCCCCATGCACAGCAGATATATGCGTGGTCAATGTCAAGAACAGCCATATAATGACGGACCTGACATTCGTAGTAAGCAGGAACAATGCCGGCTTTCCACTCGTCAATACCGGAACGGTTACGAAGAGAGGTTGTCTTGATTTCGATCAACACAACTTCTTTGGAACCATCATCATGGGTAATGACGCCCCAACGATCCAGATTGGCAGTGGCCCACGGATATTTTTTGCTGCGAAACATCCGTGTGTCGTTTACCATTTCAACGTCCGTATTTTTATAGAACTTGAAATAGCTTTTTGCCATCTGTGCAACCGTATCTTCCAACAGGTGCCCAGAAGCAAATGTGATCTTTTTGAGCCGTTCTGCTTCACCAGATACAGGTGCTTTTAAGGGCTGCCCGATCTGTTTGTAATACTCCTCCGTAATTGTTGTATACGGAGAAGTACCAAGAATGCAGGAAACGGTAGATCCGCCTATGCCAACTCTGGCTTTGCCAAATTCCTCATCAGTCATACCTGCCGTATCACCGATGACTTCTGTATCAGTGGGATTGATCTGAACAATTCCGTCAACAATCTTTCTGATCCCCATTTTCTTTTTCCTCCTTCTTTTTCTCCGGGAGAATTCCCTTCCGAAGATATGCGTAGTAATCATCGATACCTTTCAGCCTTCCGCCTTTTGTGTCCCACGTAAGATGTCGGCACTGAAAGCCTTCGCTTTCGATGATTCTTTTGGTTTTTTCCATTGCTTTTGCAACGCTTTCGTTTTGTTCATAGTCCATATCAAACTCAAGGTATATTGTTCTAACCTTTTTGGACTTTAAAAAACGAAGCTCTTTGCGAAGAGCTTTGCCGGCGTTAACACCGGGAACTGCAAGTGCAGGTTTTCCGGAAAGACGATTGAAAATATCTGCTTTCATGCCGCCTTCTGTCAGAATGATGTAGTCTCCTGGGAAAAATGGCTCTCGTGGACCGTTTTCTTCCTGAAGAAAGGTAGTGGCATAGTGCAGAAATGTCTTTGCTCCGGTTCCCCCGCTGCATCCCTTCGGAACGCGTTTGGATGAAAGCCAGGTGTATTTACTCCCCTTGCTTCCATCTTTATAGTGCACAATTGACTCCTTATCCTTTCGGATCTGAAGTCCCTGAATCATTCCGTTGCGGTCACGATAAGGGACTAAGATCCCTCTCTTAACCCTGGCAATGACCCAGAATCCTTCTTTATCCTTATAGAATCCAGGAACACCTTTCAAAACCGCGCCGTTTTTTATCAGAACTGAGGCAATTCGCCTTCGTTCATCATAGTTAACGGTATTAATTGTGGCATAGAACGGAAGATCGTTCATATCCAATCCGCGGTTTTTCAGGTCTTCCTTATGCTTATCGTCAAGACGAAGAAGCGTAAGGAGCTTGGTGTACGTGTCGTGTCTGATTGAGATATCCGCAAGCTCTTCGCTTTGCTCCTCGTATTCGTCTTCGCTGCTTTCCTGCATCGTGACGATGCCACCATGAAATTCCATGTGGCGCACCGCACTTATAGCGTCCTGCATGGATACTCCGTGCAGTTCACTATAGACAAGGGCAGCTCCACCGCCCCTGTCACAATGAAAGCAATGAAAGACATCTTTCCTTAAATTCAAGCTGCAGCTGGAACCTAAGTCTTTATTCTTTCCGCAAAGAGGGCATTGGATTGCAATCTCTCCGTGTCCGGTATTCTTCATCCGAATGCCTTCTATTTGCAGAAGTTGGTACAGTGTTACCATGTGTTTTCTCCTTTCCGGCAGCACCATACCTTGCAGGTTATGCTGTCATGAGTTCTTTGCGGCGACGATCATAAGCTTCCTTCAGATCCTCATTATTCATGATGATCGTAAGCATAGCGTTTACATCATCGTTCTCAAAAGTCTCTCCTCTGGAAAGTGCCTTCTCAATATATGAGAGTGCGTTTTTCCGGTTTCCGACGCCAGGCTTTTCACCAATGCCTGTAATTACGCTGAGCTTCCATTTAAGGAAAGGCGATGTAGTGGCAAGTGCCTGCTCATACGTGATGTCGCGCAGCGGCTTTTCCGGCCAGGTAGGTACTGCCTTTGTTTCAGCTGTTTCCTGCTGCGCAGGCTTCGTGTCTTCTGGTGCAGTGACAGGTTTCTCCTCCTTTACCGCTTCCGATTTTTCTTCAGCAGGTGTGGGCGTTTTCTGTGCAGGCGGAATAGGAGAGGATGCTGCTTCTGCCGTTGCAGTTGCAAGTGCATCGATAGCCGGTTCCTCTACCTTCTTCTTTGTCTGACGAGGCTTCCTCTTCGGAGTTTCTGCCGTCTCGTTTGTCTCTGCTTTCACAGCCGTGTCTGTACCGTTTTCCGTATCATCCAGATAAACCTTGGAATAACCATTGTTTGCCTGAACAGATGCGTAGCACGCACTCCATGTTGTTCCACGGATTAAATCCTTGGAACGGAGAATCTGCGCAATCTCCGTATCAAACCCGGATCTGTCCACGGGTCTCTCCCGCGTCGTCTTGTATTCGCCGCCAAAGCCATCTCCGAGAACAACTGTTGCGGAAACTGTGTCGGTATCCTTCAAATACGTTGTCTCTTCCGACAGCTCACGTCCATGCCCGGATGTTTTTACCATCCAGATGTTACGCATGACAGCAAGTGGTACATACCGGCACTGTCTGGAGCCAAATTCCTCCTTCTGTGCGCGAACAAGCACAGACATGTTTTCCAGTACGCTTTCTGCGGTCTGTTCGACCTTTGCACCTGCTTCCTTTTCCAGCTCGTACAGTGTACGAATGGCTGCCTGCTCGTTTCTCTTAAAGAAGAGTTCACGGGATGCGGACTCTACAGGTGTTGTCATCTTCATTTCTTCCTTCATCTCTTCCATATTGCCAAAACCTTTCTACGCATTTTCTGCGATTTGAAAAAGAAAGACCGACACAGTAAGCTGCATCGGTCTTGTTTGTCCACTTAACTACGCTGGATTGCTTAGTTAAATGGAAGCTCTTCGTCAATTCCGTCCGGGATGTTCATAAATCCGTCCAGGGCAGGATCTGATGCTGCAGGCGCGGGAGCAGGGGCAGGAGCGGGAGCTGCTGCTCTAGGCTGCGAAGGCTGCGTTACAGGAACGGTAGACGACTGCGCCGCCCCATTTCTGCTCTCTGCAAACTCCTGGTCTTCAGCAACAACGTCTGTCGTGTAGACCTTGGTTCCGTCCTGCTTTGTGTAGCTGCCGGTCTGAAGACGTCCGGAAACGCAGATCTTGGTTCCCTTGTGCAGGTACTTCTCTGCGAATTCTCCTGCCTTGCCAAATGCTACGCAGGAAATAAAATCCGCTGTCTGCTGATCGCCGTCGTTGCGCCCGCGTCTTCTGTCTACCGCAAGCGTATATCTTGCGATTGCCATGGACTGATCCCCCTGTGTATAACGTACCTCGGGGTCTCTTGTTAAACGTCCCATAAGAATAACTCTGTTCATACTGTTTCCTTTCCGCGCTCTTTTGGCGCTTTACGGCATTTCTGCCATGTGATACTGAACTGGTGTCAGTCAAGAAAAAAACTCTCCCCCATGAAATCGGCGAAGAGTTTTGTCTCGTAAGTTTTGTATGGTACTAATACCAGTCAGTATAATTAATATATACTTATAGTATACTGCACCATTTCTTACGTTTCAATACATCGCAGGGATCACCCCCGCTTACGCGGGGAATATTTGTTCCGACAGAAGAACTTGCAAATGCTCTTGGGATCACCCCCGCTTACGCGGGGAAGATACTAAAAAAATCCCTTAAATCCGCCTTTTTTGATCCGGCTTCTCCGTTTCTATTCTGTATATGTATATTATACTGTATTTGGGCGTAATTTTTACCTGTAAACAAAAAAAGCACACGGCCAAAGCCATGTGCAAAAATTTGCTTAGCGACAGAAAAGAGGCGTTACTTGAGCCCCTCCAGGTTTTCTTTAATATCAACCTGGCACTGTCCTTTTTCGTTTGGAGTAGAAGAGAAGGTCAGCGTTCCGCTTTCATCTGTAAGCGTTCCTTCTTTTTTCATCTGTTTCCATTTCTTTTGAATTTCGTTTTTATTTTTGATCATCGAGCTCATATCTATATCCTTCCTCCGTCTTCACGGCATTTCCTGTTTGTGCTTATAATGCTATTATGCTGCAAAATTTTTTAAGAGATATTCCGATCCGTGCGCTGGACTACCCGGTCTGAGTAGCCCAGCAGCGTCTTAATTTTTCCCCACGGTAGCTGAGGTGTGACAAATTCTGTCCCTTATTTCTGCGGTACGTCCTTATAGGAATAGGTAAATTTTTGATATTATCTCCAACTTTTCCCCTCCTTCACACCGTGCATGCGAGTTTCCACGCACACGGCGTTCCATCGCGAATATACGCGACTCGTGCCCATTCCTGATCTCTCCATTACAGAGAGGATAAGCGGTTCGAGCACTGCTTTTTGGCACAGGTAAAGCGGCTTATTATTCTTCGTCCGCAGCCGGATTGCTCCGTCCCATACCTTTCCTTGTTCCAATCATGCTATCTGTACATATGCTTTTAGACTCCTGCTATGAACCTGCCTGCTTGCGTCATCCCGCCGCATATTGCATCGATGGTGATGGGCTTTCATAGGAACCCTTTTTACTTACCCACACAGACCTTGGTTCGTTCCTTCGCAGTTTCGTCAGCTTATCGCTTCGATAAGCATTCTTGTCATGAGCATTTTATAGACCCCCGGCATATCACACGAATCTAAAACGTGTTTCTGCCGACTTTACCAGGCTTCACACGGACTAGCTTTCGCTTTTGTCCGCATGCTGGAGCCTCAGGGAGAGAGTTTCAAGGCGTTACTCTATCATTCCTCTCTTTACATGATTCGTTCAGTATTTTATTGAAATACTGCTGTTTTTCCCGCATTTTGCGGTTATACAGAACAAGTCGCACGATTCCAATATTGCGTGCCAATGTACCCACAGGTACGCCTGGCAACATGCATTTTTGTCTGATCCGTGTTTCCGCAGTTCGGACATCTCCAAATCAGCTTTCCGCTGGGATCCGTGACAATCTGAATTTCTCCATCGTACCCACACACATCGCAGTAATCAGATTTTGTATTGATCTCTGCGTAAAGGATTGTGTTGTACATATGAGTCAAAATCGCCAGAATTGCAGGGATGTTATTCTGCATATTCGGGACCTCAATATAGCTGATCGCTCCGCCTGGCGAAAGCTTTTGGAACTCGCTTTCTTTGGTGAGTTTGGAGAATGCATCAATCTTTTCACGAACATTAATATGATAACTGTTCGTGATGTAGTTGTGATCGGTTACATCCTTGATCATGCCAAAGCGCTTCTGCAGGCATTTTGCGAACTTGTATGTTGTAGATTCCAACGGCGTTCCATAAACGGAATAGTCAATGTTCTCCTGACTCTTCCATTTGGAGCAGGCATCATTTAACGCCTGCATGACCTTCAGTCCAAACTCTCTTCCTGTTTCGCTCGTGTGAGATACGCCAAGCATATAAAACACTGTCTCAGACAGTCCTGCATATCCAAGGGAAATTGTGGAATATCCATTGTAAAGTAACTTATCAATGGTTTCCCCAGGCTGCAGTCTTGCCAGTGCGCCGTCCTGCCAAAGGATTGGTGCGACATCAGATAACGTTCCAAGAAGTCTTTCATGCCGGCAGCGAAGAGCCTTATGACAAAGCTCCAGTCTCTCATTCAAGATTTGCCAGAACTTATCCATATCTTTTCCTGACGAGCATGCTACATCTACAAGATTGATTGTGACAACGCCCTGATTGAAACGCCCGTAATACTTATGAACGTTTGGATCATAGTTTCCGGCATTTGCCATGTTACCAAGCCCTGCATCTGTGAAGCGATCGGGCGTAAGGAAGGATCGACAGCCCATGCAGGGGTAAGTGTCGCCTCCTTTGAGTTCCTTCATGATCTTTTCAGAAATGTAGTCTGGAACCATACGCTTTGCCGTACATTTTGCTGCCAGTTCTGTCAGGTAATAATATTTCGAACCTTTCTTAATATTATCCTCCTGCAGAACGTAGATCAGCTTCGGGAAAGCCGGGGTGATATAATGTCCCGTCCGATCCTTAACGCCAAGCATACGCTGCTTCAGCATGATCTCGATAATCAGTGCCAGATCATCTCTTGTCTGTCCTTCCGGTACTTCATGGAGATACATAAAGACTGTTACAAACGGTGCCTGCCCGTTGGTTGACTGGAGCGTGATCAGCTGATACTGAATCGTCTGGCATCCGGATTCTACTTCTTTACGAAGTTCATCCTCAACCAGCTCATGCATCTTTTCATCGGAAACAGGAATGCCAAGTTCTGCAAGTTCTCGGGTCAGACGCGCTGCAATCTTCTTTCTGGAAACATCCACAAAGGGAGCCAGATGAGAAAGGGTGAATGTCTGTCCACCGTACTGGGAGCTTGCCACCTGCGCGACGATCTGCGAAGCGACGGTACAAGCCGTTGCGAAACTCTTTGGCTTGTCGATATGCGTTCCTGAAATACATGTTCCATTCTGGAGCATATCTTCCAGATTGATGAGGTCGCAATTGTGCTCCTTCTGGGCGTAGTAATCTGCGTCATGAAAATGAATAATTCCTTCCTCATGAGCTTTCACAACATCTGCAGGCAGAAGAATTCGCTTTGTCAGATCTTTAGATACCTCGCCAGCCATGTAATCACGCTGAACAGAGACAATCGTTGGGTTCTTATTCGAATTTTCCTGTTTGATTTCCTCATTTGACATATCAATCAAAGAGAGAACCGCTTCATCTGTTGTGTTTGCCTTGCGGGACAAGGATCTCAGATACCGATAACGGATATACTTTTGCGCCACCTCATAACCGCGCATCTCCATGATTCCGGTTTCTACCATATCCTGGATGTCCTCCACCGCGACCGCATGCGTTGATTTCTCAACCTCTGCCGCAATCTTGTCTGCAATCGCCTGAATCTGAGCTTCATTCATCTGGTGAATGCCGTCCACTTCCGCGTTTGCCTTTTTGATCGCGTTTACGATCTTGGTTTTATCAAACTCCACTTCCTGTCCATTCCTTTTAATGATTTTTACCATGTCTTGTTCCTCCTTTAGAAACAAAAAATGCCGCTGGTTTTCCATATAATTTGGAAAGCCTTTCGCGGCGTACATTAACAACAACCTACAATAGTGACTATATGATTATTATACTTTGTTTTGTCGAATATAGATAGGAATCTCATTTTCAGGCAAAACAAAACCCCCGCTTGATAGCAGGGGCATTGTTTTGATCCTTAGAGAACCATCTGAATGTTTCTTCTGATGATCCTTACCAGCTCTTTGGGAAGAGTGTTCAAATCAGAGATATCCAGATAAATTGCCGCGTCCTTGGGCTTTACCGAACTGCTGACATAAACGCTTTTAATGCGGTCTCTGTCAGATCCGATGCCCGCTGTCACAACGGTTATTCCCTTTTTCCTTGCGTCTGCAACGGCTTCTCTTACATCAATACATGCACTCAGTCCGCAGTAGTTACAAGCTTCCGGCAGTCCATCTGAAACAATAAGAAGAAGCTTTATATGCTCATCTCTGGCAGCAAGTTTCTTTGTACAGAAGCGAATAGCCGTGCCATCGCGGTTGTTTTCTCTTGCGGTGATCTCCATCAGACGGCGATTTGTCTTTCCATCTCCGTCAAATCCGAACTCCTTGTAAGAAAGCATCCGTACATCATTGTTTCCATCGAAGTCTTCTGTGTGTCCGTATATGGAAAGTGGAAGCGAAAGCTTCTCGCAGAATCCATTTACAACCATTGCTGCGTCAATTGCCGCTGCAACTTTTCCGCCGGATGACATAGAGCCGGATTCATCGATCAGACACATAACTGCCATGTCTGGTTTGTCCTCCGGATTCTTTCTGGACATCATCTTGCCGCCTTTCATCCGATAAATTGAAGAAGGATCAATGGCTTTACCATAAATCTTTCCGTGCTGGACTTCTCCAAGCTTGCGGTCTTCAATCTCTCTGGAAAGCAGTCTGGATGCTGTCGTGATTGCCTTAGACAGTTCTTTTTCCTTGCTCATGCAAGCACTTGCGAGATATGCGTCCTCCTTATCGAAGGTAACACGTTGAACAACGCATTTCTGTCCTGTCTTTTCAGACAAAACAGTATCATCTTTGTGAAGATCCTTTGCGACATCTTTCTCAGCAAGAGTTTCTGCTTCGTCCAGAGCAGCTTCAGAAGTAAGATCATCCAGTGCTTTTTCAAGCTCTCTTTCCTTTTTCTCTGCTTCTTCTTCCTTCTTTTCTTCGCTTTCTTCGTCGCCTTCAATCTTTACAGAAGTTGTGCTTCCTTTCGGAGCAACAGTTTCTCCTGCGTGCTTTTCTTTTGCGGCATGCTCCAGAATTTTCGAAAGTTTCTTAGCGTCCATCGGTGTGCCTTTGGACTTTTTACCAGAAGTAGAAGATGAGTCTTTTTCAGCTGCTTCCGATGAAGGATCACAATCTTTGCTATCGCCTGCGCGGTCACGACCTCCTTCTGAACCTTCTTCCGAGCTATCGCTTGCAGAAGGTTCCCCTGACTCACCTGATTCTTCAGATTCGCCAGATCCGCCAGATCCGCCGATTGCTATAACGGATTTAGAACCTGACCGCTTGCCGCCGCTTTCCCCATCCTTTTCTTCGCTATCGCCGCCTTCCGAATCTTTGGATTCCGGAGGTTCAATACCGATTTCAGCGATGGTAAATGCAAAGATTGCGTTGATCAGCTTCATTCTTTCCTTTGCGTTTCGCTCTGTAATTGCCAGCCCGATTAGCGGCATGACATTCTCATAGAAGTCGGTTAAATCGAACTTCGCGCAGGAAAGCTCGCCCTTGTGATCATGTGAAGTAGCCTCCTGTAAGATCAGGTCAATGCACGCATCCTCTTTTCTCAACTGTTCCAGCTTCGGATCTTCCTCAAAAACATGCTCACGCACAAGAGTAAGACAACCTGCATATCCGGGAAATAAAGCCCGAAGAAAATGCTCAATTGCACCATCTTCCACGCAGTTTTGAACCGTTTTCCACAGCATGGCAAGCGGCATACGCAGCTCTTCCTTTGCGGATAACGTAAGAAACTGTGCATAGGCTTCATCGGCTTCCGCATTGATGCCAACGGGAGCCGGATACAGCGTTCCGTCGGTCAAAAGTGACGTGCGGCACTTTTCTGTCTTCACAAAATCTGTAAACAGAATGTGCCCGGTCTCATGGTACAGCATTCCGATCAGATATTTCACCTTATCCAGGAGTGTCATGCCACAGATAATAGACGTATTAATATCAATAATGATGTGATTACCGTCTGTACAAGCAGTTCCTTCTCCGCTATTTTTCAAGATAATCTGGCAGCGTCTGCCATATCTTTCTGTTACAAATGCGGCAATATTTGCAAACATTGCACGCATTGCAGAAGAGGAGAGAATCTGCTCATCCGAAAGACCCGCCTTTGCCATGCGGACAAATTCTTTAAAAGTTTTTTCTTTCATAAAAACCCCCTTTCCGGGGCTGCACCCGGGAATTTTCCCGGTGCAGCAATCTTTTAACCTTACGCATCGTGACTGAAAAGTCCGTACCAGACCTTTTCAATGTCACTCAGCTCATCTTCCGGCTGTGCTGTCTTGGCAAGAACCTTTCTGGCTCCTGTTTTCTCCAAAACATCTTCCGGGATTTCCTCTCCGGGATGCTTTTTCTGCCAGATCATCAGAGCTTCCGCCCAATGCTCAAGAGAACGCATTCCGCAAACGCCTGTGTTAAGTCCGTTTTCCGTCATGTATTTATCAATCTTATCGACGATATCTACCATGCGAGTCATTACGTTCTTATCACCAAAACCAGTTCTTTTCATAACGCGGTTTGCACGAACCTTTTTGCTTGGAAGTTCCAAACGGTAAGGGTCCAATCTATCGAACACCGCATTATTAATCATCCGGCATCCTTCATACTGCATGTTGCTGGTGAAAATGTAGATGCAGTACGGATTCTTCCGAAGAATCTTTCCGTTATCCAGCTGGATGAACTTGTCTTCTCCGCACTCCAGAATGGAGTTGAAGTTAGTCAGAACTCCTGGATCACGGATGCAGTCCGCTTCCTGTACCTCGCAAACGCACGGACGACTGTATGCATAGACGATAGGACTGTCCTGCCACAGAAATTCCGGACGATTTGCACTGCCCGCGTTCTTAATTTCAACAATCTTGGAAATAATATCCGAAAGACTGTTGCTGACTGCGCCGATTTTCTTCGCAATGGTATCTGCGTCAAGAACAAAATCAGTATCTGTCAGAGAGTTCACGTAAGAAACCAGTTCACTGTCTGCCGGCTCTTCAGCGTCAGGGTTCGGAATAAACTGACCTCTGATCTTTGCATCGTCAAATCCGCTTCCGCAGTTGACAAATACATAGGGAACACCAAGGTTTGCAGCAATCTGCTTGGCAAGTTCCGTCTTTCCGGTCCCTGCTTTACCGATCAGCCAGTAATTTCGGAGACTGGTCGAGTTGACAATCTCGTCCATGATTTCGTATCCCTCATCCGGCATGATAAACCAGTCCTCCTTTTTGGGAATTCTGGTTTTTTCCTCTTCCGTAAAGGTGAGTCCGAATCTGGATGCAAGATCATAATCTTCATCGGCATCTGCTGCCTTTGTGGAACAACGTGTGTCACCCGTTCCGAAAAGCTCTGCTCTCTGGTTTGGAGTCAGCGACTTCAGGGTTCCAAATGCTGGAATCTTCTCCTTATATAAAGAGTGACTAAGTGCTGCGCTTTCGACTTTATGGGAAAGATCCACAATGCTCTGCAAAACGGCACCGTCATCCAAACGCTTTTCAAAATCAGACCAGGAACCTGGTCCCATTGCGTCCAGAACGTCAAGAACGGCGATCTCGTTCCCGGGCATAAGATAGCGAAACGCTGCAATCAGGCATGCCCACATCGTGGTTGCACCGTCAAGGTCTGTGTATCGAAGTGGCTGAAACGTCTTGGTCTCCACCATATAGGTGTTTCCGAGAAGCTTTTTGTCCTCCGTCAATACAGCTACGTGCTTGCGTTTTCCTGCATCGTAGATGACAGTTGTAGAGCTTTCAGAACTCTGGATTGATACTGCACCATCCGGATAATATCCGCGATGCATCCCAAGTGCCCATACAAACGCCGGGACTACTCCGGAAACTCTGAGATCTTCGCATCCTTCGGGCATGGTTCCTGTCTTTGTATCAAAAATAGAATAAGTAGCCATTGTAATTTCCTCCTATAAGTGAGTGTACTATTCGTGTGTTATACGTTTTAGAATCCGAGTTCATCCGCAATATCGCTTAACTCGTCATCTGAGATCTGTTTCCAAAGCTTTACAAAGATGCTTCCATCTTTGTTTGGCGCTACCACCTGATACTTTGCCTCATTCTTTGTTAAGAGCTTGGAAAGTATAACGGGATCTGCGCCGGTGGTCATTTCTGCCGGGATAGTAAACGCGCTGGTTTTTGGGTCAGCTTTTTCTTCAAGATGCATCAAATCTTCAAAATGAAGTTTGATCCACCAGGAATAATCGTCTGCCTCCGGTTCCTTTGCAGGTTCTGCCGGCTTTTCTTCGATGGACTTCGGAATGTTGTCTTCCAGGCATGCTCCAAGTGCATAGCGTTTTGGGCGCTTGTTACAACCTGTGACATCAAACGTAATACTTCCGATTTGTCCATCGTCCGACCGGACCAAAACACCGATTTCGTGATCATAGAGCTTATTGTGAAACCATAAAATGTCCACCAGCTCTTTTTTCATGCCCTGAAGTCTGACCGTGACTTCATCCAGAAGACACGCAGGAACCATAAAACTATGAAAATTAATATATTTTGTCGCCATCTATATCCTCCTTATCCAAAATGCCTGCCTCCAAGAGAAGAGCACGGAACACCATCCGTCAAAATATTCGTAGCCGGAATGGCTCCATTGCTTTCTATCTTTTGTTCAGCAGATACTGTTTCTTTCCTTGAGATAACGGTTGGAATATCCGTTACCTTAAAGATTTCCCGTCCATCTGTAAGTCGTCTGAGACTCCCTCTGACGGACAGAATGTCCCCTGCCGCATAGCGCTGCGCGGCGATTTTATCTGCAATGTATCCAAAGGCGATGCAGGCATATGAGATTCCTGCTGCCTCTTTTGTGTTTTCGCAAACACAGAAGCGAACTCCTGAGTTGTGCTGCTTGGTAGTAAACCGTCCAATAACTTCTCCGGTCTGACTTACCGCGCATACGCGTACATTGCTGTAAATAATGTCATTTCCGTCTCCTGCAATTCCGGAAACCGGAATGTTCGTGCCATAACTTACAAGTGATGTAACCCGCAGGGCCTTTTTTGTTTCGCCCTGAGATACATAACTGGAAAATGATCCTGTTGCGAGAAACATTTCATCTTCCCGTAAGCCTTTGCCTCCGTTTAAGGAGAGCACTCTGTCTGCAAGTCCTGTATTGTTAAATACATTGCAGATATAAGTACCTCCGCCTGCGCAGTCACGAACATGAAGAACAAGATACATCCGCCCTTTTTTGTCCGTTTTCTGTTCAATCGCAGGAGTGCCGTTTTTGGGCGGCAGGAGCTTGAGCATGAAAAAACTGGCGACGTTATAATTGTCTCCAGTTCCATTCGCCTGGGCCATTTGCTGCCCTCCTTCCTTTTATTGTGAGTTATGCGGTCTGAGCAGTTTTGGCATGCCAGTCGTACTCATACAGAACATTGACGACCTCTTCTCGTGCTTTTCTGGCAACCTTTCGAATGCCGTCCATGTCATGATAAACTGCAAGTGTCTGTGCAAGTCCGAGATACTTTGTTTTGATCACAAGACATCTTGTACTCACTTGCTGCAAATTTTCTCTTTTGCACACGAAGTTAAGTGCAATCTCGCTGAACATGTTGTCCACGGCAATACGCTTCACTTCGTCAATACTGACCGGCTTTTCTGCAAGAGCTGCAATTTTTTCCACATCCCACAGGATTTTCAGCTGATCCTCTCCAAGGAGTCCGATTCTTGTAATACCAAGAAGCAGATTTTCCAGGAACTTGTTTTCTTTCTCTGTCCGATCCTTCTTTGCAAGACTTTCCAGAGAAGATTTCAGATGGAGCTTAATCCCGATATATCGCTTGGGATCAATTCCATTTTTTTTAAGAGAGAGCATCTCTTTCGAGAGCTCCAAGAGCTTTGACGAGACTTCCGATGTCGTGCCCATTTGGTTCCTCCTTTTTTTGTACCTTTTCAAGAAGCGATGTGCTTCCAATCAGGTAATCTTCTTTGGCAGACTCTAAAGAGTCGTACCAGTATGTCGGATATTCAGCCAAACCTGTCTGAATTCCACGGCGCACATCTGCACCCACAAGAACATAACCTGCCTTCGTCAGAACGACTTCATAGTCGTTTTTCCAGGAGACCGGTTCATCCTTCCGCTTTCCGCGAAACAAATCTGCGATTTCAATCCTTGCGTTTCTTGGACCTGGAATACGGACTGTTTCACCGTTTTCCCTGTCATAAAACAGATAGAATCGTGACGATTTATCACGTTTTGCGGCTTTGGGTGCCTCAATCTTTACGATCGAGTTGTCTTTTTTGGAGACAATAAATACTCCAGAAGCCATTTTGCTTTCCTCCTTTCTTTTGGTTGAGAGCCGTCGGTTTTCCTGGCTCTCGTGCATTTATGAAATTTTTCGTTTTGTAAATATATGTATAGTATACTATAGGTATGTTTTAAAATACAGACAATGCATTTTCTATGCCACGCCTTTTTCTATGGGGGATTTATGGGACAACAAGAAAGATCGTCATCCGGGCAAACAGTACGGTCTGTTTTCCGGTCTTACTTATTACGCTTTGTTTTTTTGGTTTTGCTGATACTGATTGGTTTTTCGATCCTTCCGTCAGCCGCCGGCATCTGGGATAAGCTGATTTCCGGAAGCGGCATGCTTGCAATTGTCATAGGACTTGCCGCGCAGGCATCCCTTGGAAATGTATTTTGCGGATTGATGATCATGGCAAATCATCCATATGAGATCGGAGACCGCATCGAAATAGGAAATGACACAGGATATGTAACAGGAATTACTCTGCAGTACACCATGTTGCGAACCTATCTCAATGAAAGCATTGTCATTCCGAACACTATCGTAAGCAGCAGTAGAATTAAGAACTATTCCAGGATCAGCGGAGCTTCGTATCCGATCGAAATTTCGGTTGCATATGGAACCAATCTGGACAAGGCAAAAGCCATTATGCAGAATGTTGTTTTTCATAACATTCGTTTCTTTGGGGATTCGAAACCAACCGTTTTAGTGAAGGCGGCGGGAGACTTTGGGATTACGTTAAAGGTGGTTATCATGACAAAGACTCCGGAAGATAACCCCGTTGCCTGTTCCGAATGCCTGCAGCAAATCATTTCGGAATTTACAAAAGAAGGTATCGAGATTCCGTATCCGACACACGTTGTGTACCAAAAGGATGTTTTGAAAAGCGGGGAAGAACATGGAACTGGAAGGAAGCATCACAACTGAAAACGATATCTTGATCATTCGAATGGATGGACGGATCTGGAAGAAAAAACAGATACTGCGTGGTGGTCAGACAAATGTCGGATATGAAGCATACATCGATGCTGTAAATCAGTTCTTTGAAGAGAACGAGCTTTTTCGATATCCTCGCTATCATGAAAAAGTGTGGATTTCTTTTACGCAGCATTACGCAGATCAGCGCCGGATGCTTGATGTTGATAACATGGACATCAAACCGATCATAGACGCCATTTGTCTGTACCTTCTT
>Ga0129312_1000679_pt1 | contig 26129 bp, 25 predicted proteins | sample O827metagenome_FD_94434 | JGI IMG/M metagenome (GOLD analysis project Ga0129312, IMG submission 94434) | Orangutan group fecal microbial communities from Wisconsin, USA - O827 metagenome | ecosystem: Host-associated > Mammals > Digestive system > Large intestine > Fecal | place: USA: Wisconsin... | reverse complement strand
CGGATGAATACATCTATTATCCAGGAAGTTGTTTGCATACGTAAAGAAATGGCGGCCGTTTAGCTTTGCATTTCGGCCGTTTTGCTCCGCAAAACCGGCCGTTGGACTACGCTATATGCATCCGACAATAACATCCTTATATTTTACAGATTTTTTTATTATCTGTTCGACATTAAAGTCGGCAGGATCATGATTTTCTTCATGAATTACACCGCTATGAACACCATACGGTGATACATGCAGATAAACCTTAACATTAGGAACATATCTTACTATGTTGTTTGTGTAGAAACCTTCAACATTCGTCCATCCGCTTGTACCTCCGTCTACAGCAGTTGTTACTCCCATAGGAATGCATAAGAGATCTGCATTTGCACCTATATTGCTGTTCAAGTAATTCAAATGGACATGCTCATCAACAAGCCCAGGAACTACATAATTATTCTTGGCATCTACTTCAAACTGCGCCTCTGCCACTCCATCGGAAGGTGCTTCCGCAAAAACACCGTCTTTAACATAAACCGTTCCGCTATATGTCGAAAGCTTATTAAAATCAACTAACTTGGCATTTTTTATAATGTAATCATATTTCATTCTAATTATCCTCCGGATAAAAAACGGATAGGCGCTACGATTCTTCGTACTAAACGCCCATCCGTATCAAATATTATTTATTTCATAAGATTTGGTATAAACATTGATATCGAAGGCACAAAGCTTGTGAGCAAAACCATTCCCATAAGCAATATAACAAACGGCATTGTCTTTGCACTTAGCGTTGCTATCGTCTGTTTTGTTACCGGTTGAGCTGCAAACAGGCACAGTCCAAACGGAGGTGTTGCCTGACCTACAGAAAGGTTAAATACAACGATACATCCAAGCTGCACCGGATCAATTCCGAATGAAACAGCTATAGGGTAAATAATAGGAGCTACAATAAGGATGATCGGAGCAGCATCCATAATCATGCCCAAAAGCAGCAACAAAATATTAAGAGCAATAAGGAATGTCACCTTGCTTGTTATTACAGATGCCAACGCATTTGTAAGCATTACAGGTATTCCGTTTCTTGTAAGTACATATGAGAACAGCTTTGCAGCCATGATGATCATAAGTACATTTGCTGTAGACTTAACCGAATCTATCGATATTCTGATAAGATTATCAAACTTAAGCTCTCTGTAAACAAAGCAAGAAACGATAAGTCCATATATACAAGCAACAGCCGCCGACTCTGTAGGAGTAAATACTCCGGCATAAATACCACCAAGTACAATTACCGGCATGATGATAGCCCAGATAGATGACTTAGTTGCCGATGCCAACTCATGCAAACTGAATTTTCCCTTTGGCTTAATATCATGACGAACTGCGTAAATATAGCAATATACACACAGAGCTATTCCGGCAAGTATTCCCGGCATAACGCCTGACATAAGCAAGTCTGCTACCGATGTATTGACTGTTGTTCCATATACTACGAAAACAATAGACGGAGGAATAACTATACCCAATGTACCTCCGGCAACCGTCAATGCTGCTGCATATCCCGGATCATAACCTTCATCAACAAGCTCAGGATAGAGGATGCTTCCGATAGCTGCGGTTGTTGCTACAGATGAACCGGAAAGTGCTGCAAAAAACATACAAGCTATAATTGCAACTATTGAAAGTCCGCCTCTGACAGAACCCATCAGTGCCTTTGCAAATCTTATAAGTCTTGTTGCAATTCCACCATGCTGCATGATTGCACCTGCAAGCATGAAGAAGAAAATAGCCAACAAAGAGTACTGTTCTGTTCCGGCCTGCATTCTCTGTGCAAGGAAAGTATCTGCCATTCCCGGAATGCTTGCAAGCGCAACCATACTGGTTAATGCAAGCGACCATACTACCGGAACACCTATCAAAAGTGTTATTACAAATACGGCTGCTAATAAAATCAACGATCCACTCATCAGTCTGTAACCTCCTTAACCTCAGGCGGATAGAGGTCTGTTATGTCCTCTCCCTTTAAGATACAAATATTCTTGATCAGATTGATGATTTTATCTATAAGGATAAGAATGAATCCGATAACAAGCCATACATAGCAGAAGTTATAGCTAATCTTGAGCGAAGAATATATATTTGGAAACTGAGATGTATGAATTACAAGTGCAATTGCAGACTTTAAAAATGCCACAACAGCGATTACACTCAGTATATCGCATACAACTTTAAGTGTAGCCGCATGCTTTGGATCTTTTGGCATGATTATGTCGATTTTTGTTTCAGACTCACTTTTTACAGCAAGATTTGCTCCAAGCATAACCAGTACCAAATACATCAGCAAACTCAGCTGTTCTGACCACGGAAGTGATGAATGAACAACATATCTGCAAAATACCTGTGCTCCGTTTACCGCAAGCATGATTACTACAGCTATCAGGATAAGAACTTTTTGACCTGCATAAACAGTATCATCAAATTTTTTTAAGCCCCTAAGCAGATTTTTCATAATTTGATACAAACCTTTCTTTTTATAAAACCGGAGTTCAAAAACAAACTCCGGTTTCTCAATCATGGAATAAAGTTTTTGAAAATGTTTCTCGCGAAAACTAAACTATATTCATATATTCTCTTATCTGAGGCTCTTAATGTATTCTACAAGCTCTGCATACTCTGGATGATTGTCATATACAGACTGAACCTTTTCCTGAAGCTCTGCCTTATCAAATACATCATCTTTGTACTCACAGCCCTTTTCCTCAAGGCCCTTTACAGCATCGTCATTCATATCCTGAACGAGTTTACGCCACTGTGGCTTGATTTCTTCAATACACTCATCAAATACAGCTTTCTGATTATCTGTAAGCTTTTCTCTGAGTCCGTTTGATGTGATGCAAACTGCTCCGCCCCACTCATGCTCAGTCTTATAGATAACCGGATTTACTTCAAAAATATTTGAGCTATAGATCTGGATGAACGGATTCTCCTCTGCATCAACAGTACCCTGCTGAAGTGCTGTATAAAGCTCGCCCCAGTCAATCGGTGCCGGATCTGCTCCGAGTGCCGAGAAGATTTCCTTCTGGATATCTGAAGGCTGAATACGAATACGAAGCCCCTTGAAATCATCTATACCATTAAGTACACGATTTTTTGATGTTGTAACATTTCTGAATCCGAATCCGTTCCAGAACTCAGGATTGATATTTACTGCTTTAAGCTTCTCGCCGAGAGTTGCACCCAGCTCACCGTCCTCAGCTTCCCATACATGATCATAATCTTCAAAGAGGAACGGCATATCAAATACTCCAACCTCAGGACAGAAATTTGAAAGGAAAGATGTTGAAATATTAGTCATATCAACCGAGTTGTTCTGTACTGCAGCGATAACCTCAGATACGGATCCAAGCTGTGCACTCGGATAAATATCAACTATAATTGATCCTCCGGACTTTTCCTCAATAAGCTGCTTGAACATCTTAGCGCCTTCGCCGTTTACACTTCCGTCCGGAGCATCCGCATGTGCAAATGTGATGTGTACCTCAGGATCTCCGGCTGCATCAGATGAACTTCCGCTTGACGATGAAGCTGCTGTTGTTTCTGACTGTGCTGCGGTAGTAGATGTTGTTCCTGAGCTTCCGCATGCAGCAAGTGACATTGCCATGCTTGCTATTAAACCTAATGCAATAATCTTTTTCATTTTGTCCTCCTTTAAAACCCCGTTATCAATCAATGTTTCGATAATTGATAATACTCAGCAATACGTAAATATTTTTGTACTTCGTTTTACTGAAGTGTCCTGATTATACCCCCCCCCATTCAGCTTTAAACAATTGATGTATTCAGATGTAAATGTTTCAAATTTGCACATGGTTTTATACATTGTTCAAATTTACTTCACCATTTCAAACTATTTTAATTAAGTTTCTTTAAGTATTTTTGTTAGTTTTTTACAATACAAAAATAAAATAATAATCATTATGAACAAATATTTAATTTTTGCATTCTCAAAAAACAAAAAATTCGCAAAGGAATCTAATAATATGACAAACAATGATTTTTGAAAAAAATTTGTATGATGCTTTCCGAAATATATAAAACAAATCGTGCTAAATCACAGAGTAAAGCCGGAATACTGAATGTATAATCTATAGCAAAATGTTATAATGCCGGCGTTTATGACGAAGTGTAGTTTTATACAATAGAAATTGCTGCCTCTGAAGATGTGATAAAGATAAAACTCCGACTCAACAGTCTTTTGTGATATAAAAAACAAACATGAGGCAGTTATGATATGTACCCCTAATACCGAACACCCAATATTGGGGGTAAATATCGCAACCGCCTCATGTCTATATTTTATGTAGTTTATTTAACAGCACTCGTTTTGAATGTGAATGAATGTGAAAACATGCCGTTTTTAATTATTTCCAGATTGAGAATATCCTTGCAGGATTTTCCTCTAAAATTGTCTTGATTGCAGATTTTGAAGCGCCGCAATACTCTAATGTCGGGACAAAGTCTGTCAGCATATACTCAAGACCATATGCTCTGCCCTGAGGCTCCATATATGAAGCCAGAGCCTCCTTACGACCTCCGTCAACTCCAAGAAGCAGCTGTGAACCGTAACCTTTTTCGATAAGCCAAGTCATATTCTCGGCAATCTCCGTATCCGGACGATACTGAGCCTTATTACTCTCCTCGAAGCAGAGATTAATACCTGTATCAAGCAATCTCTCATAATAACGTCTGTCAGGATTACGCTGCACATGGCAGAGTACGGTATGCTCAAGATCGGCACCGTTTTCCCTGAGGATCTCGACTATCTCAAGTCCCATGGTTCCAAAATCTGTATGGAAGCTTATCGGGCATCCTGTCATCTTCTGTGTAAGTGCAGCAACCTTAATTGCCTTTTCTTCCAGCTTGGTGATAAGTCTGTAGCTTGTTCCGGCCTTAATAAGTCCGGCCTTTGCCTTAGTTCTTTCGACAACAGGTCCGTTGTAGCTGTGAATATCCATACCCTCTTCGATCTCGAGAGCCATCATTTCAGCAACCTTTTCAACGCCTACCGTAGCAAGAAAGCTTGTACGCGGATCATAGTTGCTTCCCTTCTGAAAGCCTGTGGTCATCATAATATGACCCTTACCACGATATTCCTCTGCTATCTCGAGCATCTTGGGCACATTTCTTCCGCAACCGATAGGATCCATGCATACCATGGTTTTTCCACCGGCTTCAATGAATCTGCCAAACTCTTTTTTGCCGGCATTTACATCATCCATCAGGAAATTAATGTCCAGCTTGATCTCAGGTCCTCCGCTTCTGATCAGATGATCATGTGCATCGGTTACTCCGATCTCCTCGGCAGGAATATCACCAAGTACAGTTCTGACTATTCTACCCATTATTAAGCTCCATAAATAAGATTAGGCAATATTGTTGTAACGACCGGTACATAGCTCATTAGCATAAGCATTGCAAAGAGCAATACATAGAATACACGGCAGTCCTTGATGAAATCCTCTGTCTTACAGTTTGTAGCCGCACATGTAACGAACATAAGGTTACCCATAGGCGGTGTAAGTGAACCGATAGCCATGTTGAAGATGAATACCATACCGAACTGAACCGGATCGATTCCGAATGCAACCGCAACCGGAGCAAGCATAGGAGCAAGCACGATCTGAGCAGCTGTTGCCTCAATAAACATTCCGACACAAAGCAGGAATATATTAACAAGAAGCAGGAAAAGATACTTGTTATGGCAGAGTCCGATAAGGAAAGTGGTCATGTTCTGCGGAACATTTTCCCATGTAAGTATCCAGCTGAAGCAGGTTGCGGCACCTACAATGAGCATGATTCCTGCTGTTGTGCTGACTGTGTCTGTGATGCACTGCCAGATATTATCAAGTCTGATTTCTCTGTAAATGATTCCGAGTAGCAGCGCATAGAATATAGCTATTGCTCCGGCCTCTGTAGGCGTGAAGATACCGAGACGGATACCTCCGATAATAATTATAGGAAGACAAAGCGGAAGTATAGCCGGCTTAAAGCTTGCCCACAGTTCTTCCTTGGTAGGCTTCTGCTCACTGAGTCTCGGAATTCCGTTCTTCTTGGAGAACTTACTTACGATGATCATCATGGCTATGCAAAGTATGATAGCCGGACCGATACCTGCAACAAACAGCTTACCGATCGATGTTCCTGTTATAGAACCATAGATGATGGCTGCGATTCCCGGCGGAATAAGCGGTGTGATCATGGACGAAGCTGCTGTTATAGCACTTGCAAATCCATTGGAATAACCTGCTTTTCTCATGTCAGGAACAAGGAGCTTAGCCTCCATTGCAGCATCTGCAAGTGATGATCCGGACATTCCTCCCATAAGTGTAGAGAGGACGATATTAACCTGTCCCAAACCACCATACATATGCTGCGTAAGAACCTTACAGAATTTAAGCATACGCTCTGTAATTCCGCAGTAGTTCATAAGCGCGCCTGTTGCAACAAAGAATGGAATAGCAAGCATGGTTACACTCTGCATACCGGAGATAACTCTCTGCATTGCCATCATTGCATTGATGCCGCTTCCCGGATTGGCAAGGCCGTATGCCACGCAGGCACCGAGTATTGCTGCAAATACCGGAACATTAAGGAATAAAAGTACGAGTAATGAAATTGCGCTAAGTGCGATAGGTGACATTATTCGGCACCTCCTTCCCCATTTTCATCTTTGTGCTCGAACATGCCTCCAAGCACTCCGAAAAGCTGGTCAAGTATTATGAATGTATACTGAACCATCATGATAATGCAGCCGATAGGAGCAGCAATATCGATATATTTGTAGCTGATCTTAAAATACGGTGTAACCTTCTTGGTAACAGAAGCCGCAAGCTCAAATCCTCCCTTACAGAGATAGATAAGTACAAGCATTGCAACTACATAGCAGAAAACATCAAGCACCTTACGCGCCTTAGGATTAAGTCTTGCCGCAATAAGGTCAATGCTGACCTGTCCTCCTTTACGGAAAGCAATACTTCCGCCAAGGAAGATAGTCCATACAAAGAAAAATATCTGCATCTCCTCAAGCCATGCAATCGGATTGCCGAAACACTTACGCATTACTACACCGGCAACCGTCATGAATATTATAAGCAGAAGTGATACACCCGAAATGATCGAATCCAGACTGGTAATTATCTTCTGAATATGTTTCAACGTCTTATTACTCCTTCATTTTAGACAAAAAGGGCCTCGGGCTGTGTTATTCACGTCCCGAAGCCCATATAACCAACTCACTCTATGATGTTTTTAAATGATATCAGCCGTTGATGATTCCCTGGATCTGCTCATAAAGACCCTTTGTCCAAGTTCCGTTGTCCTCATAATCTGTGTAAAGCTTCTCACTTGCATCCTGGAACTCTTTGAATGCAGCATCATCAAGCTCATAGATAGTAACACCTGCATCTGTCATGTTCTTCTGCATCTCTTCGCTAACCTGCTTGTAGAGATCGTTATTGTACTCAGCAGCTTCCTCTCCTGCCTCAACGATTGCTGTCTGATACTCCTCAGGAAGTGAATTCCAGAAATCCTCTCCTACGATGAAGTTAGAGAATGTCATCTGGTGGTTTGTCATAGTGATGTTCTTGCAAACCTCCTGGAAAGCATTGTTGTAAAGTGTTGTAAGCGGGTTCTCAACGCCGTCAACTACGCCCTGCTGAAGTGATGTATATACCTCACCGAGAGCCATAGGTGTTGATGCAGCACCAAGGTTATTGAACATAGTTACTGAGATATCGTTGTTAGGAACACGGATCTTCATGCCCTTGATGTCTGCAACAGACTTAACCGGTGACTTTGTCATAAGCTGACGCTCACCATAGATCCAGTTTGTTGATGCGATATGAAGTCCTTCCTCTGCAAGCTTAGCCTCCTGCTCTGCCCACCAGTCACTGCCTGTGATCTTGTACATAGCACTCCAGTCATTGAAGAGGAACGGTCCCATAACTACTCCGAAATCCGGAACATAGTCCATAAGGTATGAACCGTCAGCAATCGTGCAGACATTCTGTCCCATAAGCATCATCTCGATAAGGTCAGCCTTAGCTCCGAGCTGGCTTGAAGGATAAACCTCCATCTTAACAGCTCCGTTTGTCTTCTCGGCAATAAGCTCAGCCCACTTGTCGCATCCTTCGTCGATAGGATCTCCGTCGGTCTGCTCGTGGCAAAGCTTAATTGTGTACTGAGCATCTCCTGTTGATGCTGCAGTTGTCTCAGCATCTGCTGCTGCCTGTGTCTCACCTGAAGCTGCCGCAGTTGTTGTAGCTGTGCTTGAGCTTCCGCAAGCTGCAAGAGACATAGCCATTACTGCTGCTGTTGCAATTGCAATAAACTTTCTCATTTCATTTCCCCCAATAATAAATTACCAAATAGAATCTTAATGATCAGCCATCTTGGCTTGTTAGTTACATGCGAAATTGTATCAGTTTGAAAACATTGTCTCAACAGAGGTAATTTGTTAAACAGTTCACAAATCAAACAAGCTGTTTTAACTATAGTTTCATATTTAAACACCGCATTCTGTGTGTCACATAATCAGTCATATTCAAATATGACAGCTATATTATTTTATACATTTTCAATCAAAACCTGTTTAGGCTGATAATGAGCATTTTCCCCTGTTTTCCGCCGTTTTAAAACACCCGGCTCATCCGTACCTCAAGTACCGACAAACCGGATGTATCACATGCAGTCATTCACGCACTGCATTTCTTATTCTTCTGTATCAACCGTTTCATATTCGGAAGTGCTCTCCAAACTAACTTCCTTGGTCAGCTCCTCGTCCATGACATTCAGCACCTTTGCTGCTATCTTCAGCTCCTCCGGGCTTAAACGCTCCTCAACACGCTTCATGACCGTATTCATGTACTGATAGCTGATATTGTAATAATCCATATATTTCTGGGTAACCTCAAGATGATAGACTCTTCTGTCCTTCTCCGATTGTACCTTCATGAGATAGCCCTTACCGATCAGCTTATTGACCTTGTCGGCGGCATTCGCACTCGACAGGCTTGTAAATTCCGCAAAGCGGCTCACAGTCGGCTTATTAAGTGCCAGTATGATCTCCATGCAGAAGGTTTCCACCGTAGTCAGACTCACCTCGCGGTTCCCCCATTTTTTGAATACTTCCTGATAAAAATGCATCTTAAATTTGGTATATACATTGGAAAAAGCATTGTAGATCATAAACTCGAACCCCCACCTGCTCTAATGTAGCATCATTAGCCTTCTACTGCAAATGTTAATTCGGCAGTCACAGCCAGTTTACCGTCTACGTATGCCTTAGCCTCACCTATTCCTACCGGACCCTTGCGAGTCACTATCTCACAATAAAGCTCCAGTACATCCCCCGGAACGACCTGTCTCTTGAAACGTGCATTCTTGATGCCTCCGAAGAGCGCGATCTTGCCTTTGTTTTCTTCCTCCGAAAGGATGGCAACAGCTCCGGTCTGCGCAAGTGCTTCTATTATAAGTACACCCGGCATTACATGCTTTTCCGGAAAATGTCCCAGAAACTGCATTTCATTGGCTGTTACACACTTTCTGCCGTGTGCGCTTACTCCCGGCTCACACTCAAGTATCCTGTCCACAAGCAGGAAGGGATATCTGTGCGGAAGTATCTCCTGTATCTGATTGGAATTAAGCTCCATTTTTATTATCTCCTCAAACCTTCTTGAAAAGTATAGATGCGTTGTGTCCTCCAAAGCCCAGTGAATTTGACATAGCTACCTTAATATCCGCATTTCTTCCTTCGTTTGGAACGATATCAAGGTCACATTCTTCATCCGGAACCTTGTAATTGATGGTTGCGGGAACAAATCCGTTATAAATGCTGAGCGCTGTGATCACGCCCTCTACCGCTCCGCTTGCGCCTAAAAGGTGTCCTGTCATGGACTTTGTCGAGCTCATCATAAGCTCCTTCGCATGCTCACCGAAGGCAAGCTTGACAGCCTTGGTCTCTCCGCTGTCATTAAGGTGTGTGGAGGTTCCGTGTGCGTTGATATAATCAACATCCTTCGGCTCAAGTCCGGCATCTGCTACAGCCATGCTCATGCACTTCGCTGCTCCGGATCCGTCCGGAAGCGGTGCTGTGATATGATGTGCATCACAGTTTGCGCCGTAGCCTGCTACCTCACAGTATATCTTGGCTCCGCGCTTAACGGCATGTTCATACTCTTCCAATACGAGTACAGCCGATCCCTCTCCCATTACGAAGCCGCTTCTCTCTGCATCAAAAGGAATAGAAGCTCTCATAGGATCATCCCCGCTGTGAAGTGCCTTCATCGAAGCAAAGCCGCCTATACCAAGCTTTGTTATGCTTGCCTCTGCTCCTCCGGCAAGCATGATATCTGCATAACCGTCTCTTATATAATGGAAGCTGTCACCGATAGCGTTGGTTCCGCTCGCACATGCCGTAACTATACAGCTGCACATTCCGTGCAAACCGTGAGCTATAGCTATCTGACCTGCTGCCATATTTGAAATGGCACTCGGAATGAAGTACGGAGAAACTCTCTCATATCCCTTTTCCATACCGCGATGGTCTTCATTTTCGATAACATCGATACCACCGATACCGCTTGAGAGTATCACTCCGCATCTGTCTGTATCTTCATTCTCAAACTGAAGTCCGGCATCCGCTACCGCCTGATCTGCAGCGCAGCGTGCGAATACTGTAAAACGCGCCATCTTTCTGAGTTCTCTCTTATCGATAAACTGCTCAGGCTCAAAGTCCTTGACCTCTCCTGCGAGCTTGATCTTGAAGTTCTCCGTATCAAATGCAGTGATCTTATCTATACCGCATTTTCCCTGCTTAACCGACTCCCACACAGAAGCCACGTCATTTCCTATAGGTGATACTACACCGAGTCCTGTTACGACTACTCTTCTCATATATGTAACTTTCTGCTTACAGCCGATGTAAGCAACTTCCCTTCCTGATTTATATAACTTTTCAAAGTCAATTGTGTCTTAATGTTCTCAGGCTGTTTTATCTTATATTTTATAATCAGCCTTGGCAGATGTTTTCATTTTCGCTGCATCCACAGACGCCTAAGCTCAGATTGCCATTCCGCCGTCTACACAGAACACCTGACCTGTGATATATCTGCTCTCATCTCCGGAGAGGAATGCAACCATATTTGCAACATCCTCAGCCGTACCCATGTCTCCGAATGGAATTGTCTTTAATATAGACTCTCTTATCTTCTCGTCCATGACCATGGTCATATCTGTCTTGATAAAGCCCGGAGCCACAGCATTTACATTGACATGTCTGCCGGCAAGCTCTCTTGCAAGTGACTTTGTCATACCGATCACAGCTGCCTTGCTTGCCGCATAATTGACCTGACCTGCATTGCCCATAACTCCGACAACACTGCTGATATTTACGATATGTCCGCTGCGTGCTCTCATCATGAGTCTTGATACCTCACGCATCATGTAGAATGCGCCTCTTGCGTTGGTATTCATGACTACATCAAAGTCCTCGTCACTCATACGCATGATGAGTCCGTCTCTGGTCACTCCGGCATTGTTGACAAGCACATCTATATGTCCGAACTCCTCAGCCACCCGCTTTACAAGTGCTGTGCAGGCTGCGGAATCCGTAACATCCGCCTGATATGCCTTGACTATCGCGCCTTCGGCATCACAGAGCTTAAGTGTCTCCTGTGCTGCCTCTGCGCCTCTTGAATATGTAAATGCAATGTCATAGCCGGCCTTTGCAAGCCTTACGCATACTGCACGGCCTATACCTCTGCTTCCTCCGGTTATAAGTGCAAGCTTTTTCTCGCCCATATCCTATATCTCCTCATTTATCCACATCACGCCTGCATAGCAAGCAGCTTTTCCACATCTGTTGCCGTTGTAAGGCTAATTATCTGCGGCTTTATGCCGAGCTTCATTGCAGTCTTCTTGACGAAGCCCGACAAAGCATTGCCGGGGCCTATCTCTATAAATGTCTCAGCTCCCGCCTTGAGCAACGCCTCGGCATCAGACTCAAATCTGACACTGTTTGATACCTGTGCCTTAAGGAGTTCCTTAAGATCTTCTCCGTCCTTAAGAAAATCTCCGCTTACATTCATGGCAACCGGTATCGAAGGCTTATTGAACTCGACATTCTTAAAATGCTCATAAAGCTTTTCCCCGGCAGGCTCCAGATATTTTGTATGGAAAGGCGCACTGACCTTAAGTCTTATGCAGCGCTTTGCTCCAAGCTCTGCCGCTTCCTGCTCCGCTGCCTCTACAGCTGCCTGTTCTCCGCAGATAACATACTGTCCCGGACAATTGTAATTTGCCACGGTCACAAAGCCCTTGCCTGAGTCTTCAGCCTTTTTGCAGGCCTCCTCTGCCTTTGCCGCGTCGAGTCCGAGTACTGCGCTCATAGCCGTCTCAAGCCCCTTTACCGCATCTGCCATAGCCTGTCCTCTGAAGGCTACGGTCTTTACATAATCCTCTGCGCTCCATACGCCTGCCGCATATAAGGCACCGTATTCTCCGAGGCTGAGTCCCGCACTTGCATCCGGCACTATTCCATGTGCCTTAAGCACAGCTGTTAAGCCTACTGCAAATGCAGCCATGCAGGGCTGAGTATACTCGGTCTGCATAAGCTTTTCCTCCGGTCCCTGCCACATAAGCTCTTTGACAGAGAAAGAAAGTACCTCTTCAAGCTTATCTATCTCATTTTTAAATTCAGGATAAGTCTCGTACAGATCCTTGCCCATTCCTACTGTCTGGCTGCCCTGACCGGCATACAGAAATATCTGTTTCATAATCCGAACACCTCATTATCGACGATATAAATATCTTAAAAAGTGCGAGCTCATGCTCATCCTTATTCGAAGCACACTCTGAATTCATCCATCAGCTCTCCGACTGTTGTCATATGATCTATCCTCCATGCGTTTTCACCGCTGAAGAACAATCCTTCGTCTATATTGCCTCTTACCGCAGCTATCAGAGCTCTGCTTATGCAATAAACTGCCTTGCCCGGTCCCTGACATGCCGTAAGGCATCTGTTGCAGCGCTTTGCGCTGAAGTCATCACCGTTCTTAAGGCGTTCAAGCAGCGAAGTCATCACCGCTCTTGCAGGCATTCCTACAGGACTCTTGATAATAACTATGTCTTCCTTCTTGGCATTTATTATTACATCCTTGAAGCCCTGCGCGGCATCACATTCTTTGGTTGCAATAAATCTCGTTCCTATCTGTACGCCCTTTGCTCCTGCCTTAAGCATGCGGCTGCAATCCTCTGCTGTGAATACTCCGCCTGCCGCAAATACCGGGATCTCACGTCCAAGCTCTTCCTCGTAAGGCTTAAGCTCGGCACATACCTCGGCTACAAGCTGCTCATTGTTCTCTGCTGTATTGTTTTCAAGCTCATCTACGGAAAATCCGAGATGTCCGCCCGCCTTGCAGCCCTCCATAACGAAAAAGTCCGGAAGTCTGCCGCCGTGTCTCTTGTATGAACGGCACAGAAGCTTGGCTGCCTTGGCACTCGAAACTATCGGTGCAAAGAGTATCTCAGCCTTTCCTACATATTCCCCAAGCTTAAGCGGAAGTCCTGCTCCCGATATGATTGCATCTGCACCGGCTTCTATTGATGCCTTGACAGCCTCCTCATAGCCGCTTACCGCTGTCATGATATTTACTCCTATCAGTCCCTTGCCTCCGGCTATCTCCTTGGCCCTTATTATATGCTTCTTAAGTGCACGGATATTTGCCTCGTGAGGTGACTGTTCGAAGTCCGGCTCATCAAAGCCTATATTGGCGGAGCTTATGACTCCCATACCGCCTTCTGCCGCAACAGCACCGGCAAGACCCGAGAGTGAAACTCCGACTCCCATGCCGCCCTGTATAACAGGAAGCTTCAATTCTTTATTTCCAAGCTTCATAGACCTTCTCGCAATCCGATACCATCTCTTCAAATATCTCACTCATAGGTCTTACTTCCTTAAGCTGACCCGCAACCTGACCTGCCATGAGTGAACCTGTCTTGGTATCTCCGTCAAATACAGCTCTTCTTAATGCTCCGAGTGTATATTTCTCAAGCTCCATCTTATCGAGTCCGGCCTTTTCCTGCTTGACGTACTCTCTTGCCATATTGTTCTTGATAACTCTGACCGGACTTCCGTTGATGCGTCCCAATACTATAGTCGAGTTGTCCTTAGCCTTAAGCACTGCCTGCTGATAATTTTCATGTATCGGGCATTCCTTTGAAGCAAGCAGGCAGGTTCCTACCTGTGCACCGCAGGCTCCGAGTGCGAAAGCTGCCGCAAGCTGTCTGCCCGAAGCGATACCGCCCGCTGCGACAACAGGTATGCTTACCGCATCTATGACCTGAGGAACAAGTGTCATGGTTGTCATTTCACCGACATGTCCGCCGCTCTCGGTACCCTCTGCGATAATAAGATCTGCTCCGTCCTGCTCAAGTCTCTTGGCAAGGACCGCACTTGATACTACCGGCATAACTATAACTCCGGCTTTTTTCCAGTCATTCATAAATTCAGCCGGAACGCCTGCTCCGGTAGTAACTATCTTTACCCCTTCGTCAAGTACCACCTGAGCCATATCATGTGAATCCGGATGCATAAGCATGAGATTGACACCGAAAGGCTTGTCTGTGAGCGACTTTGCTATCCTTATGTTTTCTCTGAGCGAATCAACTCTCATTCCGCCCGATCCGATGATTCCGAGAGCCCCGGCATTGGCAGCTGCTGCCGCAAATGCTCCTGTAGCTATATTTGCCATTCCGCCCTGAATGATCGGATATTTTATTCCCAAGATCTCATTTAACTTCTTCATATTCATCCAAACTCTTATTAAACATTTACAATGGCGCCGCCCCATGCAAGTCCTGCTCCGAAGCCTACACACAACAGCTTACTGTTCTTTTTCACTATGCCGCGCTCAAGCATCTCGTCAAGCAGTATAGGTATACTTGCCGATGAGGTATTGCCGTAGCTTGCTATATTCATAAGGAACTTATCTTCGTATCCTTTGTATTTCTTCTTAACATGATCGATGATGCGTGCATTTGCCTGATGACAGAGTATGTAGTCAATATCTTCAAGACTCATACCGCTTGACTCAAGCAAGCTGTCTATGGTCTGAGGCACCGCCGCTGCGGCAAATCTGAATACCTCATGTCCGTTCATCTCTATCACTGTCTTGCGTTCTCTTACCGGAGAATCCTCAGCCAAAGTTCCTCCCGGATATATGGCGCATCTGAGAGCCTCCATATTGCCGTCGGACCAGGCTTTTCCTGCAAATGCAGCAGCCTCCGCTGTCTTATCAAGCTCGATTATCGCAGCACCCGCTCCGTCACCGAATAATATTCCTGTCGAACGGTCTCTGAGATCAAGCTCCTTTGACAGCTGCTCGCTGCTTATAACAAGGCAATACTTACAGCCTTCCGCAAGCAGCAGCCCCCTGCCTGTTATAAGGCCGAATACAAAACCGGAGCATGCAGCGTTAAGATCATAGGCAAGTATATCCTTGTGCAGTCCAAGCTCGGTCTGCACCATGCTTGCTATAGAAGGAAGCATATATGATGCCGAACAGCTTGTAGCGATCACCGCACCTATCTCCCCCGTGTCAAAGCCCGGTATCTCGGTCTGTGCCTTATCTATCGCAAGCCTTGCTGCCTCAACAGCCATGCTTATGGTGTCCTCTGTCTCAGGATCGCAGAAACGCCTTTCCCTTATACCGGTCCTTGTATATATCCACTCATCATCGGTATCCATATAAGCCTTGAGATCATTGTTGCTTACACTTCTTAAAGGCAGCGCACGTCCCGTAGCTATTATCCTTATACCGGTCTTATCAGCCATCTGTCTGTTTCTTGTGCGAAGGATATACAAGATCCTCGGAAATGTCATCCCGATCTGTCCGTTCCTTCGCTTCCTTTCGTCTTACTTATGTATCAAAAGTTGCCTATACTGCGATATTTTTCATAACGGCATGATACAAGTGTACGCTTGTCAAGTCTTGTCAGCTTACCCAGCTCGCTTACAAGCATACGGTCTATCTCGTCGTACATATCCTCGCCCTCAGGGAGTACTCCGTCTATTATTCCGGTCTTAAGTATCTCTCTTGAGGTCATCTTCATAAGCTCGCTCGCTTCTGCGGCTCTTTTCGCATCTTTCCACAGTATAGCCGCAAAGCCTTCCGGTGAGAGTATCGAATATACTGCATTCTCAAGCATCCATATCTCATCCGCTATCGAAAGAGCAAGTGCTCCGCCGCTTCCGCCCTCTCCGGTAACTATGGAGATCACAGGCACTGTCAGTGAGCTGAACATAGCCAGACTCTCAGCTATGGCTCCGGGCTGTCCGTGCAGCTCCGCATCCAGTCCGGGATATGCGCCCGGCGTATCCACAAAGCATATGATCGGACGGTTGAATTTCTCAGCCTCCTTTGCAAGTCTCATTGCCTTACGATAGCCCTCAGGCGAAGCCATACCGAAATGAAGCTCCCTGTTTTCCTCTGTGTCATGCCCCTTGCGGTGTCCTATAACAGTAACGGGCATGCCGTGGAAGAAGGCTATACCTCCGAGTATGCTTCCGTCTTCGCTGCCGAGTCTGTCTCCCTTAAGCTCAGTAAATCCGTCAAAGAGCTTATCTATATACTCTGTTATCTTAGGTCTGTCTTTGTCTCTTGCTATTCCGACAAGCTCATATGCGGTCTTGTCGGTATGCGCACTTATGCCGAGAGGCTCCCATATCGCTTCCTCACGACTTACATTCATGGAGTGCTTCTGATGGAGCACTATGAGTCTGCCGAGTCGTTTCTTAAGCTTTCTTCTCTCGACTATGGCATCTATCATGCCGTTTCTAAGCTGAGCTTCGGACTGTCTTACTTCATCAGGTACGCTTTCGCCTACCGTCTGCTCTATTACTCTTGATCCGGCAAAGCCTATAAGTGCCTTAGGCTCCGCAAGTATGATATCTCCGAGCATGGCAAAGCTTGCACTTACGCCTCCGGTTGTCGGATGACAGAGCACCGATATATACAAGCCGCCGTTTTCCTTGAAATTCTCTATAGCAGCCGAGGTCTTTGCCATCTGCATAAGAGAGAACAGCCCCTCCTGCATACGTGCTCCGCCGCTTGCCGAGAATATGATAAGAGGCATTCTGTGTCTGTCGGCATACTCGGTAAGTCTTGTTATCTTTTCTCCGAGCACCGTGCCCATGCTTCCCATAAAAAAGCTTGTATCAAGCACCGCAACAGCCGCCCTCTGTCCGTATATCCTTACGGTTCCGGTTACTACCGACTCCTTTGCGCCTGATTTTTTCTTTGTACGAGCAAGCTTATCTCTGTAGTCCGGAAATGAGATCGGATCTACAGTCTCGGCGTCACTCCACATTTCCCTGAAATTTCCGTCATCCGCAATAAGAGCTATGCGCTCTGCCGGAGGCATGGTCATATATCTGCCGCAATCCGGACAGATATACAGGTTTTTGCGAAGTGTTTCCGTATTGAATCTGCTCTTGCAGCTCTTACATTCGATCTCCTGCTCAACCTCAGGACTGTTGCGTCTCTTCTTGAGCATCAGATCGAGATAATCTTTTCTGTGATCGAATATATCACCGATCTTCATCTACACAAATCTCCTAATATACAATGAACCGTACTTCGGACTTGTCATCTTCGGTAAGCTTCCTGTCGTTATGCAAATGTATATCCTCCTGCATTTATGCATTACGGCATCCGCATTTATTAACAATAAAACCAGACTGAAGCTTAGATATCAACTGCTCCGATGGATTCCTTGTTCTTCTCCCAGAATGAAGTATCGTAATTACCCGATACAAATTCCGGATGATTCATGATCATATACATCTCACCGATATTCGTAGGAACTCCCGATATTACAAGCTCCTCCAGACAACGTCTCATACGCCTTATCGCCTCGATACGGCTTCTGTCATGCACGATTATCTTGGCTATCATCGAATCATAGAACGGAGTTATGGTACAGCCCTCAAATAAGCTGCTTTCAGTCCTTACCCCGAGTCCCTCCGGAAAATGCAATACCTTGACCGTTCCCGGTCCCTTGGCATTGATCCTGCACTCGATAACATTGCCTCTAAACTCGATATCCTCCTGACGAAGCTCCATCTTACGTCCTGACGCAATGTATATCTGTTCCCTCACCAGATCTATGTCTGTCAGCATCTCCGTTACCGGATGCTCTACCTGGATACGGGTATTCATCTCCATGAAGTAATAGTTTCCGCCGGCATCCATGATAAACTCGACCGTACCGACCGAATTATATCCTGCTGCCTTGGCAGCTCTCACCGCCGTCTCACCCATCTCGGCTCTCAGCTCACTGCTGAGTCCCCATGACGGTGACTCCTCAAGAAGCTTTTGATGATGTCTCTGTACCGAGCAGTTACGTTCTCCGAGATGCACAACGTTACCGTACTTATCGGCAAGCAACTGTATCTCGATATGCTTAGGCTGCTCTATATATTTTTCTATATAGCAATCACCGTTTCCGAAAGCCGCCGCAGCCTCAGCCTGTGCCGAAGCCAGCTCCTTAAGCAGCTCAGCCTCATCTCTTGCTATACGCATGCCTTTTCCGCCGCCGCCCGCTGTGGCCTTGATAATGACAGGATAGCCTATCTTTGCAGCGACCTTAACAGCTTCCTCGCTGCTCCTGACTATGTCATCGGAGCCCATTACGACAGGAACATTATTTTCAAGCATCAGCTTTTTTGCAGACTGCTTGTCACCCATCTTCTCTATAAGCTGCCATGAAGGTCCGATAAAGCAGATACCGTTTTCTTCACATTTTCTTGCAAATTCGGCATTTTCCGAGAGAAATCCGTAACCCGGATGTATGGCATCACAACCCATCTGCTGAGCCACATCTATGAGCAGATCCTGATTAAGATAGCTTTCAGCCGGCTTTGCCGGACCTATGCAAATGCTCTTTGTTGCAGTCATCGCCGGAAGTGAATCCTTGTCTGCCGTTGAATATACCGCTACAGACTCTATATTCATCTCTCTGAGAGCCCTTATGATGCGAAGTGCGATCTCTCCTCTGTTTGCGATCAATACACGCTTAAACATCTTATTTCTCCAGTCGGATGAGCTTTTCGTCGTAGCCTACCATAGTGCCGTCCTCGGCATATATCTCGGCTACGGTTCCGTCTTCTCCGGCAACTATCTCATTCATCATCTTCATAGACTCTACTATTCCGATAACATCACCCTGCTTTATCTTCTTGCCGATCATTACGAAAGGCTCCTCATCCGGTGATGCGGCACGGTAGAAGGTACCCGGAAGCGGTGATCTTACATAGATACCGTCATCGGCTGCACCGGCTGTCTTAGCGGCATTTCCGGCGGTTGCACCGGCAGCGGCTGCATTTACAGGAAGTCCTGCCTGCGGCATTGATGCAGGCATTGCATTCTGCACAGGCATACCGCCTGCGATAACTATCTCTTTTTGCGGCTCCGCCTTCTTTAAGCTGAACTTGCCTTCGCTTGTCTCATAGATCAGCTCTGACACATCCGATCTGTCAAAGCGATCCCACAGACTGTGTATCAGTTTCTCATCCATAATACTTTGTCCTTAACACTCTGTACTTAGTAAGCCTTCTTATCAGCCCTTGTTTGCGTCGATGTAATCAACGATATTCTGAACTGTTACAAAGTTTGCAAGCTCCTCCTGCGGAATGCTTGTCTCAAATGCATCCTCAAGTGCGATGCTGATCTCTACTGCATCAAGAGAATCGATTCCGAGATCCTCCTTGAGTGAAGACTCAAGTTTGATATCTGCCTCGTCGATGTTTACTGTGTCTGCAATTACTTCCTTAACCTTATCGAATGTCATGATGTTTTCTCCTTTTTCTTAAAATGTTTTCTTATCCCGTGACCGAAGCATCCGCCCGATCCTGCCTGCCGCCCGGTAAAGCTTCGAGTAAACGCATCATTTTAATTCACAGCGTTTCTACCCGACCCGTTTTCCGAAGATCCGGCAGCTTGTTTTCTTGTTGCTTATATATTTAGCTAAATTTATTTAGTTAAATATTGTGGAGTTAAAATAACATCTAAGACAGAAAATGTCAATAAAAAGACACAATACCTTATGAAATCTTAATAATTTGATACCGTTCAGAGCCACGCGCATTTTCATGCAAAACGGTGAGTCATGCTTGCATGAACGAGCCTGTTTGCGTGAAAATGCATTTGGCGGATACGCCACAGCGACGAAATGCTTTGCATTTTGGAGCTGGCGTGGCTCTGATTACTTATTATGGCATTTCATGCAAAACTGTGAGTCATGCTTGCATGAACGAACCGGTTTGCGTGAAAATGCATTTGGCGGATACGCCACAGCGACGAAATGCTTCGCATTTTGGAGCTGCGTGGCTCTGATTACTTACTATGGCATTTCAAATGCATACGCCACAGCGGCGAAATGCTTTGCATTTTGGAGCTGCGTGGCTCTGATTACTTTATTATGGCATTTCAAATGCATACGCCACAGCGACAAAAGGAAAACCCGACTCACGCTTTCACATGAATCGGGTCTCCTTAAGTGTCGTTTAGGTAGTATGTATATTTTTTACTACAGCTGCTTTAACAGCCGTAAAAGGGTGACTGAATTTATCAGAACTTAGCCGGCTTTACACCTTCCTTAACATCGATGGTGTATGTGATGTCGAGTTCGTTAGCCCACTTGATGTACTGCTCAACCTGCTTGTCGTTAAGCATATCAGATGAGATAAGACCCTTCTGATCGATCATATCGTTAACAAGAAGCTTGGTGTAGAGGAATGCACCCTGTCCTGTAAGGTACATCTCACCTGTCATCTTAGCCTTCTCATAGGAATCAACAAGTCCCGGTGCTGAGAGGTGAAGGTCAACCATAACGTCCTTGCCATCCTTCTTGCCATAAGCCTCAACTACGAACGCTCCTGTATCAGCTACAAGGCCCTCGTCGATGATCTCCTTGATTACCTCAGGGTCCTTCGGTGGGTTCGGAACGTGCTTACGAACTACGGCATGCGGAGATACCATAACTCCGTTGATATCCTCCTCCTCGTATGAAAGGAGACCTGCGCGATAGAGCGGCTCTGAGAACTTGATACCAACTCCGCCGTACTTGAAGTATGAGTTCTTGCAGCCCTTGAAGTACTTCTCTCTGTTGAATCCAACGTATACAGGCTCGTCATGAGCATGCTCAACGAGAACTACCTCTTCGTTATTCATCTCAGGCCACTTTCTGTAGATGGGACGGCTGAAAGGCTTTGTTCTGATGATCTCGCCATTCTCGAATGCGAATGCATCCTCTTCCATATCTGCAAGTGCAACGTCCGGTGACCACCAGAAAGGTAAGAAACGCTTAGCCTCAACACCCTCGTATACCATCATAGCGATAGTATCGCACTCATCGAGCTCGTTAACAGCCTTTCTTGCCATTACGCACATAACTCCCGGAGCTGAACCTGTTCCGATAATAGCTGTTGTATTGTTGGCAGCAAACTCCTTGCCGTATACATCATACATGCACTTGATGCCCTCGATCCAACGATCGTACTCATCAACGTCCATAACCTCTGTGATATTCTCGCAAGCTGAAAGATCCTGATAGCAGCATCCGAGCTTAATAGCTGCGTGAAGCATGTTTACACCAAACTCAAGCGGCATAACGTTAACAAGAAGCTCACATCCCTCTGCTGCTGCAACGATCTCGTCGATGTTAGCTGCATTAACCTTCTTAGGTGTACCCTTCTTCATGAGCTTGCAGACTGCCTCAGCTGCCGCAAGGTTATAATCGGCGCAAACTACCTCTTCGATACAAGCTTCTTCATCAAGCTTTCTGCAAATTGTAGAACCCTGAGCGCCGCATCCGCATACCATTACCTTTTTCATTGTGTGGTCTCCTTTGTTATCAGATTAAAAAATATTTTTTCGATTTATTTTTGAAACCATCCGGATGATATCTAAGATCCACCTATCGGATCTTGTATCATCCGAACAGTCACAATTGTTGATTAAAAATTCTTATATGTTACCTATTGATATATTACTTATTGTCCTTGTCGGCATCAGCAACCGGTAAGAAACCGTGTATCTCAAGTATCCTGTTGTCAAGCTCTTCGTTACGCTTAGCCGCAAGCTCCTTAAGCTGTGCACCGTCCTGCTTCTTGCCTATCTTGTAAGCCGCAAATCCTGCTATAAGCATTGCAACACCGAGTGCAAGAGTTGCGCCGAGCATTCCGTAGAAGTTGGAGAGCAATCCTGTCTCATACTCTTCAAGGTAATACTCAACACCGAACTCGAACTCATAGAAGCCGATAAATGCGCTTCCTACGAATGCCATCAGACCTGCAAACATAAGGTATGTTCCTATATCCTGAAGGTCTCCTACACCGAGGCGGGTCTTCTTATTAAGTGGGAAAAGCTCCGGATCATCCAGATAGCGGCCCTTGTACATAAGCTTGAAGATCACATAAACCACCATACCGCCTAATACTACAAGGAAGCCTGTAAGGAAGTAATCCAAGCCGTTAACATATATTGCAAAGGTACATATTGCTATAACAAGTATACCGTAGATGATCAATCCGGTATTTCCGCCTGCCATAACAGCAAGTCCGTACTTCTTTCTTACCTCTGCCGGATAACGCTTACGTATCTTGAGCACGCATGCAACCATAAGCAGATACAGGTAAAGCTGAATCGGGTTTGTAGCCATTACCAGTGTCTTAAAGTCGAACTGGCAGGTGAATATTGTAAATGCTGCAAGCAGAAGTATTGATATTGTAGGAACACCACGCTTGTCAACCTTACTCATGAACTTAGGGAACATGTGATCGTCAGCCATTACGAAGAATGCTCTTGATCCGTGTGCTATATATGAACAGAAGATAGCGCAGTTAGCAAGTATAGCAACTATAACGAATGCTGTTCCTGCCCAGCTGCCTACATACTGAATAAGTACATCGGCATAACCTATGGCACCGTGTCCCTGCTCTGTTGACCATGCACTCCAGTTTCCTATTGCTGCAAGTGCTGCAAGTGTAGGAAGTACATAGCTGAATGCAATAATCGGGTTAGCGATACGCATTGCTTTAGGAATAACCTGCGGATCTTCTATCTCCTCCGCCATGTTGGACATACATTCATATCCCAGATACATCCAGATGATGATAGCGATTCCGTCACCGATCGAATGGAAGAGTCCCTCTTCAGGATTGAAGATAGGCATTATCGGGTTGTAGTTCCAGTTCATAAATCCTACAACTGTTACAGCTCCGAAGGCAGCAACGATAAGGATCATGATGACTGTCTCGAACTTCTCCATCCAGTCAAGACCGATAATATTAATGATAGTAAATACTGCAACGATTCCTACCTTGAATACATATTCGGTAGCTGTTGACATTTCCAGGATCTTTGCAAGGTATCCTACTACAAGTACAACATACTGTGCCTGGCAAAGCCATGTAGTAAGAGCGCCCCAGAGACCTGCCTGCCATCCCCAGAACTCGCCGAAGGCTTCTCTTGCCCAGGAATAAACACCACCCTCTGTAGGATAGATAGATCCAAGCTCACTTACCATCTCACATAATGGGAATGACCATACAAACGGAAAGATAATAAGCATTGCTATGGTTACGCCGGGACCGCTGGCCGCTATCGCTTCCTCAATACCGAAAGCGCCGGCTGCTATAAATGAGAATATCAATGCAACCACGCCAATGGTAGACATTTTATTCTTTTTGAGTGTAGCCGTACTTTTTTCACTCATATCAGTTTTAAACTCCTTTCATATTAAAGGTTTCCGAAGTATAGCCGATCGTGAGTGTCTGTATTGAGAGATAAAGAACAGCCCTTTCAGTAACCCGCTCAACTTCATACCCGCATTGTCACCCAAAAAGAGCCGAAAAGATATAGTACCACAGTGCTATATTTTGTAGAATTTATTCAGCAGATGTCGATAAATCGCCTGTGTTTTTTGTCTATTTTGCACAAACATGTTATGATACTGTTAAAATGAGCCTTGACATTTGTATTTATTCAGATACAATATAAAGCTCATTCCATTTTATAGAATAAACAAAAATAATCCGCATTTTCCATGCTTTATATGTTAAACTTTACTAAGAAGGATGTGACTGCACATCCCACGGAGCGTTTTTATCTCATAGGACACAGCTTTCTTCCGGATAAATAACGCTTAATCTCCTTCAGAGGTTACATCCATGTTTGTATTCAGTTCCATGTTGATATACTTTTTCTCCATAATCATCGCTATCTCGGCGATGACTTTTGTTGTGTTGCTTACAGTTGCCAATGAGGTCAGCAGACGACGCCAGCTTTTTTTCCTAATGGTATTCTGTGCAAGTAATTTCTGTGTCGAAACTCTCTACCTGTGGATGACGATACAGGACAGCCTATTGCATTTCTATCATTACAATTTATTCATAAGACTTACAGACTCCTGTCTTTATACCCTGCAGGCATATTCATGGTGCAGATATCTTTTATTTTTCCACTCCGACAAGGCTTCCGTTCACAGCGGTAAGGTCTGCACCTGCATATCCGCACTTGTCCTGTTTATAGGTCTGTTCAACTACGGCTTCTTTGTCGATGATAAATTTCTTTTCATTAATAAGTACGGAATAATTCTTGAGATGCTGAACTCGACGCTTCTCAGTGCAATGCTTATCTATACGGCGATCTCACGCAGGAATTCCGTACATATTAAGTATTTTAAGCAATTCAATCTTTTCATTACAGGTATGCTGATACTGATTCAATGGTGGACAAGCATAAATATGGTGATTGAGACTTATCTCGGACTTCCTTTTGAGGCTCATGAATATATGAGCGGATCGCTTCAGCAGATGCTGATCATCCTGGCATTTGCCATATATGTATATAAGACCGATTATTCCGGCCGTACTCTTAAGGAAGAGATTCTATCCAAACTCAATAAGTCCGGAAGTTTCGGCAGCGATCAGACATATACGACATTTGATAATACGGTTTCCGCAGAAGACAAAGTTGTCGAATTCAATGACGCTCCCGCAGAAAACGATCTGCTGCCGGACAACGAAAGCAGCTGCGATAATAAGCTGTCCGTTGAAGCTGTTCAGAGTATTAACTCCACCAAAGTACAAACTTCCGATACGGAAGGATCCTATCTTAAGTTTGTCAGCGAAATCGCTGTAAATGATGTGTCTTCGAAAGAAAATAAAGCTCCTCAGTCCGAATCGACCGCCGAAAGCAACAAGTATATATCCGAAGATGGCAAATCTGCTGCAGACGATATCAAAACTCTGACTATAGAGGAATTATTTAACATAAAGCATCTTACCAACAGAGAACGTGAGGTCGCTATGCTCGCATATTCCGGAATGACCAATCCTGAGATTGCGGAGAAGCTCTTCATATCCGAGCACACGGTTAAGCGTCATATGCACAGCATATTTGAAAAGCTTGAGATCTCGGCACGTATAGAACTCGTTCATCTTATGAACGGTAAATAATAAGACTTTTGCTCAAACTCTCTTAATCCTCTTATCGATTTATTACGGATTGCTTCGTACTCCGTACTCTCGCAATCCTACGATTAAAAATTTAATGCCGCCGAGAATGCGCCGCATACCATCTTGGGTATGTCTCCTGCGCATCCTCGGCGGCATTTTTTCTGTCTCGGATGGTTTTTAAACCATCAATTAAGCTTAGCCTTGTTTTCTTTAAACTGTTTCTTAAGTTTTACTTTTTTTATCAGAATAACTGTACCAGCATATGTATATGATCCGGCATAAGATGACCTTCTATTATCTCTACGCCTTTATATGAGCATAGCTGTTTTAGAATTTCTCTTATATCTGCTTTCAGTTGATTATAAATTATTTTTCGCCTATACTTTGGAGTGAATACAATGTGGTATTTGCACATCCACTTTGTATGGGCGAGATCGTATGATTTTTTTGCCATGAAACACCTTTCCTTTCTTGCAATAGTGACTGAACAACTCTATTGTAACGGAAAGGTGTTTTTTGTATAACGATTTTGTCTCCGCCCGCATAGCAGGCGGTTTATTGT
>Ga0129312_1000678_pt1 | contig 26180 bp, 23 predicted proteins | sample O827metagenome_FD_94434 | JGI IMG/M metagenome (GOLD analysis project Ga0129312, IMG submission 94434) | Orangutan group fecal microbial communities from Wisconsin, USA - O827 metagenome | ecosystem: Host-associated > Mammals > Digestive system > Large intestine > Fecal | place: USA: Wisconsin... | reverse complement strand
TTCTGCCTGCGCCGGCGGATAGATCGGATTGCCTTTTCCGTTCCAGATCTCTTCTGTGGAGGTGGCAGCGGAAGCAATCTCGAAACGGGAGGTGAGACCTCGCTTTTCGACTTTGTCTTTTAAAATGAACTCTGCCATGGGGGAACGGCAAATGTTGCCGTGGCAGATAAAAAGCACTTTAATTTTATCTTGCATATCTTCGTTTTTCCTTGTATATCCTTATTTTTCCTAGGTTTTATCGCACTTTCACGACATCTAACCCAATGGTCTTATCCTAGCATAAAATCGCATATTTTACCATATCTCGGTAAGTAAAATGAGTACAAATCTAGGTACAAACCCGATTCGTACTCATCAGTACTTTTTCCCTATGCCCTTTATTTCCCTACTTGGCACACTTTTTCATTTCTTTTTCTATCCTTTCAAGCCTCTCCATTTCTCTCTGCGCATCTTCCAACTTAAGGTGTGTATACACATTTGAGGTAACACTTATATCTGTATGTCCCATTAAATATTTCAATGTTTCTACAGATATTCCTCGCTTTGCCGCATTCGTACAAAATGTATGACGGCACACATGTGGTGTTATCTTTGGAAGTTGCACTCGATAAATTCTATTGTACTTCTCAACCACATGCTGAAAGCGTTTTTCCCATTGATAGGGCATCATTGGTTTTCCACGCTTATCCAAGAACAGAAAACCTGTATAACCATCTATCATTTCCTCGACTTTAGGTTTCTTTCTATTCTGTACTACCCTCTTGAATGCTGCATAAACTTCATCCGACATTGGCAATACTCGTGTCCCAGCTTCAGTTTTTGTTTTTTCTATGTACTTTCCCCTACTGCCAACATACTGTAATTGATGGTTCACGTTGATTGTTCTTTTCTCCAAGTCTATATCCTTTAACGTAAGTCCGCAAAACTCGCCTATTCTCAAGCCTGTTCTAAATAATATAAACATCCCATCGTAGCACTCACTGAAATATTCATCCTGTTGAACAAACCTTAAAAACTCCTTTTCCTGTTTTGATGTTACTGCATCTCTTTTTACTGAATCATCAATTAGAAAATTATGCAGTTCAAAATCAAAAGGATTTTTTCTGATTAGGTCTGCCTCATAAGCCATCTGAAAAGCTGGTCTTACTACTCCACGTATTGTATGGATACTGCTATAGCTCTTTCCATCCTTCGACTGTAATTTTATTAACCAAGCCTTTGCATCTATCGTGTTGATATGATTAATCTTCTGACTTCCAAAGCTGTCTCTTTTTAATACATTAACCACTGTTTTATATCCAGCGGCTGTGGTAGGTCTGACATTGCGCTTTTGCTCCAAATATTTCTCTACCAGTTCTAATACTGTCATATCTCCACCGGATAACGAAATACCATTTGCCAAGTCACGCTCTAGCAATTTTTCCTTTTCTCTAAGCGATAAGTCTGCCTTTTTTCCTTCTGGCATCTTATCGTGCCTTTCCAATTTCCAACTGTATACAAACTTTCTCTTTTTGGTTATTGGATCTATTGTACTGAATAAATATCTTCCATCGGCACGCTGTTGCTCTCCTATACGTAATATGCGATTCTTATTGTCTCTTCTTTTTTCACTCATGGTTTATCCTCCAAACTCTAGTACAATCCCCACCATTGGGATGGGGATTGTATCGGAACTACATATATTTTGCAAGGTATTTTTTGCTTTTATATAGAGCCTGTCTCATCAATAAACAGCTCGAATATCTTACGTTTAATAAGTATCTTATTTCCTACCATAAGTATGTAATCTGCTGTCGGATTGTTCGCCACCAGTTTACGAAGATTTTTCTCTCCAATGTTGAAGTACTGAACCGCCTCTTTGATTGTGAGATTATACTTCTCGCTTGCCATTAAATAATCTTTTTCTGTTTTCATACTGATTCAAAATCCTTTCTATCGGATTTTACTGAATCATTTTGCACCTCATCTTTTTGCAGTCCGACACGCAAGGCATCGGACTACCATTTGCTTTTTTACTTATTGACTACTGCTTTTGCCTCTTGTTTATGCTGAAAAGGTAAAAAGCTTCTTTTTCTCTGCATTGTCTGATGTGAAAGAAGTCTTTGTTTCGTCAAGTGCAGTCTGTATTGCTTCAAACAACTCATTGACCTGCTCTGAGTTGTAAGTGTAATATTTACGGTTTGAGAGTTTTTGCAGCTTCTCTATCTCTGCCATCACCTTTGATGCTTGGTTCTCGGCTTTTTCTTTGAAGCGTGCTGACTTGTCTTGCTGTGCCTGTTTTGTTGTTACTGTATCTACTGTTGGTGCTGGTATCTCCTGTACTTCTTGTACTGTGTCTGCACCTACTGTCGGTGCTGGTGTGCCTGTTGTTAAATTGTCCATTTCATTTTCCTCCTGTATAGTTGTTTTTTTAGGAGCTCCTTGTAATTACACTTATATGTTACCGCACAAATGGCAAAATGTAAGCAACTTGGGGTTCCAAACTTTTTGGCTCTGTTTTCTGTTTTTTGCTCCCCAAAAATTCATAAAAATGGGATGTCATAAACTCATTTCCCAGATGAGTTTGTATTTTTTCTTCCATGAGTCCGTTGTGCAATTTGACGAACGCCAAAAAAAATAGTTGTAATTTTCTTTGATATATACGTTGGGAAAATGAAAGATTGCATATAAATAAACCCATAATGTAGTTATAGGTGTTATTTACTATGTGAATTTGTATCGGTTTCTACTGGGGTTATTTTTTGAGTAATTTGCTGGGTATGTTTGCGAACTGTTTTTGATAGGTATTTATGCTATGGTGATTATCGGTACATTTTACCTCACTATCCATCTAGTTCTATAAACTGCTATTTTTCTATTATTTTCAAGCTGATTTTTTATAAAAATAAATTGTTTAGTAAAAATATTGATTCACTTTTTCTGTTTTTTCCATATTTTTTTCTTTATTGAATTTTTCAAAAATCCACATTTTTATAAGTGATATAAAATGCTGCTTTTTCAGAGCCTTCTCACTAGTCCTAGAAACTGTAGCAATTTTAGGTTGTGATAGACAAAAGAAAAGCACTACCGCTGGGGTAATGCTTTTGCATGTGTTGAATTGTATTTAGTTTTGAAGTGCTCTGCGCAAACGCTTTTTGTAGGCTTGTTCTATTTCATCATAAAAGTCTACGTCAGCTCTCCAGTCTCCATCCATAGGCAGCTCTGCCATAAGCACATTCCGTGGATGACCATCTGGATATATCATCATTAAACCTATAATGTTGTTCTGCCTAACGCTCTTGAATCTAATTACCATTTTAACTGCCTCCTATGCTTCTTCTAATTGCTCTGTATCTTCTGCCTGTTGCTGTTGAGCTGATTGCATTGCTTTATTCAAGCGTTCCTCATACGCAGATAAGACCTTATCATAGCATTCCATATCTGCCCTCCAGTCTCCTCCTTGTGGCATCTCCATGGTGATTACTGTTTTCTGCTCTCCTGTTGGTATGACCATAGAAATGTTGATTTTCTTTCCTGTCCTGCAGCCTTTGAATTTTACCTGCATTGTTGTATCCTCCTTATAAAAAATAATTTTTTCTTTCTTCTCAATATAGAGTGTTGTGGACTGTCAGGAGTTTTTACTTTGCAGCATCTCTCCATGCTAATTCGTTTAGCAACTGTATTGATTACATTAGCAAATGTCTATTCACAGTATCAGTAGTACTTTTCATTTTTCCTCGCTTTGAGTGGGTGTATATATTAATTTGAATCGAATGTCTGCTTTATCGGTCTAATCAACTATGATTCCAAACCATACCAATCTGTGCTATTATGAATCTATAAAATTGTGAGCGAGGAAAAAGTATGGCGGAACATTTCAAACTGGAAATAACAAACAGAAGTACAAAGATTACCACATGGACTGGTGTATCAGATGATTTTGCAAATGAATATAAGGAACGCTTAGGGGCAGATGATAGCTTACCAGATGATTATATTCCTGCACCCATGAGTGATGCACTAAAGACTGTACTGACTCCATTTCCACCTGAAAATGATAAAGATAATAAAAAAAATGACAAACAAATTTCTCTTAAAAGTTCTGCCAAAAAGAATACTGGCAAATATGCAACCTACAACTATGCAAAGCGTGTGAAGAAAAGACGCTCTACCTTTAAAACCCTTGCATATATCAATTTCCATATTCCAAATGTGCAGTTTGTCACACTGACTTTTGACAGTCGAATAGTTAATAATGCAAATGACCTACAAACTTGTCATAAAGCATTCCAGAAATTTATCAAACGTATACGACACCAATATGATGATTTCCGATATCTTGCTGTGTTCAGCAGACAAACTAATAAGAACTGGCACTATCATATGATTTGTAATTTTGACGAGTCAGTGACTGGCAAGGCTATTCGAGAGCTTTGGACTTATGGCATTATTCACAATACTGTTGTAACTAAATATGATGAATTTGATACAAAAGTCTCCTACTGCGTTGATAATATGGAGCGTAACTCTTGGAAAGAATTGCAGGGTGAAAAAGGTTATCTAAACTCAAAAGGCTTGCAGAATAAAATTGTTCTAAGGTCTTGGAATGAAAATGAATCTGATATGGCTTATGAATATCTGCGTCAGATACTGCAAAGTGATGATATTCCCTATGCCCTTCATAGTGTCACTAAAAAAGACAAACTGCCTTCATCATCTAAAGCTTACGATATAAACTATCTGGTTTCACATAAGGGATTTGCTGAGCTGTTTGCCAAGCCCATTGTTGCGAAAAAGAAATAAGTGTTTTTAATATAAATATAGTATGAATATGACCATAGCTGTCACATGTGAATTGATTTTATCTGATGAATTATGATTGTATTTTATATGTGTCTGTTGTTCTAAAAATGAGCAAAAAAATAAACCCTACTGGGTCATTTACTACAATACCATTAATGGTGAGAGCAGTGCTGGTGTCAAATCTGTAGGATGAGGATGTGGTTGAACATATTCCAGCTGAACCAACTGTTGCCTTATAAGTAGTTGACATATCAGGTGACTTGTTTATAAATCTAGTTGCAAAGGTTTCATTATACTCGGTACCAGATTTGCGTGTGCCCTGTGGGGTGTTGGCTGATTTAAAGTTATATGCTGAATCATATGCCAAGCTCGTTAAGTAGGATATTGCTCCACCATTTTTCCAATCTGCTAAGGTGAGGTGGTCTTGCCCTCTAAACAATACTGTAATGTAATTGAAATTACTGATTGATTGGATGTTTTGTGAGGTTCCTGAACGTGTACTGGTGTTGTCCTTATTATATTTATTGGAACTGGTTATTGTATTAACTGCTGGCTGGTTGTAGGTGATGCTATCATTTTTTGATACTACTGCTTTGTTGAGGGAGGAGGTATCAAGGGTGATGCCTAGGCTGGTGGTGTTGTCTGTCCATGTGAAGGAGGTACATGGGGTGTCATAACAAGAGTTGGAGTGGGAGTGTTCTTCTGTTGAACAGTCTAAACTTTTATGACCAAGGGCATCTGTTGAATAACAACCGCTACCATGGGAGTGTTCACTCTTTCCACATCCTAGGTGGTGTCCGTAACCACCATGGGATTGACAAGAGGTTATGGTTGGGGCTGGTGCTGTCCATGTGAAGTTGTGGGTGAACAGCTGCTGTGTTGTGCTGTTGGCATCTGGAGTCATAAAACTTACTCGCTTGGTTATTTGGGATTGCTGGAGCTGGAAGTCATAAGGTTGTGGTGGATTTGGATTGACTTCTGTTTTTTTGTAAAGGATGTAAAGGTATTTTTCTCCAGTATCTTGGTCTAGGAGGATTTCTTGAGAGGAGGTACCTTTGTGGGTTGGGGTGATACTGTTAAACTGCTCCTTTGTATTTAATGTGGTGTTGGTGGTGGATGTTTTCCAGCCTTCGATTTCATATTCTGACTCGGTGTCTATGGAAATATAGGCTGTGGTACTGGTTTGAGTGTATGGGTGATAATCTTTTGCTTCTGTGAGGATGGTGCCATCTGAGGATAACTCTTGGGTGTAATAGAGCTTTTTGATGGTGCAATCACCATCGGTTCCATTGTCTGGGGATGGGGGTTCGGTATTACCTGGGGTTCCATTGGGTTCATAATAGGTGTGGAGGGGAGGTAAATTCATTGTAAGTACTGCAAAATTCCAACCTGTTGTTTTTATTTCATCCGCTGTTATTGCAGTTCCTGCACTAGAGGCTGCTGGAATACCAAAGTGTTCTTCTGCTGTTCTAAAGTATCTTGAACTTGATTGTATCCACTTATAATTAGCTGTTCCGTTACTTCCATATCTCTGTGTTATATCTACTCCTATGTTACTATAAACTTGTGATAAGCATCTTAATGTTGTGAAGTATTTTATAATTGATAACTCTGCTAATTCTTCTTCATCTGTTATGTCTGGGTTTAAATATTGTGTTGTAGATTTACTATAACAACGTGCTACATCTAACCCATCCTTACGTGTATAGACTGCCATTCCATACATACCTTCAAAACAGACTGTGTATTCTTGGTGGATTACTTTTTGCAATGCATCTTCTCCACAGTATGTACTGACAAGATATGCATACACTGGTGCCATGTCTCCATTAGGAAGTGATAATGTTGATTCACCTTCGAGCCATGCTTTGATTGGGGAACCATCTGTGTTTTCCCATGCTCCTGTGTTGGGTATTGATGTATTTAACTGAGCAGCTATATTGTAGGTTGTCCTGCCTCCTACTCTGGTAGAACCGTAGTGTGCATTTACTTGAGGTTTCCATCTATCACCATTACTATCCAGTGCATTGTTGTATAAAATTGTAATAGTTTCTGGGATGATTGCGCCTGATTCGGTGTCTACGCAGTAAAATAATAAACCAGTTCTGGTGTTTGAACCACCCCAGTATATTTTTCCTGGAATGTACACATAATTCATACCTTCTGCGTCTACTGAACCAGTCCATGCTACTGTGCCTTCACCGAGATCCATATCTTCACTGCCATCATCTTCGGCATAGGCTGTGAGTGGTGATGAAAATTTTAGTGTTGTAAATATAAACAATATTGAAAATAAAATACTTAATAGGAAGTACTTTATTTTGTTATTGCTTGCAATTATTTTTCTATTGCTTGTGCGTTGCTTTTCCATGCTGTGCCTCCTTATTTTGATGAAAAATAAATTTTATTCTTAATTTAGGGGAGGGCATGAAAAAACGCACCCACAAGAAAAGGGGGTGCATTATTATCCTGTTTCGTTTTAAATTAAAACTTCTTTATTAGTCATATAATCTGCTGGTGTTTCAAACAATTTATATGCTTTGTAATTTATTCCATCATGTTTTAAACCAAGCATAGAATCTGTGCTATAACCACACTGCTCAAAATCTTTGTGTGCAGCTACAATAAATATATTTGAAGATTCTTTCATAAACTCAATAATCTTTTTATCGGAAGACATTATATCAAATCTGTCTATAATTATTATTTTATTATAAACTTTCTTCTTGATAAGTCTTAAAACCTCATCCTTTGATTCACATACAATTACTTTGTTGCATACATTATCTATAGATGTTTGCCTTACCTCTGCACTATCAGATAGCAATAGTTTAATAAACTTGATTAGCTTTGTTTTTCCTGTTGCAGAATCACCAGTTAAGATTGTAACCTTATTATTTATAGGTATTTCAACACTTTCTCCTGCTTTTGATTCTATTACCAAATCAGTATTAAATATCTTCATTGAGCCATCTCTCCATTTCTCCTGTTATTTCATCTCCACAAAATTTCTTTCCATTTACCATTGCAACAAAATCATCTTTCATGTGGTATAATATTCTTGTTGAAATGACTTCTATGTCCAAGTTCTTGCATATCTCAAACAACAAATATATACAGTTATATCCCATTTCATCTATTGTCACAATAAACTCATTATTAAATTTAGTTGCTAATAATAATGCTTTTCCACCTGTAGATATGTCTCTTAACTGCACATCCCCAAATTTTGCAGTTATATATCCATTTTCTTTTCTTGCTGTCATACCTTCAATTGTTTCAAGAATCTTAGTGGATATTATATCGTTGTACAATGTATCCTTATTTGCATCCGTTAATCTCAACAGAAATCTTTTGTCTATATCAGGTACTATATCTTTTTTTGAATGTTCTATTGCAATATCTTTTGATGTATAAATACTTAGCATGGATATCCACCCCACAATTCCTTTTTCTTTTTTGGATTCATACTTGTTAAACTCTGATTATTTGTATGCTTAATTGTCTTTTCCAAATAATTATCCAGCATACAAAGCAAAGAATTTTCAGCTATTACTTTCGTTTTTGTAGTTCCTTGTAAGTTAAAGCCTTTACAGGTATCCATTTTTTCCTTTAAGTGTTTATATCTTTCAGTGGTCTTGTCAAATTGACAACATTCTTGCATCCAACAGTCACTCATAATTGCCGGATGTCCCTTCCGTGTATGCTTATATTCAAATATTGTTTTATCTGTCAATTCTTCTATATATTGTTCTATCTTCTTCTCTTCTGATATTATTGATTCAGAATCGTACTGAAAATAATCAGTGTAAGCTGCTCCATTCATCATTTCCTGTATATCTCTATATACCTTATATGCATTTGTATTTCTATTTTCCTTTATATAATCCTGCAAAAAGGTAAACGACAGCATTATCTCTTCAAAACATTTCGGTGTAAATAAATATATTGGAGCATCGGTTTTATTTCTAAGATTTTTTAGTGCTCTATTAATGCTATTCAACTTTCTTGTTTCTGCACCACTGTCATAAATTATGATATATTCATCATAATCAGTTCTATTCATAAGTTCATCATTAAATCTATCTGCTCCACCTACACCTACAAGGTCACCGCTCTTAATTCTATAATTCTTCAATAAATATGTCATATAGAAAGTGTATGCATACCCTGTATCCTCTATTGCAAATAATATTCCTTTAGAACTGTTATCTTGTTTTCCTAAATGTCTTTCTCTTGCTTCTGCCATTTTCTCACCTCTTTTTTATTATACCGCGAAACACTGGGAATTACAAATTAATGCTTTTTTGAAATTAAAATTTTTATCTATTTAAAATTGGTGAATGCTGTATCTTTATCTCTATATATGATGAATGGGAAAGCCATTGCTGACCTTCCCATTCTTTGGTAATACTAACCCGAACCTATTCTACTATTATAATTAGTCGCCGTTGTAAACTCCAAGTACCTCTTGAAACTCTGCGTAAGTAACATCATATATGTTATTGTATCCTTTACTACGTGCATAGTTCATTATAATACCACCGGATGTGATGTCATCCCAGCCATCACCTGTTGGAAGTGTCATGCCTGTGTAGTAAACTCTACCTGTTGCTGTATCATAAAATACTGTGTAACCTTTGTCTGTGGTACGATATTGAAGAATTGTACCCTTAGGATCATATCCTGTATCACCGTAATATGGGAAATCATTCTTACTTTTTCCTGCTGTGGTTGTGCCGTAGTCGGATTCGTTCCAATTGTTGCAGAAGTTATCCCATGCTTTTTGATGCTCTGGGTTACTATCTGGATAGTCTGTTCTGGTGTTTTCTGATGATGTGGTGGTTTCTGATGTTTTATCTTCACTTGCTGTAATGTCATCTAAACCAAACATTTTATTACGAACTTCTTTCATGTTTGTTTGATAGATTTCTGTTGCATCAATGAAAAGGGTGATTGCATCGGATTTGGTGATTGCTTCATCCCAGTTAAGGTCATCTTCTGAAATAAATCCAAGTGCTACTGCTCTTGCTAAGGTTTTGTACATATCTGTTGGTAAACCATTTTCTACATTGTTAATTGCTTCTTGTAAGGAAATGTCTCCACCGTCTTTGATTGTTGTTAAGGTTACATCTTCAGATAAGCTTTCATCTTCCATGCCTACTCCATCTAAATAATCATTGTAATTACTCTGATTGAAGATTGTGTTGGTTAACAGGTAGATGTATTCACCACGTGACATTGTGGTGTTGAAGGTTTTGTCTGTTAAACCATTTGATGTGTTGAGGTAGCTGTATTCGTTCATTGGTGCTGCGAAGTTGGTGTACTGTGATTCGCCGACTACTGATGTGAAGTCTGCATCCTCATCTGGTGCCTGCGCTTCGTTGACTGGGGTTGTTGCTCTCATTACAAGGGTCATAGCTTGTGCTCTACTGATTGTAGCTGATCCATCAAACTGTCCATCTGCTTGGTCTGGGAGTAATTCAAAGTATGCGTTGATTACTGCTGCAATGCTTTGGTTATCTTCAATGTCTGTGTATTCGTTGTTGGCGATTTCTTCAATCTTTGATTGCTGAGCATCATTTCTAATGTAATCATTCATAAATGTGTCATTTCCAAGAGCAGTAAACAATGTGTTGTTCTGGTCTGTTATGTCACCTGAATTGAGATAAATGATACCTGACTTGTCGCCTGTGGTTCCTGTGACTCCTAATAATTCCTCAAATGCTGAACGAAGTTCTGGGTGTGTTTCTAAACTACTTAATTGGAGCCATGGGAGCAACTCGACTTTGGAATCCTCTGCGGTATCGTAATCGGGGACTGCATATTCCAGTTCTATCTGCTCGGTTTCTCGCATCATATCATATGCCTCTTGTTTAGTTGTTGACGCACAACCGAAAAGTTGTGATGCGATAATAACCATTGTAATTGTTGGTAAGATTACCCTTTTGATTTTCATGTATTTGCCACTCATTGTGTATGTTCCTCCTGTTTTGATAATGAGCGAGGGCATCTGTGCGATGCCCCCTAAACTAAAAAAATGAACAAATTAAAAACTAATTATTTTTATTAAAATGTACTGATTCATGTAATAAAAATCTTTATATTGCAACTACTATCTGCACAACTTGTAATGCTAAACCAATAACCATTAATATTTCCTGTGAGTGATTTTTTACAAATGTATGTATTGCAGACAAATCGCTTGCTTTTGATAAGTTGTTCAATGTATCAGCAATTTCTTTATCACTGCTTTCTTTCATTTCATCCAACTGCTTAAATAGTTTTTTGCCTTTCTTTGAAATTGAATACTCTTGTGTATGCTTATCTTCATCAATGATTCCATTCCGTTTCCAAAACCCCACATAACTATCATATTCTTCTCTTGTAAAGCCTGTATCCTCTACCGCTTCAAAAGCATCATATTTTTCATTGAATGTGGCTGTTTCATACCCCTCTCCTTTAAAATCATCTATTGTCTTCAACCATAATAAAATAGATACTTGCTCTGTCGTTAACGCCTGTTGTACTCCCATAATAAATCCTCCTTCTGTATTTGGATTTATTATATCGTCTTTTAGCATAGTTTTCAATGCTTTTAGCATTGTTCATATGTCCTAAAGCAATAATATAAATCGTAAACTATATTTATTATTGGAGGAATTATCTATGGTTCAAGGTCTTGGTGATAAACTACACAAACTTAGATTAGAATTTAATCTGTCACAAAAAGAAGTTGCTAGTATTATCAATACTTCTCCTTCAATTATTTCCAACTATGAAAGTGGTGAACGAACTCCTAGTGTAGAAAATCTTATGGCTCTTGCTAATCTGTATCATTGCTCTACTGATTACCTACTTGGTTTTCAGACAAATGAAAACGACAATACACTAGATGTTTCTATGCTATCTGGTGAGCAAAAAGCATTATTACAAAAACTGTTAGCTACTATGAAATCTTAGCCAATGCCATTATGTGTCTGCATTGGCTTTTTTAAATCATTTAATGCTGATTTTAAAATTTCATGGATGATATGAATTGTACGCTGATATACTTCATCTGTATGTTGTGATTGAAAATCATTTTCTAAAATGATTAGCAAGCTTAGTACATCCTGTAGTTTTTCATTGATTGTGTTTAATTCTTTTTCCATGTGTTCCTCTCCTTTTCCTATTTGGGAATTGGATAGTAACGCCAGGTGAGGGATATTGCAAGGTATTTTTGCAGAGAAAAAGCAGTAGTCACTTTCGGCTACTGCTTTTCTGCTTTTTATTTCTGCTTAATTTAAGATGGTTTCAAATTCATAGGCTCCATCTTCTACTGCTGATGGTGGCAAAACTATGTCTCCATTGTTACTGTCATCCGGAAGTGTTGGTTCTAAAAATAGGATGCTATAAACACTTGTTGACTCTTGGCTGTTCCAATATTTACTGTAATAGTAGCTTGGCTGGGTACAGGTAAACTTGATTGCATATACCGATGTACCTGTGGCTGATTCTGGATTGCTAGTCTTGTAACTCTTTTTAGTTCCTATATACTGTGGTATTGTGAAACTACTTGTTGTGTTTGAAAAGTTATCTATTGTATATTCGAATTTATCTGTGGTGTTTAACTTGTCAAACCATGTGTTGTTGTTACCATGGGTGTATATATCTAGTATTCTAGAATCTGCTGCTGTGCTAAACTTAATATTTGAAGCTCCTTTGGCACTTACTGTGTAGGTTACCAAATCCTTGTTGGTTACGTTAGTACCTATGGTTGCTGAACTTACTGAGGCTGTTGCACTACTTGGAATGTCTGTACTTCTGGTGCCACTTGGTATTTTGAAATTTCCTAAGGTTGTAGTGACTGGAACATCACTTGTTAACCTCATTATTTCTGAGTTCTTTGGTGCTGATAACTGTACTGTCATTTGGAGAACTGGCTCCCAGACTGCATAGAGGGTTGTGTTATCTCTTATGGTGTAATTCTCTGTTCTTGATAGTGAATAAACATCAAAGTTGCTGTCTGGAACTGTGGCATTTGGGTTTAAACTGTATCCTAGGAATCTGTACTGTATTCCATTGGTGTCTGTTTTAGTTAGCTTGTTGTTTATACCTTTATTTGCGCTGATACGATTATTTTTAAAGCCTCCATAGTATGGTTTTATATCAAATGTGTGGCTCAATTCTGAATTATACATTGTATAATTTAATACTTGATTAGCTGTACTATCATTGAATTTGCCACCATTAAAATTAAAAGTGAGGGTAATTGGTTTCTTCCAGATAGCATATAAATCTAACACTGCTCCATCTGTGTTCTTCAAATTACTTACTGACTGACCATTAGTGTAGGTTGCTGTTGTCTGTGTTGCTGATGTTCCCCAACCGATAAACTCATAACCTTTTATATAATTTACACTGTTGTATGTTGTATTATCTGGTCGTGTAAATTTATTTGGTGTGAGTGTTGCTGGCAAATCATATGTAAATTGCTGTGTATAAGAGCCTTGGGATGTATTCCAGTTGCCATTACCATTAAATCTTACTGTGTAGGTGATTGGCTCTGCATTTGCTGTGAATGTTTTATCTCCATCTACTGTAAATGAATTACTTATATTAGAATATATCGTAGTTCCTGTCCAATTTATCCATTTATAACCAACTGTTAATGTAGCATTAATGGTTGCTGTTTGTCCATAAAAATAAGTTCCTGCACCTGTCACAGAATCAATGCCAGTGCCTTTATATAGGGTAACTATATGTGTATTTCTATAAACAGAAACATACTTTGTATTTGCACCTGTTACAGTATAAGAAATGCTTGCCGCTTTATAGGTCGCATCTGCTGCTCTTGACCACGCAACTGTGGAACCATATAAATAATTTGCATTTATTACATCTGAATAATTGCCCCATGTGCCATCTGCATTTTGATAACGTACTTTTACTATTTGTAAATATGTATTTCTATAAACAGAAACATACTTTGTATTTGCACCTGTTACAGTATAAGAAATGCTTGCCGCTTTATAGGTCGCATCTGCTGCTCTTGACCATGAAACTGTAGATCCATAATTATAATTTGCATTTATTACATCTGAATAATTGCCCCATGTGCCATCTGCATTTTGGTATCGTACTTTTACAATCTGCTTATAGGGAATTGGTGTCCAATTTGCTGTTATCGTCATATTACCTGTTTGATTTTTTGTAAAAGTAGTAGATGTGCCATTATCTGTTTGAGTTATTCCATTACCAGCTACTGTCCACCCATCAAATGTATACCCTGTTCTAGTCGGATCACTAATTGCAAAGGTTTTACTGTCACATGTCATTTTTACATAGGAATTAGCTGTTGTATTTTTCGTATATGTAGCTGTAAACCCTTCAACATGGCTTTGTCCACATGAACCTCCAGCTACTGCATTTGAACCAACAGCACCATATACACCATCTTTATATCCCTCTCCTGCACCTTTTCCTATCCCAGAAGTCCATAACCCCGAACCTCCTGTAAAGATGCCACCATATTTGTCCGTATATTTTAAATCAAAGTCTATGGAGTTTGCTTCTGTTGTTTTCTCAGCAGTACTAAGTGGTGCACTTTTTCCTTTTAATGTTCCATGCCCCTTCCATGTATTAGGAAGTCCGGCATATTCATAGTGATAAACTGTTCCTGCTCCACCGCCTGCTGCATAGATTGAATGACCGCTAAACTTAACATATGAACAACTTCCTCCATCCCCATAAACTGCTTGATAGAAATCCCTTACGCCATATTCAGATCCACCATTTTTATATACATCAGTTCCTGTTCCACCAAATTGATTTGCCCCACTAACATCGTTAAATGCAGCTATCTTTGGTTTTGTTACATCTTTACTTGTCGCTCCTGCATGAAATGTCAGCTCTTTTCCTTTTGATATTGATACTGAATTAGATTTTATCGTTACACCATCTCCACCCTGCGCTGTTCCTATGCCTGTAATGGTTGCTGAACCGCCTTTTCCACCTTGAACCTCAAAATGATAAGTTCCTTTTATATCTATTGTTTGCTTTCCTGTAGAAAATGACTTTGTTTCTCCAATACCAATTAACGATCCAAGAGATTTTGACGTGCTGCTTGTTATTGTCGTTCCATCAATATGTGTGGCTGAACCACCATTAGGATCTATAGTAAGCGTTTCAACACTTGATGAACTTCTCAAAATATTAGCAACTTCGTTTGAACCAGTGACATTCATTGCATATGCACTCATACCACAAAGCGCTATCACTAAACAAAGTGCTTGTAATATTCTTTTTTTATGTTTGCTTTGCTTTCTCATTGCTTTTTCTCCTCTACAAGATAGGTATTTTTAACTCATAATGTTTTGCAATACATAATAAGTCTTTTGCAGATTAAAAATCGGTCTCTTTGCACTTCTGAAATTTACTTGAAAAATTTTAACCCATATGCTACCACACTATTTAACAGTAATGTATCCTACTGAAATGCACCTATGCTGTCTGCTATCGTTCAGAAGTCTGTCTAAAAAATTTACCCTAGATTTTCAATCACCCATACAAACTTATCATTTTTTGATATTGCTGGAATCACTTATCATGCCCTCTGAATGTAGCTAAAATTTTCAAGATGTAATAGCATGGATGCAATTACTGAATTTTTCAAGTGTTACTGATTGCTTTTTTATTGGTTTCATACTCTTTTACTCTTCGGTAAAATGTGTTAGCTTTTATGTTGAGTTCTAACATAGCTTGTCTGGCTGTAATTTCATTTGCTTTCCATCTGGTGTAAATTATTACAAACTGCTCATTGTCTATTTGGATTGGTTTCCTGCCCTTGTATACACCTTTTGACTTTGCTATTGCTATTCCTTCTGCTTGTCTCTTTGCTCTTTTTTCTAGTTCCACCTGTGCCAACTGTGCATATACCTCAATCAATAAATTAGTAACCATTTCTGTTACCCAACGATTACTCTCATCTACCTCGTGTAACGTTGTTGGTATTTCCAAGATACGAACTATGATATTATGCTCTTTAAACCACATTAGTTCTTTCTTGATTAAATCTGCATTTCTACCAAGTCTGTCAAGTTCCTCCACAATTAACTCAATGGGTTCGTTTTTCAAGCTGGCTTTGGAAATATGCTCAAGAATGACTTTCATTTCCTGATACTGCTCACGCTCAAAATCTTTGCCTGTTTTCTTATCAACAAATATGTTGTTATCTGATATATCTGGTGCAAATTGTTTTACTGCTATGATTTGTCTGTCTATATTCTGGTCTGTTGTAGATATTCTACAGTAGGCGTATTTTAGTGACATGGGTTTGTTTCCTCCACATTTTAAAAATAATTTTTCTTATAATTAATCTCAATGTTACTTAGGATGCATAAACTAAATTGTCGTGCTTGCCCTGTTTTGTTTCAATAAGCTGTCTGTTTTCTATGAAATATTTCAAATATACAAATCATAGCCTCTTGACATACTTTTGCATATCCTCCCTACTAAGTCACAGGAGTATACCCTATTGAAACACAAAAATACCGATTACCATTTCTGATAGTCGGTATCTTAATTATTGACTTCATATACACACGCCAAACCAATGCTCTTTTATTCTAATTTACTTTGTAATATCTAAAATACATGAAGAACAAATAGATTATTTTTTGATAGTTTGTTCATATATATGTAATTTTAGAAAAATTTAATTTTTACATATATTTACAAAATATGTAATGCCTAATATAATACAAGTATGTTAAATATACGTTAATCAAATATGCAACCAGTAAAGAGTACAAAATCTTGAGCCTCAAGTCGATTTGTACTCTTTTTTATTTTAAGAAAGGAAAGATGACTGCTATGCAAAAAAATGTAAGAACCAAATTACTAAATGACTACTCACAATTGGGATTTAAAGGGAAAAGTACATGTGTCAAATACAGATACGACTATAATGGTGTAACTGTCAACCTCTATTTTGATGCATTTGACCCTGATTCAAACACTTTAACAATGATATTAAGTACTGAAAAGCAATTTTATTTTACAACGCTAAATTCCATGAACACACGCATCCGCAAAGAATATTTACCAAAACTACCCTCTGTTTTTTTGAATAAAATTCTTGTGAATAATGAATTAGACGAATTTTATAAGCATATGGAAAATAAAATATTGGAAATTGTACCAGTTCCAGTATCTTATAAGAAGGATACAATCTTTATCAATACAACCAAATTTCAAAAAGGCGACATAGATTTACCTTTCTGGTGGTATCTTCGCAAAGTTCCCATGAGTGACGATACTCTCAACGCATTAAGTGAACGGGCAGATATTTCACGAGAAACTTTATTAGAAATACAAAAGCAAGGCTTTACATTAGTTCGCACAGATGACATTGAAAAACGTAGAAGTCTAACTCTAATCTTAGGCGAACATGGAATAACTTTATAATTTCTATTGGGGCATCCATAATGATGCCCCACGAAACATAATTTACTCATTTGTCGGTTCTGGTGCTTTTGGTTTTTCTAGTGGCGCTACCACTACTTTTCCATCCTGCATTTTTGCACCAGCACTAATGATATGCATATCGAGTAATGTTTTCACTTTTTCCTCTGTGAAACTGGTTCGCTCATAGCGTGAGGAAATCACATCATACATTGTATTTCCTTTTTCCTTATGTGTTCCAATCACAATATAAAATAGGTTTGCTAAACAATCATCCTCGACCATTGGAACTAATGTATTTGTATGAATCTTTTTCATCATGTTTGTTGTGAAAAAGTCATCTGTATCAAGTTCCAACTCTCCTGCTTCTGATAATCTCAAACCATAAACCCTATCTGTTGTAAAACCTTTTAAAGTGTCCTTAATCTGCTTTTCTGTTAACTCTACAACTTCTCCCTTTGGTAAGCTGTACGCTTCATAACAGATAGCTCTTGTTCCTAAAAAGATTTCATTTGTTACTACTAATTTTCTACACATATTGTTTTCCTCCTGCGCTTTGCATTTTATTCTATTGTTTCGGGCTTTTCTTTTACTGCCCTCCTTACATTTAATACAATAACGCTGGGAAAGTGTGGTGTCAGTGGTGGGAATAGCCAAGGATTTATTTATGGAATATACGAAGTGACGGAAACTACTTACTGATTTGAAAAATGGCAGAATGTGTAACCACTCTGTCATTTCACATTTTTATGCATAAAATTAGAGAGTCTGTAGCTACTGCAACAAACTCTCATTTCTATCCTTTTTATACATACTTAGGCACAAAAACGAAATAAGTAAATCATAGGTAAAAACTTAATTACAAAATGTTCAAAAGCCCTATTTTACTACGTTTCAGCCATTTTATTATAGACTGCCGTGGCAGATAAAAAGGACTTTAATTTTATTTTTCATATCTTTTTTAAACCTCTCACGCCCTTGATTTTGCGGGCATTGTAGCACTATTGCCAATTTTTGTTTTTATGTCTACTTTCTTATATTTTTTCATTTTATGCCATATTTTCTTACCCATTTGGCATAAAAATTGGCATAAATTTTACTTGTCCAGTAAAGACTTTCCGCTTATCTTTCTAACTACCAAACAACACTTTTTCTTGAAGGCTTTCCTATTCTAAAATAGCATTCTCATAGTCCTTTTCATTTATTATTTGTTAAGATATGTTACCATATCCAGTGATATTTCTTTTCAGCTTATTGCCGCAGATAACTTCGACTTAGTATCACTTTTATCTTCCTCCTCGCTTCTAAATTTTCTTTTTACTTCAACATTTTTGCATATTTGTAGATTCTTATTAAGAAGTTCTCATCAACATAAATCCCAAATTCGGACTCTTACCTTCTATTGCACTCTATAATTGGATTTAAGTCGCTTGATTTTACTCCGTATCTTCTTTCAAGGTACAACTAGAATTTAGTTTTTCATTTGACCTAAGTAATATGAAGCTGCCATATATATAAACTATTATTCCTGATAAGCATAAATATTATGGTCATTATAATATTGAACTCTTTTATTCAAAGCTTTTAGTTTACCAGTACATTTTGAAATATCAATACCCTGTTCATAAAAAATCTCTACTATACTCACATCTAGATTCTTTTTCTCACGTTTTCGCATCTCATAAATCAACTTATCACGAGTCACATATGAAGTTTTTCTACTACTCTCATACTTTAAATCCCCCTCTATGCCTTTTGCTCCAAGATCAAGTGACTTAAAGTTATAAAGAATAGTTACCATTTCATCTGAAGATATCCCATATAAATCCGCCACAAAAACATCAATTAGTAAACGCAATTTTTCCAGCGACAGATTGTAGTTTTGATTAATATAATCAATAATACCTTGATTATTAATTTGCTCCAGAATATCTAATCCACTGATTTTTCCTAATACTATCGTAGTTAAAGCTGCAATTGCAATGAATCGCTCATCCGTAGCACTAATTCGTGGAAATGGAACATTCATCCAATGATAGTAATTAAGCGTTGTAGTTATTTTCTTTCTAATAATCCAATCCAAAACAAAACTATTTGCCACTCCAATCCAATACAGGTGAAGTTCAATGCTATCATTATCAAACGAAATAGTTGGAACTTTATTACCACAAACTGCCTCTGGTCCAATTAATGAAGCCAATACTGTTCGTACGTTTTTTTGTCCTGTGATTTCGCAATACGCAGCACGATATCTTCGATAACTAGAAGGACAATCCTTTTTATTTATATAAAATTGTGGACTTACTTCTCCATCATGCAATCTATTCTCATCCCAGACTGCAGTTCTACCAGTTCCCTTAACATACTTCTTCTTTGAAGAATTAAATTGATGAACCATTCTTCCTTCATATAGCGGAAAGTACTTCGAAATATCAGTCACTTCTGAAACTTTCTGAAACTTCTCGCTGTCCAACGTCATATCGAATTCTCTATTAAAAGAGATGTTCCATAGGTTTTTTTCTTTTTTCCCTAAAATAGGATATCTAATAAACAGCTTTTCTAAAATATCACGTTCATTTGTATTTTTGCACTCTGGAATTGCCCAATAATCTTTACTACACAAATCCAAAAATTTTCTGCTATATGTAATTGTATCTATACCTGATAACCTTGCATCTTCTATTTCTCCCACATCAAGCAAATCAAAACATGCCTTCTTAATCTCCCCTGGTTTTTGATTATATCTGTAAACTAAAACTATGAATTTAAAAGATGGGTGTATAGCAAAAATATGACGCTTATTTTCAAAATTAAGCAAATACTCTATCGTTCCATTTTCTAACAAAAAATGTCTAAGTCCAGTTGCTCCCTCTGACAGATAAAACGATGCTGGAATAATAAATGTCATAATCCCATTTTTCTTCATTAACTTAACACTTAATTCTAGAAAATATTTGTATAAGTCAGAGTCTCCTCCAGTTTTTAAACCATCTACAATATACTGTTGATGATTGAAATTTACAGACTCTTTAAGCAACTTAGAATATCCCTTAATATATTTTTGATATTTCTCCCACTCATGATATTGCTGCTCATCCACTTCAATTCTTTTTTTTAGATCATTCCCTTGAAATTCTTGAGTCAATCCACTATTTATCAAATAATATTCTCTAACGTTGCATTTTATTTTTCCCCAAGGCGGATTACCTATTACACAATCATATCCACCACATGAAAAAACATCCGGAAACATTTCAGCCCATGAATTTTCTCCCTCTAGTGGCGTCAACAAACTATCACATGCTATAAAATGACTGCTCATTAATGCATATTCTTTTTGAGACAAATTATATCTAGCAATCATAGTAAGCTTAAAAATATCTACAACAACAGGATCCTTGTCCACACCATATATGTTGTTAACAATAAAACTCCTAAACTGCTGCTCACTCGTTTTAGGCCGAACAATATTCAATAAACCAAAAACAAAAGCCCCCGCCCCCATTGCTGGATCAATGTATTTTCTATTAAGAAGTTCCTTCCTATTTTCCTTCCTTAACATTAACTCAAGTGAATTGTGAACTAATAAAGGATTAGTAAAATACATTCCCAAATCACTTCTCTTAATACTTTCTTTTAGGTTATCCGAATCATATTCAAGATTAATTAGTGCTTCAAACAACTCTCCAATATCAGCAAGATAAAAACTTTCATTATCTATCAGCTCACATACAAACTTATAAATTTCTGTATATAATTTAACATTATATTGTTCATCTTCAAAAAGAGACGATACAAGAATACTACTATATTTGTTGATACAGCTTTGTCTTTTAGTTGTAATACGACTTCTTGTATTGATAATTCCTTCTTTTTCCAAAAAGTGAACCAACGAAGTCTCAAAGAAGTATAGAATTATCTTCTCAAAACGCGTATTTTCCTTATTATTTATATACAGTGTCAACAAATAGCTAACTATCCTTTTATACAATGCGCCTATATCATGCATCATAACTCTTCATCCTTAATATATATAGTCGTTCTATTACATCTTTTCTTTGATTACCTGCATTATTGCTCTTATAGCGTTTATATTTCATTTCTTCAACAGTTACTTCCCCCCTCGCAGAAAGAATTTCCATTATGTCTTCATGTTTTATCTGTCCTTCATCGTTATAGCTCAAAAGAAAATACTTACATCTTGCATGATTCACTAAATATTTCAATGCATTTGGAGCCTTTCTTTTATAACAAAAATCTGATGATTTTTCTTGCCATTTTCTTAATCCAGTACTTCCGTTAATTTCAGGATTATCATTCAAAACTATAGTTTCCAAAATGTGATAATAAGCACTATACTGCCTTTTTGTATATGGAGGATCCGCATATATTATGTCAAACTCGTAATCAGAAATAACATCATTGATATCCTCATTCAATATTTTATAGTGAGAATCTTGTTTTCCAGGCACAAATTTTCTCCTCACCAACTCTATCTTGTTTAATGCTTTCCTCTTCCAATGTTTCATGTAACAGCCGTACGTTCCTGCTATATTACTAACAGACGCAGTTGCATCAATTAGATCCGCTAATAACAATACGCGCTCTGCTTCTGTCAGGAATGGGGTCCACTCTTTAATCTTTTTTCTAATTGCATCTATTTTTTTCGCATTTACCACTGAAAAATACATACGTTCCGTACCACATATTTGTATCGACAGAGGTGAATAATTATTTGCAACAAAACCTACCTCTCCCTCTAAATTATTTAAATAATTTAGAACAGCGTTATATGGATCTTTTTGTTTATTGAGAATCCCCTGTTTGACAAGACCTTCAAATTCAGGAGGTTTATCGTTAAGCAAAATAGCCGCAGTCATATTTGCAGAAACAGCCAAAAAATCATTAGCTGTTACCGAATATCCACGTTTCTTTATTATTGATGACACACTCCCAGTTCCGCAAAAAGCATCAAAAAACGTTTTGCATTCCTGGCTTGTATGTTTTTCTATATTTTCTAATATGAAATTTTCTAAATTTCTTTTATTACCTAAATACTCTATGCTCATCAAAATCAAACCATTTTCAAATCTAAATATGTTAATAAACGTTTCTTTAGTTCTTCTATATGCATTGGTGTTGATAAATCACTCATATCCACGGTTATACTGAATAATTCATATTTTTTAGAATTATCAAATACTTCCCAAGAATGCTCAGCAATCGGTTCTTCACTTTCGCATGGGCTTATAAGAATACCCTTATCACAGTCATGTGTAATTAACGAACAGAACAATTGATAAATATCACTATTTACTGGTTTCTTCTTTTTCTCATCCGAATAAATATTCTTATACTTGGCATCTACTAGGAGCTGTGGTCTGTTGTTTTTAAAGACCTTGTTATCCGGTACCGTATAGTATGAAGATGTATTAGCAGATATTCCTTTCGCAAAAAGCTTGCTACTCTGTGCCTCAGATTTCAACGTATATGTTGATGCCTTTAACTCCTGCAAAATCTTCTCAACAAACTTCTCGTACACAACTTCTGTATTAACAACGTATCCTATTCCATTTCCATTCTTTGATGTATGCACATATGAATATCCCAACGCAAGATTATTGGCAATATCAATTGCCTCTTGATAATCCGAATATTGTGGAGGCAGTTTTGTATCCACTGGAATTTTGTAATTTCTTGAAACATCAGACATAAACACAAAAAGAGAACGCAATTTAAGTTTTATCTGTGCATTACGTGTTTTTTGATACAGAGTTTTTAAACACCAATTAAGCAAATAATTGAATTCGTTATCAGTATCAAAAGAATCACATTCGTAATACAAAATTCCAGGGTGTGCAATAATGTTCTGCAGTTGCTTACTAATCAGCATTCTTCCTTTTAAATACCTTGAATTATCCTCGACCGAATAATAAGTGTGTATCCTATCACTACTTAAGGCTATATTCATAGCATTGAAAAACATTAAGGATACATGATCATAAAATGAAAAATGTGCATTTACTATATGCGAAGATTTTTGAGAAAAGAGTCTCCCACTTTTTGACCAATAAATCATGTTAAACAAGCTTTCTCTCCATGTAGAAGCCTCTTTTAAAAATTTAGGCATCACCTCTATTTCTATCAACTTCAAAGAGATAACACCAGCCACACCTGAGAATTTAATTTTTTTCTTATTAGCACGTTTATAAATCTGAATCGGTTGTATTCTTAAGCCCAATAATCTCTTTAATTCGTCAGACTTAGTCTCCAGTTCCTCAACCAACGAGTCTCCAGCATTGAGAAAAAGTTCATTAAAATTGTATTCCACTAATTCTTTGACTAATATCTGTTCCATTTATTTCACCTACTCGCATATCATTTCTAACCATCTTACTAAATCAATCTCGTTTAGCTTATTTATTTCAAATGATTGCATTCCGCCCAACTCAATCTCTTCATCAGACGGTTCAATAATCTCATATGGACTTACTTTTCCTATCTCAGCACCTACAACGTAAAGAAGTTGTTCCTCTCGGTTTCTAAAAATCTCTTCTAACTGCGGCAATATCTGATTATACAAAGATACTGAAAATGATTTCATTAATTCTTCTGAATCCGTTATCGATTCCATCTCCCATACATATGAAAAGCCAAGGGTGTAGTCCCGTCCCAAGAATATTTGAATCTTAGAATTTAAATACTCCATAAAGTCACGAATCAAAATTCTTAACATATTAACATCATGTAACGAGATACTTGATGAAGCATTCGAAACATATGTTTTTCCAGTTATTCCAAAATGTTTATCTAAAGTTGCAATATCCGGATAAATATCTACCCTAAAAAATCTTCTTCTAAGTGCACTGTCCAACGGATATATTGATTTATCAATTGAGTTCATACTTGCAATCGTATAAACATTCTGCGGCATTGTAAACGGATTTGCTACTGAAAAGTTTCCATCTAGAGTTGTAAAATCTAGTTTCTCTCCATATTTTAGATATGGTAACTGGATTTCAACCGTTCCAGTCTTGTAATTTCCACAGTCATCCAATCTCTTATCTGGTTCAATAACAGTTATAAATTCTCCAAAAACTTTAGAAACATTTGCACGATTCATTTCATCAATAATAAGTAATGATCTATTCCCATTGACACGCGCATATTCCGTAAGTTCTAATAGTTTTCCCTGCGTTGGTTTGATGTCAATTAATTTCTTTGATGCACTATCTGTCGCCATGCCAATGACAAATTCTTCATAAGAAAAACTTTGATGAAAAGTAGTCCATGATGATTTCGATTTTGCATCTGTTCCTGTCTCAGATAAATAGTCAAATTCAACATTTTCATCAAACATCAATCGAGTAGTTCCACCATTGTTAAAGATCTGTACAACTTCTTGCATTAGAGTTGTCTTTCCTGTTCCTGGCGGGCCATACATCAGAAGATTTTTATAATCCATTAAGTCCTGATATATTTTTTCAGACTGCTCCGAAACACGAATTCCAGGTGTAAATATTCCACAATCAGATGCCGAAGCAATAGCATCCTGAAATTCTTTTGGAGTATTCGCTAATTCCGATGATTTCAACACTCTAGCATAGAAGCAATCATCCAGCGTCCTGATTAGGATTATATAACTACTTGTGTCAGTCATCATTGGCATACGAGCAGGATCAATCCACATAGGATATGCAGTTGTTGGCCTTTGCGAACTGATAATCCAATCTTTTCTTACAGAGTTTGACCCCATATATTTTAGAGGCAGATTCTGAGTCGGAACTGTAGTCCCTCTAAAACTATAGCCCTCAACTTGAAGCAAAATATCATATCCACCGTTCGTATTTTGATTTGTGGTCGGCAATCCACCAAATAAAGTATGTAAATCTTTTGATGAACCCAATCTGATGTCATACTGCCCCTTAGACACTCCAGTCAAAGTATCATATGTTGCCTGATTATAATTTCTCCACATAATAGAGAATACTTTTTTCATTTTCTAGTCCTCCAATTGTCTGCTAACTTATAATGCGCTTTTACCACTCTGAACCCATCGATCTAATTCAGAACGCTTAAACTTCCATAGTTTTCCAATCTTATGAGCTGGCAGATCTTTATATTTTTTTAACCATCCTCTCAGTGTAACCGCGCTAATTCCTAAATACACGGCTGCATCTTCGAGATTGATATAATTATCAGCATTTTTTTCGTTTGGCATAACATTCCTCCTACAAGAAAAAAATCTATCTGTTCTATGTTTCATTATACTATATATTTCATCATATTTCATCATATTTTATTATATTTATTAGTATTTGCATAATTTGATTTGATAATTTCTTCTTGGTGAATGCATTTTCATAATCTGCTTTCCTCATTTTTCACTTTTTCTCCTACAAAAATACCGACTATCATTGCTGATGATCGGCATCCATATTTTTCGTCTTTTTATTGCATCAAATACATATGTAATCAAAGTTTTCATATAATATTTCATTTACATATATGTAAAATTTACAAAAATTTAATTTTTAATTGTATTGACAAAATGCATAACAGCACATATGTTATAGGTATATAATATTATTCTAACTGAATTATGTAAATTTGAATAGTACAAAATCTTGAATATCAGTAAACGCTCCATTGAGGGTACACCCACATAAGCAACCGCTCCGAAGAGCGGCATATCATTAAAGTTGCTTTCTGCATCCCTCATTTCCCATCGGACTTCCCGTCATTCTTCTTATCCTATTTTCCCCATCCCCTACTCATAATCGAACTTCCCGTCGTTTTTCTCCTCCAGCGCCTTAATCATATGGTAGGTAAACTCATTGTACGGTGTCGGGATCCCCAGTTCACGCCCCATGCGCACCACCGCGCCGGCGAACATGTCCACTTCCGTGTGCCGCCCCGCATCCAGATCCTGCAGCGTGGAATAGCGCGCC
>Ga0129312_1000675_pt1 | contig 26207 bp, 22 predicted proteins | sample O827metagenome_FD_94434 | JGI IMG/M metagenome (GOLD analysis project Ga0129312, IMG submission 94434) | Orangutan group fecal microbial communities from Wisconsin, USA - O827 metagenome | ecosystem: Host-associated > Mammals > Digestive system > Large intestine > Fecal | place: USA: Wisconsin... | reverse complement strand
TAAATGTAAGTGACGGATATGCGAGAAATATGATTCTTCCGAAGAAGCTTGGTGTTGAGGCTACATCCAGGAATCTGAATGATCTGAAACTCCGCAAGGCCAATGAGGAGAAGGTTGCACAGGAGAATCTGGACGCCGCGAAAGCATTTGCACAGGATCTTTCCACAAAAGAGGTCATTCTGACACTTAAAGTAGGAGAAGGCGGAAGAACATTTGGTTCTGTATCTTCCAAGGAAATCTCTGAGGCTGCAAAGAAACAGCTTGGTATTGATATTGACAAAAAGAAACTTCAGCTCGAAAGCCCGATCCGTACACTGGGTGTGACCAATGTTCCGGTACGTCTTCATCCAAAGGTAACAGGAAGCCTGAAGGTCTGGATCAAAGAGGCATAATTCATGGAAGAAGCACTGATCAAAAGGATACTTCCGCACAGTATAGAGGCAGAACAGTCTGTTATTGGTTCCATGATCCTGGACCGGGATGCCATTCTTGTGGCATCTGAGATTCTTACAAGTGATGATTTTTATCAGAAACAGTACGGGATCATTTTTGATGCTATGGTGGAACTCTGCAATGAGGGAAAACCGGTTGATCTGATCACACTGCAGAACCGTCTGAAGGAGAAAGATCTGCCTCCGGATATCAGCAGTATGGAGTATGTTCGTGATCTGATCGCGGCAGTGCCCACCTCGGCAAATGTGAAATATTATGCCAATATTGTAAGCGAAAAAGCGATCCTGCGTCGTCTGATCCGTACAACGGAGGAGGTGGCGAATACCTGTTACCTGGAAAAGGAGAGCACAGAAACCATTCTGGAGGAATCAGAGAAGAAGCTTTTTAATATTCTTCAGAGAACCAACGGAGGGGATTATGTACCGATCCAGCAGGTAGTGTTAAATGCCATCAGCAATATTGAGAAGGCTTCCAAACTGAAAGGTTCAGTTACCGGAATCCCCACAGGTTTTGTTGATCTGGATTACAAAACATCAGGGATGCATCCTTCGGATCTGGTGCTGATCGCAGCCCGTCCTTCTATGGGAAAAACTGCGTTTGTTCTGAATATTGCTCAGTATATGGCATTTCGTAAGGATGTGACGGTGGCAATATTCAGCCTTGAGATGTCAAAGGAACAGCTTGTGAACCGTCTTCTTGCCATGGAATCCCATGTGGATTCCCAGAATATGAGAACCGGAAATCTGAAAGATGAGGACTGGACAAAGCTTGTAGAGGGTGCCGACATTATCGGTGGTTCTAATCTTATTATCGATGATACACCGGGAATTTCCATTGCAGAACTCCGTTCCAAATGCAGAAAATACAAGCTGGAACATAATCTGGGGATCATTATGATCGATTATCTTCAGCTTATGAGCGGAAGTGGCAAATCAGATTCCAGACAGCAGGAGATTTCCGATATTTCCAGGTCTCTGAAGGCTCTTGCCAGAGAGATCAATGTTCCGGTCATTGCCCTGTCCCAGTTAAGCCGAGCTGTAGAGCAGCGTCCGGATCACAGACCCATGCTTTCCGATCTCCGAGAATCCGGAGCCATCGAGCAGGATGCGGATGTGGTAATGTTTATTTACCGTGATGATTACTACCATAAAGACACCGAAAAAAAAGACATCGCCGAGATCATCATAGCCAAACAAAGAAACGGCCCCATCGGAACCGTAGAACTGGTATGGCTTCCAAGATATACACAGTTTGTAAATATGAAAAAGTAGAGCCGTGCGCCCGAAAGAACAAATGCCCTCCAGGATGAACACTTGTATTTATCCTGGAGGGCATTTGTTCTTTCGGGCATAGGGCGAAGCTTTTCGGTTACTGAGAACGGAGTGAACAGTAACGCTTTTCGACAAACCCTGTCGACCTCTTTTTCTTGTAATCTCCATTGCTCATGCTTATACTATAAATCAGAGCAGCAATGCTCCGAAGCATATAAGGGGGGCTTTCAGAATGGACGAACAGCGGTACACCGTAGGACAGGCATCTGCCATAACAGGTGTGAAATATTATGTTATGCGCTACTGGGAGGAAGAGCTTGATCTTAAGATCGGAAGAAATGAACTGGGGCATCGTTATTATACATCCCGGGATATCAGGCTTTTTATCAGTATCAATGAACTGAAGAACAGGGGATTACAGTTAAAAGCCATCAAACAACTGCTTCCGCAGCTAATGGAGAATACAGAAGGAAGTCTGGATAAAATTTCTCTTCCGGATGGAGCAGAAGAATGGGGACACCAGGAATCCCAAAATGCCGGGAAGCATATAGAAGAAAAAGAAGTGGAAATATGCACAGGAGAAGTCTGCGATAATATTCCGAAAGAAATGAGTCCCGGGGAAAAAAGAAAAATGCAGGAATTTCAGCGTATTATGGAAAAACTTATCAATGAAGAGATCAGAAGAAAAAATACCGGTGAGTACAGATGCCGCACGCTGGATGAGTCCATACGCCGCCATCAGCTTGCCCGAAGAGAAGCTGCGGCTGCCTGTGACGGAAAAAAGAGCAGAAGAAACAGAAGAGGCCGCCGGTAAACCGGCAGCCTCTTTCTATGTGGATGTATATCTGCTGACTCAAAATTACTCAGCGGAGATAGCACCAACTGGACAGGCCTCAGCGCATGTTCCGCAGTCTACACAAGCGTCTGCATCGATTACGTAATGCTCGTCTCCCTGAGAAATAGCTTCGTTCGGGCACTCTCCCTCACATGTTCCACAGCTAACGCACTCGTCAGAAATTACATATGCCATAATTGATATCCTCCTTTGATATAATGATATACTTATCCCTTATGGGATTCTATTCCCATTCTAATATATCTGTCCTAAGAATACAAGTATAAAATTATGTACAAAATGATGAAAATATTTTGAAAAACCCGGTATTGATTCCTGAAGGATTTGGCATTATAATGGCAGATACAAAGTGTTTACACTTTCAAACTTCAGCAAAGGAGAAGAAAAAATGACCAAGGTTACAAAAAGTATGCTGATCGGAGAACTTCTGACAGTTGATCCTAATATTGCGCCGATCCTTATGAGAGCAGGTATGCATTGTCTGGGTTGCCCGTCTTCACAGATGGAATCCCTGGAAGAGGCTGCCATGGTTCATGGACTGGATGCAGATGTGCTGGTGGCACAGATCAACGATTTTCTTGGAGAATAATCTGTCACAAAATGAAGAGACAGGAGCCCTGCCCACATGAAATATGTGGAACAAGGCTCCTGTCTCTTTATGATTATTAATGAGGAAGTACAATATCAGATCTGAAGAAGATTCTGAAGTGCATTGTCTGTGATGCGTTCTCCATGTTCTTTCAGATAAGCTTCTCCGGCAGGTGTGAAAGCTTTGCCGGTACCATACTCGGAAAGAATATTGCAGACTCTGTTGAAATCTTCCGGTGTGTAATCAGACTGATGAATGACCAGTTGATAAATATGCTGGGAATCTTCTCTGTAAAGAGTATTCTCACCTGTAAAAAATCCGTTCATTCCGTGGGCTGCGGCGATCACCTCGTCAAGTCCCGGGAAAGAGTAGAGACGGATGAGTTGTACAGGCGGTGTGCTATCTTCCGGTGAGGGGTCTTCTTTGGATGGTTCGGATTCAGTCTGTTTTTCCTTGGAAGCCTGTTTGCCGGAAAGACTCTTAAGCTTGGATTCGCACAGCTTCTGGAAAACATCAATAATATTATCAGCACCGTCAATCTCCACCGGTTCAGTCTGTTTGTTATTCTTGAATGGAGCAAATTTGGAAAAGCGAGTATCCAGCTCTTCGGGATCCTCCACCTTGGTGATGATCAGGATCACACTCTCGGCGTTTACCGGGATGGCTTCGATCATAAGGGGAATGTTATCTGCCTCAAATCCAAACTGTATCTGAGCCTGCTGCATCATATCGCGAAAAAGGCGTTTCGCTTTCTCTGTGCCGTATGCCAGTTCACTGATTCGGATCTGATGGCTGTCAAGATCCTCCTTTGTTAATGTGCAGCGGATCTGATTTTCGTTAATTTTTTCTATTTTCATATAATCACATCCTATAGTCAATGAAATTTAATCTTTTACATACTCTATTATATACCACAAAACCACAAGCTGTAAAGCCATTGAAAACCTCAATTTATAAAAAAGTGCAAGAAAGTTACAAAAGACTTGCATCCTGAAGAAAAAAGAATATAATAAAAAGCAGGAGAAGCTATCTGAGATGTGGTAATTTTTGCAGTACAGATAACTTGAAGAAGACTTTTCTAAAGAATAAATCAGTGCAGAATCATTCAGACGACATTCCTGTCGCAGCACAGATTAAGAATCCCGGAATATTGATTGAATCAGGCGGCGAAGCAGATTGCGAACATCAGTCTGACCCTAAAATAAAACAGATCAGGTAGGCTTTTCCAGGAACCTGTACAGGTGTTTTCTAAAATCCAATAAAAAAGAAAGGGGGTAAATCAGGAAGAAATATATCACGACTTTACATAAGAGATGAATAAGGTTTCCGCAAAAGGCCAGGCCCTGCCGGGAAAGGGAAAACTACTTTTAAAGTAAAGGTACGGAAATCAGAGTACATAAAGAGAAATAAAATGAAAAATTTTACATAAACAAAAGGAAAAACAGTCTTCCGGAAATGGTAAGATCCCCTATACTCATACAAACCAGTCCCGGAAGACTGTGATTAATTAAAGCAGATTGAGAATATTTACCCGGACAGCAGATGGTAAATATAAATATTTTGTGAAAAGTTATTAAAAGTCGATTTTTGTAATACAAATAAAATGGATTATGATATAATAAGAAAGCTTTTATGGACAATTTTAAGTCGAAAGGAAGAATAAGATGAAGAAGAAACAGATGCCTGTCCTGGTGGTAATCCTTTTGATTGTCCTGGTGGCTGTGATCGGAGCCGCCGTTTACGGGATCAACAAGCTGATACCCACCGGGAAACAGATGAATCTGACAGAATATTACGGACAGAATGAAGATGGTGAGGCAACCCTTATCATCGGAACAGACAAACTGGAGCAGAAGGCTATTATTTCCGGTGAAGAGGCATACCTGCCTCTGGATGTGGTAAATTCATATCTCAATCAGAGATATTACTGGGACAGTGACAACAAGAAGATTCTGTATGCGACTCCGTCAAAGCTTACAGAGATGGCTGCCTCACAGGAATCAGGAAGTGAGGTATGGCTTAACGGAGAGACTGTATATTTAAGCATTTCCTACATTAAAGAGTATACAGACATCGATTCATATATATATGAGAATCCATCAAGAGTAGCAATTCAGAAGAAATTCAAAAATGTAAACACTGTAACTGCACAGAAGGATACTGCAATCCGTTACCGGGGTGGAATCAAATCCGAGATCCTTACAAAAGTAAGCAAAGGAACTGTTCTGCGTCTGATTCAGGAGCTGGATGAGTGGGATCAGGTGGCAACTGATGACGGATATATCGGCTATGTCTGGAAGAATAAGGTTTCTGACCCGGAGAAGAAGACTTTTGAGCGGGATTTTGAGACAGAGACATACAGTTACATTACCATGGAGGATCCTGTGAATCTGGCATGGCATCAGGTGACCAGCACAGATGCCAACAGTTATCTGGCAGATACCATACAGAATATGACTGGCGTAAATGTGATCTCGCCTACCTGGTTCTCAGTTGCGGACAATAAAGGAAACATTACCAATCTTTCCTCAGGAGAGTATGTGGTACAGGCTCATGAGAGAGGACTTCAGGTCTGGGGGCTTATTGACAACTTCAGTGAGAATATAAAGACAACTACAGTCCTGTCCAGTACAGATTCCAGACAGAACCTGGTGAATCAGCTTGTTACAGCAGCACTTAAGGTGGGGCTGGATGGAATCAATATTGATTTTGAATATTTAAGTGAGGATGTGGGAGTACATTTCCTGGAGTTTTTGAGGGAACTGTCTATTCTGTGTCATCAGAACAATCTGGTTCTTTCTGTTGATAATCCTGTACCTGAGGATTTTACCAGCCATTATGACAGGGCTGAACAGGGAAGGGTCGTTGATTATGTGATTATCATGGGATATGATGAGCATTATGTAGGCTCAGAGGAGGCTGGTTCAGTTGCGTCTCTTCCATGGGTGGAACAGGGAATCAAGGATACACTGGAAGAGGTTCCGGCAAAACGTGTGATCAATGCAATTCCGTTCTATACCCGCCTTTGGAAAAAGACAGATGGAGGGGCGCTCACAAGTGAGGCAATCGGAATGGATCAGGCACAGGAAGTGATCACAGCCAATAATGTGGAGACCTACTGGGATAAGACAACAAGTCAGAATTATGGTAAATACGAGGCAGATGGCGCAACTTATGAGATATGGCTTGAGGATGCGCAGTCTATTGCCGAGAAGGTGAAGCTGATCTCCCAATACAAACTTGCTGGCGTTGCAGAATGGAAGCTTGGCTTTGAAAACAGCAGTATCTGGCAGGTGATCTCTGATAACCTGACGGAATAAAACAAAAGAAAAGAAGTAAAAACACTCCCGAGGACATATATTAAAGTAAATATGCCAGGGGGTGTTTTGCGTTGAAAAAACACTTTGCGGAACTTATAATGGCTTTTGTAATGCTGATCTGTTTTTATCTGTTGTCAGGAAAGGCAGCGGACACTGCCAGAGAAATCCTGAATCCCTCTTCCCAGGAAAAACTGATCCTGGTGGATGCCGGACATGGAGGCGCAGATCCGGGAATGGTTGGAATCGGGGAGCTGAAGGAGAAGGATATTAACCTCCAGGTATCTATGAAGCTGAAGAGTGCACTGGAGGAGAGAGGATTTACCGTGATCATGACCAGGGAATCGGATACCGGCCTTTACGAAAAAGGGACTGTGAATCTGAAAGCACAGGACCTGCAGAATCGGATCGGGATGATACGGAAATATCAGCCGGCACTTTCCATCAGTGTGCATCAGAACAGCTACAGCGATGGGAAGGTATGTGGACCGCAGGTCTTTTATTATGAAGATTCCCGGGAAGGGGAAGAGCTTGCAGATGCAATACAGAATCAGCTTAACGAGAAACTTCAGGTGGAGAGACCTCGGGAGATCAAGGGAAACAGGAGCTATTATATGTTGAAGAGAAGTCCGGGGATCATCAATATTGTGGAGTGCGGTTTTCTTACCAATCCCGGGGAGGCAGAACTGCTTCAGACAGAAGAGTATCAGCAGAAGGTAGCTGATGCAATTGCTGAGGGGATCGTTACATATCTGAATGGGAATTCAGGAAAACAGAAATACTCTCTGGGGGTCACTGAAAAAAATATTCATTTTTTGTGAATTGTCTTTTCATAAAATGATGATTCTGATATACTTGACATGAATTAAGGAGAAATCTATGTTTGGAATTATCTATCTTATCTTATGTATACTGACAGGACTTGAAGCAGCGGGAGGTCTGCTTCTGCACAGAACAACAGGAAATGTAAATGCGCTGTGGGTGAAACTGCCTGCAGCGTTTGGAACCGGTATTTTACTTATGACATGGCCGGTTTATATCATTTCCTGGATCGTAAGTGTGTGTGCAGGAGCGGAAACTCCGCTTTTTTACGGTAATCTGGCAGTGATGGCTGCAGCAGCATTTATCCTGGCGGTCCTGTATATCAGAAGGAAACAGAAAGGAAAGCCATTATTTCGGGTAATGGACGATGCGGCCCGGATAAACCGGACTACGAAAAAAGAAATCATATTTTTTCTCATACTGGCCGTATTTATAACAGGGATGATGTTCTACGTGTTTCATGTGAAAGACGGAAGACTGTATTCAGGTTTTACAGTATTTGGAGATTATGCGCCCCATACTGCAATGATGAGATCCTTTTCCAGAGGAAATAATTTTCCCACACAGTATCCACATTATGGCGGGGCAGATGTAAAATACCATTTTATGTTCCAGTTTCTTGTGGGAAACCTGGAATATTTGGGAATAAGACTGGATCTGGGATATAATCTGGTAAGTATTCTTTCACTGCTTGGTTTTCTTATGATCCTGTATTCCATATGTTACAGAATATTTCACAGCTTCTGGGCGGGCTGTGTGAGTATTATACTGTTTGTATTCAGGAGCGGAACTGCTGTATGGAGATTTCTGTGGGAACATATGCAGGCAGGTGATCTTCTGTCCACTCTTGAGGAGAATACCTCCTTTATCGGTTACACAGCTAATGAGAACTGGGGACTGTGGAATTTTAATGTTTACCTTAACCAGAGACATCTTGCATTTGGGCTTCTGGTCGCGGCACTGGCAGTGTGGATCTATATGGACTGGGTGGAAGCTTCAGGCGCACAGGAGGAGAAGGGGCTGGAATGGCTGAAAGATCGTTTTTTTACAAAGGAAGCCTGGATGTTCCGGGACTGGAAGTGTGGGGCACTGACCGGAATTTTTATGGGAATGATCGCATTCTGGAACGGGGCAGCGCTGATCGGCGGACTTCTGATCCTTCTTGGGTTTGCCATATTTTCTGACGGCAAGCTTGATTATGCACTGACAGCATTGATCGCGGTGATTCTTTCCGGGATACAGAGCAGCAGTTTTATTTCAGGTTCAGCCATGAGTCCGGCTTTTTACTGGGGATTTCTGGCAGACAACAGGAGTCTTCCGGGAGTTGCCTGGTACCTTATTCAGATCAGTGGGGTATTTTTTCTGGGGCTTATTGTTGTGGCAGTATTTCTGAAAAGGACAGAGAGAATTTTTCTTATGGGATTTGTTTTTCCTCTGTTTTTTGCCTTTCTTGTATCTCTTACACCGGATATCAATGTGAATCATAAATATGTGATGATTTCTTATGCTTTTGCAACGGTATTCTGGGGAGGAATGCTGCGCAGGCTATGGAAATCTGGAGGAAATGGAATTAAAATACTGGCTGTGAGAACTGCCTGTGTTTTTTTCAGTATATTTATGACAGCAACCGGACTTTATGATTTTGTGATCATTGTAAGAGATAATGATACAGATCACAGGATGTGGGTAGATATGAACAGCAGTCTTACAGACTGGCTCAGTGCTAACCTGAAGAATGACGATCTGATCCTTACACCGGAATATACCATGAACGATGTGACCATGTCAGGTGTGATGATGTACTGTGGATGGCCGTATTATGCCTGGTCTGCAGGTTACGATACCTATTACAGAGCCGGACAGGCACAGGTCATCTATTCCACAACAGATAAGGAGCTTCTGGAAAGCACAGTAGCCCGGGAAAAGATCACCTACATTCTGTACGAAGACGGAATGGAATTTGAACAGCAGCAATGCCGGGAGGATATCATCAAAGAAGTATATCCACTGGTTTACACTTCAGAGGATGGGAGAATAAGGATTTATGAAACATGACAGCTTGTACATTATTATGCCTGCCTACAATGAAGAAAAAAACATCGGAGATGTGATACAGCAGTGGTATCCGGTAGTGGAAACTATTGGCAATGACAGCAGGCTTGTGATCTTAAACGATGGAAGTAAGGATTCGACTTACCGTAAAATACAGGAATATGAGAAGCAATATGACAGGCTTATTGGCATTGATAAAGAAAATGAAGGTCACGGAGGAACTATTTTACGAGGCTATCACTATGCTATTGAAGCAGGAGCTGATTATATTTTTCAGACAGATTCAGACGGACAGACTCTTCCCGAGGAATTCTGGCAGTTCTGGGAGAAAAGGCGGGATTGCGGACTTCTTATCGGACACCGTAAGGGGCGGGAAGATGGAATTTCCAGAGTGGTGGTAACAAAGGTGCTGCGCTTGGTTATATTTATGGCTTTCGGAGTATGGGTAAAGGATGCAAACACACCCTATCGCCTTATGCGAAGCAGACAGCTTGAGAAGGTCCTGAAACGGATCCCGGAAGGATTCTTTTTATCAAATGTACTTATGACAGTGATCTATGAGAAACATCATCTTCACGTGGAATATATTCCTATTACATTTCGTCCGCGCCAGGGTGGAAAAAATTCCATCAATATGAAACGGATCGTGAAGATCGGCAGACAGGCACTGGGAGATTTTCTGCGCCTGCGCAGCCGGATATGATATAGGAGGAAACAAACAGATGAGTGAAAAAATAAAAAAGATACTGCCTGAGACTGTGATCGCTGTGGTACTTGTGGCATTGTCGGCATTTCTTTTAAAGGGAGATGTATGGACGTTCTGGACCTGGTGGTTGTTGGCACTTTTTATGGGAATGATCGCCATGCCTGTAACTGGAAAGCTTTTTGAAAACTTTGAGGATAAAGGCTGGCTCTTTTCAAAAGTTCTGGCAATTGCAGTGACAGGATTTCTTACATGGTTTTTGGTTGCCATAGAGGTACTTCCTTTTACAGCAGTGACCTGCATTGCGGTCTCACTTGTATGTGGAGCCGGATGTGTAGTGCTTTTTCATTACCAGCTCAAAAAAGGGGAAATCTGTTATCCGGAAGGCCGGATGTCCCTGGTATTCAGGGAAGAGCTTCTGTTTTTTGCAGTATTTCTTCTGTGGACATATGTGGCAGGATTTCATCCACAGGCCTATGGAACCGAAAAGTTTATGGATTATGGATTTATGGAAGCGATGATGCGCAGTAAGACATTACCGGCCAGAGATCTGTGGTATTCAGAAGGAACCATCAATTATTATTATGGTGGTCAGTATTTTGCAGTATTTCTCACCAAGCTTTCCGGTAGCAGAGTTGAGCTTACATATAATCTTATGAGAACTTTTGTGGCTGCTTTTGGGTTTGTACTGCCATTTTCACTGGTGAGACAGCTTCTGAGAGATCGCCTGACAGGCAGACTTCAGGGGAAGACAGCATATATTCCGTCTGTAGCCGGATTTACTGCAGGAACTGCAGTTTCTATTGCCGGAAATGGCCATTATATTGTGTACCGCTGTGTGTTGCCTCTGATCCACAAGATTCAGGGAGTAGCAGAAACCGGGAGTTACTGGTTCCCGGATGCAACCCGTTATATAGGTTATAATCCACTGAATGAGGAAGATCAGACTATCCATGAATTTCCCTGCTATTCTTTTGTGCTGGGAGATCTTCATGCACATGTGGTTAATGTAATGTTTGTACTTCTGGTCATTGGACTCCTTTATACCTGGATGAAGAAAATGCGTACCGGAGAAGCTGGCTATACAAAGATGAATGGCAGGGAATTCTGGCTCAGGCAGATCTGTATGCCCCATATTCTTCTGATATCTGTACTTCTTGGAATGTTTCAGTGGACGAATTACTGGGATTTTGTGATCTACTTTGTGGTTTCCGGTGGAGTGATCCTTTTTACAAATATCGTGCAGTTTGAAGGCAGGATTTCCAGGATCCTTGCAGTGACAGCGGCACAGGCTGCGGAAATGGTAGTGATCTCCTATCTGGTGATCCTTCCTTTTACCTTAAAATTCAAGACAATGGTACAGGGAGTTGCCCTGGCACAGCATCATTCCCTTTTTTATCAGCTTGTGATTCTCTGGGGGCTTCCGGTGATCCTTACAGTGACCCTTATTGTGTCTGTTCTTTTGGAAAAACTCAGGGGAATGAAAAAGAAAAGCATCTACAGGCTTCTGGAAGCAGTATCTGTGCCGGATCTTTTTGCTGTGATCCTGGGGCTGTGTGCGATAGGACTGGTGATGATCCCGGAGCTTGTATATGTACGGGATATTTATGAGAAGGGTAATGCAAGAGCCAATACCATGTTTAAGCTTACCTATCAGGCTTACATCATGTTCGGAATGGTTATGGGATATGGAATTTACAGACTTCTACTTGTATCCAAACAGAAGATATTCAAGATCCTTGCAGGCATCGGTCTGTTTTTACTGATATGGACAGTTGGCTATTTTGGAAATGCGGTACATGCCTGGTTTGGGGATGTGTGGAAACCGTCACAGTATCAGGGGCTGGATGCAACAACATTCCTGGAAACCGATTTTTCGGAGGATGCTGCAGCGATTCACTGGCTTAAGGAAAATATCCAGGGTTCACCAGTGGTTCTGGAGGCAAACGGAGACAGTTATTCCGGGTTTGAGCGTGTATCAGCTTCAACCGGATTGCCAACAGTACTTGGCTGGTATGTTCACGAGTGGCTCTGGAGAAATGATGTGCCGGATCTGAATCAGAAAAGTGAGGAGATCAGGACAATTTATACATCCACAGAAGAATCCCAGGTGAGAAGCCTGATCCAGAGATATGATATTTCCTATATTTTTGTAGGTTCCAAAGAGAAAGAAAAATACGGAACAGATCTGAACGATGGCATGATCCAGAGCCTTGGTGAGATCGTGTTTACAGATGCTTCTTCAGGAACATATATTGTGAAAGTCGATTGACAGTATTTTGGATAAGCCTGTATAATAAAAATATGGATTTTCATAATAAATGACAGGAGGCAGGGCTTATGGACAGACTTAACAGATTATATATGGAAATGATTCAGTATTATCAGGGGAGTCCGAAACAGATTCAGCATTTGGCGAAGGTTCACAGTTTTTCCAGACTAATCGGCCAGAAAGAAGGACTGGATGAGAAGACTCTTTATACACTGGAAGCTGCTGCACTGGTTCACGATATCGGAATCAAACCGGGAATGGAGAGGTATGGACGTTCTGATGGCAAGATCCAGGAGAAACTGGGACCGGCTGCGGCAGAGCGAATGCTTGGGGAGCTTGGATTTGAGAAGGATGTGAGCGAGCGGGTTTCGTATCTGGTTGGTCATCATCATACTTATGAGAATATTGACGGGATCGATTATCAGATCCTTGTAGAAGCTGATTTTCTGGTGAATTATTTTGAAGATGATATTTCAGCAGATCATATCAGAAACAGTGTGCAGAAGATATTCAAAACAGAAACAGGTAAGAAAATTGCAGAGGAAATGTTTTTTCCGAAGCCGTTTGAGAAGTCTGAGACATGGGCACAGGATGCACTTCAGGATCTGGAAGATTTCATTGAAGAGCAGGGAGTATATATCAGACAGTAATGGAGTAATAAAATGAAAGCAGAAATAGCAGTAATGACAACAGAGAATGTGGATGCGGACGCCATTGCCAGGGGTGGAGAAATCCTTAAAAAAGGTGGTCTTGTGGCATTTCCCACAGAAACCGTATATGGTCTGGGCGGCAATGCACTGGATCCGGAAGCATCAAAGAAAATCTATGCAGCAAAGGGAAGGCCTTCCGATAATCCTCTGATCGTACATATTGCAGATATAAAGGATCTTAGGAAGGTGGCAGCAGAGGTGCCGGAGAAGGCGCAGATCCTGGCTGATAAATACTGGCCGGGTCCTCTTACGATGATCCTTCCCAAGGCAGATATCGTACCTTCTGAGACAACCGGGGGACTGGACAGTGTGGCTGTGCGGTTCCCAAGTGACCGGATCGCACAGGCGCTGATCCTTGCAGGAGGTGGATTTGTAGCAGCACCAAGTGCCAATACATCCGGACGCCCCAGCCCGACAACTGCAGGTCATGTGATCGAGGATCTGGGAGATAAGATCGATATGATCATTGATGGAGGACAGGTGTGTATAGGTCTGGAATCAACCATCGTTGATTTTACGGAGGATGTTCCGGTAGTTTTAAGACCAGGATATATTTCTCTGGAGATGCTTCAGGAAACACTGGGTGATGTACGTATGGACAGGGGACTGATAAGTCCTGACAGCAAGGTGCACCCCAAGGCGCCGGGAATGAAATACAGACATTATGCGCCTAAGGCTGATCTTACTATTATAGAAGGTGAAGCTGAGAATGTGATCCGGGAAATCCTCAGGAGAACAGACGAAGCTCTGGCAAAAGACAAAAAAGTTGGAATTATCGCAACAGATGAGACAAAAGACAGATACACAGAGGGTATTGTAAAGAGTATCGGAAGCAGGGATCAGGAGGAGACCATAGCACATCATCTCTATGAGGTCCTTCGGGATTTTGACAGTTGTAATGTAAGCGAGATTTACTCAGAGGCTTTTTATACACCAAGGATGGGACAGGCGATTATGAATCGGCTTCTGAAGGCTGCAGGCCACAAAATTATCAAAGTATAAAAATATTTTTCAGGAGGGAACGAAAAATGATAGCACTTGGATGTGATCACGGCGGATATGAGCTGATGCAGGAGGTAAAAAAACACCTTGAGGAGAGGGGAATCCAGTACAGGGACTTTGGCTGTGACGGTACAGGTTCTGTAGATTACCCTGTCTATGGCAAAAAAGTAGCACAGGCCATTGTTGACGGTGAATGTGATAAAGGTATTCTGATATGCGGAACAGGAATCGGCATTTCCATCACAGCCAACAAATTTAAGGGAATCCGTGCCGCACTTTGCACAGACTGTTTCTGTGCGGAGGCTACAAGACTTCACAATGATGCAAATGTACTGGCTATGGGAGGTCGTGTAGTAGGTCCGGGACTTGCACTTAAGATCGTAGATACATTTCTGGATACACCGTTTTCCGGAGATGAGAGACATATCAGACGTATCGGCATGATCGAAGACTGATACAGGAAAAGAGGGTTTTTACATGGAGAAAAAGGGACAGAAAAGAAATGATTATCTTTCCTGGGATGAATATTTTATGGGGGTAGCCATACTTTCCGGAATGAGGTCAAAGGATCCTCACTCGCAGGTTGGTGCATGTATTGTCAGTGAGGATAATAAGATCCTGTCCATGGGATATAACGGATTTCCCAAGGGCTGCTCGGATGATGAGTTTCCCTGGGGGAGAGAGGGAGATGCCCTGGATACAAAATATCTGTATGTGACACACAGTGAACTTAATGCGATCCTGAATTACAGAGGGGGAAGCCTTGAGGGAGCCAAACTTTATGTGTCACTTTTTCCCTGCAATGAGTGTGCCAAAGCCATTATTCAGGCGGGAATCAGGACAATTGTCTATGACTGTGACAAATATGCAGATACCCCTTCTGTGATCGCATCAAAAAAAATGCTGAATGCTGCAGGTGTGCGGTATTACCGCTATAACAGAACGGACAGGGAGATTACGATCAAGGTCTGAGGTTCTGGACAGACAAAGAATGGTTTTGAAAAAAGTATAATTGGTTTGAATTTTGATAAAAAGATCAGATTTATGATATAAGAAAACTGCTTTTTCCGTTATATTATGTATTGAACAAAGAAGGCAAAAAACAACGGGACGGACATCATATCCTTGCTGGATTTCAGATGTCCGTTTCGTGATATAAATGAAAAGGGGAAAAGTCATGAAGAAATATCTTGTTTTTGATATTGGCGGAACTTTTATCAAATATGCCCTGATGAATGAGGAGACGGAGATACTGGAGAAGGATAAGGTTCCCACACCATATTACGAAGATCATACAAAAGAAGATTTTTATCAGGTAATGGATACAATAGTTGAGAAGTACCGTGATCAGATCGAGGGTATCGCTATCAGTATGCCTGGAATGCTGGACAACCAAAACGGGCATTGTGTTACTGCCGGAATGTTGGGATATTTTGTAGGTGTGACTGTAGGCGATGAGCTTGAGGCACGTTATGATCTTCCTGTCAGTGTGGAAAACGATGGAAAGTGTGCGGCACTTGCAGAGTTCTGGAAAGGAAGCCTTAAGGGATGTACCAACGGAGCTGTTGTTGTTCTGGGAACAGGTGTTGCCGGAGGAATCATCATCAATGGCGAGCTTTACCGTGGAAACCGTTTTACAGCGGGAGAGTACAGCTATGTCTGTGCGATTCCGGAAAGAAAAACAGAGAATGAGGGTTACTGGGGCTTTAACTCCGGTGCGGAAATGCTGGCAAAGGCTGTGGCAAAGCATACAGGTGCAGACTGGAAGGATTATGATGGACTGAAGATCTTTGAACTTGTAAATAACGGGGAAGAGAAGGCCTGTGCAGGACTTAAGGAATTTACTGATTTCCTGGCTGTGCAGATCTACAACCTGAATATTTTCCTGGATCTTGATGTGATCGCAGTAGGCGGTGGAATCAGCCAGCAGCCGGCACTTCATGAATATCTGAAGAGAAGCGTTGATGAGCTGATCGATGTGAACCCTATACGAAGTATTTCTTCTTATGTACCACAGCCGAAACTTACAAACTGTACATTTTTCAATGATGCCAATCTGATCGGCGCATTATATCATTTCTTAAGGAGGAGATCAAAATGAGTTTTCCGGAAGGATTTTTATGGGGCGGCGCAGTAGCTGCCAACCAGTGTGAAGGAGCGTACAATGAGGATGGAAAGGGTCTCTGCACCCAGGATGTCACACCTCACGGAATTGTAGGAGAGAGAACAGAGGAGCCTACACCGGACAATATGAAGCTTGTGGGAATTGATTTTTACCACCGCTATAAAGAAGATGTGAAGCTTTTTGCAGAGATGGGATTCAAAGTATTCCGTACTTCTATTGCATGGAGTCGTATTTTCCCAAATGGTGATGAGGAGACTCCCAACGAAAAAGGACTTCAGTTCTACGATGACCTTTTTGATGAGTGCCACAAATACGGAATCGAGCCGCTGGTAACAATCTCACATTATGAGACACCACTTCATCTTTCCAAGACCTATGATGGCTGGGTAAACAGAAAGATGATCGGTTTTTATGAGAGATATGTGCGTACTATTTTTGCACGATATGGAAAAAAAGTAAAATACTGGCTCACATTCAACGAGATCAACTCTGTTCTTCATGAGCCGTTTTTAAGTGGCGGTATTTACACAGACAAAGATAAACTTTCCAAACAGGATCTATATCAGGCTGTACATCATGAGTTTGTGGCAAGTGCCCTTGCAACAAAGATCGCACATGAGATGATGCCGGATGCCAAGGTTGGCTGCATGGTTTTAAGTATGCCGATCTATCCGCTGTCTCCTGCACCTGATGATGTGATCAAGGTAATGGAAAGCTCCCATATGAATGATTTCTTTGCGGATGTACATGTACGTGGTGTTTATCCGGGATACATGAAGAGATATTTCCGTGAGAATAATATTGAGATCAGATTTGAGCCGGGAGATGAGGAAATCCTTAAGAATACTGTGGATTTTGTTTCTTTCAGTTATTACATGAGTATCTGTGATACGGCAGATCCTGAAAAGCAGATCAAAGGCAAAGGCAATCTTATGGGAGGAGTTCCGAATCCCTACCTTGAGGCAAGTGAGTGGGGATGGCAGATCGATCCCAAGGGACTTCGCTATGTACTGAATTATTTCTATGACAGATATCAGAAACCGCTGTTTATCGTTGAGAATGGCCTTGGAGCTGTTGACAAGCTGGTTGAGGGTCCGGATGGAGTTCCTACTGTTGAGGATGATTATCGTATCGATTATCTGAAAAAACATCTTCTTCAGGTTGAGGAGGCGATCGAGGATGGAGTTCCGGTTATGGGATATACTTCCTGGGGATGCATCGATCTTGTAAGCGCATCCACTGCAGAGCTTCGCAAACGTTACGGATATATCTATGTTGACCGTAATGATGACGGAACCGGTACACTGAACCGTTATAAGAAAAAATCTTTCTATTGGTATAAAGATGTGATCGAAACCAACGGAGAAGCACTTCACAAGGAGGATTAAAAATGGCAGATGAACTGATCAGTATTATTCCTGACATGAAAAGAAAAACTATCGATGAATTTGTAAAGAAAGCACAGGAGCTGGATCACCCTCTTCTGACAAAGAATGTGGCCCCCCAGGCACTGGTAAGGGCAGGAAGAGATGAGAGTGGAAATGGAGTGATCGTTTCCAGGGAAGACATTGCAGGAATGAAAGAGATCCGCATGAAGAAAGGCGACAGCCTCTGCATGGATTTCGGTGATCATTACGTAGGACATGTAACCTTAAAGCTTGCATCAGCAGGAAGCCCGCAGGATGCGCCGGCATATCTTCGCCTGAAATTTGCAGAGATCCCAAATGAGCTTCTGGACGATTCCTCCACATATGAAGGGTGGATCAGCAAAGGCTGGATTCAGGAAGAATATATCCACATTGATGTACTTCCCTGTGAACTGAAACTTCCAAGAAGATACGCTTTCCGTTATCTGGAAGTACTTGCTATTGATACTTCACAGAAATTCCAGGTCGTTGTGGAGGATGCATCCCTCACAGCAGAGTCTGCCGTAGAGCTGGAAAGTGTTGCACCGGTTGGAGGGATTCCGGAAGATATGCAGAAGATCGACCGTGTAGCTCTGAAGACACTTCAGGATTGTATGCAGCATGTATTTGAGGACGGACCCAAGCGTGACCGCCGCCTCTGGATCGGAGATCTTCGCCTTCAGGCAAAGGCAAATTATGCTACATTCCGCAATTTTGATCTTGTGAAACGCTGCATGTATCTGTTCGCAGGACTTACCAGAGAAGACGGAAAGATTGGTGCGTGTCTGTTTACAGAACCTGTTATGCAGGTTGATGATACATTCCTCTGGGATTATTCCCTGTTCTTTGTATCTATTCTCTATGATTATTACAATGAGACAAAGGACGAGGAAGTTCTTAAGGAACTGTGGCCGGCAGCTTACCGTCAGATCCAGCTTGCCCTTGATGATATGGAAGATGGAGTGTTAAAAACAGACAATCCTATGATCGCCTTTATTGACTGGAAGGAAGGACTTGACCGTCAGGCAGCGGCACAGGGCGTATGGATCTACTGTCTGCGTCAGGGTGCAAAGCTGGCAGAGCTTGCAGGTGATGAGACAGCCAGAGAACATATTGACGGGCTTCTTCAGGAAGCATTAAAAAATGCAGTAGAGCATTTCTGGGATGAGGAACAGGGATTCTTTTTAAGTGGCAGCAGCCGTCAGATCTCCTGGTCTTCCCAGGCATGGATGGTTCTTGCAGATGTGTTTGATGCAGAGAAGAGTAAGGCGCTTATGAACCATCTTCTTGAGGTAAAACCGGAGATGGGTGTCTCCACACCTTATGGATACCACCATATTATTGAGGCACTTCTCCATGTGGGAGAGAAGGACGAGGCACTGGAACTTCTCCGTACATACTGGGGAGGCATGATCGATCTTGGGGCAGATACTTTCTGGGAAGCATTTGACCCGGCGGATCCTAATGCCTCACCTTATGGAAATACCCAGGTAAACAGTTTCTGCCACGCATGGAGCTGTACACCGGCATGGCTGTTCAGAGAGTATTTTCAGAAATAATATGAAAAATATATATTTTTAAGGATATCCGTTGTATCATATGAGGTACAGCGGATATCTTTGTATCGCTGAAAACTACTTGGTAATGTTCAGGGGATATTTTTCAAATATACTCCATGAAATCAGGAGAGTAACAGATGGAAAAAGAAGCGAAGTATAAAGAACTCCTTAATAAATGTTTAATGTGTCCAAGAAGCTGCAAAACAGACCGAAACCATGGGAAAAAAGGTTTCTGCGGCATGGATAACAGGATTTTTATTGCCAGGGCTGCTCTTCATATGTGGGAGGAACCGTGTATTTCCGGTAAAAAAGGCTCAGGGGCAGTATTTTTTTCGGGATGCGGTCTGCGCTGCTGTTTTTGCCAGAATCATGATATTGCCATAGGGAGCAGGGGGCTTGAGATCACAGAGGAAAGGCTTGGGGAAATATTTCTGGAGCTTCAGGAACAGGGCGCTGCCAATATCAACCTGGTAACAGGGGCACATTATGTGCCGCAGATCATAAATGCGTTGGATTCTGCCGGGAAACAGGGGCTGAGATTGCCGGTGGTGTATAATTCCAGCGGATATGAAAATCCGGATGTACTCAGGCTTCTGGAAGGTTACGTGGATGTTTATCTTCCGGATATGAAGTATATAAAGACGGATATTGCGGAGAGATTTTCGCATGCGCCGGATTATCCGGGGAGGGCACAGGCTGCAATCCATGAGATGGTAAGACAGACCGGTGCATGTAAATTTGACCAGGAGGGATATATTACAGGCGGTACAATAGTACGTCATCTTATTTTGCCGGGACATACGGCAAACTCTATTGAGGTGCTGCGATATCTTCACGAGACATATGGAAATCAGATATATATCAGCATTATGAACCAGTATACCCCGGTAAGGGAAATTCAGGAATATCCGGAGCTTAATCGAAAAGTGACAAAAAGGGAGTATGAAAAAGTTCTGAATGCTGCCGTGGAAATGGGAATCAGTAAGGGGTTCATCCAGGAAGGAGAGACTGCTTCGGAAAGCTTTATCCCGGAGTTTGATTACGAAGGGGTCAGAAAAAAAGTCCTGTAAATGGAAGGAGGCCGGTACTTTCGTACCGGCGCGTATGAAAAAGAAAAATATTTTATAGAAAGCATATTGCCTTCTATACCTAATAATATAACTTTTAAATGTGAACAAATAGTGAGCAAAATGTGAAAAAAACGTGAATTATTACCAATTATGCCGTTTTTTATACAGAATATGCCGTTTTGAGAGAATAAAAAATTCACAAGACTAAAGATTCAGGACTGGTCACATTCTGCCTTGCAGGGCATATCAAAACCAGGATTAAATGCATAGAAATTCCGGGAATCCAACTGTTCCTGTACAGAGCGCAGAGCTTCACCGAAACGCTGGAAGTGTACGATTTCTCTTGCGCGCAGAAAACGGATCGGGTCCGCAACTTCGGGCATATTTCCAACTACCCGGAGGATGTTGTCATAGGTGGAGCGTGCTTTCTGTTCCGCTGCAAGATCCTCGAACAGATCTGTAACAGGATCCCCTTTGCTCTGGAATTCACAGGCATTAAAAGGAATTCCACCTGCGGCTTGCGGCCAGATGCCTACAGTGTGATCGATATAATAAGGCCCGAGTCCGCTGTTCTCGATCTCCTCCATGGAAAGATTTCTGGTAAGCTGATGAACAATGGTGGAAACCATTTCAAGATGAGCCAGTTCCTCAGTTCCGATATCGTTAAGAACAGCTACTGCAGTGCGGTTGGGCATTGTAAATCGCTGGGACAGATATCGCATGGATGCACCGATCTCCCCATCCGGGCCACCGTACTGACTCATAATAAACTGTGCAACCTTTGCATTTGGGGTTGTGATATTAACAGGATACTGAAGCCTTTTTTCATAATTCCACATAATCTATCTGCATCCTCCTTCCTGCTCCCATGGGAACGGCTGCTGTGCCCATTGCCAGGTGGAAAGATCACTGTCTGTGGCACTGTCGATGGTGAGGGGGCCATAAAGACTGGAATATTCTTTCAGAAGATGGTTCCGCCTGGAGGAAACCTGGGTAAAAAGTTCCAGCGCTTTCGGATCTGTGGGGTGAGTGTCAAGATAGAGAAGGAGGTCATCGACAGCGAAGCTTACTTCGTTGAGCTTTTTGAGAAACTGTTTTCTGGAATTTATATTTTCTCCGTTTTTCATCGACGAACACCTCGCTTTCCGCAAAATGGCTTACATAGCTGTGGGAAAAGAGTCCCGACCTTCAGGGCATAGGAGAGATCATAAGTGGTGGTGTATTCCTGGTCAGGAACATAGGCCATGGCCGGCCCCGGGGAAATTTTACATTTGTGGGAAGGATATTCCTGGCAGCAGTTTCCACTGCGTGCTCCGGGAGGGACATTCATTCCGCAGGTGATGGTGTAGGGCCTGCATCCCGGGCGATTGGTCTGAAATCTATCCATAACGTTTACAAACCTTTCTATAAGATATCTGTTACCCTATATTCTATGGATATTTCAGAAAAGGGTGCCTGGTTTGGAAGGCTGGCTGCATTTTATAAAACTTATTACATTTTTCTATAAATCCAAAATAATATTCCTGTTTAAAAATTACAGGGACAGTGCTATAATACTCTTGCTTATCATTGATGTGATAGGCTTTTACTTATGATCGTAACCATTTTGTATGGTTCTGAAGGAGGAAATTATGCAGGTTATTATCGTGGGCTGCGGCAAGGTTGGACGGACACTTGCAGAACAGCTTCAGGCAGAGGATATTGATATTACCCTTGTTGACATATCTGCGGATAAGATCAATGAGCTTTCCGAAAATATTGATGCAATGGGAATTGTGGGAAACGGTGCCAGTATTAATACATTGATGGAGGCCGGAGTAGATACCGCAGATATCCTGATCGCAGTAACAGCATCCGATGAGCTGAACCTTCTCTGCTGCCTGATCGCACAGAAGGCAAACCGTTGTCAGACTATTGCCCGCGTCCGCAATCCAATTTATGGAAAAGAAATAGGCTTTATCAAGGAACGCCTTGGAGTTACCATGATCATCAACCCGGAGCTGGCAGCAGCGCAGGAGATATCACGCCTTCTCCGTTTTCCGTCAGCTATGAAGATTGATACATTTGCCCGTGGCCGTGTGGAACTTTTGAAGTTTAAGGTACTTCCGGAATTTGGGCTGGATGAAATGAGCGTATCCCAGCTTTCCGGTACGTTCCGAAGCGATATTCTGGTGTGTGCAGTAGAGAGCCGTGACAGTATTGCCATTCCGGGCGGAGATTATATCATCCATAACGGAGATATGGTTTCCATTCTGGCTTCACCGGTAAATGCGTCAGGATTTTTCCGCAAGATCGGGCTGAAGACCAATCAGGTCAAAAACTGTATCATTGTGGGAGGTGGAACCATTTCCTACTATCTTGCACGGGCACTTCTGGATATGAAGATCGGAGTTAAGATCATAGAGCAGAATAAGGAACGCTGTGAAGTGCTCAGTGACCTTCTGCCGGATGCTACCATCATCAACGGAGACGGAACCAACCGTTCCCTTCTTCTTGAGGAAGGGCTTGTGGAGTCAGAAGCATTTGTAACACTGACCAATCTGGATGAGGAGAATGTTTTTCTTGCACTTTTTGCAAAAAGTATTTCAGATGCCAAGCTGGTTGCCAAGGTGAACCGGCTGGAATTTAATGACGTGATCGATGCGCTTGACATAGGAAGTGTGATCTATCCGAAGAATATTACTTCAGACTATATCCTTCAGTATGTCCGCGCAATGCAGAACAGCATTGGAAGTAATGTAGAAACTCTTTATCATATCCTTGATAACAATGCGGAGGCACTGGAATTTGCCATCCGCGAAGAGTCTGCAGTTACAGGAACGCCTCTTGCAGAGCTGAATCTCAGGAGCAATCTTCTGGTAGGCTGCCTGAACAGAAACGGTTCTATCCGGATTCCACGTGGACAGGATACCATTGAGGTAGGAGACACTGTGATCATTGTCACCACTCACAAAGGACTTTGTGATATTACGGATATACTTGCAAGGTAAAGGAGTTTTTTGATTATGAATTATTCCATCATCATTTATATTCTGGGATGGATCCTTAATGTGGAAGCTGTTTGTATGGCACTGCCCTGTGTTACGGCACTGATATATCGGGAGAAGGCAGGAGTGGCTTTTGTGATCACTATTATTGCCTGTTTGGCATTTGGAATCCCGCTGGTGTGCAGAAAGCCGTCAAAGAAGGCTTTTTATGCCAGGGAGGGACTGGTGACAACAGCTCTGAGCTGGATCGTGCTCAGTATTGTGGGTGCAGTTCCTTTTGTGCTCAGTGGTGCCATACCGGATCCGATCGATGCATTTTTTGAGATTGTTTCCGGATTTACGACAACAGGTTCCAGTATCCTCAAGGATCCATCTCTGATGCCTCACTGCATCAATATCTGGCGGTGTTTTGCACACTGGATCGGAGGTATGGGAGTACTGGTATTCATTCTTACGCTGCTGCCTCTTGCAGGCGGGTACCATATGAACATTATGAAAGCGGAGAGCCCGGGGCCTTCTGTAGGTAAGCTGCTTCCCAAGGTTCAGGCCACTGCCAAGATGCTGTATAAGATTTATATTGCTTTAACACTGCTCCTTATTGTATTGCTCCTTCTTGGGGGCATGCCGCTTTTTGATACACTGTGTGCGGCATTTGGTACTGCAGGTACCGGTGGATTTGGTATCCGCTCGGACAGTATGGGTGGATATAATATGTATATACAGGTGGTTATCACTGTTTTTATGATACTGTTTGGTGTAAACTTCAATGTTTATTTCCTGATCCTTACCAGAAAATTTGCCCAGGCTTTCAAGTCAGAGGAAGTTCGGTGCTATTTTCTGGTGATTCTGGTGTCGGCGCTGATTATCACGCTGAATGTCAGAGATATGTTTGAAAATATCGGCATTGCAATGCAGCAGGTATTTTTCCAGGTGGGATCTATCATTACCACTACAGGATATGCAACAACAGACTTTAACCAGTGGCCGGCCGTGTCACGCACGATTATCGTTCTGCTTACTTTCTGTGGTGCCTGCGCAGGCAGTACAGGTGGAGGTATCAAGATTTCACGTCTGCTTCTGATGCTGAAGTCAGTTCGCAAGGAGCTTCATCTTTATCTGCATCCCAATGCAGTCAAAAAGATCAAGATGGACGGAAAGGTGGTATCCCACGAGGTTATGAGAGCCACCAATATTTATATGATCGTTTATATCTTGCTGATGGCTGTGTCCATACTGATCATCAGTTTTGATGAGTTTGACCTGGTGACTAACTTCACCGCTGTGGTAACAACTATCAATAACGTAGGTCCGGGCCTTTCGCTTATCGGACCGACAGGGAACTTCAGTATTTTTTCACCTCTGTCCAAGCTGGTACTGTCCTTTGACATGCTTGCCGGTCGACTGGAGCTGTTTCCCATACTGATCCTGTTTTTGAGGGAAACCTGGAAAAAGTTCTGAAGAAAAGGGAATCATGGGGTGAAAGCCGTTCATCGCAGAGGATCCGTAAAGCAGGGATTTTTCTTATACAAAAACCTCCGGGACATTCTTTTAACGGAATGTTCCGGAGGTTTTCTGATATATGGAGATCAGTCGTTTTTATGTAAATTCTTCTGAGCTGTGGATAACATCAGCTTGATACGGTTTAACTGGTTAACTTCACTTGCACCCGGGTCATAATCGATAGCCACGATGTTTGCTTCCGGATGTTCACGGCGAACTTCCTTGATAACGCCCTTACCTACGATATGGTTAGGCAGGCAGCCAAATGGCTGGATGCAGACGATGTTAGGCACACCACCGTGGATCAGTTCCATCATTTCACCGGTAAGGAACCAGCCTTCGCCGGTCTGATTTCCGGGAGAAACGATTGGTTCTGCCATTTTTGCAAGATCACGGATATCTGCAGCCGGAGTGAAGTGGCGGCTCTCTGCAAGTGCTTCATTGGCAGTTTTTCTCAGCCAGTCAATGGCACGAAGACCCAGATTTGCCACAGTAGCCTTGGACTTTTTGAAACCAAGCTTCTTAACTTTGAAGTTCTGGTTAAAGAAGCAGTAGCAGATAAAGTCGATCAGGTCAGGAACTACCGGTTCCGCACCCTCTGCTTCCAGAAGGTCTGCAAGATGGTTGTTGGCAGCGGGAAGGAATTTAACCAGGATCTCGCCTACAATACCTACACGGGGCTTCTTCTCATCGGAGATAGGAATGGTATCAAATTCGTGAACCATTTCCCGGCACATCTTTTTAAACTGGCTGTGACTTACGCTGCTTCCGGTAAGAAAGGCAATAACACGCTGTTCCCAGATCTTGTGCTTGCGGTTCACGATGCCTTCCTCAAGCTCATAAGGACGCATACGGTAAACACATTTCATCAGGATATCGCCAAATACCGCACCATAAACAACGCGTTTGATAAGGGGCAGAGTCAGCTTAAATCCAGGATTGCTCTCCAGACCGCTTAAGTTCAGGGAGATAACCGGCACCTGTTCCATTCCTGCCTTCTTAAGAGCACGGCGGATAAAGGCGATGTAGTTGGAAGCACGGCATCCACCGCCTGTCTGTGACATGATGACGGCTGTCTTGTCCAGGTCATATTTGCCGGAAAGAAGAGCATCCATGATCTGTCCCACAACCATCAGGGACGGATAGCAGGCATCGTTGTTTACATATTTAAGGCCCACATCAACAGCATGCTTGTTGTCGTTGGGGAGGACTTCCAGGTTATAGCCGGATGCCTTAAAAGCAGCCTCAAAGATTCCGAAGTGGAATGGAGACATCTGCGGGCAGAGAATGGTATACTCCTTACGCATCTGCTTGGTAAAGGATATCTTCTCAATGGAAGCCGGATTGATGTTCCTTTTTTTATTCTGTGCCTGTTTTGCACGGATGGCGGCGATCAGGGAACGGATACGGATCCTTGCCGCACCCAGGTTGTTGACCTCATCGATCTTCAGGCAGGTATAGATCTTGTCACTTCCATCCAGGATCTCATAAACCTCATCGGTGGTAACGGCAT
>Ga0129312_1000674_pt1 | contig 26224 bp, 23 predicted proteins | sample O827metagenome_FD_94434 | JGI IMG/M metagenome (GOLD analysis project Ga0129312, IMG submission 94434) | Orangutan group fecal microbial communities from Wisconsin, USA - O827 metagenome | ecosystem: Host-associated > Mammals > Digestive system > Large intestine > Fecal | place: USA: Wisconsin... | reverse complement strand
ATTTTAACACAAATGGATGCTCTTTTTTTAATTCACCTAACAGGTGAAAAGCAATAATCAGTTTAAATACAGTAACTATGCGGCTTTCAGCCGCACTCACCGCACCGCGGTGAATAATTCAGGTTAATTCTTAAAAAGTAAAAAAGAAAAGATATTTTTTAACGGTATTTATGCAGAGGTAAACCAAGACTAATTACAGTTATGCATAAGACAATCGTTTTAAAGAGACAACGATTAATTTGTTGTTTCATATATTGGAATCTGAAGTGCAGAAAACAAAAGAACAAATCAGTTACAACATGAAAATGGTCAAATGCAAGGATTCGGATATAGAGCTTTTGCTTAGAAAAGAACTATGGAGGAGAGGATTGCATTACAGAAAGAATGTAAAAGAAATAACCGGTAAGCCGGATATTGCTTTTATTGGGAAGAAAATCGCCGTTTTTTGTGATAGTGAATTTTGGCATGGATATGATTGGGATAATAGAAAAAAAGATTTCAAGTCACACCAAGATTTTTGGATTCCAAAAATAGAAAGAAATATAAGTAGGGATAATGAAGTTAATGAACAACTGAAACAAGCAGGATGGACTGTTCTGAGGTTTTGGGGGAAAGACATAAAGAAGAATTTGATGTCTTGTGCGGATACTATTGAAAAGGCGGTTAAAGACAAAAGTGGTAAAGTATAAATCAATTGATCTATTTGCGGGAATCGGTGGAATCAGGCTTGGATTTGACAGAGCATTCGGAGACGAAATAGAAACTGTTTTTGTCAGTGAGTGGGATAAAAATGCCCAAAAAACATATAAAGCAAATTTTCATGATGATTTTGATATTGCAGGTGATATAACACAGATAGATGAAAAGGATGTACCTGCTTTTGATATATGTTTAGCCGGATTTCCGTGCCAAGCCTTTAGTCTTGCCGGCAAGAGACAGGGATTTGATGATAATTATAAGGGACTTTGCAGAGGAACATTATTTTTGGATGTGGCAAGAATCTGTGAGAAACATGCTCCAAAGGTTATATTTTGTGAGAATGTTAAGGGTTTAAAAATCCATGACAGAGGACGTACATTTGAAATAATAACAAAGACTTTTGAAAACCTTGGATATAAGGTGTTTAGTCAAGTTCTTAACAGTAAGGATTACGGTGTTCCTCAAAATCGTGAGAGAATTTATATAGTTGCATTTAGAAATGATATTGCTCCCGAGAAATTTGAATTTCCATCACCTACAGACAGCAAAAAAGTATTAAGAAATATTATTGAAGAGAATCCGGTGCCAGCTAAATATTACTTAAGTGATGTATATGTAGATACGTTGAGACGCCATAAAGCACGTCATGAAGCCAAAGGAAATGGTTTTGGTTACGAAATACGTGAATGGGATGGAATAGCAGGTGCAATTGTATGCGGTGGAATGGGGCGAGAAAGAAATCTACTGATTGATAAAAGACAAAAGAATTTAGTCCCTACTACACATATAAAAGGTGAAATTAATAAGGAAGGAATAAGGAAGATGACTCCGAGAGAATGGGCGCGATTACAGGGATTTCCGGATTCTTATATTCTTCCGTTGGCAGATGTGCATTTATACAAGCAATTTGGAAACAGCGTCACTGTAAATGTTATTGAAGCAATAGCGATAAAAATCAAGGAGGTGCTTGACAATGCCTAAGCTATCCGGTAATAAAGGAGAGTGGAGTGAGATTTATACCTTTCTCCGTCTCCTTGAAATTAAAAAGCTTTTTGCGGCAGATTCTCATCTAAATAAAATTGATGATACTTTCTATAAAATCATCAATATAATTCGAACAGAGCCGATCGGCAAACTTGAGTTCAGAATAGATAATTCCCAAGATACCATAACTGTATACAATACCGACATTAATAAAGAGATTATTACTCTAGAGTCAGAAAAATTCAGGGAAGCTGCAGATGATCTATACAGAGAGATAATTGCTGCATCAACATCTTCATTTGAATTACCGCGCATATCCGATTTTCTTGAAGAAATCAGCGTTTCCGGTCTGAAAGCAAAATCTACCGATAAAGCCGATATAAGGATAAGAATACATGATATAAATACCGGATACGAATCTGTTCAGGGATTTAGTATAAAGTCAAGGCTGGGAAGTCCGTCAACACTTATTAATGCAGGAAAAACAACAAATTTTATTTTTAAGATTATTGGTGCAGCCGATGATGCTGTTATGAATGATTTTAATACTTGTTCAAAAAACTTTTCAAAGAAATTTGAGGTTCTGAAAGAAAAAAATTGCGATATTGAATATTATTCAATGGAAAATGAAATGTTTGAGAGTAATTTGCTTCTTATTGACGGAGACTTGCCAAAAATATGTGCTGAGATGTTAAAACTTTATTATTCGGCAGGAGTACGCTTAATAAGAGAATCTTTAGATGCATTATATGAAAGCAACCCGATGAAATATGATTTATCAAAAGGGCATCCGTTTTACGAATATAAGTTCAAAAAGTTGTTATCCGAATGTGCGTTGGGTATGCTTCCGTCAAAGGTGTGGGACGGAACAGCGGATGCAACAGGAGGATATATAATAGTCAGAGAGGATGGTGAAGTATTATGTTATCATTTGTTTAACAGGAATGAATTTGAAGGATACTTAATTGATAACACAAAATTTGAGACAGGAAGTACATCTCGTCATGATTTCGGATCAATTTATAAAACAAATGGGGAATACTTTCTGAAATTAAATTTGCAGGTTCGATTTATAAAATAATTCGGAGGAAAACATGTTAAAAAAGTTAGGAATCGTGAAAAGCAAAAACAAAAGTTATAAGGTTTTTAATGAGTGCATAGGTTCGGATTTTTTGGATGATAAAAGTCAACCGAAAGATTATGTAAAGAACTGCTGGGAAAAGTATAAGAAAAATTATAAAAATAGCAATAACTCACTGAATGGTAAAATATTCGAGTTGATAATATACTCATTATTGGTGAAGGAGGGGATCGCACCTTTGCACTTGCAAGCGGAAATTGCTTTTGTACCAAATATAATATTTGATGCGGTAATATATACAAAAGAAAACGGACCGATTAGTCTAAGCTTAAAAACAAGTTTGCGTGAAAGATACAAACAGGCAGATTTAGAAGCAGTAGCATTAAAGTATGTTCATAGAAAGTCACAAAATTACTTACTGACAATGGATAAATCGAAAGCAGACTCTGTCAATGAAAAGATTAAAAACGGACAATTTTTAGGATTGGATAAGGCAATATTGGTTACTTCTGATGCTTTTAATGATTTTATAGATAAATTGAAAAGCTATGAATTAATAACTCCCGGAAGTATACAGATTATAACAGCGTCAAGTATTATTACAAAAGAAAGAATATCGGAGTGTAAATGAGTGGTGAAATCAAGATTGGTAGCTTATTTGCAGGGATAGGCGGGATAGATTTGGCATTTCAAAATGTCGGATTTAAATCGGAATGGGCTGTGGAAATGGACAATGATGCAGCTTTAACCTATGCATATAATTTTCCTGATACGTATTTGATTAGGGCTGATATTAGGGAAATTGAAAAGACTGATATAAGTGATGTTGATATAATAACGGCAGGCTTTCCGTGTCAACCTTTTTCTGTGTGCGGAAAACAAAGAGGATTCTTAGATTACAGAGGAAATCTTTTCTTTGAAATTTTGCGAATTGCAGATGCAAAAAATCCTAAAATCATCTTTTTGGAAAATGTTGCAAATATAATAAATCATGATGCAGGAAGAACTTTTGATATTATAAAAAAAGAACTGCTAAAACGAAAGTACTATATAAGATATTTGATAGCAGATGCATGTAATTACGGAGTACCGCAACATCGAACAAGAATATACATTGTAGCATTTAAAAATTTAGAAGTTGCACAGTTATTCAGTTTTCCAAAGAAGAAAAAGCTTGATAAACATATCTTTGATCTAATAGAAAAATCCCAAAAAGCAGAAGATAAATTTTATATTAAACCTGATTCAGACGAATTCAAGACATTAAAAAAAATTATCAAAGATTCAAATCAAATATATAGGTTTTCTGACCATGGAATCCAAAGTGGCAACGATGGAATTTCATTTACATTAAAGGCCAATATGGGTACATGGAAAAATCGCATACCGATTATACAGGATAAGTTTGGTATAAGAGTAATAACACCTGAAGAATGTTTGGCATTACAAGGATTCCCGGATTCTTTTAAATTCCCTGATATTAATCTTAAAAGTAAATATAAACAGTGTGGCAATACGGTTGTAGTGCCATTGGTGACTCAAATTGCTGAGTCATTATATACGTGTATGGCTAATAAAGGATAGTTTCGCAGATACTATTGCTTATTTATCATCAGCTAAATGACAATAGCAGTTATCTCTTGCTCAGTAGGATAAAACAGGACTGCCGTTGCTGCGGCAGTCCTGTGATATTACAGCAATTCTGCCATGTACAGCGGCAGATGGATTATTCCGTCTTTGATCATTACATCCTTGGTATATAGGAATTACCTATGACGGATGAAAAATGCTTTCTGAATTTATCCAAAGAAGAGTGCGAGCGGTAGTTGCCGGATTTGACTTCTATAGGAGCAATTTTTGAGTAGCATTGTCTGCGCTGAGTGCAAGTCCTACATGCGGATCCGTAGAGTTGAAACAGGTATTAACTATCATAGCTTCATTCAGCCATACAAAGGAATCTTCGAAGCTTCTGAAATGAGCTTGTTTACCGAGTGAAGAAAGCTTGTATTTTTTTCTTTTAAATCACGAAAACGCAAGTTCACAAGTACTGATTCTGCACGAAAACGCAGGTTCACGCAGAAATGCTTGATTAAATGCACTTGATACCGGCTGTAAGGAGTGTCTGTATTTGCCGCCGCTTAACTGAATTTTGTTCAGCTTCGCAATATGCGTTTAACCATAATGCCCACATAAACCTCAGCTTTTTTGTGCATATTTATTCGCAACTGTTGGATTATCAGGCTTACTTTAAGTCAGACTCTCATGTATAATGATAAATAAAAAACAGACACATTTTGAAGAAAATTTTTATCAAAATGCACAAAAAACAGACTACACAGATATTCGGAGGAAGGCTATGTTCAGACTCAGCAGCAGCGCAGTCAAGGAAGGACGCTTGGATGTAAAATACGGGATCGATTCGACGGAGCAGTCAATGATAGAAGAAGGCATTCCTCAGGTATCATTTCCGTTTGAATGGGACGGTGAACCGGAAGGAACCAAGTCGTATGCCATAGAGTATATGGACTACGACAATGCGGCGGACGAAGGTGTTATATGGATACACTGGATAGCTGCCGGAATTGCCGCAGATGTACATGCTTTGCCTGAGGACGGAGCAAGAAAAACAGAGCTGATTCACGGACATAACAGCTGGTCTCTTCCTTACGGACCGTATCTTGATATTTCCGACAAATATAAGATAGGTTACGGCGGGCCGGCTCCCGGAAGATGCCATACCTATGAGCTTGTAATATATGCGCTTGATTATAAGCCCGAACTTAAAGAGGGATTCTATTACGCTGATCTTAGAAACAGCATTGAGGGACATATTCTTGATAAGGCTGTGCTTCGTATGAAGTACGGCAGCTGATTTTTGAAAATTATTGCTGCGGTTTTTGTTTCGTAAAATGAATATTTATGTATTTAAGAGCCGCAGATCGATAATTGAATATAAACATGAGGGTGTTTATACAAGAAAGGAGTTTTATTATGAATGAAAACAATGCTAAACTAAAAAGAGTATTGGGATTCGGGGCGACCTACGGTGCGGCAATGGGACTTGTTGTATCAGGAACCGCAATGTTCTCGGTAACTCAGGTTGCCGGACAGGCCAGTTATCAGGTATGGCTTACATCCCTTATCGGATTGATCCCAATACTTTGCGCGGCACTTGCTTTCTCTGAGTTGAGCGCAATGCTTCCAGGAGGAGGAATGATCTCGGATTACACCAATCCGGCTCTCGGACGTTTCTGGGGAACACTTGCCGTATTGGGAACCTATGTTCTGCTTGCGGCTGCCGACGGAAGTACACAGATGGCGATGAGCGGTTACTCACTGCAGGAGGTTACGGGTATACCGGCAATCGTAACAAGCCTTGTGTTCCTGGTTGCCTGCTTATTGATCAACATATTTGATGTAGGCATATACGGTAAGTTTGCGGGAATACTTCCTATAGGAATGATGGCTGCATACGCAGTTATTGCGGTGCTTGGATTGTTGGGTGTAGGTGAGAGCACACTCGGATGCGTACCTGTTGACAATCCGCATCTTCCGGCAGGCGGTTATGCAGCTGTATTCGGTGCGGTAGGATCATCGATCTGGTGGTATATAGGCTTCGAGAACTGCTGCCCGATGGCAGAGGAGACAAAGGAGCCGTATAAGGTTATTCCTAAGGCACTGTTTGCGGCACTTATATCAATATATGTTATTGATATCATATTCTCATATGCGGCACTTAAGTATACAGATATTGAGGTGCTTGTAACCTCTGGTGTCAGCCATATAGACGGAGCAAGAGGCTCGATGGGATTTGTCGGAGCACTTGTAATGAGCGTTATCACTATCCTTGCTTCCTTCACCACGGCTAACTCACAGCTTGCCGCATTGCCTCGTATGTTCTACGGTTTGGCAAGACAGGGACAGCTTCCTAAGGCATTCGGTTATATTCATCCGAAGTACAGAATTCCGATATACGGAACCGTTGCATGCTTCTTCCTTATGTTCTTCTGCACCATCTACATTTGCATGAAGGGCGGAACGGCAGACATCATGAATATGTTCATCAATATCGTGTGCGTTGCATGGCTCGGCTGCTACATACTTGCTATGCTCGATGTACTTGTACTTCGTAAGAAGTATCCGGATTTCCCGAGACTGTTCAAGGTTCCGTGTGCGCCTGTAGTATTTGCTATCGGCATAATCGGTTCACTCTATGCTATATACACTATCAGCTCTTATATATTGATCACACTTATCTGGGCTGCTGTTGTTATTGTATTTATAATCGTATGGAACAAAGCACACAAGAGACCTATCAATGAGGTTTCAAAGCTTGAGGACGCAGTTAAGATGATTCGTGACAGAACAGAATATCTTCCTGTATGGGATGAGGCTGTCGTTGACTGGTTAAAGAGCAGAAATTCACTTTGATTGGATACGAAAATGTATCATAAGCTTTGATGCGTGTTTCCCCCGGCGTAGGCATATCTGCTTATGCCGGGGATTGTCATCTTAATAATGTAATAAATTTATCGGGATGTATTAAGAAAGCTCCCGTGATAAAATCATTTACATTACAAAGAGGCATACGGAAGGTTAGTATATGGGGAAATTACAAAAGGAAGACAACAGAAATGCTTCCAAAGCGAGAAACAGTTTTGTAACAAAAAAGGCTGAGGCCAAGCTTGGTTTACTTGCCGATACTTTTGCGGGAAGTCTTAACGGAGCATGCAAAGTCGCAGGAAGAGACACGCTTAAACGCATGCTGCGTATAGAGGGACTTAAATATACTGAAGGGCTTGAACTTATCTATAACTGGGAAAACAGATTTATGTCGGTCAATTATAATCTGCAGCTTTTATCAAAGCCTGATACCGACGAGAGATTTAAGGAAACGGGCAGCTGTGCCTTTGAATATGTTTTCGACAGAAAAAAGAGCGGATGGAAATGTACAAGATGGTTCGGCGATGATGCCGCGATGAAAAATGAATATGTGCAGAGACTCAATAATCCGCTTATAGCAGAACGAATCAAGGCGCTGGATATTGCTGCACTGAAGATAAATCATACAGATAAAAGTGGATATTTTACAATAAACTGTGACAGTTTGATAGGCTCATCAACATGGATATTTATCCCTCCGATAATGCAGCTTATAACACCGGACAAGACAGAGTGCGTTAAATTTGTCGAATTGTTTGAGTTGCTGGCGGATGCTGTAGTAAATAACGCCGGTTGAGCAGCATCTGCTTTTTATGGCTCACCGAGTTTTCCTTTTTGATTGGAAATTGTGTCCTATGAAAAGAAGAAACCTGCCCCTCAGGATCAAGGGGCAGGGAAGTTGAATAGGTGAAGTCTTTTTACTCACACAGCTTTATTTCTCATCAAAAAATTCAGCCTCAAGCATGGCGCACAGGCAGTGGTATATAGGAAGGTGAAGTTCCTGTATCTTGAAGGTCTCGGTCTCCGGGACGCAGACTGCAACATCACACAGAGCCTTCATCCTGCCGCCTGAAGCACCGGTAAGGCCTATAGTCTTGACACCCTTCAGTTTGGCGATCTGAAGAGACTTAATGATGTTCTCAGAGTTGCCGGAGGTACTTATGCCTATAAATGTATCGCCTTCCCTGCCGTATCCGTAGAGCATCTGTGCGAAGGTGAGGCTCGGATCGACATCATTCATAAAGGCTGTCGAAAGAGCAGGCATGGAGGTGAGCGGAATTGCAGAGAGCGCACCCTCGAGCTTTGCCGCAAGCTTGGCACCTTCATCACCGTACAGCTCCTTAAGTCTTGCAGCATCTTCCGTCGGAATTGCTCTGCCGAACTTAAAAGACTTCATGAGCTCACCGACTATATGCTCTGAGTCGGCGGCACTGCCTCCGTTTCCGGCAGCAAGGAGCTTGCCGTTATTAAGATAAGTTTCCTTAAGCAAGAGGAAAGCTTTATTTATATCATCTCTGCATATATCAAGCGCCGGGTATCTTACAAACAGTTCTTCAAATATCTCGGCAGCGTTCATTGTCTTCTTATTCATAAAAATCTCCGAATCAGTTTTATGCGGACGGCATTTAAGTTTAAGCCGCAACGGGCGCATAAGCTTATTTTTAAGCCTTCTTATTTCAGCTTTCTACATTTTACTCCATAGACTCTCAAGCTGCAATGATACATGAAGCGGTAATTTTGTTTTCATTTTCCTTAATATTGAGACAGAAAAGGGTAAGTATTTAGATGTGGAAGCTTAAGCAGCTTAAGTGTTATACTTTTCGCATGTTTAAGAAATTTATCAGAAAACCGAATATATTACAGATAGCAGCTATCCTGCTTTTCTCGGCAGGGATAGTTACAGGTTTGAGCCTCAGATCACATGCCGCGACAAATACAGATGCGGCAGCGGTTCAGCAGGCGGTAACGACGCCTACAGAGCATGTAAGCTGGGAGTCATGCCTTATCTCCGGCTCAAATATAGTCATTAAGGGTAAGATGGACGGCAAGATCACTCCTTCGAACACCGAGATCGGAGCAGATACCGAGTTCTATCTCCTTGAGCTTGAGCCGTATACGGACAGCATTGCCAATAAGAGAAATATCGCACATATCCCAAAGAGCGACAGCGTGGAATTCACGATTCCTTACGATACCGGAAACGGTACAAACAGACTCTACAATAAGTTCCTGGTGTGCGTCTGGACAGGCAAGACCTATAAGGTGGTCTCGGATGTAATATATGTGACCAATCCGGAGGCTGTTGCCAATTACAAGGATGCGTTCAAGAATCCGCTCACAAAGAAGGGACTTCTTGTTGAGCTTCCGCAGATATCGGATGCATTTTCACTCGGAGTACATAATGTAATAGTCAACATTCCCTTTGATTCATTTATAGGAGACGGAATAGATTATCAGTACGAGGGCGAGACCTATCATTTTGATAAAAATGTAGTAGCCGTGTATGACAAGACCATCTCTACCTATTCGAACAAGAGCATGAATGTTACAGCAGTCTTGCTTAACCGCAAGAGCGCAAAGGCACCGGAGCTTATCGCTCCCGGCACGGTGGATGTAAGCGGCATAAATTATTACAACTTTAATGCCGGAACGGAAAAGGGCTGCAAGTACCTGAGAGCCATAGCATCATTTCTGGCATCAAGATATACCGGCAAAAATGCCGATGCAGGACTGGTGCAGAACTGGATAGTCGGAAATGAGATAAATAATCAGCATTGGAATTATGTCGGAGCTTCGGATATCAATACTTATATGAAGGAGTACGAGAGAGGCTTCAGAGTCATATATAATGCGATCAAGTCGCAGCAGGCCAACGCGAGAGTGTATTTTTCACTTGATAATAACTGGAATCAGGGAAATGACAACAAACTGATATATACCGCCAAGGCTACGCTGGATGCGGCGGCAGCGGCATTTTCGGCTCATGGCAATATAGACTGGGGACTTGCTTATCATGCTTACCCGGTTCCATCGGTTGAGCCTGAGTTTTGGGATGATGCGGTGACAGGACAGGTCACGAACAATATATCGACTACCAAGGTCATTAATTTCGCAAATCTGTCACTGCTTACCGATTATATGCAAAAGCCCGCAATGCTCGATCGTTCGGGTAAGGTCAGACATATCATATTGTCGGAGATAGGATTCTCTTCGCAGTCACAGACAAGAGGAAGTGTGGAAAAAGAGCAGGCAGCGGCATTTGCATATGCATACTACATAGCCGATTCAAATCCTTACATTGATGCATTTATACTGACGAGGCAGATAGACGCACCGGGAGAGACCAAGTCCGGACTTGCACTCGGACTTTGGACTACAAATGTCAAAGAGGGAGAGGCACTTAAGCCTTACTCGGCAAAGTACATCTGGGATGTGTTCAAGCATATAGATGATAAGAAAACAAGCCTGCAATACACAGAGTTTGCCAAGAAAATCATAGGTATAAACAAATGGTCTGATGTGATACCCAATTTCAGACTACGCTCGATGGAATGAACATTAGCGCATAAACGGAATCTAGAACATGAGAATGAGCAAGTTTACTTGCAATCATTCTCATGTTTTTGATTGCGTAACGGAAATGAGCACAAAGTGCCGATAGGCACGGGTGCGAATTTCCGTAGGATTGCGAGAGAGCGCAGCGCGGAGCAATCCGTATATGCGCTAAGCCTAAAAAATCATCCGACGGTGCATGAAAAATTTACTTTGTTTTTATTATTTAGACTTGAATTTTTGACACATGGGTTTTATTCTTAAAAGGGTCTGTTAAGGAAATGTTTATCTTTCCGGACAGCACTCATATCATTTCAAGAAAAGGCAGGTGAACAAAGTGGACGGCAGTGACGGCCATAGTCGAAGTACCAATTCAATAGCTGATACGACTGTCGAGACCACGGAGAACACCTGTTTACCAATGTGATCTTCTTTCTTTTCTGATTCCGGACATACTCGTATCTTAACAATTGGTACCGATCATTATGTACAATCTCGGAGACAACACGGGGTGATTTTGGCTTGCGTGTTTATGACGGGAGGTTTTGGTCTGCGCAGACCCGAGACTTTTTGTCAGATCGTTTTCGAAAACAGAATGAAAGGAGGATACGGATATGGATGATAAGAAGTATACATCCGATACCGAGGAGACAAAGCAGGATTTGTCCGAGGAACTCAAAGAGGATATATTTGAGGATAAGGATGACGATCCGGAACAGGAGCAGGATGAAGTAATAGAGCATCCGGATTACAGTGCCGAGATCGCATCTATAATAAGGAGCAATGCATCACCTAAGACACTGAGAGATGAACTCAGCGATTATCATGAGAGTGATATAGCGGATGCATTGGCGCAGCTTAGCGTATTATACCGTAAAAAGGTATACAGAGTACTAAGTCTTGATACGATCTCAGGCATACTTGAGTATGCGGATGAGGATGAGGCAAGAGAGTATCTCGATGAGATGGATCTCAAGAAGGCAGCAGCGGTTATCAGCCACATGGAGCCTGATACCGCAGTAGACATTCTCCGTACTATGGAGAAGAACAAGCGTATGCTTCTGATGGATCTTGTAGACGAGGACTTCAAGAAGGATATCGTGCTACTTGCTTCATTCGACGAGGATGAGATCGGTTCTCGCATGACGACCAATTTTATTGCTATCCATGACGATCTTACAGTCAAGGGAGCGATGTCGGAGCTTGTCAGACAGGCACCGGAGAACGATAACATTTCCACGCTCTTTGTGCTTGATGATGCCAATGTTTTTGCGGGAGCCATTGACTTAAAAGAGCTTATTATCGCAAGGCAGACAACGGATCTCAAGGATCTGATAATGACCTCATATCCTTATGTATATGGTACAGAGGATATAGATGATTGTATAGAAAAGCTTAAGGATTATTCGGAGGACTTGATCCCTGTACTGGATAATCAGAATCAGCTGCTCGGCGTTATTACTTCACAGAGCATCACAGAACTCGTTGATGATGCACTCGGTGAGGACTACGCAAAGCTCGCCGGTTTGACTGCAGAGGAGGATCTTGAGGAACCGCTTAAGGAGTCCATGAAGAAGCGTTTGCCATGGCTGCTTATTCTGCTCGTACTCGGCATGTTGGTATCATCTGTCATCGGACTTTTTGAAACTGTAATATCGGAGCTTACGCTGGTAGTGCTCTTCCAGTCGGTAATACTCGACATGGCAGGTAACTCAGGTACTCAGTCGCTGGCTGTTACGATCAGAGTCCTGATGGATGAGAATTTGACCGCAAAGCAGAAGATCGGACATGTTATCAAAGAGGTACGTGTCGGAGGCTGCAACGGTCTTGTGCTCGGTATTACATCCTGTGCCCTTATAGGTGTGTACATTGCATTGTTTAAGGGCTACGGTTTACAGATGGCATTTGCGGTATCAAGCTGTGTAGGCGTGTCTCTTGCCTTGTCAATGATGATCTCCTCTGCAGTGGGTACACTCATACCGATGTTCTTCTCAAGGATAGGAGTTGACCCGGCTGTTGCATCTGGACCGCTCATCACCACTGCCAATGACTTGATAGCTGTTATAACTTATTACAGTTTAGCTTGGCTTTTGCTTATAAATGTGTTACACTTAGGAGGTTGATTACTCGTAAGGGTATTTAACCTAAGTTGCAGACGTATCGAAGTGGTCATAACGGGGCTGACTCGAAATCAGTTTGCGGGCAACCGCACGTGGGTTCGAATCCCACCGTCTGCGTGTTTGGGGAAATGGCTTAGATAAGCCATTTCCCTTTTTACGTAGATTACTATTAAAATACGCAGATTCTCCTGAATCTGCCACATATAATATGTGACAAAAATAAAAAAGCATCACCCGGAACGGCATTCACCGTACATCTACGATGTACGTGGTCGCATTAGCAGGGATGCTTTTTATATGCACGATATACCAGTAACAACAGAAAATGTCAATAATCCGCAAGATATTCGGCTTAAACATAAATGTTATTATCCATACAGTTTGGCAGTTTCGGCAGCCTTAGCCTTTATCTTGTCTATCAGAGATTGAGGTGACAAGATCTTTATACCATTGCCAAGTGCAAATATCCAACCGAGGAACTGGTCACTTGATGAAATCTGTATATGTGTCCTAAAATGTTCTGAATCTACGGGAATCAAAGGAATATCAGTACCAAACCTGTCTATAAGTATACCTGCTTTATCATTTTCACAAAGCAGGCTTACATCAGTTATCTCTCCGCCGTACATGCCAAACAGTCCTTTTGAATAAGACGGAAGATCTATACTTTCATATCTGTCCTTGCCTTCACGAGCCTTATCAGAAATATCAAGATTAAGCATTTTGTCGACACGATAGTGCTTGATGGTATCCTTGGACGAATCATAAGCCAGGAGATAATAGTTCTCATCATCATAAACAAGAGCCCACGGACTTATCTCATACCATGCACCGTTGTGTCTTAATACTGCTGCTTTCTTCTCATTCCATTGGAAATATTGAAAACGTATCTGTTTATTGTTGTTGATGGCATTATGTATCTTATCTACGCTGTAATAGATAGTTTCGTTTAAGGTTTTGACTCTGCCTGTGAGTATGACCTGTCTGTGGAGCTGAGTGGCATCATAGCGGCTTACAAGCCCTTCAAGTTTTTTAATAAGCTGTGCAGATTTTTGTTCGGTTATAAATCTGGAAGACTGTACCGAATCTACAAGCAGTTTAAGTTCCGCAAGCTCAAAGTCACGCGAAGCAAGATAGTACTTTGTGCTTCGCCCATCTTTTTCATTAATAATATCCATTCCGTAATGCTTAAGCTCATCTATATCGCTGTAGAGAGTCTTTCGCTCAAGCTCTATATTGTAGGTTTGATCAAGTTTCAGGATAAGTTCTTGAGCAGTAAGCCTGTGCTGCTCATCGGTCTCGGATTGAAACAATCTTGCAAGGTATAAGAGCTTTAGCTTTTGATTAGTTGTTTTTGACATAATACCTCTCGTTATTCGTAATACACATCTTAATAATCACAGTCGCAGCTGTGCAATATTACTAAATATTATTATAGGTGACCGGTCAGAAAGTTAAAATTGTGAGCCTCGTAGAAATGAGTCCGTATTTTTGGACAGTATTAACAATAGAATATAAGCATGAATAGGATTTGAAGGATGCATATCCCTTATCCGCGCAGGAAATATTTCAACAAATGCATTACATTTAGGAAGGGGAAAGTATATGACTGTATCATATTTTACAATAACAGGACTGAATCACTATTTCGGATCGGATTTTATAAAGTCGGGAATGAAGGTGAAGCTTGAAAAAGATCATGATAATAAGTTTGATAAGGAAGCAATCAAAGTTCTGATGAAGGGACTGGGACAGATCGGCTATGTTGCCAACAGTACGTACACGGTACTTGGCGAAAGCATGAGTGCCGGTCGTATGTACGACAAAATCGGTGAAACAGCAAAGGGAAGAGTTATATATGTGTTGCCGACCGGAGTGATATGCGAACTTAAGGATTGAGATATAATATTTATATGATAATTTAAAATGTACCCTCTATACCGGTATACACGATATAGAGGGTACATGGAGTTTTAAACAAAAGTTTTTCTCAGCTCAGTATCAAAGCGCAGAAGTAATAAGCGACTTAGACACGTGGTAATGCTTAAAGATATCTGTGCATGCAGCGCATTTATCGGCGATTGAGAGCAGCCATGCTTCCCTCGAATGCGGAAACTCGGCACAAAGCGGAAACATGTGGCTGGAGATAACATCGCAGATGCGAGGATCTACACCGGGCATTATCTCTCTGATCGTAACGACAGAATCCTTAGGATGCCTTGTGATGCATTCGAAACCGGAAGAGAATTTTTCCTTTCTTCCAAGGATCCCGAGGTCATGTGCCAAGGCTGCAATTATAAGTGCAGAAAGGTTTACCCTTATATTAAAGATGCTTAAAAATCTGTAAAATGCGATACAGAAAAATGCTGTATTGATCGAGTGAGATGCCACATCCGTGCGGAAGTGATGCTTCTGCATACTTGCGGCTTCAAATAATTTATTTTGCAGTATCTGATTTCCGTACATTGTAAGGATCTCATATCTATCCATTAATTTTAATTCTGACTCCTTTTTGAAAAACTGATGGGAATATAGCACTTTTTTGCCTTGATATCAATGGAGAAAAGGCTTGCGGTGAGTGAATTCACAAAAATAAAATTTTTAAATAAAAAGCAATTACCGCATTGAATATATACAAAGCTGATGATAAAATCATATGGCATATGTCTATAGATACAATATAGGCTTAGTAAATAACAGGTAAGAAATACGCGAGGAGAGATCATCATGGAGAAGAATTATACTATTGAGGCAATACCTGTAGCGCCGCTTAAGATAGCAGCACATGTAAGTGCAGAGAAGCTGGCCAAGGAGGTTGATTCATTAATCGTTGAATTCCGTAAGCATGATATAGAAGTGCTTAAGAAGAAGTATGACGATTCTGTTCTTTTACGCGATATAGCTCCGGACAGCTTTCTTTTGGATATAAATTGTCCGAGATTCGGAACAGGTGAGGCCAAGGGCGTTATCAATGAGTCTGTAAGAGGTGTTGATGAGTATATCCTCTGTGATATCACCAATTATTCCAATACATATAAAGTAAGCGGATATGTTAATCATATGTCACCTGATGATAATTATCAGGATCTTAAGCGTATTATCGGTGCAAGTATCGCTAAGGCACACCGTGTAAACGTTATTATGCCGTTCCTCTATGAGTCACGTCAGCATAAGCGTGACAAGAGAGAGTCACTTGATTGCGCAATGGCTCTTGAGGAGCTTGTAAATATGGGTGTTCAGAACATCATTACCTTTGATGCTCATGATCCGAGAGTGCAGAATGCAATCCCGCTTAACGGCTTTGATTCATTTATGCCTACATATGCTTTCCTTAAGGCAATACTTAAGAAGTTCCCGGATCTTAAGATCGATAAGGACAATATGATGGTTATCTCTCCGGATGAGGGTGCTATGGGCAGATCTATCTTCCTTGCAAACAATCTCGGAGTAGATATGGGTATGTTCTATAAGAGACGTGATTATTCCAAGGTCGTTAACGGACGTAATCCGATAGTTGCTCACGAGTTCCTCGGAGCTTCGGTTGAGGGTAAGACTGTTATCATAGTTGATGATATGATCTCATCCGGTGAGTCTATGCTTGATACGGCTAAGGAACTTAAGGAACGTAAGGCTAAGAATGTTATCGTATGCTGTACCTTCGGCCTGTTTACCAACGGCTTCGAGAAGTTTGATGAATTCTACAACAACGGATACATTGATCTTATCGTTACCACCAACCTTAACTACAAGCCTGAGGAAATATATACCAAGGATTGGTATATTGAAGCTAATCTCAGTAAGTATCTTGCTTCGATCATCAATTCCTTCAACTATAATATCAGCACATCGAACTTCAGTAATGCAATGAAGATCCAGGAGCTCCTTACAGAGTATCGCGGCTGATTATAAGCTTGAATCTCAACTGCCTTGTTATGCACAACAGGGCAGTTTTTTCGCTATACAGGAGATTGCTGTTTTAAAAGAAAGTTTTGTGGTAAAATATTTTCTAATTCATTTTTAAGATTTTTGATTCAGAAGAACAGGAAAGATATTTATGAAAAAGTCAACTGTAGCTGTAGTGGGACGCCCTAATGTCGGTAAGTCGACATTGTTCAATGCCCTCTGCGGAGAGAACTTAAGTATAGTACAGGATACTCCGGGTGTTACCAGAGACCGTATATATGCGGATTGTGACTGGAACGGACGCAATTTCACACTTATAGATACAGGCGGAATAGAGCCTGAGTCGGATGATGTTATCATACGTCAGATGAGAGAACAGGCTCAGATCGCCGTTGAGATAGCCGACGTTATCATTTTCATGGTTGATGTCAAGACAGGACTTACCGATGCCGATCATACCGTAGCCGATATGCTGCGCCGTTCAAAGAAACCGGTGCTGCTTTGTGTTAATAAGGTTGACAGTTTCAAGAAGCAGGGAAATGACATCTACGAATTCTATAATCTCGGTATGGGTGATCCGTATCCTGTATCTGCGGCAGGAAAACAGGGCATAGGCGACATGCTTGATGCCTTGATCGGAATGCTTCCTGAGCAGGAAGGTGAGGAGGAAGAGGATGACAGACCGAGGATAGCAGTAATAGGCCGTCCGAATGTCGGAAAGTCTTCCATCATCAACAGGCTTATAGGAGAGAACAGACTTATAGTATCGGATGTTGCAGGAACAACAAGAGATGCTGTAGATGCCGTTGTTAAGCATAACGGTGAAGAATATGTATTTATCGATACGGCGGGGCTTAGACGCAAGTCGCGTATAAAGGAGGATATCGAGAGATATTCCATCATAAGAACAGTTGCGGCTGTTGACAGATGTAATATTGCGGTTATCGTTATCGATGCGACTCAGGGTATAACAGAGCAGGATACTCATATTGCGGGTATTGCTCATGAAAGAGGCAAGGGTGCCATTATCCTTGTTAACAAATGGGATGCCGTTGAGGAGAAAAATGATAAGTCTGTATACAAGTTCACAGAGGAGATAAGGAGGAAATTTGCCTTCATGCCTTATGCCGATATTATGTTTGTTTCGGCTCTTACGGGACAGAGACTTATCAAGCTCTATGACGAGATAGATCTGGTTAGACAGTATCAGAATATGCGTATTCAGACAGGTGTACTTAACGATATCATGGCAGAAGCTACTGCTATGCATGAGCCGCCGCAGGATAAGGGCAAGCGTCTCAGACTGTTCTATACATCTCAGGTCAGTGTCAATCCTCCGACCTTTGTTATATTTGTTAACTACAAGGAGCTGTTCCATTTCTCATATCTGAGATATATAGAGAACAGATTCAGAGAGGCATTCCGCTTTGTCGGAACACCTGTGCATTTTATTATCAGAGAACGCAAGGACAAGGATAAATGATACTGCTTAGGATAGTTTGTTTACTTATCGGTTTTGTTTTCGGAAGCATACCGACGGGTTATGTTGTAGCCAGGATGTATGGCAAAGATCTTAGAACTATGGGCTCCGGCAATACCGGAAGCACCAATGCATTGAGGAGTCTCGGCAAAAAAGCCGGGGCTCTGACATTTGCGGGAGATATATTGAAGGCGGTCGTTCCCCTGATCATAACGGCGCATGTATTTGGTGAAAATGCGGATACGCGATATCTTGTGACTATGTACACAGGACTGGGTGCTGTACTGGGACATGACTTTTCTCCGTGGCTGCATTTTAACGGAGGCAAGGGTATAGCCACATCGGCAGGAGTTATTCTTTTTACAGATCCCGGATTTTTCGGGCTCAGCTTTGTATGTGTAGTCGGAATAGCACTTTTGAGCGGATATGTATCGCTTGGCTCTATAACTGCGGCTGTCGTATATTTAATTGTTCAGCTGTATTGGCTTCTCGGAGCCAAGAGCTTTGGATGGAGTTTTTATCCGGAGAGCTATAATGCGGCATATACGACGGAACTTATCGTTATTGCGCTTATTATGTCAGGCTTGGCACTCGTCAGACACAAGGCTAACATAATAAGACTTATTCACGGAAACGAAAATAAGTTTTTTAAAAAGAAATAAATAAAACAAACCGAAGATGAAATGTACCTGTTTACTCTTTATACGGTAAACAGGTACATTTTAACAGCTACGGGCAGGACTCGAAATTTTATCCCGATAAAGTCTTGACACCTGAATAGGAAATGTTTAAATTGTTCTTATGAGGGCAAAGGTCTAACGTTTAACAGACCGAACGGATACATGTATCAATACATGGGGAAAGAAAGGACGATTATTTATGAAAAGGATGATTCTTTCAGCGTGGACTATCGGCACCGACTGCTATGAGCAGGTTTACGATATTGTACGTCGTTACGGAACCAAAGCTGCCGTTATAGGAGGCAAGACAGCTCTTTCAAAGGGCTATGGTCCTCTTTGTGAAGCTCTTAAGGGAAGCGATATGGAGCTTTCAGAGCCTATATGGTTCGGAGGCGAGGCAAGCTATGAGAATGTTGACATGCTGATGGCTAAGCCTGAGGTTCAGAATGCGGATATGATCTTTGCATTCGGAGGCGGGCGTGCGCTTGATACATGTAAATGCGCAGCAGATAAGATGAATAAGCCTATATTTACATTCCCGACACTTTCATCCAACTGTGCTCCGTCTACATCTATTGCAATAATGTATTATCCTGACGGATCGGCAAGAGATAACTGCTATCTTAAGCGTTGTCCTGAGCATACCTTTATAAATTCGGCAATAGTTGCGGATTCACCGGCTGATTATTTTTGGGCAGGCATAGGCGATGCACTTGCCAAGGAATATGAGACGGAGTTCTGCTCAAGAGTTCCGAGAGCACAGAAAAAGGTTACACATACGCCGTTGCTTGGCGTGCAGATCGCTCCGTGTATTACAGAGACACTTATAAATAACGGTGAGACGGCATATAATCAGGTCAAGAACAAGACTCCGGGACTTGAGATGGAAGAGGTTGCACAGAGTGTTATTATCACGACAGGACTTTGCTCTAATCTTACAGCAGGAGCTATGCGTACTCCGCCGTATTATTATAACAGCTCACTTGCACATGCCTTCTATTACGGAACTACAGTATGTAAGGGTGCGGAGAAGCATCTTCACGGCGAGGTGGTTGCTCTCGGACTTTTGGTCATGCTTACCTTTGATAAGCAGTTTGAGACAAGAGATAAGCTGATTGACTTCTATCAGACCATAGACCTTCCGATATGTATGGATGATATCGAGCTTGATCTTAACGATGTCGATAAGCTGATCGATAAGGCTTCGACTTTCATAGAGTGGGGCATAGCGCCGTGTACGGTTCCTTATGAGATCAGGAAGGAAGCCTTCAAGCAGGCAATAATAGATACGGATAAGGTAGGAAAACGTAGGAAATAGACACTTGTATGGCTAATGTGCATCGGTGAAAATATCGCTTGTTTGTGATTGAACGCTTTTGTATAATGGATATGGGAGATGTTTTATCGGGCTCCAAAGCCCGGACATAAGAGCATTTCCCATATCATTTTTGTTTTATTGGGAAGGATATAGTTATACGGCAGATGCTTATTCGTCCGGAAGGGACGAAGAAACGGAGTGTTATGAAACTTACATTTATCGGAGCAGACCATGAGGTCACAGGTTCACAGCATTTAATAGAGACGCAGGATCTCAAGATCCTTGTAGATTGCGGTATGGAGCAGGGCAAGAATATCTATGAAAATGCCGAGCTTCCGTGCAGCTACAAGGAAATCGATTATATATTGCTGACACATGCACACATAGATCACTCCGGAATGATCCCATCAGCATATGTTAAAGGATTTAACGGTACAGTATTATGTACTCAGGCATCAAAGGATCTTGACGAGATCATGCTTCTGGACAGTGCGCATATTCAGGAGATGGAGGCGGAGTTTGCAAACCGTAAGGGTAAGAGAGCAGGACTTGAACCTGTTAAACCGGAATATACGGTTGAAGATGCCAAGCATGTTATAGAGTGCTTCAAGGGTGTCCCTTACGGTCAGATCACTGAGCTTTCGGATACAGTCAAGGTACGCTTTATAGATGCGGGACATTTGCTTGGTTCGGCTTCCATAGAGATGTGGATCAAGGAAGGCGATATCGAGAAGAAAATAGTCTTTTCCGGAGATATCGGAAACAGTGATAAGCCTATTATCAAGGATCCTACATATATAAGCGGAGGAGCGGATTATGTGCTTATGGAGTCGACTTACGGCTCACGTTTCCATGAAAAAGGTATAGATCATATAGAGGATCTTGCGCGTATCATTCAGCAGACACTTGACCGCAAGGGAAATGTGGTCATTCCGGCATTTGCGGTAGGACGTACTCAGGAACTTTTATATCTTATCAAGCAGATCAAGGATCAAAAGCTTGTCAAAGGACATGACGGTTTTCCTGTTTATGTCGACAGCCCGCTCGCAGTCGAGGCGACCAATGTATTTATGAATGCTCCGCTCGAGTGCTTTGATGATGATTTCATGAGTTTGATCGAGAAAGGCATCAACCCGATAAGCTTCCCGGAGCTTACTCTCAGTGTTTCGACAGAGGAGTCTACTGCAATCAACTTTGATCCGGTGCCTAAGGTTATTCTTGCCGCTGCGGGTATGTGTAATGCGGGACGTATCAGACATCATCTTAAACATAATCTGTGGAGACCTGAGTGTACTGTTGTTTTTGCCGGATATCAGGCCGAAGGAACACTCGGACGTGTGCTTCAGGACGGAATTGATTCCGTAAGACTCTTTGGTGAGGAGATAAATGTTGCGGCGCACATAGAGACTATGAGAGATATGAGCTCACATGCGGATCAGCATGAGCTTGTGGAGTGGGCAACAAAGCTTGGTAAGGTTAACGGAAGGATATTCCTTGTGCACGGTGATGATGAGGCAATGGAGACCTTGTCCGGACTTGTGCGTGAGGCTACCGGAAATGTTGTGGATTGTCCGTTCAGCGGATCGGTATTTGATCTTGCAGCAGATAAATGGATAACTCAGACAGAGGGAATTCTGTACAAGAAGCCTGAGAAGGCTGTAACACCGCAGTCTGCAAAGGTCATCTCGCTCAACAGTCAGCTTGACGATGCTATGGATATACTTATGAAGCAGGTGCGCAGTGTACAGAACGGTACAAATGCGGATAAGCGTAAGCTTGCGACGGAGATACTTCGTCTTGCCAAGAAATACAGTTACGATTGATTTTTATACAAAGGGGACATGTGAATGAGTGCAGTCAGTATATTTACGGACGGAGCAGCCAAGGGTAATCCGGACGGACCGGGAGGATACGGAGCAATACTTCGTTTTGTGAGTCGTGATGGGGTTGTACATGAGAAGGAATTATCTCAGGGTTATATACGCACGACCAATAACAGAATGGAGCTTATGGCTGCCATAGCCGGTATTGAGGCTCTCACGAGACCCTGTCTCATAGATCTGTACAGTGATTCCAAGTATCTGGTTGATGCTTTTAACCAGGGCTGGATAGAAAACTGGGTCAAGAACAATTGGCGCAGGGAACGCAGCGGTCCGGTTAAAAATGTCGATCTGTGGCAGAGACTGCTCAAGGCTATGGAGCCGCATAAGGTTAACTTTATATGGGTCAAGGGACATGACGGACATGAGGAAAATGAACGTTGTGATAAGCTGGCCTGTGATGCGGCGTTAAGCAGGAATTTAATAGAAGACGAAGGGATTTAGTCCCAATATGAAAATTGCCGGGGAAGATACTTCCTCGGCAATTTTTTGCAAATTTAATAATAGTTGTCGGCACCGGGTGTGGTGTTGCCTATGTATCGGCTGCTTCCGAATCCTAAGATAAGTGTAAATACAGGATTGAGTACTACAAGTCCGAACGCAAACAGATATCCGTGGCCGAAGGATCGTGAGAGCTTGATATTTTCGAGAAACAAGATCACGAACAATGCACATCCGCAAAGCTGGGTAAGGTAGTCGCCTGTGTATCCCGAAAAAAGATCCGGAAGTACGGTGTTGGCAATACCAAGTGCAAGCATTATCCAGAAATAAGTGGTCACCCATACTCTCTTAAAGATAGTATAGTCGGATAAGAAAGGAATGACCGATTTCCAGCCGGGCTCGCCCATCTTATTGAATATAAGCCAGCGGCCTATGATGCCGAGTACCCACCATGCAAACATGGTGAGAAGTGCACTTAACAGAAATCCTAAACCAAAATCAATAAAGTCCATTAATGATACCTCTTTCGTAAATCTGTGCCGTGATCGGCACCTCCATAAGTATACTATAAAATTAAAAGTTTGACAGCTTAATAAGCCTCATTCCACTCGGCTTATTAAGCTTGTCTCAGTGGAGCGGAGCTCGAATTCACTTCGTGAATCCTCGTTCATGGGTCGGAGCCATAAAAGTCAGATAGCTTAATCAAAGCTTCATTTCATTCAGCTTATTAAGCTTGTCTCGGTGAAACAGAGCTCGAATTCACTTCGTGAATCCTCGCTCATGGGTCGGAGCCTTAAAAGTCGGACAGCTTAATCAAAGCCTCTTTACACTCGGCTTTGACTCCGCGCATGAATTCTTCATGCGCTCTCCCACAGCCAATATACTCATACTTGCAAGCAAGCTTGCAGTCTGAGTATATCGTCTGTGGTAAGCTGTCTTAAGACTTGGTGCGGGGGGCTGAGTTTATGTTTCTGTGATTAAGTTGTAAACTTTTAGCACTCGAGTGTTGACATTGCTAACAAAGGATTATATAATGTGTTTCGTTGACTGAGGAGGGTTTGGTTCCTCGGTGTGGATCGGATTAAGAGAGGCTCTTAGCGGCCTATGAATATGTATTTTTATGTTTGTGCGTTTTCGTGCAAACGTCTTATATTAAGGAGGAAATAATCATGAAGTTAGTTCCGTTGGATGATAAGGTTGTATTGAAGAAGCTTCAGGCTGAGGAAACTACCAAGTCCGGTATCGTTCTTACAGGCCAGGATAAGGAGAAGCCGGCTCAGGGTGAGGTTATCGCTGTAGGTCCGGGAGGACTTGTTGACGGTAAGGAAGTTAAGATGCAGGTCAAGGTCGGAGATAAGGTTGTTTACTCCAAGTATGCAGGCACAGAAGTTGAGCTTGAAGGAGATAAGTTCCTTATCGTTAAGCAGAGCGAGATCCTTGCAGTTATTCAGTAAGGCATAAGACAAACTTGTAATTATATTGTCTTGCACTGCAGCTTGCAGTTTGATGCATTTACCGGCGTGTAAGACATTTCCATAAAGAGAAAGAGGTATTAAGCAATGGCTAAGGATATTAAGTACGGAGTAGATGCCAGAAAGGCAATGGAGGCAGGTGTTAACAAGCTTGCCGATACAGTAAGAGTTACACTCGGACCTAAGGGAAGAAACGTTGTTCTTGATAAGAAGTTCGGTACACCGCTTATCACTAACGATGGTGTTACCATCGCTAAGGAGATCGAGCTTGAGGATGCTTATGAGAACATGGGCGCTCAGCTTGTTAAGGAGGTTGCTACCAAGACAAATGATGCAGCCGGTGACGGAACAACAACAGCTACAGTTCTTGCTCAGGCAATGATCAATGAGGGTATGAAGAACCTCGCTGCAGGTGCTAACCCGATCGTTATGCGTAAGGGTATGAAGAAGGCTTCGGATGCGGCTATCGAGGCTATAGAGGGTCTTGCCAAGGAAGTTACAGGTAAGGATCAGATTACAAGAGTTGCAGCTATTTCTGCTTCGGATGATGCTGTAGGTGAGATGGTTGCTGATGCCATGGAGAAGGTTTCCAAGGATGGTGTTATCACTATCGAGGAGTCTAAGACCATGAGAACAGAGCTTGATCTCGTTGAAGGTATGCAGTTCGACAGAGGATATCTCTCAGCTTACATGTGCACAGACATGGAGAAGATGGAGGCTGTTCTTGACGATCCGTATATCCTTATTACAGATAAGAAGATCTCAAATATTCAGGACATCCTTCCTATCCTTGAGAATATCGTAAAGATGGGCGCTAAGCTCTTCATCGTTGCAGAGGATATCGAGGGTGAGGCTCTTACAACACTTATCGTTAACAGACTCAGAGGAACATTCTCTGTAGTCGCTGTCAAGGCTCCGGGTTACGGCGACAGACGTAAGGAAATGCTCAAGGATATCGCTATCCTTACAGGCGGACAGGTTATCTCAGAGGAGCTTGGTTACGAGCTTAAGGATGCTACCATGGATATGCTCGGACGTGCTAAGTCTATCCGTACAAATAAGGACAACACTATCATCGTTGACGGTGCCGGTTCTAAGGAGGCTATTAAGGACAGAGTTGCTCAGATCAAGGCTCAGATCGCTGCTTCAACATCAGAGTTTGATAAGGAGAAGCTTCAGGAGAGAGTTGCTAAGCTTTCAGGCGGAGTAGCTGTAATCAGAGTAGGTGCTGCAACAGAGACAGAGATGAAGGAAGCCAAGCTTCGTATGGAGGACGCTCTCAATGCAACAAGAGCTGCCGTTGAGGAAGGTATAGTAGCCGGAGGCGGAACAGCTTATGTTGAGGCAAGCAAGAAGGTTGCAGAGATCGTTAAGTCTCTTGAGGGAGATGAGAAGACCGGTGCACAGATCGTACTTAAGGCTCTTACAGCTCCGCTTTACAGAATTGCAGAGAATGCAGGTCTTGACGGATCTGTAATCGTAAATAAGGTAACAGAGGCAGCTTCGGGCGTAGGCTTCGATGCTTATAATGAGACTTATGTTGACATGGTTACGGCAGGAATTATCGATCCTGCAAAGGTAACAAAGTCTGCACTTCTTAACGCTGTATCTGTAGCATCAACAATGCTCACAACAGAGGCAGCTGTAGCAGACATTCCGCAGCCGGAACCGGCAATGCCTGCCGGCAACGCCCCAATGGGAATGATGTAAGCGAATAATGCAAGACGAGAAACAGGGTTCTGACCGCTTGCGGTCAAGAACCCTGTTTTTTGGATTGCTAACGTATATGAGTAAAAAGGGCGATAGCCCGGTTTACGAATATACGGAGAGTTGCGGGAGTACGAAGTACGGAGCAACTCGTATTATTCGCGTAAACTTATTGGGATTGCATACACTTCGGAACGCTAAACGAACATGAGTATGTAGAGCGATAGCTCGGAATGCGAATGTGCGCGAGTAATGAGGAAAAAGCCGGAACTTGCTCAGGCTTTTGACGAATACCGCGGCATCGTGCGGAATGAAATGAAGCATGATACGGAGAGTTGCGAGAGTACGAAGTACGAAGCAACTCGTATTATTCGTAAAAAGATAAAAGACGAGAAACAGGGTTCTGACCGCTTGCGGTCAAGAACCCTGTTTTTATTAATTTTTTATTTGTAAAAAAATCCCAT
>Ga0129312_1000671_pt1 | contig 26289 bp, 40 predicted proteins | sample O827metagenome_FD_94434 | JGI IMG/M metagenome (GOLD analysis project Ga0129312, IMG submission 94434) | Orangutan group fecal microbial communities from Wisconsin, USA - O827 metagenome | ecosystem: Host-associated > Mammals > Digestive system > Large intestine > Fecal | place: USA: Wisconsin... | reverse complement strand
GTTCTTTTTGATGCTGTCAAGGATGGCGGAAGCTTACCTCAGCCTAAAATATCTGCAATTTTCAAGGTTCATCTGAGCCTTTTTTTCTTTGCCCAGTTTTTTCATAGGTCATTTGACACTATCATTGGGACTTCCATCTGATTATAAAATTTATAACAGAGCTGAAATCACTCTAAAACAAGCTTTTCAGCTACTATTAAGATCAGATACAAAACCAGCATTCCATAAGCCAGGTAATCCCGCTTTTCATAATGAAGCGGCTTCATCTTCGTCCTTCCCTCGCCGCCGCGGTAACAGCGCGCTTCCATCGCCATGGCGAGATCGTTGGCACGACGGAAAGCGGAGATAAACAACGGTACAAGTAGCGGCACCAGGTTTTTCGCCTTGGTGATAAGGTTGCCGCTTTCAAAATCGGCTCCTCTGGCGATCTGGGCTTTCATAATCTTATCCGTTTCTTCCAATAAAATAGGAATAAACCGTAACGCAATCGACATCATCATGGCGATTTCGTGAACCGGCACATGAATCTTTTTCAAGGGCCCCAGCAGCTTTTCCAGTGCATCCGTCAACTGGTTCGGCGTAGTCGTCAGCGTCATAATGGAAGATCCGATGATCAGGAAACAAAGCCGGCCTGACATCAGAAGCGCCTGCTTAATACCTTCCTTCGTAATCTGTAGTTTCCAAAAGCTCACCACCGCTTCTCCAGGCGTGAGAAACAGGTTGAACACCCCGGCAACCACAAGCAGAAATACGATTGCCTTCATACCTCGTACCATGAATTTAAATGGTACATGGGATAAACGGATCATCACCACCAGAAAAACGGCGGCAATCAGGTATCCCCAGAAACTATTTACTATAAAAAGGGAAATAATAAATGCCAGTGTCGCCACCAGCTTGACCCGTGGATCAAGACGATGGATGACGGAATCGGTCTGGTAATATTGTCCCAATGTAATATCCTTCAGCATCTCTATATCCTTCTATCTATGCAGTGCATGTAAAATTTCAAGCCTTGCTTCTTCGATGGTTGTTGCATCCGCAGAAACCGGCATCCCCTTATCCTTTAACGCATGCATAATGTAAGTGACCTGCGGTGCCGCAAGCCCTACCTCTTCCAACTCCTTATACCGCTTAAACACTTCCTTGGGAATCTGGTCCATCAGAACCTCCCCTTTGTTCATCACGATAATACGGTCTACATATTTCGCCACATCTTCCATACTGTGGGAAACAAGAATGACGGTCATTCCTGTTTCCTTACGGAATGCGGCAACCTGGTCAAGAATCTCATCCCTTCCCTTGGGATCCAGTCCTGCCGTGGGCTCGTCCAGAATCAAAACATCCGGCTTCATGGCAAGCACTCCGGCTATCGCGACACGGCGCTTTTGTCCTCCGGATAAATCAAACGGTGACTGGTAAAAATACTCATCCTCCAGCCCCACCTGCTTTAACGCCTGATAGGCACGAAGCTCTACTTCCTTTTTATCAAGCCCCAGGTTCTTCGGTCCAAAGCAGACATCCGTAAACACATCCATTTCAAACAACTGATGCTCCGGATACTGAAACACCAGACCGACCTTGCTGCGCAGCTCCTTGCGGTTATAATCCGTATCATGGATGTCTGCACCATTATAATACACATGGCCGCTTGTGGGCTTCAAAAGTCCGTTCAGATGCTGGATCAGCGTGGACTTTCCCGAACCGGTATGTCCGATGAGTCCGATAAACTGTCCATCCGGAATCACCAGATTAATGTCCTTCAGAGCATGGAATTCCATTGCGGTTCCTTCTTCATACGTGTGACTGACATGATCTAAAATAATGGACATTCCGTACTCCTTTCCTTCTAAGCTTCCTTCTAAGTTTCTGTCTGATTTATCTATTCAGAATTTCATTTACAAAGCTGCCCTGCAAAACCGCCAGTATGCTGTTTCCTATTGCATATGTTTCTTATATGGTTCCTGCCTGTCAGTACCCAAGTGCAGCAACCAGCTCTTCCGTCGTTAAAATTCCGTCCGGAAGTGGAACGCCGCTCTGCTTTAATTCATGGGCAAGCAGGGTAACCTGGGGAACATCCAGACGTAAGCTTTTCAGCTTCTCTACCTGACTGAAAATCTCTCTCGGTGTTCCTTCCATGGCAATCTTTCCTTCATCCATGACAAAGACACGATTGGCATGAATAATTTCTTCCATATAATGAGTAATCAGAATTACCGTAATCTTCTCGACATCATTCAGGGCGCGTACCGCACGGATGACTTCTTTCCGGCCATTCGGGTCAAGCATGGCGGTCGGTTCATCCAAGATGATACACTTCGGATGCATGGCAATAACTCCGGCTATGGAAACACGCTGCTTCTGTCCTCCGGAAAGCTTATTCGGAGAATACTTCCGGAACTCATACATGCCAACAGCCTTAAGGCTCTCTTCCACTCGCTGCCAGATCTCCTTCGTGGGTACCCCCAGATTCTCCGGCCCAAAGCCAACATCCTCTTCAACCACCTGTCCGATGATCTGGTTATCCGGGTTCTGGAATACCATTCCTGCCTCCTGACGAATGTCCCAGAGATGGGATTCATCTGTGGTATTCATGCCATCAACCCATACGGTTCCTTCTGTTGGATACAGGATTGCATTGATATGCTTCGCCAGTGTGGATTTCCCGGAGCCGTTGTGTCCTAAGACCGCAATGAAATCCCCCTGCTTAATCTCTAAAGAGACATCATCAATTGCTGTCGTGATGCCCTCAACATTCCCCTCGTCATCACGACGGATATATTCAAATTTAAGGTTTTTCGTCTCTACAATGCTCATGACCTGTATTTTACAAGATTCTGCCTGCATTTGCAACGCCTTTGTACCATGCACAGATGAAAATACAAAGCAAAAATTTACAGACAACATTCCCTGCCTTGCGCTGTTTTCTGTTATGCAGTACACTGTAACTAATATTAATTGTTTGGAGAATGAACATGGATTTGAAAAAAATAATCAAAAGTCTTGGCATGATCGCCTGTATTATTATTTTATGTACTGTAATTGTAAAGCTGACCGTCCCGAACGAGACGCTCCTTGACTATGCAAATGAAAATCCGGAGCTGGCCTATCCTTCACCGGAAGCATCTGCCATGGATCAGGACTCTGACGCAGAGGATCTCACTTCTGCTGAAAAAGCTGATGGAAATATGACAGATGTGTCACCGTCTGAAAATCCCGAAAATACAACCACTTCCACACCTTCTGTCGCTGCTGTCGATTCCTTCTGCTATGAAGAGTTGACCGATGAGGTCAAAGCAAGAATCACCGGAATCTCCTATCCGATTACCGAAGAGGAGGCCGATTCCCTTGCAGTCCCTGCAGTGAACCTGGTGTCTGATCCTGCCACCCTGCAGATCAGTTACGATGACCTGCGTTACCTCAAGATTCTTTATTATGACTTTGATGGAAATGTTCAGGAAGGTGAACTGATCTGTAACGCATTTATTGCAGAGGATCTGAAAGAAATCTTTTACGAACTGTACTGTAATCAATATCCGATTGAGAGCATCCGTCTGATTGACGACTACAACGGAGACGATACTGCCTCTATGGAGGCCAATAATACCTCGTGCTTCAATTATCGTGTTGTAGACGGCACTACCAGTCTCTCCAAGCACGCTTTGGGCTGTGCCATTGACATTAACCCGTTTTATAACCCTTATGTGGTATTTGATAAAACAGGAAACGGCCAGGATTACATCTCACCCAAAGGAAGTGAGATCTACGCTGACCGTTCCAAAGATTTTGCATATAAAATTGATGAACAGGATCTGTGCTACCGGTTATTTAAGGAACACGGCTTCACCTGGGGTGGTAACTGGAACTCCTGCAAGGATTACCAGCACTTCCAGAAAACTCCCTAATTTTCAGCCTGCTTCATCATAAGCAGCAGACCGGCAAACATCCAGATATTTCCTACCGAAATCCATGCACAGGTGATTGCATTGACCCACGCATGATTTCCAAAGACGCCAAATGCCATTGCAAGGATCATTCCAACCGGCAGAGAAAAGATGGCACACCACTTCGGATAGGGTGTCAGACCTTTCACAAATGCCGAAATCTGTGTTACTACCAGAATCAGGAAGAAGATCCAGAACAATACAAACGGCGGTACAAAGAAATAATCTACAAATTGATCTACGGTTTCCATTACATTCGCAGCACCGGCTTCGGTAAGACTGCGATATAAAAACATCGTGGCACAGACTCCAATGTGGAATCCACAAGGACCGAACATAATGTATCCCAGAATTCCGGTACGGTAGTTATGCGCATGCTTCGGTGATTTTTCTGCCATCAGCCGGTAAACTCCAAAATAACATAAGCCTTCCAAGATAATTCCAATCATTCCAAGCACGGCAACTGCAAACAGCATCTGATTGCTGGCATGCCGATACGCAGAAAACATCCGTAGAATTCCACTTAAGCTTTCATCCTCAATTCCCCATCCCAGCATCATATCCGCAATCAACGTAAGAATTGCCGCAAACAGACCGATGGAAAACAACTTCTTAATTCTCGCCCAGTCAAGCCGTCCGTCAATTCCAATGGAATTGAATTCATTCTTCTCCATATTGATAAGCTTCCCCTCTCTCAGCTCTTATAAATGATATATCAGGCATTCACTGCCTTATTTTCTTTCAGAGGTTCTGTAGTCGTGTCAGACACAATTTTAATCTGTGATTCCGGTTCCGTCTCTTGTTCTACGGCTGCCAGATCTTTCTTCTCAGGCTGAGTTTCTTCCTTTGCATTCTCTTCCGTACATTCCGTTGAATCCTCTGCCTGTTCCTGCACCGTATCGGTTTCTTCTTCCCTCTGTTCTTTCTGCCCGGCTGCTTGCACAACCGTCTGATACTCTGCAAACTCCTGCTCGAGGATCAGCCGGATCAGTGCATTCTTCTGCCGTATCTTCTTACCGGAATAAATCACAGTACAGGCTGCAGCTCCTGCAATCAGAAGCACTACGATAAGCACTCCCCTGCCTGCATTGGACACTCCTGTTGCTCCGAGCAGGACGATAATTCCAAGCAGGGCCAGCATGGCTGCCAACGTCATCTGGCAGCGGTTCTGTCCATTGTAGGAAGCTTCGCTGTATGCAAGATCATAGGTATCCCGGTTAATGACCTTCTTCGTTAATTCCTCCCGGACAGCCTGAACCTTTGCTTCGTCAAAGCTCTTATTTCCTGCCCCCGCCGGGAACTTTTTCGGGCTCTTTTCAGCATCGTCTTTCTTTGCATATGTACCGAATTTAAGTCCCCCGTTTTCCCGGATCTCCTGAAACTGTCTGGAAGCATGCGGTTTGATCTTTTCAAACAGGCAGGCGATTCCGTTCAGGATTCCGGCAAGCAGATCCACAACTGCCACAAGCAGGTTCATAATTGCCTTACATAAGCCTTTTACAGCCTGATAAATGTTATCCATGGTGTTCCCCTTATAATTCAAATATACTCATGTTTTCTTTTAATTTATCTGCGATATCCCTCTGTTCCCCGGCGATCTGGGCAATATCCCGGATGAGTTCACCGATCTGTGCAACGGATGCTGCAGATTCCTGCGTTCCGGCGGCATTTTCTTCTGCTACCGCAGTCAGATTCTGAACGGTATCGGTAATTACGAGTCTTGCTTCGTTCAACTTGCCGCTCTGCTGTGCGATTCTGTCGATCGCAGCAATGGATTCATCGACCTGACCGATCACCTGACGAACCTGGTCATTGGTCTTCTCCACATTGGTATTCTGCTCATCCATAATCTCCTTTACGGATTCCATGGTCTCTACTGCCTTACCGGAATCCTCCAGAAGGGAATTAATAATCTCTTCAATCTGTCTTGCGGATTCATTCGACTGTTCTGCAAGCTTCTGAATCTGTCCGGCAACAACTGCAAAGCCTCTGCCCTGTTCTCCGGCTCTGGCAGCCTCAATAGAGGCATTTAAGGACAGGAGGTTCGTTTCCTCGGCAATCTCGGTAATGAGTGCCGTAGCTTCCTTAATACGCTGTGCAGATGTGTTCGTCGTATTGGTCTGATCGTAAATAACATCAATGGATTCCTTGGTCTTGTGATTGATCTTCTGCAGCTCTTCAATCGTGGTTACCGCATCCTGACCTAAAGTCTTAATCTGCTTTGCGTTTTCATTTAATGTTGTAATCTCCTTCGAAGTATCCTCGATCATGTTACCCATGGCAATGACGTGTTCGGTTGCACTCTGGGTTTCCTGTGCCTGACTTCCCGCGCCCTGTGCAATTTCATCTACGGCACGTTCGATCTGATTGATATGCTCCATGCTGGCATTGGTTTTTTCATGTAAAAGCTCACTGCTTTCATGTAATTCCTTACTGTTGCCCATAATTTCAGTAATGACACTGGTAAGCTCCTGTTTCAGCTTCTGAACAGCACGGCTGATCTGACCGATTTCGTCCTTACGCTCTGCAAACTTACTGTTCAGTTCCACATTCAGCTTACCGGTTGCTACCTGCTCAAGTGCGCTGGCTCCACGAATCAATCCCTTTGCCATGCTCTTGACAACAAGGATCGTCGATGCAGAAAACAGAAATACAAACAATACCATAATTCCTGCTATAAGACTGATAATCTTGTTGATCTGAGCCTTGGCATCCGCCTGTGGCATTCCGGCAAAAACCATTCCGACACTGTTTCCGTTTTCGATAATCGGTATGTAATATCCAAAGTATGCCGCACCATTCACATTAGCATCACTGGAAAAGTATTCCTGCTGTCCATCCAGAACCTTGCGCGCCACTTCTTCTGATGCAGTTGTACCGATGGCTCTGTTGCCCTGTGCATCGAGTATGGAGGTCATATAGCGGGTATTTCCATAAAATACGGTAATATCGGTATCGGCAGATGTCTGTATATGATCTGCCATATCCGTCACATTGGTAACATCAAACTCACCCTTATATAAGGTACCGTCCTCTACATGGTATTCACCCTCATCTGCGTAATCGATAGCGTCACGGACAGCTACTGCCGTGCCACGAAGCCCGTTCTCAATATTGTTGGTAACAACTTCCTTAATTCTGGCATTTCCAAAAATAATGGTTGTTAAACCAAGAATAATCAATGGAAACAATGACATTGTTAGCATTTTAGATTGCATTTTCATAGTTTTCACAGCCTCTCTGTTTAATTTTTGTATAATTTATTATAACATACCTCACCAAATTGTACATGGACAATATGCGCCATATACCAAAAAGATTACAGTTCAGCCATGCGCATTCATAAGCTGCCGGATTGTACATATTGGCTAACAAATATACGTGTTTTCCGGCAGCTTATTTCATGTCGGGCGTCCGCCCTATAGAAATGATCGTATAAGCTGCCCTTAGTGAGCAAGCTCCCACGGTCATCTTATACAATCATTTCTGCATGGCTGAGATGTTACAAAAAAGCGCCATGAAAACATTTCTGTCTTCACAGCGCTTCATTCTTTGGCTTCGTACGAAATTATACTAACTCAAGTACAACTTCCATTGCAGCGTCACCCTTACGAGGTCCGATCTTGATGATTCTGGTGTAACCACCGTTACGGTTTGCATACTTAACACCGTACTCATCAAAAAGCTTTGCTACAAGGTCAACTTCCTTAGTACCTCTCTTCTTACCAGCGTTTGTGGTAGGAACTTCGGTTACAGGATATAATACCTTGATCATCTGACGTCTTGCATGTAATCTGGAAGGAAGATCCTTCTTGATTTCCTTTTCAACGGTTTCGAACTTGGTAACCTTCTTACCATCAACAACTTCTTTTACTCTCTTGCCGTCTTTGTCCTTAACCGGAACCTTTGCGGAAACCTTAACCATTTCGAAATTGTCTTTTTCTTTTACGCCAAGTGCGATCAGTCCTTCTACAATCTTCTGAACTTCCTTAGCTCTTGCCTGAGTTGTAACAATCTTTCCATTGTGAAGAAGTGCAGTTACCTGATTTCTCAGTAATGCCTTTCTCTGATCTGAGGTCTTACCTAATTTTCTGTATTTTGCCATTTTCGGCTCCTTTCTCAACGGGATATACCCTTCATGGTTCATCCGGCCACGCTCTTTGGACTTACTTACCGGGTGAATACAATCCATTTTATGAGAACACCATCCGTACTCTTTGGATTTACCGGATCATGCTTCACAAGCTACTTATATCACTTAAGCTTCTTCGCTGGGATTTAACTGTAAGCCCAGTTCATTCAGCTTAGCAAGAACCTCTTCTAAGGACTTACGACCAAGGTTACGAACCTTCATCATATCGTCAGAGGTCTTGTTGGTTAATTCTTCTACTGTATTGATACCGGCTCTCTTTAAGCAGTTATAAGAACGAACAGATAACTCAAGTTCGTCAATGCTCATTTCTAAGACCTTTTCCTTCTCATCCTCTTCCTTCTCTACCATGATCTCAGCGGTCTTGGCATTCTCGGAAAGATTGATGAAAAGATTTAAATGCTCGCTCAGTACCTTTGCAGCCAGACTGACAGCTTCGTCCGGATCCAGTGTTCCGTTTGTGTAAACATCAAGTGTTAACTTGTCGAAGTCGGTAATCTGACCAACACGGGTATTTTCTACAGTAACGTTTACTCTCTCAACGGGAGTATAAATAGAATCGACTGCGATTACACCAATCGGTAAATCTTCGGTCTTATTCTTATCTGCACTTACATATCCCCTACCCTTGGTAATGGTAAGTTCCATATAAAGCTTGGTATTCTTTCCGCTTAAAGTAGCAATGGTCTGATCCGGATTCAAGATTTCGATATCCTGATCACACTGAATATCAGAAGCTTTTACGACACCTTCGCCTTCATATTCAATATATGCAGTCTTGGGCTCGTTTGTATCGCTGTTGTTCTTAATAGCAACACTCTTGATGTTCATGATGATTTCGGTTACATCTTCTTTAACACCGTCGATGGAACTGAACTCATGTAAAACACCTTCGATTTTTACCTGGCTTACAGCAGCGCCCGGTAAGGAAGAAAGCATAATTCTTCTTAAGGAATTACCAAGTGTAATTCCGTAGCCGCGCTCTAAAGGCTCAACAACGAATCTGCCATACTTCTTATCTTCAGAGATTTCTGCCACTTCAATATTTGGTCTCTCAAAATCAAACACTGCAAATACCCTCCTTTACGAACAATACAAGAAACATTATTATTTGGAATATAACTCGACAATAAGCATTTCGTCTACAGGAACATCAATCATTTCTCTGGTAGGAAGGTTCTTAACTGTTCCCTTGAATGCTTCCTTATCAACATCCACCCATTCAGGAGTGAGTCTTCCGGCTGTCACTTCAAGAATGTCCTTGTATCTCTGTAAAGATTTGGATTTTTCTCTGATTTCGATCACATCTCCTGCCTTAATTAAGTAGGAAGGAATGTTCACCTGCTTGCCGTTTACTAAAACGTGCTTATGATCAACGATCTGTCTTGCTTCTCTTCTGGTTCTTGCGAATCCCATTCTGAAGACAACATTGTCAAGTCTGCTTTCCAGGATAACCATAAGGTTTTCACCGGTCATACCCTGCATACGGTCAGCCTTCTCATAGTAGTTTCTGAAAGGCTTCTCTAATACGCCGTAAATGAATTTTGCTTTCTGCTTCTCTCTTAACTGAAGACCATATTCACTTACTTTCTTACCAGCTCTTGCGTTGGTTCTGTTAGACTTCTTATCATATCCTAAGAAAGAAGGCTCAAGACCAAGAGCTCTACATCTCTTTAATACAGGAACTCTGTTTACTGCCATTTTATTATTCTCCTTATTCTTTATTGTTTACAGTGAATTTCTCACCTTCGTCCAACTAATTCCATGTGTATAAAAAATACACAAACTACACTCTACGACGCTTCGGAGGACGACATCCGTTATGAGGTACCGGTGTTACGTCTCTGATGCTTGTAACATCAATTCCACATGCATTTAATGCACGGATTGCTGCTTCACGTCCTGAACCAGGTCCCTTAACAAATACGTCTACTGTCTTTAAGCCGTGTACAATAGCAGCCTTTGCTGCTGTTTCAGCTGCCATCTGAGCTGCATACGGAGTAGATTTCTTTGAACCTCTAAATCCAAGACCACCAGCACTTGCCCAGCTAAGAGCATTACCCTCGTTGTCTGTCAATGTAACAATTGTATTGTTAAAAGAAGACTGGATATGTGCCTGTCCATGTTCAACGTTTTTCTTGACACGTTTTTTTGTCACTTTTTTCGTAACTTTTTTTGCTGCCATCTAAACTAACCTACTTTCTTTTTAAAAATTAATTTACAGTGCTACTACATTACCAACTTATTTCTTCTTGTTAGCAACAGTACGCTTGGGACCTTTACGGGTTCTTGCGTTTGTCTTAGTCTTCTGACCACGTACAGGAAGTCCTTTTCTATGACGGATTCCTCTGTAGCAGCCAATTTCCTGAAGTCTCTTGATATTTAAGGCAACTTCTCTTCTTAAGTCACCCTCTACCATGTACTCAGCGTCGATTACTTCGCTGATTCTCTTAACTTCATCGTCAGTCAACTCTCTTACACGGGTATCCGGATTAACCTGTGCCTTCTCAAGAATCTTCGCAGCGCTTACTCTTCCGATTCCATAAACATAAGTTAAGCCGATTTCCACACGCTTTTCTCTAGGTAAGTCAACACCTGCAATACGAGCCATTTACTTTTCCTCCATTTTCTTGTATGAATTCTTCATACTTCATACATTAATACTAATTGATTGGGGCTTACCGCCCAATCGGACGTTTCCGATCTTACGCAAATCACGTGACCTGGTCCTTTGTGGTCACTGCGACACAAATCTCATCGCAAACCTGCGAATCAAGAAGTAATCTACTTAAGGCTCCCTGGAACAATTTATATACAAATCAGTGCACTACGGCACTGCAGCCGCTTCATATACAAATAGACAAGAATCCTCCCACATCTCACATCTTAATTCATGATATGCAGCAGATTATCCCTGTCTCTGTTTGTGCTTCGGATTCTCACAGATAACTCTGATACGTCCTTTTCTCTTGATGATTTTGCATTTCTCGCAAATCGGTTTTACTGATGATCTAACCTTCATGTTAAACCCTCCTTTCAAAAAAGACCGTTTTACATTATAGCATCTTATATATCGAAATGCAAGTACTAATTTCCCTGCATTCTGATACCGGTTCGCAGTACAGCCTGGGCTGTAACTTATTTATCTCTCCAGATAATTCTTCCCTTACTTAAATCGTACGGAGAAAGTTCCAGTGTTACCTTATCCCCGGGAAGGATACGGATAAAGTTCTGTCTTAACTTGCCACTGATGTGTGCAAGTACTCTGTGTCCATTTTCCAGTTCTACCTGGAACATGGTATTCGGAAGCTTCTCTACAACAGTTCCTTCAATTTCGATTACATCAGCTTTAGACATGCGCTACCTCCTTATTTCTGCATTTAATCGCTGCTTTGATTTCTTCATTATTAATAGGTTGCTGATTTTTGATTTTAATTACGAGGTCTTCATCAAGCCCCGTCTTTACAAGCTGTATATGCTTCTTATTTTTCTTTTTCGGGGATTCGATGGTCTTAAGTCTTCCATCTGCAAGTAATACCGAATCTCCTTCTTCTTTTAAAACCACATACATCTGTCCCTGATCATGGCCTGCTTTTGAAAAGGCAAACATTCCCAGCATTGCATCGGTCTCCTATTCCATATGATAGGAAGGAAGCGTCAGAATTTCCGGCGCACCTTCGGTGATCAGTATCGTATTTTCATAATGTGCAGATAATGATCCATCCATGGTTACTACCGTCCAGTCATCATCTGCCCATGCCACTTCATATCCCCCGATATTAATCATCGGCTCGATGGCAAGCGTCATCCCCGGACAAAGCTTAATTCCTCTTCTCCACTGATGGTAATTGGGAATCGATGGATCCTCGTGAAGGTGTGTACCGATTCCGTGGCCCACAAGCTGTCTGACCACTCCGTATCCCCGTTTCCTGCAATAGTCATCAATTGCGTTGGAGATATCGTGAAGATGGTTTCCTGCCCGTGCAAACTTTATCCCTTCAAAGAAGCTCTGTCTGGTCACTTCGATCAGATCCGCAGCTTCCCTGCTGATGTTTCCAACCGGGTAAGTTCTTGCCGCATCGGAATGATAACCTTCATATATGAGACCGGCATCCAGGCTTACGATATCGCCTTCCTGTAACACCCTTTTATCCGAAGGAATTCCATGAACCACTTCATCGTTTACAGAAACACAGATCGAAGCAGGATATCCGTCATAATTTAAGAAATTGGGTATCCCACCATACTCACGGATAAGCTGATCACCAAGCTGATTAATCTCTGCCGTAGTAATTCCCGGCTTTATAATCTTCTCCATCCCGTCAAAAACGAGTGAAAGCAGACGACAGGATTCGCGCATCAGTTCAATTTCATGTGCTGATTTAATCGTAACTGCCATTGTTTAACCTAAAATTGCAACAATTGCTGCAAATACATCTTTCATATCCACGGTTCCGTCAACGCTCTTTAAGATTCCCTTTGCATTGTAAAAATCAATTAAAGGCTGTGTCTGCTTATGATAAACATCCAGACGATTCTTTACGGTTTCCGGCTTATCATCGTCACGAAGTACAAGGGGCTGTCCGCATACGTCACAGATTCCTTCCTTCTTCGGAGGAATGTGTACCATATGATAAGTAGCTCCGCAGGAAAGACATGCACGTCTGCCGCCCATACGATTGATAATATTTTCATCCGGAACATCGACATTAATCGCATAGTCGATCTTATCATTGATCTCACTTAAAGCTTTGTCAAGAACTTCTGCCTGGGGAATGGTTCTTGGAAAGCCATCCAGAACGTAACCGTTCTTACAGTCATCCTTTGCCACGCGGTCAAGAAGAATCCTGACGGTTAACTCATCGGGAACAAGCTGTCCCTGATCCATATATTTTTTCGCTTCCATACCAAGCTCGGTACCTTCCTTGATATTTGCACGGAAGATATCTCCTGTAGAAATGTGTGGAACGCCGTATTTTTCTGCAATCATTTTGGCCTGTGTGCCTTTACCTGCACCAGGTGCACCTAACATAATAACCTTCATACTATTAACCATGCCTTTCTGCATTGTAAAAAAATCCAAAAACGTATTTTAAAAAACAGCAATATAGAGGCATAGGGGAAGCAGACGCTTCCCTTGCACCTCTAATTATCATTACTTACTAATCATTTAAAAATCCCTTGTAGTTACGAACAAGCATCTGGGATTCTACCTGCTTCATTGTCTCTAAGATAACGCTGACAATGATGATCAGACTTGTTCCGCCAAAGGATACCTGTGCGCCAAATACACCATTAAAGATGAAAGGAATGACACACACGATCGTAAGACCAATCGCACCGATGAATACGATGTAATTTAAGATCTTTGTCAGATAATCACTCGTCGGCTTACCGGGACGGATACCCGGAATAAATCCACCGGACTTCTTCATGTTATCTGCAATTTCCAAAGGATTAAAGGTGATGGATGTATAGAAATAAGCAAAAAAGATTACTAATGCAATATATACCACCAATCCAATGGAGTAAACCGGCTCTTTGGGATTACACCAGTTACTGGAGCTTAATCCGCGAAGCACATGTCCCCAGAAGCCTGTTCCCTGAATTCCGAAGAAGCTGCAAATCACTACCGGAAGCTGCATCAGTGAAGATGCGAAAATAATAGGAATAACACCGGAGGTATTTACCTTTAACGGGATACAGGAGGACTGACCTCCTACGGTCTTTCTTCCCTGTATTTTCTTTGCATACTGTACAGGGATTTTACGTGTTCCGCCGTTCAGGATGATAACCAGAACAACCACTGCAACAATTACTGCGATAATAACCAGTGCAGCAACAACACGTACAGCAATCGGCTTGCCTTCAACAAGTACAAAAGTCTTAAACAACTGGGAAATATCCTGCGGAATTCTGGAAATAATGTTAATTACCAATACGATGGAAATACCATTTCCGATTCCGTGTTCCGTGATCTGCTCTCCAACCCACATTAAGAACGCGCTACCTGCCGTCAATGTTGCAATAATGGTAATCGCATTCAATGCATTTTTGGAATCCAGCATTCCGCCGTTCCAGAAAGCAAATGCCATGGCAGCGGATTCAATTAAAGCAAGTCCGACTGTCACATAACGGGTGATTGCAACGATCTTCTTTCTTCCATCTTCGCCGTCTTTCTGCATTTCCTCTAACTTTGGAATTGCAATTGTAAGCAGCTGCATAATAATGGAAGATGTGATGTACGGGGTAATGTTCAATGCCAGTATGGACATATTTTCAAATGAACCACCCGTAATCGCGCTCAGGAACCCTGAAGAATCAGCTGCACCAACCTTCTGCTGAAACCAGTTTGCAAATTCTTCAATACGAATTCCCGGCACGGGAAGCTGTGATCCGAAACGAATCACAACTAACATGCCAAGTGTAAATAAAATCTTGTTTCTGAGTTCCTTAATCTTAAAAACGTTTTTGAGTGTTGTAAGCATTACATCACCTCTGCAGTTCCACCAATAGCTTCGATTTTCTCTTTAGCAGATGCACTGAACGCATTTGCCTTAACGGTAAGCTTCTTGGTTAATTCTCCGTTTCCAAGGATCTTAACACCATCTCTGGGATTCTTGATGATTCCGGCTGCGATTAATGCATCTACATCTACAACAGCTCCATCTTCAAATCTGTCATTGAGTAAGCCTAAGTTAACACTAACGATTTCCAAATGACTCGGGCACTTGAAGCCTCTCTTCGGAATTCGTCTGTACAAAGGCATCTGTCCACCTTCAAAGCCCGGTCTGGGTGCACCGGAACGAGCCTTCTGACCCTTGTGACCCTTACCAGCTGTCTTACCATTTCCTGAACCGTGTCCACGACCTCTTCTAAAATTATCACTATGTGTAGAACCTTCTGCAGGTCTTAAATTTGATAATTCCATGCTCTTGACACCTCCTTATCTATTATACTTCTTCTACTTTAATTAAATGTCTGATCTGCTGAATCTGGCCTCTTGTAGCCGCATTGTCCGGCAGTGTGATGCTCTTGTTCAGCTTTCTAAGTCCCATAGATTCAACAGTAGCTCTGTGTTTAGGAACTGCTCCGATAGGAGATTTTACTAATGTGATCTTTAACATTTTCTGTTCTGCCATCGTTTATTCCCTCCTATGCCATAACTTCTTCTAAAGATTTACCACGATTCTTAGCTACTGCTTCGGGTGTCTTAAGTTCGCTCAAACCGGCGATTGTAGCAAGTACTACATTCTGCTTGTTGTTAGAACCAAGAGACTTGGTACGGATGTTCTTGATTCCGGCAAGCTCACAAACGATACGTGCAGGACCGCCTGCGATGATACCGGTACCATCCGGAGCCTTCTTTAACAGAACGGAAGCAGAACCGAACTTACCAATAAAATCATGTGTGATACTCATATTTTCGTCTGTTGCAACGGAAACCAGATTCTTGATAGCATCTTCTTTTCCTTTACGGATAGCTTCAGGGATTTCTGTTGCCTTTCCAAGACCTGCACCAACATGGCCATTCATGTCTCCAACTACTACTAAAGCTGTAAAACGCATGTTACGTCCACCTTTAACAACCTTAGTTACACGCTTGATGGTAACAACTTTTTCTGTTAATTCCATGTTGCTGACATCGATGATTGTCTTTCTCATGTACGTTTCTCCCTTCCTAGAAATTCAAGCCAGCTTCTCTGGCTGCTTCAGCTAATGCTGCTATCTTACCCTGGTATATAAAGCCGCCTCTGTCAAAAACAACGGTATCAATACCCTTTTCAAGTGCTCTCTTTGCAATAACAGTTCCTAAATATGCTGCTGCATCAACGTTATTGGTCTTCTCAAGCTCTGCCTTTACTGCCTTCTCGGTAGTGGATGCAGAAACCAGAGTATTTCCAACGGTATCATCAATAATTTGAGCATACATATGATTATTGCTTCTGAATACGGAAAGACGAGGTCTTTCAGCTGTACCGCTAAAACGGTTACGTATTTTCATGTGTTTTTTAACACGTACATCTTGTCTTGACTTTTTACTAACCATCTTTATACTCTCCTTATCTATTTCTTACCAGTCTTACCAACTTTACGTCTGATTGTTTCATCAGCATACTTAATACCCTTGCCCTTGTAAGGTTCAGGTCTTCTCTTGTCTCTGATTTCAGCTGCGTATTGGCCAACTTTTTCTTTATCAATACCCTTGACAATAATGATATTCTGTCCTTCAAGAACTGTCTCGATTCCTTCGGGATCTTCCATCTCTACCGGATGGGAATATCCTAAGGATAAGGTTAACTTCTTACCAGCCTTGGCTGCTCTGTAACCAACTCCGTTTACTTCAAGCTTCTTCTCAAAGCCATCAGTAACACCAACTACCATGTTGTGGATCAGTGTTCTGGTAAGACCATGTAAAGATTTCATCTTCTTTAAATCATTGGGTCTGCTAACGGTGATCTCAGCACCTTCTACCTTGATTTCCATCTCTGAAGGAAGCACTCTCTCAAGTGTTCCCTTAGGACCTTTTACAGTCACTTTATTATTTTCTGCAACTTCTACAGTTACACCTGCAGGAATCGCGATTGGCATTCTTCCTATACGTGACATGCCCGTACCTCCTATATTTATACTATTGATTCATAGTTACCATTGCTTACCAGATGTAAGCTAATACTTCTCCGCCTACCTGAAGTTCTCTTGCTTTCTTATCGGTTACAACACCCTGGTTTGTAGAGATGATTGCAATACCTAAGCCGCCGAGTACTCTGGGAAGCTCATCCTTGCCTGCGTAAATACGAAGACCGGGCTTAGAGATTCTCTTTAATCCGCTGATGATCTTGTCATTTCTGTCTGCACCATACTTCAGAGTGATGCGGATGGTCTTGAAGTTTCCTTCATCGATCAGATCGTATTTCTTAATGTAGCCTTCTTCCAATAAGATGTCAGCAATAGCAAGTTTCATCTTGGAAGAGGGAACGTCTACTGTATCATGTTTTGCAGTATTTGCATTACGGATTCTTGTAAGCATATCTGCAATAGGATCGCTCATTGTCATTTTCTTTCTTCCTCCTTAATATTTTACCAACTAGCCTTTTTGACTCCAGGAATCTGGCCCTTATATGCTAATTCACGGAAACATACTCTGCAAATTCCGTATTTTCTTAAAACAGAGTGGGGACGTCCACAGATTCTACAACGAGTATATTCTCTCGTAGAGAACTTCGGAGTACGCTGCTGTTTAATCTTCATAGATGTTTTAGCCATGTGCTATTTTACCTCCTTCCAGATCAACGGCCTTACTTTTCGAAAGGCATGTTAAATAATCTTAACAGTTCACGTGCTTCTTCATCGGTCTTAGCGGTTGTAACGAAGATAATGTCCATACCTCTAACCTTGTCAACCTTATCATACTCGATTTCAGGGAAGATGATCTGCTCCTTGATACCAAGTGCATAATTACCTCTTCCATCAAATGCGTTGGGGTTAACACCTCTAAAGTCACGTACACGAGGTAATGCAAGATTGATTAAGCGGTCTGCGAAATCATACATCTTTTCACCACGAAGAGTAACCTTACATCCAATGGGCATGCCTTCTCTGATTTTAAAGTTTGCAATGGAGTTCTTTGCTCTGGTTAATACAGCCTTCTGTCCGGTAATGGTTTCCATATCCTTAACAGCGCTCTCTAAAGCCTTTGCATTGTCCTTTGCTTCACCAACGCCCATGTTGATAACGATCTTATCAAGCTTAGGCACTTCCATGATGTTTTTATATCCGAACTTCTTGATCATAGCATCTACGATCTCGTCTTTATACATTTCTTTCAGTCTGCTCACGCTTCCAGTTCTCCTTTCCTAGAATTAATCAATTACGTCACCTGTTGACTTGGCAAAACGTACTTTCTTGTCTCCGTCCATCTTGAAACCAACTCTTGTAGCTTTTCCCTTATGAACGTACATAACGTTTGAAAGATCAATAGGAGCTTCCTTTTGAATAATTCCACCATTCTGGTTCGCTGCGGAAGGCTTTGTGTGCTTGGTAACCATTCCGACGCCTTCAACAACAACCTTGCTGTTCTTAGCGTCTACGGAAAGGACCTTTCCTTCTGCACCTTTATCTTTGCCGGCGATAACTTTAACAGTATCGCCTTTTTTAATCTTTAAACTTGCCATGCTTCTTCCCTCCTATAATACTTCCGGAGCCAAAGAAACGATTTTCATGAACTGCTTTTCACGAAGCTCTCTGGCTACAGGTCCAAAAATACGTGTTCCTCTGGGGGTCTTATCATCTTTAATGATAACTGCAGCATTTTCATCAAATTTAATGTAAGAACCGTCTTTACGATGTGCGCCCTTAACGGAACGGACAACAACAGCCTTTACAACGTCACCCTTCTTAACAACGCCGCCTGGTGTTGCATCTTTAACCGTAGCAACAATCACATCACCGATATTTGCATATCTTCTTGTAGATCCGCCCATAACTCTGATACAAAGGATTTCCTTAGCACCGGTGTTATCAGCAACTTTAAGTCTGCTTTCCTGTTGAATCATGCTAATTTTCTCCTTCCATTATTTCGCTTTCTCAACGATCTCAACAAGTCTCCATCTCTTATCCTTGGATAAAGGTCTTGTTTCCATTACTTTAACTGTATCGCCAATCTGGCATTCATTGTTCTCATCATGAGCCTTTAACTTGTAAGTATCTTTCACAATCTTCTTGTAAAGGGGATGCTTAACATGCTCTTCAATGGCAACAACGATTGTTTTGTCCATCTTATTGCTGACAACCTTACCGGTACGTGTCTTTCTTAAATTTCTTTCTTCCACGACTTTACGTCTCCTTTCTTTGACATTCGAACAACAATCTTTTAAGCTTCGTTAGCTTTCTGTGTGATAACAGTCTGAATTCTTGCGATATTCTTTCTAACTTCCTTAATTCTTGCTGTATTATCCAGCTGATTTGTTGCGTTCTGGAATCTCAAATTGAAAAGTTCTTTCTTAGCAGCTACTAAATCCTGTGCTAATTCTGCAGCTGATTTTGCTTTTAAATCTTCTACATACTTATTAGTTTTCATTTGATACACCACCTTCCAAGTCGGCCTTAGAAACGATCTTACACTTGCAGGGAAGCTTGTGTGTAGCAAGACGCAATGCTTCTTTTGCTACTTCTTCGGAAACTCCTGCAATTTCAAACATAACACGGCCTGGTTTAACAACTGCTACCCAGTACTCCAAAGCACCTTTACCAGAACCCATACGAGTTCCTAAAGGCTTAACGGTAACCGGTTTGTCGGGGAAAATCTTAATCCAGACTTTACCACCACGCTTAATATAACGGGTCATGGCAACACGGGATGCTTCGATCTGATTGGACTTGATCCAGCAGGGCTCTAATGCAACGATACCGAATTCACCGTAAGTAAGTGTATTACCACGGGTTGCTTTTCCTCTCATGGTGCCACGGAACTGTTACGACGCTTTACTCTTTTAGGCATTAACATTATTTATCGCTCCCTTCCTGCACTTTATCATCATTCTTCTTAGTAGGAAGTACTTCACCCTTGTAAATCCATACTTTGACACCTACTTTACCATAGGTGGTGTTAGCCTCTGCAAAACCATAGTCAATATCTGCACGTAAGGTCTGAAGAGGAATGGTTCCTTCGCTGTAGAACTCGGTACGGGCCATATCAGCTCCGCCAAGACGTCCGGATACGGAAGTCTTAATACCAAGTGCTCCGGCCTTCATGGTTCTGCCCATGCAGGACTTCATGGCACGACGGAAGGAAACACGGTTCTCAAGCTGCTGTGCGATGTTCTCAGCTACAAGCTGTGCATCTCTGTCAGGTCTCTTGATTTCCTTAATATCAACCAGAACTTTCTTTCCGGTCATCTTGGAAAGTTCCTTCTTGGTTACTTCGATTTCAGCACCGCCCTTACCGATTACAACACCGGGCTTTGCGGTATAGATGATAACCTTTACTCTGTCAGAAGCTCTTTCGATCTCGATCTTGGAAACTCCTGCGCTGTATAACTTCTTTTTAAGGTACTCACGAATCTCATGATCTTCAACAAGAAAATCTGCGAATTCATCTTCAGCGTACCACTTAGAATCCCAATCCTTAATAACACCGACTCTTATGCCGTGAGGATTAACTTTCTGTCCCATTCAATCGTCCTCCTTCTATCTTTCATCAAGCACTACAGTAATGTGGCTCATTCTCTTCTCGATACGATAAGCTCTTCCCTGTGCTCTGGGTTGTACTCTCTTCATTGTAGGTCCTTTATTTGCATAACATTCTGCAACATAAAGGTTTTCCGGATTCGGATACTTGGTAGGGTCCTGGCTGTACAAATACTCAGCATTTGCACGAGCGGATTCCAGTAACTTCTTGATTAATGCAGAAGCATATCTGGGGTTGTATTCGAGAATTCCCAGTGCTGTTTCTACATCCTTGCCTCTGATGGCATCTAAAACGAAACATGCTTTCTGAACTGACACTCTTGCGTAAGATAACTTAGCTGAAGGTCTTAAATCTTTCTGCGCGTTTCTTTCTCTTTTAATTTGGGATCTATGTCCTTTTGCCATGATGAAAACCTCCTTATCTTACTTTAGACTTCTTTTCGTCTTTTCCGTGTCCTCTATAAGTTCTGGTTGCCACGAACTCACCGAGCTTATGTCCAACCATATCCTCTGTTACATATACAGGAACGTGCTTTCTTCCGTCGTGTACTGCAAATGTCAGTCCCACAAAAGAGGGAAAGATTGTAGAACGACGGGACCAGGTCTTAATAACCTGCTTCTGTCCTGCTGCATTCATTGCATCTACCTTTTTTAACAGGCTTGCGTCTGCGAAAGGTCCTTTTTTCAGTGATCTAGCCATTTTCTCTCCTCCTTATTATTTGATGGCCTTGCCGTCTCTTCTTCTTACAATCAGCTTGTTAGAAGCTTTTTTCTTCTTACGTGTCTTCAAACCAAGAGCGGGCTTGCCCCAAGGTGTACATGGACCGGGACGTCCGATTCCGGTCTTACCTTCACCACCACCATGAGGATGGTCATTCGGGTTCATAACGGAACCACGGACAGTAGGACGAATACCCATATGACGCTTACGTCCTGCCTTACCGATCTTAACAAGGCTATGATCTACGTTTCCAACAACACCAACGGTTGCTCTGCAAACGATCGGCACCATTCTCATTTCGCCGGAGGGAAGACGAAGTGTTGCGTACTTTCCTTCCTTAGCCATGAGCTGTGCGCTGTTTCCTGCGGAACGAACCATCTGTCCGCCCTTACCAGGATATAATTCAATGTTGTGTACCTGAGTACCAACAGGAATTGCAGATAAAGGTAAGCAGTTACCTACTCTTACTTCTGCATCAGGTCCATTCATAACCTGCATGCCATCGGTTAATCCTTCGGGAGCAAGGATGTATGCCTTTTCTCCATCTTCATAACAGATTAATGCGATGTTTGCTGTTCTGTTCGGATCATACTCAATACCAAGTACTGTTGCATGAATACCGTCTTTATTTCTCTTGAAGTCTACCAGTCTGTACTGAGTTCTGGTACCGCCTCCACGATGTCTTACTGTGATCTTACCCTGGTTGTTACGTCCAGAGTTCTTCTTTAAGGATACACACAGAGATTTTTCAGGAGTCTTCTTGGTGATTTCTGAAAAATCAGAGCCAGTCATATTTCTTCTGGAAGGTGTATAGGGATTATATGTTTTAATTCCCATGATTCTGTCTCCTTTCGAGTTCTACATTTCTTATCGCACTTGTTTGTGCATATCTTCTCCGCCTATCTTATAAACCTGCGAAGATCTCAATGTCCTTGCTGTCTTCGGTCAACCAAACGATTGCCTTTTTGGACTTAGCAGTCTTTCCAACTACCAGACCACGTCTCTTGTTCTTTCCTTCAAGGTTCATGGTGTTTACCTTCTTAACCTTGGTTCCTTCGAACATTTTTTCAACAGCTTCCTTGATCATTGTTTTGTTAGCTTCGGGATGAACTAAGAATGTGTACTTCTTGTCGCCCATACCAGCCATACTCTTTTCAGTAATAACCGGCTTAAGGATTACGTCATAATAATTAACTGCTGCCATTATGCATACACCTCCTCAATCTTTGCTACTGCGTCCCTGGTAAGAACCAGTGTGTCACCCTTTAAGATATCATAAACATTAATGGAGTTAACTAATGCTGTCTTAACGGTAGGGATGTTTCTTGCAGACATGGTAACCTTTTCATCGTTATCAGCAATTACAACTAATGCCTTCTTAACTTTGAGATTATCCATAACTGCCTGGAACTTCTTGGTCTTGATTTCATCAAACTTGAGCTCGTCTACAACGATCAGCTTGTTATCAAGAACTCTGCTTGTAAGAGCGGACTTTAATGCTGCTCTCTTTTCCTTCTTATTGATCTTGAAGGAGTAATCTCTCGGTACGGGAGCGAATACAACACCGCCTCCGGTCCACTGGGGAGATCTTGTTGAACCCTGTCTTGCATGACCGGTTCCCTTCTGTCTCCAAGGTTTTCTTCCGCCACCGGATACTTCAGAACGTGTCTTTGCCTTCTGTGTTCCCTGACGGTTATTTGCAAGCTGCTGTACAACTGCCATGTGTACAAGATGTTCGTTTACTTCAACACCAAATACTGCATCGTTTAATTCAATTGTGCCAACTTCCTTGCCTTCCATATTATAAACAGATACTTTTGCCATCTGAATGGTCCTCCTTTCATCCTCTCAATTATGCATTAGCCTTAACTGTTTCTTTTACAGTTACTAAAGCTTTCTTAGGTCCCGGTACAGCACCCTTAACAAGAAGAAGGTTGTTTTCTGCATCAACTCTTACAACTTCAAGATTCTGTACAGTTACTTTTACGCAACCCATATGTCCCGGCATTCCCTTGCCCTTAAATACACGGCTGGGTGAAGAGCAGGCACCATTGGAACCCTGATGACGATGGAATTTAGAACCGTGAGCCATAGGACCTCTGTGCTGTCCATGTCTCTTGATTGCACCCTGGAATCCTTTACCTTTGGAAATAGCGGATGCATCAATTTTGTCTCCAGCTGCAAATACATCAGCTTTGATCTCGCTTCCAAGTGTATATTCCTCTGCGTTGTCAAGTCTGAACTCTCTGACATATCTCTTGCAGGAAACGCCTGCCTTATCGAAGTGTCCTTTCAGAGCCTTGTTTACGCCATGTCTGTGAACGATTTCTTTCTTTCCGTTCTTGTCCTTGTTGACGATTCTTTGCTTCTTGTCAACAAAGCCAACCTGTACTGCGCTGTAACCGTCATTCTCTGCAGTCTTAACCTGTGTTACTACACAAGGTCCAGCCTGAAGTACCGTTACGGGAACTAAAGATCCGTCCTCTGTGAAGATTTGAGTCATTCCGACTTTTGTTGCTAAAATAGCTTTTTTCATTTCTTTACCTCCATTTGATTCTACAGCGGACCCGATCGGGTCATTCTAGTGTAGGGGTTAAATTGTTCTGGAAGTTTGCACTTCCTATGTCTTCATTGCATCGGATGATTATTTGTTCTTCATCTTGATGTCAATGCTAACACCAGCGGGCATTTCCAATCTCTGTAATGCTTCAACCGTCTTAGGTGTCGGTGTAATGATATCGATCAGTCTCTTGTGGGTTCTCTGTTCGAACTGTTCTCTGGAATCTTTGTACTTATGAACCGCTCTTAAAATAGTAACAACTTCCTTCTTGGTAGGAAGAGGTACCGGTCCGCTTACCTGAGATCCGTTCTTCTTAACTGTTTCGATGATTTTCTTGGCAGATGCATCTACTAACTGATGATCGTAAGCCTTGAGTGTGATTCTCATTACTTGACTTGCCATAAAAAAAGTCGCCTCCTTTTCGCACTTTTTAATATAGGAATGAAATTCCTCAGAAGTACGACAAGCGGTGACTGTACACTCCTCCGTGCGTGTCCTGCCTTTTCATAAGTCAATGCGCGGATTTCCGCGCTCTTATGTCCGGCACGCTTAACGCCCGTGTCTCTGCGATCTTGCAGACAAATTGTTTGTACAGTGACTTGCCGTCAGGTTCTTTGGCCATTTGCATGGCCTCTTGACATTCGCTCCACGGAAAACCTGCAGTACCTTTCGGCCCTGCAGCAACCTCACGCTTCAACGCTATCATGCCACAGCAATTGTTAGTATACATGATGTTTGAGTAATATGCAAGAAATTTTTTTAAAATTTTTGTGAAAATTTTTGTGATTTTTTTGCAGATTTTAATCAACACATCTATACAGCATATTATATATAGAAGAAACCCTTTTTCCCGATCAGGAATCGGATGGAGATATTCTCAATGCTTCCTCCGTATCAGATATAACTCGTAAATCCTTTTCCGACGATCTCACTGCTCTTTGTCACCATGATAAAGGCGCTCGGCTCATTCTTTTTGATAAAACGTTCCAGATAAATAGCCTGTTTCACATCCACTACCGTAAGAATGATGACGCGATCCTTATGGGAATAAGCTCCTTCCGCATGGTAGGTGGTTGCACTGTGGTGTAAATCATTCGTAATATAATGGCAGATCGGATCCGGGTTCGTGGACACAATTGTAAAATATTTGTTGAGCTTCATGCGTTCGATGAATTTATCAATGACCAGTGATTTCGCCAGAAGACCCAGAATGGAACAAAGCCCGGTCACCGTATCAAACACCAGAAACGCACAGACAACCACAACAAGGTCTGTCCAAAGCAGTGCCGTGGAAACATTCATCGTGGAATACTTCCGGATCACCATGGCAATGATGTCCGTGCCTCCCCCCGAAGCATTCTCATAGAACAAAAGGGCAGACGCGATCGCCGGAAGCAGAATGGCAAAGCACAGCTCCAGCATGATCTCGTTCGTAAGCGGCGCTTTCATCGGGAACACCACTTCAAATACATTTAATAAAAGGGAAGAAAGTACCGTCACATACGCTGTTTTCACCCCGAAGTTCTTACCCAGAATGGCAAACCCCATTACCAACAGTAACAGATTAATCACCAGGTTGATCTGGGAGGCAGAAAGTACCGTGAAATTTGAAATCACGACAGCCATACCGGAAACCCCTCCAAAGGAAAAGTTATTGGGGAACTTAAACACATAGATTCCAATATCCATGATGATTACCGCAAACGTAATCCACAGGTATTCCTTAAGTACCTTTTTCTTATCTGTTGATTCTGCTGCCATTTCATTCTCCTTCTTATCCTAGCAAATGATCTGTATGAATTACAGACATGGTCTTGTAAATTCTTTGTCAAACTTATATGCTGCTGTTTCATAGCTTATAGTCTGTCCTCTGTATTTTTCTAATTTTCCTATTTACTCTGCAATATCCGCGAAATCAAACTTCAAGACCTTATTCAGATCCTCGACGCGTACCTCGACCTGAAAGCCGATTTTGCCACCGCTGAAAAAGATCTTTTCCAATGTAGAAGCACTTTCATGGATCACGGTCCGGAACTGCTTTTTCATTCCGATCGGGGAACAGCCGCCGTGAATATACCCCGTAAGCGGTAATAATTCCTTAGACTTAATCATCTCAATATTTTTCTCTCCAACGGCTGCCGCTGCCTTTTTGAGATTCAGCTCCTTCTCTACCGGCACGAGGAACACATAATGATTGCCGGTCTTTCCGACCGTAACCAGTGTTTTAAATACAACCTCCGGATCCTCATTTAACGCTGCTGCCACCTCGGTTCCGCCGACCGCACCGGAATCCAGATAGTTATGCCCCTCATAGGGGATTTTATGCTGTTCCAGAACACGCATTACATTTGTTTTATCATTCTTAGCCATTGTCTTATACCTCTTTCACAAATTTTGTATTACAGAATCATATTCTTACACAGCCTGACTGCAGGTGTCTGGCTGCTGTGTGAACAGTAACCAGCTGCTCTCATTCCTGTATTTCCTGCTTTGTTGACACTCATTGATAACCTTATTATACTATAATCATCTCATGAAAAAAACATGAAATATGAAACCAACACTTATTATACAACTGTTCAAAGGAGAAAACTTATGCCAGAGATTACCCCTTTTCAGAGTGTCCGTCCGGAGCCTGCCCTTGCAGACCGGATTGCAGCACTGCCCTATGATGTATACAACCGGAAAGAAGCCTGCGTGGAAGTAAGCAGGGAGCCTCTTTCTT
>Ga0129312_1000670_pt1 | contig 26297 bp, 20 predicted proteins | sample O827metagenome_FD_94434 | JGI IMG/M metagenome (GOLD analysis project Ga0129312, IMG submission 94434) | Orangutan group fecal microbial communities from Wisconsin, USA - O827 metagenome | ecosystem: Host-associated > Mammals > Digestive system > Large intestine > Fecal | place: USA: Wisconsin... | reverse complement strand
CTCATCATCAGCCCCGCCGCGACCGACAGCGCGTAGAACATCCACATCTCCCGGCAGAAGGAATAGCTGAAATAGATGATCGGCAGCGCCACACTGGCAATGCGCATCAGGTTGCGCAGCTTGAGCTTGACAAAGATCTTCCCAGAAAACAGCGCCACAATCATATAGACCACGTTTAAGATGGTCATGTTGATCGCAAAACTGCTGCGCGATACGTTTAAGCTCTCCGAAACGGGCTTGATGAACTGACTGAAGCAATTCTGCACCACGCCGTGGGTCACGCTCATGACCAATATTCCGGCGACCACCATCACCCAACCGTAATAGATGTGGTGTTTTTCAAGAAATTTCTGCATTTTTATGACTCTCCCCCCATGCTTTTCGCACAAAGAAGAGTATACCACTCGCTTTGTCTTTCCGTCAAACCGCGATGATCTCCATCCGGCGCGCTCATATCGCCCGCTTGCGCTTTGACAAAGGATTTTTGTGCGGCTTCCCCGCTCTTTTCGCATCGCATGTTTGTTTTTTGCTTTTTATGTGCTTTTTTCGCCTCTAAGCGCCGAGAAGTCCTTTTTCGCAATCCAGATCTCTTTTCCGATTTTCAGGAAACGCCTGGCGTTTTTTCAAAACACCGGACATCATAAACCACACTCAAAAATGCAGCAAGCCGGAAACGCGGAACCAGCCGTCCTCCGCCCTGTATTGCAGGTCGCCGCCGCAGCGCTGCGCGATATTGCGGGCGGATTCCACGCCCAGGCCGAAGCCTTCGTGCTTGGTGGAGAGCAGCCTGCTCTCCTGCGTGCGCAGTTCGCCGCTGAATCGGTTATCCAGTGTGAAGCGCAGTTTGCGCCCGTCCGCCTCGACGCGGAACACGATCTCCCGCTCCTCCTGCGGCAGTGGCAGCGAAGCCGCGCAGGCGTTTTCCAATAGATTGCCGAACAGCACGGTCAAATCCGCATCCCGCAGCGGAAGCTCCGCCGGGACGTTCAGCTCCGCAGTAAACTTTGTGTCTGCCTGCGACGCGATCTGCGCATAATACGCCGTCACGGCATTGAGCGCCATCTGCGGACAGTAGGATAGCGGTGCATCCGTTGCAGAAGCGCTCAGGTACTCCTGAAGATAGCGGCTCAGCTGCTCGTAATCCTTCCTTTGCAGCAGCGTTTGGAGAATCGAGAGATGGTGGCGCAGGTCGTGCCGGGCGGCGCGCGCCTCTTCGATGCGCGCGGTAAGGCTGCGGTACTGCATGTTTTCAATGCTCAGCGTGTAGTTTTCCGCCTGAAGCGCCACATTGCGGTCTGCCTGCACCAGAGCATCCGCCACCAGCGAATAGACCAGCAGCGCCCCCAGGTTCAGCAGCGCGGTAAAGACCGCGTTTTCCGGCATCAGCGCCAGTTCGTGGCTGCTCAAGGGGTTGAAATACAGCATGAAATACCAGCAGAAATAAAACGTCCCCGGCACCAGCCAGAGATAGCGCCACGCTTTTTCCGAGGATTTCACTCGAAGCGCACCGCAAAAATACCGGTGGAAATAGAGGAACAGCAGCGGAAACGTCGCCGCCTGCACCAGAACCGTGCACAGCGAAAAGCTCCACCGGTAGCCCTGCACCGCCAATTCCGGAAAGAGCAGATTTTCCAACGCTTTGGACAGCATCACGACCATGTTGGCCGCATTGGAAACCATCAGCAGCATAAAGACGATCTTGCCGAACCTGTCCTTGACGCACAGCAGAAAAAACGCGGCGTAAAGCGCCGTGCCCAGCAGCGACCAATGCCCCGCGTACTCGGTGAAAAACAGCATCGCGCAAGCGCCCAGCCCGATCTGCACCAGCGTCAGCGCCACAACGAACGCAGCCGTCGCCCTGCGCGAAAAACGCAGCGTGTTATAAAAGGGATAGAGCGCCAGTATCAGATAGGGCAGAAGGTTGAGCAGCGAATAGATCAGGGTTTCCGCAACACGGCCCACCGTCGGCATCAGCGTTCCCCCTTCCTAAAATCATCAATCTGATAGTCAAAATAAGCCTTTTTGACTTCCGCGGCACGGCGTCGGCTCAGCGGCAGATATTCGCCGTTGCTCATCAGCAGGCGGCCTTCTTCCAAACGGGCCACGGCGCTTAAATTAACCAGTGTGCCCTTGTTGCAGGCCACAAAGCCGGGGCAGGCGAGCAGCAGCTCCGCCATCGCGTTCTGCGTCGTGCGCACGCGCAGGCTCTGCTCTCCGCGCAGCGTCAGGGTGACATAATGTCCCGCGCAGGTGGTAAAGAGAATGGCGCGCGCGGGCACCGTCTGCCCGTCCGGCAGCGTGACCGGGGTTTCCGATTTCTCTTTTGCGGCAAGCATTCTGCCCAGCAGTCCCTCCAGCGCCTTGCGCGAGATGGGCTTGAGCAAATAGCCGTCCGCGCGCACCGCGTAGCTTTCGCTGGCAAAGTCGTTGCTGGTGGTGACGAACACCAGCTTCACCCGGCTGTCCAGCGCGCGCAGCCGCTCCGCCGTGCCGATGCCGTTGAGCGCCCCTTCTTCCAGAAAGATGTCCAGAAAGACCAGCTCGTATTTTCCCGGCTGAAAATCCTTCAGCAGCATCTCGCCGGAGGGGAAAAGCTGCGTGAACGTCTGCCCCTGCCCCAGCGCACAAAGCGTCTCTTCCGCCGTTCCGGCAAGAAGCTCCCGATCTTCCATGCTGTCATCCACAACGGCAACCTTCATCCTTCTCTCCCTCCGATTTCCGTTTATCTTTTAGGACAAATTATCTCTAACTCCGTCAAAAAAAATTATATCATGGGGAACTTTCGGTTGCAAGAGATACCGTTTGCAGCCAATTTTGACCGTTCGCAGCCAGAGTGTTGTTTTATGTCACATTGCTTGCTATAGTAAATATAAGTAAATTCCGTATAAGTTTTTTACCTTATATGGAATGATCTTGCTCAAATCGATGGAGGAGGACGGAATCATGCAAAAAACTTATGCGATCTTGATTACTCTTTTCCTGGGTGAACTGGGCGTTCATCGTTTCCTCGCCGGAAAGATCGGCACCGGCATCATCTGGCTGCTGACCGCCGGCTGCTTCGGCATCGGCTGGCTGGTGGATTTGGTCAAGGTCTGCACCGGTAAGTTCACCAAAAAGGACGGCACGCCCTGGGTCATCGACTGATCTTGGGGAGCACCGCTCCGGTTTAGAACACCTGCCTCGATCTTTACTGCATATTTCATCTCATTGATACAAAAACCTCCGTCATTCGGCGGAGGTTCATTTCTTTTGGGGAGAAAAAGCAGCACGCGCAACCATTTGATGTCAAGAATTACCGTTTGCCGCCAACTTATTGAAAAACAATGGATTGGAAACTAAAATAGAATCAGATTTGGTACAGGGAGCTGCACCCACGCCGAATCGCGTTGCCCGTCCTGTTTAAAAAATGGGATATCTTGTGAGAAACTTCACCTGCATTCCCACTTTTTCGGGCAAATTCGCGGCTTTCCATTTTGCCGGTACGCATTGCGCCGCGCCGAACGAGCTGGCTCAAACGTCAGAACGCTGGATTCACTCACCCGGCGGCCGCTCCGGCCGAAGCGCAACCCCGGCAGATGGAATTGGGATCGACTGTAAAACGTCCCCCATCAGGAAATCGCTTTGCGATTCCCTGAATGCACCCATTTTAACCCCTTTGGCACATTGCGGCACATCTCATTCACAAAAGCCTCCGCCCAACCGGGCAGAGGCACATTTCTTTTTGGCCGGGCTCACTTCTTTTCGCTTCGGAAGAGGTGCGTCAGCGCGCACACTGCGCCGAAGAGCACGCCCGCCACCGGCCAGACGAACCAGCTCTGCTCCGGCTCGATCGCAATCGCGGGCGAAAAGGTGATCAGCAGATAAATCGCCGTAACGACCAGCCAATAGCAGACGCACACCGTGTGCACAAGGCCGCTGCGCGCCTTTCTGACGCGGGTATAATCGCCTTCCTCCAGCAGCTTTTCCATCGAAGCGTGGATCGTGCCGCCGTAGGTGAACGCCGCCGCGCCAAAGCCCGCCATCGCCAGCAGCAGGCACACCGCCAACACGCGCTCCAGATCCGTCGAGGTCAGTGTGGCAAACACCGGCAGCACCGACAACAGGCAAAGCAGCGTCCCGGCGATGTTCAACCGGGTATAGGCAGGACGGAAGGACTTTTCGCGCTTCCGCACCATGCCGCTGACGCCGTATTCCGTCTCAAAGGGCGTGTTTTCCAGAAAGGCATATTCGCAGCTCTTTGCGCCGGTGAGCAGGAAGAGCGTCACCGCGACGGCCACCAGCACGATCAGCGCACAGAGCCCCAGCCCTGCCGCCGCCTCTTCCGTCAGGGGGATGCGGTGTTTTTCGCTCAGCGCCGCCAGCACCAGCAGCGGGATGGGCGAAAGCACGCACAGCAGGGTCGCCAGCGCCATCTGCGGGGCGGCTTTGCGCCGCAGCACGAGGTATTGCGCGGATTGCTCCATCGTCACGCGGCGCAGCGCGGGTTCGTCGCTTTCCGCCGCCGGGCCGAATTCCTCGATTTCGTCTTTGAGCAGATCATCCGTCGTCACGCCGAACAGGCGGCTCAGCTGCAAGATCCTGTCCAAATCGGGGACGGACTGCGCGCCCTCCCATTTGGAGACCGACTGCCGGGATACGCCCAGCTGCTGCGCCAGCTCCTCCTGCGACCAGCCCGCCTTTTTGCGGAGCGAGATGATTTTGTCTGCGAGTATCATGAATCGTTCCTCCTCGTTTCAGGTTGCCCCGATTCTATCCGATGCGGCGGTTGCAGGCCAGAAACCCGGCTGTTCAATGTGTCAACCGGCAGTTGCGGTTGGGGAAAAACCCGTTTTTCTCCGTTTTTCCGCTCAACCGCGAATCAGAAAGAGCACCGAAAGCGTCCGGTTGACCGCGATCAATACGTGCAGCAGAATGGGATAAAGATCGGGCATAACTCGGTCGGCGCCGGCAGGAAAGAAATGGATGGCGTCCCTGAAGCACTCGTTATACCCGCGCAGCTTCTTTTCCGGCGCGCCGAAGAGCGTGAAATATTCGTGGCAGAAGAACTGCACCGCCGCCCAGAGCAGCAGCACGGTCAGAAACCAACGCCCCACGGGCTCAAACAGACAGAGCAGTGCAATCTTCATCCATTTCTCTCTGTTTCCCGCGAAAGCGACAGGCGAATCAGCTCTTCCGTCGTTCCTTCTTCGTATTGCCGCTCGCCCGTGGGCGCAAAGCCATGGCGGGCATAAAAGGCGATGGCGCGGGTATTCTTCTCCAGCGCCCAAAGGGTGCGCGCGCCCTTTTCCACCGCAAAGTCCAGCAGCGCCTCACCGTATCCTCTGCCTTGAAAGCAGGGATCGACGTAGAGCTTGTGCAGCTCCCCGCCGCCGACCACCGCAAACCCGCGGATCACGCCGTCATCCAGCACAAAGGTTTCGTCCTCCTGCCCGATCCAGTGCGCAAAATTCTCTGCCACCGGGATCACCTGCATCTCCCCGAAGGAATAATCGTCGTCGTGAAAGATGGGATAATAGTTCAGCCGGTTGTTAAACACATAGATTTCCGCCGTGCGGCCCTTGTCCTCCGGCCGCAGAGGGCGAATGCTTTCCATCTTACCACCTCATTTCTCCACGAGCTTGCGGAACTCCGCGTCGCGGTCATAGTCGTTTTCCGCAAAGCCGGGTATTTCCTTGATGGATTTATACACGCTCAGGCTGAAGCCGGTGAAGATGCGGCTGATCTGCTCGTCGGTATAGGGGCAGCTGTTCGTGACGATGAGCGCGGCGATGCCATGGCTCACCAGCCACATGTCCCGCGTGTAGCGCTCCGCCTGCTGCTGCGTCACACGGTAAGTTTTCATCACGCTTTCGCAGGTCAGCTTCGTCAGGTGCGTCAGCACGCTGGGAACGCCGTTTTCATCCAGCCCGGCGCGCAGCAAGAACAGCATCCGGTAGAACTGCGGCTCCTGCCGCGCAAAGCGGATGTATTGCTGCCCGACGCCCAGAAAGGGGATCGGCTTGCTCAGCCCTTCTTCGATCGTGTCCAGATAGATTTTCTCGGCGGCTTTGCGCACCTCCGCGCGCACCTGCTCCATGCTTTCAAAATAAGTGAAGATCGGGCGGGTGGACGTGCCCAGTTCCGCGGCGATTTCGCGGGTGGTGAGCGCTTCGAGCCCGCGGGTGCGGACGACCTGAAGCGCGGCGGCAACGATTTCTTCCCGGGTGAATTTGGGTTTGGGCGGCATGGGAAAACATCAGATCCTTTCCATATCATTTGCATCAATCGTAACGCAACATTTGTGATTTGTATTGTATAAACAAATTCCGTAGGTGTCAAGCGAGCGCGGAAACAAAAAAAGGCGCTTCTCCCGAAAAGACACGGGAAAAGCGCCCGGATGCGCAAGCTCCGGAAAAAATCAGGCGGCCAGCACGCGCTCGGCCTTGTGCTTTTTGTAGCGGATGATGAAAATGGTCAGCGCGGTCAGGCGCAGCACGAAGGCGATGGAATTAAACAGCATAAACGCGCGGTAATCAGCGCCCAGCGCGGTGTAGAGCTTCACGCCCAGGAAGGGCATCAGGCCGTTGGAGAAGGTGACAAACGCCATGTTCAGCGACACGATGAGCGAACGGTTCTTCTCCGGGATGGCGTCCAGCAGCATCTGCACCAAACACAGATTGCTGGCGCACTGCGGCACGCAGACGATCGCACCCATGATGAGATAGACCGTCGGACGAATCGCCTGAGGGGTCAGGCCGGAGACCAGCATGGTCACCGGGCACAGCACCAGCGATAGAATGCAGAACAGGAAGGTGAACTCCACGCCCTTTTTCTCATTCGCGCGGACGAAGAGCCCCAGCGTCAGCAGCTGCAAAATGGCGCATCCCGCGTTGAAATAGGAAAGCTGCGCTTCGGTCAGGCCGACATACTGCATCTGGCCGATGTACCACATGCTCCAGTCGATATGCCAGCCCAGATAAAAGAACATGATACAGATGAAATAAGAGAGAAATTTCTTACTGTGCGCCAGATCGCGGAATACCTCGCCGAAGGAAGAAAAGCTGAATTTGGGCACCTGCTGAAGCATTTCCGGCGAACGCTCTCCGCCCGGAATGCGCGACAGCACAAAGGAGCAGAACAGGCACACCGCGCCGCAGATATAGAAGAACACGCGCAGCACCATTAGCTTGCTGGGGCTGTCGGGCTGAGCCGTCAGGATCGTGCCGCAGAGGATGGGCGCGATGGTGCTGATGAGGAACACAAAGCGGTTGCGGAAGCCGTAGACGCGGTTGCGGTCCTTCAGCGGCGTCACATCCCCGAAGAATGCCTGCCAGATGGTGTTGTAGACCACCAGCATACCCGCCGTCAGCGCCAGGAACACAAAGAAGAACGCCATGCGCAGGTTTTCGCCCAGCGCCGGCACTGTGCCGTAAAAGAAATAGGCGACGCCCATCACCAGCATCAGCACCACAGGTACCGTTTTGGCGTTTTTAAGGCGGTCGCTGATGATGCCCGCCGGAAGCATCAGCACCACGGCGGTGAGGTTGGCCACCAGCTGAATCATGCCGATCTGGCTGTCAGTCGCGCCGAGGTTCGTCGCATAGAGATTGGTGCCGAAGCCGCTGACGCCGGAGAGCGACATTACAAACTGAAAAAGCAGCCCTTCCACGCCGAAGAGCAGCATCGCCTTCATCGCAGGCGTCATTCCGTCGAATTTTTCACTCAGGTTTTTGAATTTCGTCATGTTCTGCCCCTTAAATACGTATATTTCCCAAAGGGTATTATAGCCATTCCCGCCGTCAAGCACAAATGAAGTTTTGAAGAACAATTTCTTTCTGTGAAACAGTTTAGCTAAAAAACATTTTGCCTTTTGCAGAGGACTTTGATAAAATGATTCCGACGAGATACAAACGACGGAATCCCCGGTTTTTCACAGAAACAGGAGGAAGATCAACATGAAACTGGACGGTGCATGGACCCTTTATTACGCGCCGGAGAGCGACGATATGCCGATGTGTCCCGATCAGATTGCGGGCAGCGACATGGCGTGCATCACGGCACAGGTTCCCGGCAATGTTGAGATCGATCTTATGCGCGCCGGATTGGAGCAAAACCCCTTCTACGGCGAAAACCTCTACAACTTCCGCAAATATGAATACTATCACTGGTGGTATCAGAAGGAATTCGGCCTGCCCAACAGCTTTGCGGGGGAGCAGATGGAGCTGACCCTTCACGGTGTGAACACCATCGCCGAGGTCTTTGTCAACGACACGCTCGTCGGCAAATGCGACGATATGATGATCGAACACCGCTTCCGCGTGGAAAAAGCGCTGCGCCCCGGTGATTTCAACACGATCAGCGTTCACATTCTCTCCGCAATGAACTACGCCCGCGAGCTGGAAAGCCCTGTAGTGGTTTCCGGTGAGGAGCACACGGATGAACTGAGCCTGCTGCGCATGCCGCCCCACAGCTTCGGCTGGGACATCATGCCGCGCCTGCTCTCGGCAGGGCTCTGGCGGAGCGTTTCGCTGGATATCGTCAACCCCACGCGCATCACGCAGAGCTACTATGCCACGATCTCCGCCAGTGAGGACGAGGCGGAGCTGATGATCAAGTGCCGCTTCACCACCCCGGAGCGGGTGATGCAGGGCTACCGCCTGCACGTTCAGGGCGTTTGCGGCAACAGCGTATTTGAATACGACGCGCCCGCCCGCTTCGTCAGCGAAGAGGGGCGCGTGAAGATCAAGAACCCGAAGCTCTGGTGGCCGCGCGGCTACGGCGAGCAGAATCTCTACACCGTCAAAATGGAGCTGCTGCACAACGGCGAGGTCGTGGATGTGCGCATGGAGCGCATCGGCATCCGCCGCTTCCACATTGACCATGTGATGAAGCCGCTGGACGAGGGCGAGTTCAAGGTGCGCTGCAACGGCGTGCCCATCCTCTGCAAGGGCAGCAACTGGGTGCCGCTGGACGCGCTGCACAGCCGCGACGAAGGGCGTTACGACCGCGCCATGGCGCTGATGGCGGACATGGGCTGCAACATCGTGCGCTGCTGGGGCGGCAACGTGGTGGAGGATCACCACTTCTTCAACCTGTGCGACGAACTGGGCATCATGGTCTGGCAGGATTTCACCATGGCCTGCGCCAACTATCCGCAGCAGGAGTGGTTCTTCCGCCTGATCGAAAAGGAAGTCACCTCCATCGTCACGAAGCTGCGCAACCATCCCTCCATCCTGCTCTGGGCAGGCGACAACGAAGTGGACGAGCGTTCGCTGGGCATGGGCTTTGAGGAGGGCAACAGCACCAACGAGATCACCCGCGTGGTGATTCCGCGCGTGATCCGCAATCACGATCCCTACCGCAAATATCTGCCGTCCTCCCCCTACATTCCGGAGGGCTTCCCCCGTTACGCCGGGCCGGAGCAGCACAACTGGGGCGCGCGCGCCTATTTCAAGGACGATTTCTACAAGCATTCTCAGGCGCATTTCATCAGTGAATGCGGCTACCACGGCTGCCCTGCGCCGGAATCGCTGAAAAAGTTCATTCCGGAGGATCAGCTCTGGCCGATTCTGGGCGATGACGACGCGGTTTCCGCCGCCGTTCCGGCCAGCGGTCCCGCTTCCGCGCCCACGAACGACGTTTGGGACACCCACAACACCGAAGATCTGCAAAAGCCCCGCCGCGGCTATAACCGCAACCGCATGATGGCGGACCAGGTGCGCATCCTCTGCGGCAGCGTCCCGGCGGATCTGGAGACCTTCAGCCGCATCTCGCAGATCTCCCAGGCAGAAGCCAAAAAGTTCTTTGTCGAGCGCACGCGCATCAGGAAGTGGCGGCGCACCGGCATCATCTGGTGGAACATGCTCGACGGCTGGCCGCAGATCTCCGATGCGATCGTCGATTACTACTTCAACAAAAAGCTGGCTTACACCTGGCTCAAGCGCGTGCACGAGCCCGTCTGCCTGATGCTGGACGAATTGCAGGATTGGGGACGCAACGTGGTACTGGGCAACGACAGCCGTCAGGACAAGACCGTCGAATGGAGCGTCCGCAACGGCGATTCGGGCGAGGTGCTGCTGCAGGGCAAAACCCTCTCTCCCGCAAACGAAAACGTGGTGCTGGGCAACATCCGCGAGCTGGCCGGGGCGCAGAAGTTCTATCTGCTGACCTGGACGGTGGACGGCAAGGTCAAGCACAACCACTATATTTCCGGCTTCCCGCCCTATGACGCGCAGCAGCTGCTCAGCTGGGCGGACAGAATCGAGCATCTGGACGAGGAGTGAGCGCGCATGGGCATCTATGTTGGATTTGACATCGGCGGCACCAAGTGCGCCGCCGTCACAGGTATTGAAAAAGATGGCGAATTGACGATACTCGGCCGCGAGGCCTTCGCCACCCCCGCCGATCAGCAGGAGGCGCTGGACAAGCTCCGCGCACTGGCGGAAAAGCTGGCGGGCGGGCAGGAAATCCTGGGCATCGGCATCTCCTCCGGAGGGCCGATGGATGCGGACAAAGGTGAGCTTTGCAACCCGCCCAACCTGCCCGGCTGGCACGGCATTTCGCTGACGGACTACGCACAGCAGAAGCTGCACGCCCCCGCGCTGCTGGAAAACGATGCCAACGCCTGCGCACTGGCCGAATGGCGCTGGGGCGCGGGCAAGGGCAGCAAGGTGATGATGTTTCTGACCTTCGGCACAGGGCTGGGGGCGGGCATCGTGATCGGCGGCCGCGTGCTGCGCGGCGCAAACGGCAATGCGGGTGAGCTTGGGCACTGGCGTCTGGCGGAAACCGGCCCGGCGGGCTACGGCAAGGTGGGCGCGTTTGAAGGCTTCTGCTCCGGCGGCGGCATTGCGCAGCTGGCGCAGAGCATTGGCACAGCCTGGGCGCAGCGCGGGCAGAAGCCCGCATGGCTGAGCGACAGGGTGACGGCCAAGGAGGTGGCGCAGGCCGCCTTTGCGGGCGACCCCGCCGCGCAGGAGGTATTTGATACCTCCGCGCGCTTTCTCGGCAAGGGGCTGGCGCTAGCCGTGGACTTTCTCAACCCGGACTGCATCGTGATCGGCTCGGTCTACGCGCGCAGCGAAGCGCTCTTCCGGAAAGAATTGCGCCGCGCGTTGGAAGCGGACGCACTCGCCGCGTCGCTTGCGGTCTGCCGCATCGTTCCGGCCATGCTGGGCGATTCCATCGGCGACTGCGCTGCGCTCTCCCTCGCCGTTCAGGCCGCGGGCGCGCAGGGCTGACCGACTGATTTTCTCTCTATAACGCACAACGCCCGGTCGTTCCCCATTCGGGAATTCCGGGCGTTGTTTTTCCCAATGGGATATTTTTCGCGATTGAAGTCCTCCGGCGCGGGAACATTTCCATTTTCGCGGAGCGTGAGCACGAACATCCGGAATCCTGCCGCAGTTCCGAGCGGAACCTGTATCTCATCGCTGTGGAGGCCGATCGAGTGGTCTGCAGCAAATTCAGCTTTGAAACCATCGGGCATTTCCCGGCTTTATGAAAATCAACGGCAACCCCATTTCCTGCGACTTGATGTGCTTTTCCCTGCTTTGATCTTCACAGAAACCGCACTCCGCTCCGCCAGGCAAAGAGAGCCGGAAGCACATGAATGTGCTTCCGGCTCTCTTATTTGTTTTTGTTATCGGAACCAGACCTTGGTGCAGAACAGCAGAAAGAGCGCAGCGGCGATGATGAACACCAGCCCGATGGCCAGCGCCGCAAGCAGCGCATTGGCGATGAAGGCACGGGTTTCGCGCTTATCCATGGGCGGTTTTTCGCTGCCGGACTGATATTCCGGCTTTTCCTCGACGTACCACGGCATCCCCTCGATGTTCATGTTGGCGATGGGGCGGCCGTCGTCGATGTCCTCAAAGCGGGGCTGCTGATCCTTTTTTCTGCGCATAAGGCTCCTTTACGGTTCTTCTCTTACTTGTCTTCCTCGGCGGGAACGGCGGCCGCAGCGGGCTGCGCCTTCTGCTCCGGCATATCGTCGAAGAGATGGCACACCACGACGTGTCCCGGCTCGATCTCGCGCGGCACGGGCGCCTCGGTCTCGCACTTCTTCATACAGTTGCGGCAGCGGGTATGGAACTTGCAGCCGGAAGGCGGGTTGGCCGGAGAGGGGATGTTGCCCTCGAGCACGATGCGGTTCATCTTGCTGTTGGGATCAGGCACCGGAATGGCGGAGAACAGCGCCTTGGTGTAGGGATGTAACGGCTCGCGGAAGATGTCCTCCTTGGAGCCGAACTCCACCAGGTTGCCCAGATACATGACGCCGATGGTATCGGAGATGTGCTCGACAACCGACAGATCGTGCGAAATGAACAGGTAGGTCAGGTTGTGCTCCTGCTGCAGATCGCGCAACAGGTTAATGATCTGCGCCTGAATGGACACGTCCAGCGCGGAAACCGGCTCGTCGCAGACGACGAACTCGGGGTTGAGCGCCAGGGCGCGTGCGATGCAGATGCGCTGGCGCTGTCCGCCGGAGAACTCGTGCGGATAGCGGTCGCGGTGATAGGGCTGCAAGCCGCACTCGCTCATGATCTTGTCGATGTAGTCGTTGAACTCGTCCTTGGGCACAATGCTGTGCTCACGAACCGCTTCGCCCACGATTTCGCCGATGGGCAGACGGGGCGACAGGCTGGAATAGGGGTCCTGGAAGATGATCTGCATCTTCGGGCGCAGGGCGCGCAGCTCGTCGCGGCTGAGTTCATGCACCTCGCGGCCGTTGAAGAGCACCTCGCCGCCGCTCTTGTCGGTCAGGCGCAGGATGGTGCGGCCGACGGTGGTCTTGCCGCAGCCGGATTCGCCGACCAGGCCCATCGTGGTGCCGCGCTTGATGTTGAAGCTGATGCCGTCCACCGCGCGGACATAGCCCACGGTGCGCTGCAACAGACCTTCCTTGATGGGGAAGTATTTCTTGAGCTGATTGACCTCGAGCACGTTTTCCGGATTGTGGACAAGCGGCGTAAACGTGTTGTCAATGGTGACCTTGGCCATGTTTACTTACCCTCCTTGCCGTTTTCCGCATAGCGATAGCAGCTGACGACGTGGGTGTCGGTCAGATGGATCTCGTGCGGGTACTTGCCCTTGCAGCCCTCGACGCACATCTCGCAGCGGTCGCGGAAATAGCAATAGTCGGGCATGTCGATGGGGTTAGGCACCTTGCCGGGGATGGAATAGAGGCGATCCACGCGCTTGTTGATGACGGGCTTGGACGCCATCAGGCCGATGGTGTAGGGGTGCGCGGGGTTTGCGAAGATCTCCTGCACCGTGCCCTTTTCGACCACGCGGCCGGCATACATGACCACAACGTAGTCCGCCATTTCGGCGATGACACCAAGGTCGTGGGTGATGAGCATGATCGAGGCGTTGATCTTGTCCTTCAGTCCGCGCAGCAGGTCAAGGATCTGTGCCTGAATGGTCACGTCCAGCGCCGTGGTGGGCTCGTCGGCGATGATCAGGCGGGGATTGCAGGCCAGGGCGATGGAGATCATCACGCGCTGGCGCATACCGCCGGAGAGCTCATGGGGATACATCTTGTAAACGCCTTCGCTGTTGGCAATGCCGACCACCTCCAGCATGGAGATGGTGTGCTTTTTGACCTGCTCTTTGGTCCAGGTCGGGTTGTGCAGGGCGATGACTTCATCCACCTGCGCGCCGATGCGGAACACGGGGTTGAGCGACGTCATCGGCTCCTGGAAGATCATCGACAGCTTGTTGCCGCGGATCTTCTCCATGGCGTACATGGGCATCTTCGCCACGTCGTAGGCCTTGCCGTCCTGGCCCAGGTTCAGGCGGATCTGCCCGGAGACGATCTGTCCCTGCGGGCGCTGGAGCAGCTGCATCAGCGAAAGCGAGGTGACGGACTTGCCGCAGCCCGATTCGCCCACGACGCCGACCGTCACGCCCTGGGGCACATCAAAAGACACGCCGTCCACCGCCTTGACGGTGCCGGTATCGGTGAAGAAATAGGTATGCAGATCGTCGAACTCCACGACGTTCTTGGGATCGCGCATCTGGGTCAGGTACTCGCTCTCAGGCACCTTTTTGCGCTGATACTTTTTCTCCATCGCCGTGGTAATGCGGCGGTTCTCGCGCGAAATGCGGCGGGATTCTTTTGCGGAGAGGTAATTGCTGTTCTTGCTGGTTTTCTTTTCGGTGTTTTCGCTCATTGCTTTCCCCTCCTTATCTCTTCATCTTCGGGTCAAACGCATCGCGCAGACCGTCGCCGATGAAGTTGAATCCAAGAACCGTCAGCAGGATGCACAGACCTGCGGGAATCCATACGAACCAATAGTTGGTCATGACGTAAACCGTACTGACCGCGCTGATGATGTTGCCCCACGAGGCGAAGGGGAACTTAACGCCCAGGCCCAGGAAGGACAGCGTGGATTCGGTGATGATGGTAGAACCCAGGCTCATGGTGCAGATGACGATCAGCTGCGGGATGACGTTGGGCACCAGGTGGTGGAAAATGCGGTGGCTGATGGTCAGGCCGCAGGCCTCGGTCGCGGTCATGAACTCCTGCTCGCGCAGGGAGAGGATCTGGCCGCGCACCATGCGCGCCACGCCCGGCCAGGACAGGAAGCCCAGCACCAGCATCAGGTAGATCATACGCACCTGAGGATCGACGCGCTCCGCATCCATGATGGAGCCGAGGATGATGATCAGGGGCGTAGAGGGAATGCAGTTGAAGATATCAACAATACGCATGATGAGGCTGTCCACCCACTTGCCGAAATAACCAGCAATGCCGCCCAGCACAACGCCCAGCAGCGCCGCGATGGCCACAACGATGAAGCCGATCATCAGCGAGACGCGGCCGCCGTACATGATGCGGGTGAGCAGGTCCATGCCGTTGCCGTCCGTGCCCAGCCAGTGGGTCAGCGACGGCGCTTCATAGGCGTTGACCACGAGGGTCTCGGTCTCCGCGCGCACGTCCCAGATGTTGTTGCTGCGGTAGATCGAATAGTCCTGACCGTCGAACTCAAAGCTGCTCAGGTTGTCGGCAATGGCTTCCTTCGCGGCGTCCTTGAACTCCAGCGAAAGCTCCTGGCCGGAAACATAGGTGTTGACGACCGTGTTGGAAACCAGCGCGTACATCTCGCCGTCGAGGGTGACCGTCGCGCCGATATCGGGATCGATTTCCAGCTGATAGGTCTTGCCGTCGGCCTCGAAGGAGCTCTTGCCCTCTGCAATGGCGGTTTCGCACGCCAGGCGGAAATCAAAGCCGGTCTTCACCGCGCTGTTTTCGGTATCGTAGATCTTCTTGGAGGCCAGCGCGAGCGGTGCGGCGGAACCGACCGTCGCTTCCTTGCCGCTGCGGGTGATGATGTAATTCACGCCGTTAAACTCAAAGCCATCTTCTCCCGCCGTGGCGGCAGCATTAGCCGCATCCAGCCAGCCGTTGGGCAGCTCCACGCCGTCCACAGGCTTGAGCGCGGTCATCATCTTGTTGGAAAGACCGCTTGCCACGGTCTGCGTGCCGCTGATGAGATAAAGATCCTCGCCCAGCTGCTCCAGCGTGTAGGACTTGCCGGAAACCTCAAAGGCAGCGTCGCCCTGATTGACCGCCAGGATGAACTTGCTCTGCGCCAGGGAGGAAAACTCCCCGCCCTCTGCAAGGGTATAGCGGAAGTCGTTGTTGACGGTCACAGAAGCGTAGTCCTTTTCCAGCTGCTCGTTGTGATAGAAGACCTGATCTTCCCCATAGGGGGAAACCCAGCCGCCGATATAGGAGAACACAAACATGAAGGCGATGAAGATAACGCCCACGATGGCCAGGCGGTTGCGGATAAAGCGTTTGAAAACCAACATGGAAGGCGAAAGCACTTTGATGCGCTGTTCGTCGTCCAATGCGCCGGCGCGGGTATTCTTTTTCTGTTCCTCTGCCAAAGCTCTTCCTCCTCCCTTATGCGACGCGGACTCTGGGATCGACCACCGCATAGAGAATATCGGCGATCAGCGTGCCCAACAGCGTCAGTATTGCAGAAAACGTCATGTAGAACATCGAGAACGGGATATCGCCTGCGATCATCGCCTGGTAAGAAGTCCAGCCGATGCCCTCGATCTGGAACAGCGTCTCGGTGATCAGCGCACCGGAGAACAGGCCGGGGATCGAGCCGCCGATGATGGTCACCAGCGGGATCAGCGTGTTGCGGAAAGCGTGATAATTGATGACGCGCTTTTCCGAAACGCCCTTGGCACGCGCGGTGCGGATGTAGTCCGCGTTGAGCACTTCCAGCATGTTGGTGCGGGTATAGCGCATCAGGCCGCCGACGGAGACGATGGTCAGGGTGATGACGGGCATGATATAGTGCTTCGCCACATCCAGCGCCTTGCCCCAGCTGTCCAGCTGCTCATAGTAGCGGCCGACCTGACCGAACAGATCCAGCCAGCCGAGCTTGACCGACAGGATGTACTTCAGGATCGTTGCAAAGTAGAAGGTCGGCAGAGAAATACCGATCAGCGCGAAGATCGTGACGGCATAGTCCGTGCGGGAGTACTGCTTGCGTGCGGCCAGGATGCCCAGCGGCACGGCAATGACGATCTCCAGCACGAAGGAAAGCACGCCCAGGATGAAGCTGTTCCAGATGACGGCGTTGAACTTCTGCACCACGGGGACGTTGAAGAACCAGCTGTCGCCAAAGTCTCCCTTGAGCGTGGAAACCAGCCAGTTGGAGAAATAACCCTCGACAATTCCCTTGTCAAACCCATAGGCCGCGTTCAATTGCGTCAGCCATTCCGAATAGCTCTTGCCGCCCGGCAGCGATGCGCGCTCGCGCGCAATCTTCTCAACATAGCTGGTCGGGATACAGCGCATGATGGAATAGATGATGAGCGTGACGAAGAACAGGATCATGATGCTGATGAGCAATCTCTTGATGATATACTTCGACAATTCAATCCTTCCCTCTCTTGTTTAATTTTTTCCAGAAGCCTGCCCTTTCCGCGTTCCCCTTTGATCCGGCTTTTTCGCTTGCAAACAAAAATGCGGAAGGGGCAAGCCTCTGACATGGCTCAATCGTTGCGTCAAGGTTAATTTACAGTCTGAATTATTCATTTTTTGTAAATACGCAATTACAGGCATGAGCCCATCTATGTTGCCAAAGACGGACTCATGCCGCAATTGCCATCTGACCGGAAACCTATCCGGCTGTTTTAAGTGGAGTGAAAAGCCTCAGAGCTTTTTCTCTTACTTCGCCATTTCCATGGTATCCACACCTTTCAACCAGCCGTAGAAGGTGGTGATGTCGCCAAGGACGGTGTCCATGTTGATGCGCTCCGCAGAGAAGATGATGCAGTTCTGGCGCTGATAGACGGGGATTTCAACCGCCCAGTCGATGATCTTGTCCAGCGCAGCCTTGTAAACGGTCTTGCGGTAGGCCTGATCATCGGAGGCACGGCCTTCCAGGATCAGCTGATCCAGCTCGGCGTCAGCGATGTGGTAGTGGTTGGAGTCAGAGCCGCCCAGACCGACGATGTTACCGGAGTAGTAGACCTGGTACATATCGGGGTCGATGGTGGCGCCCCAAGCCGCGCACCACAGCTCCTGAGTGCCCGCGTCCAGACGATCCCACAGCACGGTGGAATCGGACAGGTCGTTGACGATCAGGTTGATGCCGATGGTCTCGAAGGCCTGCTTGGCCAGGGTGCAGATCATGAAGGACGGGTGGTCGCCGGTGCCGTCCGCGGGGATCATCAACTCGTACTCGAGCTTCGCGCCCTCGGGAGCAGCGGTGAACTTGCCGGTGGCCTCGTCGAAGGTGTAGCCGGCAGCCTTCAGGTACTCAACGGCAGCAGCCAGAGCCGCAGCCTGCTTGTCCTCGGAAGACATATCCGCGGTGAAGATGTCGGAGCCGTCCACAGCGGTGGAGAAGGCAACCTTGTAGTCCGCGTCGGTCTTCTGGGGAGCAGCCCAGGAGGTGTTGGAGATCGGGTAGTTGATGACGGAAGCGCGCTCGCCATAGTAAGAGTCGATGGCGACCTCGCGGTAAGCGGAAATCACAGTGGCAAGAGCCTTGCGCAGGTTCTTGGAAGCTTCGGACGCGGGCTCGCCGCCAACGTTGACGGTGTCGGCGTTGATGCCGATGTAGCCGTAGCCCAGGTTGTCAACGGTATCGGTGACGATCTTGTCGCCGTCCAATTCGCCGTTGCTGTTGTAGCCCTTGATCTCATCAACAGCGGTGTTGCTGAAGGAAGGATCGCCCAGGTCCAGGGTGCCGGTGCCGACGCCCGGGATCTTATCGGTGTCAGCGCCTTCCTTGAACTGAACGTTCTTGATGGCGGGAACGCCCTTGAAGTAATTCTCGTTCGCCTCGAAGTAGACGATCTTGTTGTCATACTTGACGAACTTGTAGGGGCCGGCGCCCAGAGGCTGGGTGGTCTTGGCCTCCACCATGCTCAGGTCGCCGTAGGGGTGACCGAACTGGTTGTTGTCGTAGTTATACTGAGCAGCATCGCCGTAGTAGTGCAGAGGAGCGATAGAGATGCCGCAGATGGAATAGATCGCGGGAGCCTCGTAGCCCTCGGTGGTCACTTCCACCGTGTAATCGTCGACCTTCTTGACGCCGGCGATGTTCGGCACGCCTTCGCTGCCCATGGTCTCGTCCTTCGCAGCGAACTCAGCCATGAAGGCTTTCTCGGTGTCCGCAACGATGTCCGCCTCGACAGCGGATTCGCCCGCCGCGACATAAGCAGCGGCGTCATTGTTGTACTTGGCCTTGACTTCCGCCAGGAACTCTTCCGCGGTGGGAGTGGTGCCGCCCGCGATGTCCCAGGTCTTGCCGGTAGAAGCACCGGTCAGGGTGCCGTCCTTGTAGGAACCGAAGCCCCACAGCGCCATGGCCAGCGCGTTCTGCAGGCCGGCGTCGGCGGTAACTTCGTCAGCGGTCTTGCCGATGGTGGCTTCCGCGTTGTCGCCCGCGTAGTTGGCGGTGACGTAATCCACGATGCCCTGCGCATCCGCAGCCCAGTTCTCGTCAAGGGTCTTGAGGATCCAAGCGGTCTGGTCCGCATCCTTGCCGGCCTTCTCGCCGTCCTTCAGGACCGCGTTGAAGATCTCTTCATACTTGGCGTAGACTTCGCTGGTGGTCTGGGTCAGGTAATCCTGCAGACCAACGATCTTATAGGAGGACAGGGTGGTGGAGCCGACATAAGCCGGATCGCAGTAGACATAATAGGTGAAGATGATGTCATCCGCGGTCAGGGGCTCGCCGTCGGACCACTTCAGGTCCTCGCGCAGCTTCATGGTGTAGGTGGTGGTGCCGTCCTCATTCTTGACAACGGAAACATCCGCCGGACCATTGTAGAAATAATCCGTGCCGTTGTAGTTGCGGGTCTCACCCTCGATCGCGTTGTACACGATCGCGCCCTGACGGTCGGTGGTCAGGGGGCTGATGAACGTCATGGAAACGACGTCCTGATCATAGGCGGTATCCGCATAGAAGGGGCTGAACTTCTCGGAGAAGGGGCTGTAACCCACAACCAGAGGAGTGTCGTTGCCTTCCTCGGCAGGCGCTTCGGTCGGTTCCGCAGACTCGGCAGGAGCCTCGGAGGGCGCGGCGGTCTCTTCCACAGGCGCCTTCTGGCAGGCGGACAGCATCATCACGCCCATGCACAGAACCAGCACCAGCGCAAGCACACGCGCCAGATTACGGTTTTTCATGGTGATTCCTCCTTATCAGAATCGGTTTTATTGTAAGGCTCCGTTTTTCGGAACCGTTACAAACGCTCATTTTTCCGCGGGCTGTTCATCGCCTCGGCGGATCTCGGTGACTTTTACCTTCCGCAGCAGCACGATTTGGCCGATCCCCGCCCCCAGCTGGAGCAGCACACCCAGCAGGAACGAAACCTCGCCTGCAATCGTTTGATGGACAATACACGCAATGATGCTGCCGATGGCAGCCATCCCTGCGCACACCGTCAATCCCCACGCGCTGTGAACCATGCGCGTCCAGGCATTGTCCATGCCCTTGCGGGTGAAATCGCCCTTGTGCAGCGCCCATTCGACCAGCCCCATCAGGAAATAGCCGGTGGGCAGCAGCCCGCAGACGAAGGGGAGCAGCGCATAAAAGATCTGCGCGGTGCGCCCTTTGCTGAACCCGCCCAGCACAAAAGCTCCGGCGGCAATCAGCCCGAGCGCGGTCAGCAGGAAGATCATCTTCCGCCTTTCGCGCCCTTCCAGCTCGATATGGTACATCGAGCCGATGTAGTGATAAACCCCTTTTGCATCCGGCGCGTAGTCGGAATTATACCGGCCCCGGCCGAAATGGGTGTTTTTGACGTTTTTTTTCTGACTCATTGCAGCTTTCCGGCGTCAAAGCCTTCCAGCCACTCCTTGGCCTTGGCGGCCACCTTGCGCAGCGCCTCCGGGCCGAAGGGCGTCTCCAGCCCCGCCGCGTCGGTCAGCTGGCGGAAGGTGCGGGTTCCGGCGAGCTTCACCAGATCCATGTAGCGCTTCCACGCCGCGGCGTGATCCTCTTGCGTCAGCGCCCAGAACTGCAGCGCGACCGACTGCGCCAGGCAGTAGTCGATGTAGTAGAAGGGGCTTTCGTAGATGTGGTGCTGGCGCTGCCAGCCCTTGCCGTCGCCATAGAAGGGAATGTCGTCCCGGCGCATCCAGGGCATATAGACCTTCAGCAGGTCGCGCCAGATATCGTGGCGCTGCTCCGGGCTGTATTCGGGATGCGCATACACCTCATGCTGGAAGTGATCGACCATCGTGCCGTAGGGGATGAAGGTCAGCGCGGCGGACAGGTGCTTGTAGCGGAACTTGTCCTGCTGATCGCCGAAGAAATCACCGGCCCAGGGCCAGGCGAAGAACTCCATGGACATGGAGTGGATCTCGCAGCTCTCCAGCGACGGCCACTGGCATTCGATGGGAACGATGTTGCGCGCCATATATCCCGCAAAGGCGTGACCCGCCTCGTGCGTGATGACCTCGACGTCGCCCTGCGTGCCGTTGAAGTTGGAGAAGATGAAGGGCACCTTGTAATCGGGCAGGCTCGTGCAGTAGCCGCCGCCGACCTTGCCCTTCTTGGCCACCACGTCCATCAGTTCGCCGTCGAGCATCACGTCGATGAACTCGGCGGTTTCGGGCGACAGCTCGTGGTAGAACTTTCTGCCGTTTGCCAAAATGTCGTCCGCCGTGCCCACCGGGCGGGCGTTGCCGGAGCGGTAGAACAGCGCTTCATCGGCAAAGCTCAGCGGATACTGAACGCCCAAGCGCTCGGCCTGCTTTTTGCAGACCTCTTCGGCCACGGGCACGAGATTCTCCCGCACCGAGGCGCGGAAGGCTTCGACGTCCTTCTGGTCGTAGCAGTTGCGCTGCATTCTAAGATACCCGAGAGGTATATAATTGTCAAATCCCAATTTTTTCGCCATACGGGTGCGAATGGCAACGAGCTTATCGTAGATCTCGTCCAGCTTTTCGCCGTTGGCGGTATACCACGCGCCCTCCGCGATCCAGGCGCTGCGGCGCTGGGCGTCGTCCTTGCTCTGCTTGAAGGGCGTCATCTGCGCCAGGGTATAGGTGCTGCCCTCAAATTCGATCTGTGCCGAGGCCAGCAGGTTGGAATACTCGATGCAAAGCAGGCTTTCCTCCTGCAGATCGGGCACGATTTCCGGCGAGAAACTCCTGGCCTCCAATTCGAGGTTCAGGAACATCACCTCGCCGTACTTCTTTTCGAAGTCCTTGCGGAAGGGGCTGGCCAGCAGCGCCTGCTCCCAGGCGTGGGTGCTTTCGCGCAGCATGGGGCGAGCCTTGGCCAGCTCGCGCGCCTCTTCGTCGTAAAAAGCGTCGGTGCTGTCGATATCGTGGCGGATCTGCGCAATGGTCGCCATGGTGGAGTAATGCTTTTCCTCCTCCTGCACCTTGAGGAAGGCTTCGTCCGCCTCTTCAAAGGTCTTCGCATTCCGGAAGCACTCGGTCTCCTCGGCATAGAACGCCTTGGTCTTGTCCAGATCCGGACGGGCATAGGGCATCTGAGAGAACTTGATCATGGGGTTTACGCTCCTTCCACCACCACGTTTTCGCCGGAAAAGCCTTCGGGCGAAATTGCGGCGGCCACCGTGCGCATAACACGGTATCCTTCTATCGAAACAATGATTTTTTTGCCTTCGTACTGCAGCTGCACCAGCGCACGATCCTCTTTTTTCGGATCGGCTTTGAGAGAAACGACGTCTCCGTTGGCATAGGTCAGCACAATTTCGGGATCTTCCACCGAAACAAAGCGCTCGCGCTTGGCTTCGGACGGGGTCAGTGACCGGGAGATGCGGTCGGCGTTCATGGGGGAAACCAGCGTCACGATCCCACCGCTTTCCGCGCGGAGACCGTCCTCCCGACTGGCGGCAACCAGCGCGTCCATCTCCAGGCGTTTTTCGTATTGAATCCTGTCGAAGCGTCCGCTCAGCGGCACCGCCACCAGCAGGATGCCGATCAGGAACACCGCGCCCACAACGATCAATATCTTTTTCAATTCAGACATTTGCCTTTCTTACACCCGCTGCAAAAACATCAGGCATGGAAACTTAAACAGGAATGTCCGGACGAATTTGCATTTTTCACAAACGACTCGTACACGGGTTTTTTCTATTTTATCACAGTAAACCGCTGAATTCAACGCACACTTTCCTCAAAAAAGCAGGAAAATGTCTAACAATTCAAAAGTTTACACAGAAAAAACCGCGGAATAGCACTTTTTCGCTTTTTTATGATAAATCGTTAAAGCTGTCCTTTTCCAACTCATCCCGATATTCCTTATATATGGAAGGGTTTCCCTTCACGCACACGGTGCTCCGGCCGGAAGCGTCGCCCGTCAGAGCCTTGGCGTCCAATCTGTCCACGCAATGGGACAGGGCCAACGTCCGGCGGTCCATGCGGAAGCCGTTGCGCAGCAGGCGCTTTTCCAGCAGAGACAGCGCGGCGTTGCGCAGCGCTTCGTGGAACCGGCGGAACACAGCATTTTCATTCTTCATCTTTGGTGATCCCCTTTCTCGCCCCTTCCTTCCCGGCGGAGCTGACAATACGATCTTACCGCATTCATGTAAATTTCTTCTTTGTTTTTGATTTAGTTTCTATTTTTATTGATATATTTTTCATTTATACATTATATTATTTCGCTATAAATGTCAATTAATTCATGATATTCTTCGTTATTCTTTGTTTTTTCGACATATTTTACCATTTCTCTCTTTTCCTGTGTCTCAAAACTTTTGTGATATTTTTTATATAATTCTATTGACAAGTTCAATAATCGTGGTACAATAGTATTTGTAGTTGAGAACAAGAAAGGAGGCGGGCGCATGAACAAAAGCGTCTATTCGTTGGTGCTGATGGATAATGTCGTGGGCGAGGTGGACAAACTGGCTTACGAGATGGGAACCTCCCGCTCCAACCTCATCAACCAGATCCTGGCCGAATACGTCCGCTATACCACGCCGGAAATGCGCATGCGCGCCATTTTTGATGAAATGGAAAAGCTCATGCAGGGCGTGGACAGCTTCCAGATTCAGCCGCAGCCTTCGGACGCGATGCTCACCATCCGCTCGGCGCTGCGCTACAAATACAAGCCCACCATCCGCTACGGCGTAGAGCTTTACCGCGGCAGCGGAAACGTGGTCGGCGCGCTGAAGGTTTCCTTCCGCACGCAGAGCCAGCCGCTGCTCGAAATGCTGACGGCGTTTTTTGAGCTGTGGGCCAAGCTGGAAGGGCATTACCGTTCCCAGCTCAAGCTTCCTCCCTGTCAATACGCCATCGAGGGCGGCAAGTTCATCCGCAAGTTCGCGCCGGAGGGCGGCAAGGAGCTGAGTGATCAGCAACTGGCCGACGGCATGAGCGAATACATTCGGATGTTCGATTCCGCCATCAAGAGCTTCTTTGCCGCAGGCGGCGAGGAAGCGCAGGCGCTGCCCGAGATGGAAACCATCTATCGCAAATACCTGAACGGGGCGAGCATCCTGATGTAAGCGCCGTTTGAGTTTTCCTATTATTTCTTCTCATAAATCGATCCCCCGACTCTTTGAAAGGAGAGTGGCAATGATGGATATCAACAAGCTGACGCAGAAATCCAGGGAAGCTGTGCAGGACGCACAGGCCCTGACCATTGAATACGGCAACATGCAGATCGAGCAGGCGCACCTGCTCTATGCGCTGCTGGCACAGGAAAACGGCCTGATCCCGCAGATGCTGACCAAGATGGGCGTGGAGCCCGAATCGGTCAAGCAGGCGGCGCAGGGCGCGCTTTCCAAGCTTTCCAAAGTGACCGGCCCCGGCCGTGAACCGGACAAGGTTTACATCTCTCAGGATGTGGACCGTGCGCTCAATGAAGCGCAGAAGCAGGCCGACCGGATGAGCGACGAATATGTTTCCGTCGAGCACCTGATGCTAGGTCTGATGGAGACGGCGGACAGCTCTCTTAAGGACATCTTCCGCACCTTCAACATCACCAAGGAGCGCTTCCTCGAGGCGCTCAAGACCGTGCGCGGCAACACCCGCGTGACCTCCGATACTCCGGAGGACACCTACGACGCGCTGAGCAAATACGGCCAGGATCTGGTGGCGCTGGCGCGCAACCACAAGCTCGACCCCGTCATCGGCCGCGACGAAGAGATCCGCAACGTAATCCGCATCCTGTCCCGTAAGACGAAGAACAACCCCTGCCTGATCGGTGAGCCCGGCGTCGGCAAGACCGCTATCGCGGAAGGTCTGGCGCAGCGCATCGTGCGGGGCGACGTTCCGTCGTCTCTGAAGGACCGCAAGCTGTTCTCGCTGGACATGGGTGCGCTGATCGCAGGCGCGAAATTCCGCGGCGAATTTGAGGAACGCCTGAAGGCGGTTTTGGCCGAGGTCAAAAAGTCCAACGGCGAAATCATCCTCTTTATCGATGAATTGCACACCATCGTCGGCGCGGGTAAGACCGAAGGCAGCATGGACGCCGGCAACCTGCTCAAGCCTATGCTGGCCAGAGGCGAGCTGCACTGCATCGGCGCGACCACCCTTTCCGAATACGCCAAGTACATCGAAAAGGATGCGGCTTTGGAGCGCCGCTTCCAGCCCGTGATGGTCAACGAGCCCTCCGTGGAGGACACGATCTCCATCCTGCGCGGTCTGAAGGAGCGCTATGAGGTGTTCCACGGCGTCAAGATTCAGGACCAGGCGCTGATCGCGGCGGCGACGCTTTCCAACCGCTACATCACCGACCGCTTCCTGCCCGATAAGGCCATCGACCTGGTCGATGAAGCCTGCGCCATGATCCGCAGCGAGATGGATTCCATGCCTGCCGAAATGGATGAGCTGAACCGCAAGATCATGCGGCACGAGATCGAGGAGGCGGCGCTGAAGAAGGAAACCGACACGCTGTCTCAGGAACATCTTCAGGACATCCAGAAAGAGCTGGCTGATATGCGCGCCCAGTTCAACGAGATGAAGGCCAAGTGGGAAAACGAAAAGAACGCCATCGGCAAGGTTCAGAAGCTGCGCGAAGAGATTGAAAAGCTCAACGCGGAACTGGACAAGGCAAAGCGCGAATACGACCTCAACCGCGCCGCCGAAATCGAATACGGCAAGCTGCCGCAGCTCAAAAAGGAGCTGGAGCAGGAGGAGCGCACTGCCGAGGAAGGCAAGCGCACCCTGCTGCGCGACCGCGTGACCGAAGAGGAAATCGCCCGCATCGTGGGCCGCTGGACGGGCATCCCGGTCAGCAAGCTCATGGAGGGTGAGCGCGAGAAGCTGCTGCATCTGGATAAGACGCTGCACCAGCGCGTCATCGGTCAGGACGAAGCGGTCGAAAAGGTCACCGAGGCCATCCTCCGCTCCCGTGCCGGCATCCAGGACCCGAACCGCCCCATCGGCTCGTTCCTGTTCCTCGGCCCCACGGGCGTGGGCAAGACCGAGCTGGCCAAGGCGCTGGCCGAGGTGCTGTTTGACGACGAGCGCAGCATCGTGCGTATCGACATGACCGAGTACATGGAGAAATACTCCGTCTCCCGTCTGATCGGCGCGCCTCCGGGATACGTCGGCTACGAAGAGGGCGGCCAGCTGACCGAGGCGGTCCGCAAGAAGCCCTACTCCGTGGTGCTGTTCGATGAAATCGAAAAAGCGCACCCCGATGTATTCAACATCCTGCTGCAGGTGCTCGACGACGGCCGCATCACCGACTCGCAGGGCCGCACGGTGGACTTCAAGAACACCATCATCATCCTGACCTCGAACCTGGGCTCCCAGTACATACTGGACGGCATCCGGGACGGCAAGATCACCGACGAGGCCAAGGAACAGGTGAACGCGCTGCTCAAATCGCAGTTCCGCCCCG